>Ga0157378_10000044_pt1 | contig 106822 bp, 87 predicted proteins | sample M65metaG_FD_115309 | JGI IMG/M metagenome (GOLD analysis project Ga0157378, IMG submission 115309) | Miscanthus rhizosphere microbial communities from Kellogg Biological Station, Michigan, USA - M6-5 metaG | ecosystem: Host-associated > Plants > Roots > Rhizosphere > Soil | place: USA...
GACCTGGAACCAGAAAAAGGAGCATCGCTGACACCCAGCCGGCCCAGGTTGTTGCCATTAGGATTTTCATGGTTCGCCTCAACGGCCGAGACGGAGTTCGGCGGCGAGGCCAAGATACGCCCACCGCGAGCAAATGCAATAAGGTTGGCGGTGGAGGCCCGATGACGAAAGAAAAGCGAAAATAAGAATTGACAAGGCGAATAAAAAGCGAAATACTGCGGGGCACGTGAGGTGGGCCATGTCCCCAGTTCTTTCCTCTTCGGCGCCGCTTATGGATGTTCGTCGCCGCCCCGTTGCACAACCTGCTCTGTTCCCCCATAGCCCTGATACGCAAGGCCCAAAACCACAACAGCCATGGCCTGGTGACGATCGTTCCGGAGCGCACCGCGATGCGGCGCGTTCGGGATCGCTTGAAACCAGTCCCGGCGGCAGCAACTCGGGTAGCCGAGCGGCGGATTGCCCCCCGTCGCTTGCGGCCAATGGCGGCGAACCGCTTCGAGCGGATGGCCGGACCCAGGATGCTGACGCCACGCTGGTGGGCATCGCTCGCCTCGCAGCTTGCTCTCCCGCGGCGGAGACCGCGCGGAAGTCGGAGCAACGCCCGGAATATTTCCTGCTGCCGGTGAAGTCTATTTTGAATCGCTGCGACTCCAACCGCGTGCCGTTTGAGTGGACCATCAATCCGTATCGCGGGTGCGAGTTTGGATGCAAATACTGCTACGCGCGCTACACCCACGAGTACATGGAGCTGGACGGAGGCGAATTTGAGAAGAAGATTTATGTGAAGCAGAATGCCGCGGTGTTGCTGGCGCAGGATGTTTCGCGGAAGTATTCGTACCAGAAGGCGGACAGCGAGAAGGAAGAGCCGGAGCACATCGCGATCGGCACCGCGACCGATCCGTATCAACCTGCGGAGCGGGAATATGGCGTGACGCGCGCGTGTCTGGAGGAATTGGAGAAGCGCGAAGGGCTGAGCGTTTCGGTGATCACGAAATCGCATCAGATTGTGCGCGACATCGACGTGCTGAAGAAGATCGCGGAGCGCTCAGAGTTGTCGCTGAACATCACGATCACCACGCTGCGCACGCGGCTGGCGCGATTGCTGGAGCCGCGAGCGCCGCGTCCGGATTTGCGGTTGGCGGCGGTGCGGCAGTTGCACGAAGCGGGGTTGCGCGTGGGAGTTTCGGCGTCGCCTTTGATTCCGGGAATCACGGATCGCGACGGCGATCTGGAGGAAGTTGCCGCGGCGGCGAAGGAGGCGGGCGCAGAGTGGTTTTTCTCCGGAGTGCTGTTCCTGATGCCGGCTTCGGCGAAGGAGTTTCTGCCTTTTGTGCGCGAGAAATTTCCGCGGCTGGCGAAGCAGTACGAGCAGTGGTACGGGAAAAATGGATACGCGCCGGAGGAGTATCGAAAGAAGATGTCGGAACGCGTGGCACGGATCAAAGCGCAGTACGGTTTTTTGCCGCGGCCGTTTCAGGAGTTGACCCGGAAGGTGCGGCATCCGCAGTTGACCCTGGCGTGGAATTCCGCGGCTTAGGCGTTTTTCTGAAGAACTAAAGAACAGGAAGGGGGCCCCGCCCCCTATGGTTTTTGTGCCGTACTCATTCTAGTAACCTTAAGTTGGTGTCCGTATCGTACAGAAAACAAGGAAGTCGTCTTGACCTTGGTAGGCCGGTGAATTTGTAGGGCGTTTGGATAGCTAAGTGCTGTTTTTTCAATTGCTTGATTATTCCCAGTGCTGCGGCGCAGCGACTGGGTATTTTTTGGACCTGCACGAGACACGGCAGACCTGTTTATGCCGGGAGGGACGCAGCCGTTGGCTTACGGGACGATGATGCGGGATTCTTCGCGTTTTACATCTTGGGACTGCGGGAATTGCCCACGGAGGAATTGCACGTAGCGGCGGGAACGCGGGCGTCCGTTGGTGCGAAGCAAGCCCATCCGGTAGAGAAAAACCAACAGGTGGAAAATCTCGGAGTCTTTTGGGCCGGCGCGGCCGGCCCGCTGCACTTGCTGCTTCAGCTCAGTGAGGAACGTTGTGACTGCGGCGTAGAGTTCGCGGGCGGCGAGGCCGGTGGGTTGCGTCTCGTAGTAGATGCCGGTTGTGAGCGTTTTGTGCGTCTCGGCAAGCGCAAGTAGCGCGGCGATCACGTCAGAGTCTGTCGCTTCTGGGTGCGCGGTGCAGAACCTGGCGACGCTGAACGCCAGCGCCCCCATGAGCTGCTGGTGCGTGTGGATCAGATCGGACGGAACCTTCACATCGAGCAGCGGAGTGTCCCCTGGGATCAGGCGCTGGTGCTCGTCTTCGTAACGATGGGCGGAAATCAGGTACGAGCAATCCACCGGGCAATCGATGGTGACTTCGCGCTCGGTGCCGCAGCAGATGGCGCAGATTTTCTCGCCCTTGGCGGGGCAAAATCTTGCGCCTTTTCGTTTTTCGCAAATCGGACAGGACACCGGAGCTCCGCGAGACAAAGTCGAATCGATTACGATACGCCGCGCGGAGAGAAAAGACAAAAGGGCGTGAAGTTTTTGCCAGCGCGGGTGTGCATTGGTTCGTAGATGATCCCATCGATTGTGGAAGGAGAGATCACGCCACGGTCCCTCCACTTCGCCACCCGGCACGCGTCATTTGTCCAAAATAGGGGCGCGTGCGGGAAAAAGCCGGGTCGCTACGGTCGGGATGACAGTTTTTGGGTGATGCGCGTGGCGAATCAGGCGGAGATGACTTTGTTCTGGAAGCGGCGGGCGGCGATGACCAGCAGCAACGTGCCGATGGCGCACAGGGCCAGGCCGTCGACCCACAGGTGGCGCAGGGTGGCGCCGCGAAGAATCACGCCACGGGTGATGTTGATGAAATAGGTGGCCGGGATCATGTAGCTGAGCGGACGGAAGATCGCGGGAATCGTTTCGCGCGGAAAAATGTAGCCCGAGAAGAAGACGCTGGGCAGGATGGGGAGAAATGCGAGCTGCATGGCTTCCGCCTGCGAAGCGGCTTTACTGGAGATAAGGATGCCCAGCGAGAGCGCGGCGAACAGATAGGGCAGCGAGAGAATCGCCAAAAGGATCACGCTGCCGTGAATGGGCACGCGAAAGATGAAGCGCATGAACGTGAGAATGAGGCAGAGCTCGAAAAAGCCGACGCAGAGGTACGGAAGCAATTTACCGAGCAGCAGGCCGAAGGGGCGCACCGGCGTGACAAAGAGCTGCTCGAGGGTGCCGCGTTCTTTTTCGCGCACGATGGAGAAAGCGGTTAGGAAGGTAGTGACGTTGAGCAACATGATCGCGGTAAGGCCGGGAAGGAAGAAGTTGGGTGAGCGCGAGTCGGGATTGAAGAGCATTTTGGGGCGCATGTCGACAGCCATGAAGTCGCGGTCTTTGAGCGCGCGGCGCAGGGATTCGTCGAGGCCGATGGCGTTGGAAACGTTGATGGCCGTTCCAGCTATGGAAGAGTCCGAACCATCGATCAGGACCAGAACCTGAGCGTTCATCTGGTGCAGCAAGCGATCCGAATAATCGACAGGAATCTTGATGCCCACGCGCGCCTTGCCGGCGACGATCAGATCGTTCATTTCGCTATCGTTCTGGACATAACGCATGATCGTGAAGGTATCGGAGTTGACGAATCGCTGGATCAGCTCGCGGCTTTCGCGGCGGCCGTCGGCGTCGTACATCACGGTGGGGACGCGGCGGATGTTGGTGTCGACGCCGAAGCCGAGCAGGAACATTTGCATCAGGGGCATGGTGAGCGAAAAGAACAGCGTCCCGGCGTCACGCCGGATGTGCAGGGCTTCCTTGAAGAAGACCGCGCCGAAACCGCGAAAAATGTCACCCACGGGCGGCCTCCTGAAGCTCCTGATGCTTGTACGTCAGTTCGACGAAAACGTCTTCCAGACTGGGAGCGAGCGGGCGAATCTCGGCGACGGCGATCCCTTCCTTGAGGAGGCGCTCGCGGACATTTTCGAGGTCGAGATGATCGTCGACGAGCGCGTGGATGGATTGCCCGAAGATGGTGGCGCTGCGGATACTGGGAATCTGGCGCGCGTAACGTAAGGCGCGCGTGACTTCCGGCGTGGAGATTTCGATACGCATGGTGCCGGGCGGATTGATTTCGGGAAGCTCGCGGAGCGAATTGGGCGTGCCGTCGGCGATGAGCTTGCCGTAATAGATGTAGGCAACGTGGCTACAGCGTTCGGCTTCGTCCATGTAATGGGTGGTGACAAAGAACGTGATGCCGTGGCCGGAAAGCTCGAAAAGCAAATCCCAAAGCTGTCGGCGCGCCACGGGATCGATGCCCGCGGTGGGCTCGTCGAGAAAGAGCAACTTCGGCTCGTGGAGCATGGCGCAGCCCAACGCCAGCCGCTGTTTCCATCCGCCGGAAAGTTTGGCGGCCAGGCGATCCAGGTACGGCGCGAGGCCATTGAGCTCCACGATTTCGGTCATGCGCCTCTTCAGGCGCTCGGGAGACAGGCTGTAGATGCGGCCGTAGAACTGCAGGTTTTCGGCGACGGTGAGATCGTCGTAGAGGCTGAATTTCTGCGACATGTAGCCGATGCGTTCGCGGACTTCCTCGGCGTGGGTACGAACGTCGAGGTTTTCCACGTTCGCGGAGCCGCCGGAAAGCGGCAGCAGACCGGTGAGCATCTTGATCACCGTCGTTTTGCCGCTGCCGTTGGGGCCGAGGAAGCCGAAGATTTCGCCGCGCTTGACCTGGAAACTCACGTCGTTGACCGCGGTGAAGTTGCCGAAGCGCCGCACGAGGTGCTCGGCGGAAATGGCGAGTTCAGAAACGCCATGGTTGGAAACAGTTGGTTGCGCGAGGGTGGTCATCGTTTCGTTCGTCAGCTCGTGGGCTTCAGTTTGACGTCCGCGGCCATACCCGCACGGATTTTGCCTGTCGTTTCGTTGATGCGCACTTTTACGCCAAATACCTGGTGAACGCGCTCTTCGCGGGTCTGCACGTTGCGCGGGAGGAATTCTGCCTGCTGATTGATTTGCTCAACGACGCCGTCGAAGACTTCTTTGGGGAACGAGTCGACGCGGATTTCCGCTTTTTGTCCCAGCTGCACGTGGCCGAGTTCCGTTTCTGGAATATAAATGCGCACATAGATCTGGTCGCGCTCCAGCAGCGTCGCGACCGGCGTGTTCGGCGCCACCAGATCGCCGGGTCGCACGTCCAGCACTTCGACGGTTGCGGCCGTTGGCGCCACCACCTGCGTCTCGCGGAAGCGCGCTTGTTCGAAGGAATATGCGGCTTTGGCTAGTGCCACATCTTCCGGCCGGTTGCCGCGCTCCATCATCGCCAGGCTGGCGGCGGCCTGTTCGTAGCGAGCCTGCGCCGCGGCAATTTCTTCCGGCCGATAGCCGCGTTGCAATTCATCCAATTTGTGCTGCGCATTTTCCGATTGCGCCTGGGCCATTTTCCAGTTGGCTTCGGCGGTGTCGCGCTGCTGCTTGGAAACCAGATCTTTCTGCGCCAGCGCGTCGTATCGTTGCCAATCCAGGCGCGATCGTGTTTCGTCGGCCTTGGCACGGTCGAGATCCGATTGCGCCGCGGCAATATCTTCGCGGCGATAGCCATTCTTGCGCTGCTCATATTCCGCTTTCGCTGCAGCCGCGGCGCCGCGAGCTTGCTCGATTTCTTCTTTGCGATATCCACGCTCGGCCTTTTGTGCGGAAGCTTGTGATTGCTGCAGCGTGGCCATCAATTCGCGATCGTCGAAGGTGATCAGCACCTGGCCGGCTTGCACGGTATCGCCCTCGCGAACCAGAACTTTGTCGATGCGCCCGGCGATTTTCGATCCGACGCGAATGTCGCGGGCCTCGACGGTGCCCGAGCCCTGCAGCGAATTGTCGCGCCGGAACCATCCCTGCAAATACGCCGCACCTGCGGCGATGGCGGCGACGAGCAGCACGATGATGATGACCCGCTTGCGATGCATACCTGCACTGCTCCTTCGAGGACTACGATTACCGCGCCGCTGAAGTTACGCCCGCGCGCGGCCGCATGCCGGTCCAAAGAACGTTGAGGGCCGCATCGATCCGCTCCGGCAGCAAAGTGTCGCCGAAGACCGACCAGACCAGCAGGGTGCCCAGCACGGTTTGGCGGAACACGTGAGCGAGTTCAGCGGCTGGAATGTCCTGGCGAAACTCTTTGCGTTCCTGGGCCACCTGCATGAGCTCGGTGAGAAGAGCGTGACCTCGCAGATAGTTTTTGCGCATCGCAGCACGGATGGTGTCGCTGGCGAGATTGGCCTGCAGCAGGGCTCGAACCACGTCTGGAGAGCGGCCGGGCTCCGCCGAGAGTCTCACGCTCAGGGCTCTGAGGAATGATGTCATCGGTTCACGGCTATCGCGAACCTGGTGGACGCCATCCTGCAACTTGGCGATCTGCATATCGCTGAAAGCAATCAGGATGTGATCTTTGCTGGGAAAGTAATTGAAGAAGGTCCCCTTGCCGACATCTGCGGCGTTGGTGATGTCCTCGACGGTGGTTTCTGTGAAGCCCTTCTTCGCGAAGAGGGTCAAGGCGGCGCGAAAGAGGCGCTCGCGAAGCTCGGCGCTACGCCGCTGACGGCGGTCGGGCGAAGGGGAGTCCAGGGGTTGTTGGCGAATGGCAGCAGGCATCTGACCTATCCTCATATATGACTATGGGTCATTTATGAGCAAAAGTCAACACAGCAATTGAATTGCAGAAATGCAAATGCCCCGACTCGCGCCGGGGCATTTTGGGGAACCTCTGTTCACGGATGGATCGGACTGTTAGTTGTTCGATCCCGGATCGGAAAGGTTTTTCGGCGACTTCCGATTCAAAAGACTGACCAGCTTCTGCGCCGCCGGTGGTACGGGCACAGCACCCTTAAAGATGATCGATTCAGCCTCTACTTTCCTGTCGTAGATTTTCTCGTTGGCATCATTGTCAGGCCGCACGGTCGAGCCTTCCAGCGAGATGCCCGCGAACAGACCGCGAGCACGAGAATAACTCAATACTTCGGCGCGCAGGGTGACATCGGTTGACGCGTTGGCGGTGCGGCCCTTGGGTCCGGCTGCAACCGAAGCATCCGCACCGAGCTTTACTTTGCTGTTGATGATGGACCTTGCTCCCCGCGCGTTCATCACCAGCAGAACGAAGTCGGTGGCCTGTCCGCCAATCTGGAAGCCGATACTGCCGCCTTCCAGCGCCATCAGCGTCGGCGCGCTCCACGGGCCGGTGAAATGCTCACCGGTGCGGCAGGTCATCGCCCCGCGCCCATAGCTGCCGCCGATCACGAACGCCGCCTTGATGACGGATGGATAGACAATTACGCACTCCGCCTTATCCAGAAGATCCTGCGGGATGTTGTCGGGAATATCGAGAATTTCCTTCAGCACGGTGCCGCAGTTTTGCAAGCGGTCCGTTTCTTTCTTGTCCGAAGCGGACAAAGGCAAACCAATCATCGCGAGTGCCACGAGCAGGGACAACATTCTCTTCAGCATGATTCACCTCGTTCGATTATTGTGATACGCCAACCCAGAACCAGATGTGGGCGCATCCCGCGCCCCGAAAGCTGGAATACCCTCGGCGAGTGTTCCGTGGCCCTTCGACTATACTTTCTCCGGAGCCAATAAGCCAGCAAGGATGAACATTGGGTGATCGCGTACATTTGCGGCGAGCGATGACGGCTGTCGCCGGAGTGCTTGTGATATGCATCGCCGCGCCGCTGGGCGCCGCGCATGCGCAACAGCCTTCCCGCGCCGCAAAAATAAAGAAGGAACGTGCGCAAGCGCAAGCCGCGGCCAATCGATTCTCCGCGCGCGTGGACGTGACCCTTGCGAGCGCCCTCCCAAGCAAAGGCGAGTGGGGTTTGCTGATCGCCGATGCCGGGACCGGCGAAACCCTGTATGAATTAAACGCCGACAAATATTTCGTGCCGGCGTCGAACTTGAAATTGTTCACGACCGCCCTGGCGCTGGCGAAGCTCGGCCCGGATTTCCGATTTCACACCACACTGGAAACGCATGGGACCATCTCGCCGGAAGGAACGCTGACCGGCGATCTGTTCCTGGTCGGGCGCGGCGATCCCAATCTGTCGAATCGCAAATTCCCCTATGAGTTGAAGGAGGAATTCGACGGCGCACCGGAGCGTGTGCTGGCCGAACTCGCCGACGCGATTGTGGCCAAGGGCGTGAAGCGAATCACCGGCGATGTGGTGGGCGACGACAGCTATTTCCCGCGTGAGATTTATCCCGACGGCTGGGAAATCGGCGATATCGTGTGGAACTACGGGACCGCCATCTCCGCGATTGTGGTGGACGACAACACGGTCACGTTGACGCTGACCCCCGGCGCGCTTCCCGGAAATCCTGCAAAGGCGGAGCTTGCGCCGGCAACACCGGACTTTTACGTTCAGAACGACGTGGTGACGTCAGCCGCCGAAGTGAAGTCTGATCTGACGCTGACGCGCGAGCCGGGTGCAAAGCTGGTGGTTGTTCGCGGCACCTTGCCCGCGCGAAGCACGCCGCGCAAGCTGGTTTTGGCATTGCACGAACCTGCCGAACATGCTGCCGCGCTGTTAACGCGATTGCTGACGGATCGTGGCGTGAAAATTGATGGAACCTCGCGCGCGACCCATTTGCCGGAGACGCCCGCGGCCGATTCGCCCCGCGCGGTACTGGCCGAGCACCTCTCGATCCCGCTTGGAGATTCGCTCAAGCTGGTCAACAAGATCAGTCAGAATCTGCATACGGAAATGCTGCTGCGCGCGTCGGCGCGGCAGAGCGGCATCTGGGCTACGCCGGAAGATCTCGCAAAATTTCCGCTGGACTTCTACGCGGCCGCGGGAATCGCGCCTGGCGACGTGGTGCAGACCGATGGGTCCGGACTTTCCCGGCATGATATGGTCACCCCGCGGGCGATCGTCGCATTGTTGAAGTACGCGCAGGGGCAGCCGTGGTTCACGCAATACTACGCTTCGCTGCCCATTGCCGGAGTTGACGGCACCCTGGAAGATCGCATGAAGAACACCATTGCCGCGGGCCGAGTGCATGCAAAAACAGGATCGGTGGAGCATGTGCGCACGCGGTCCGGCTACGCGGAAACTCCGGCGGGCAGGCGGCTCCTGTTTTCCTTCCTGGGTAACAATCAAGGCGGAAAGAACCATGAAGCCACCGATGCGCTGGACGCGCTGACCGTAGCCATGATCGAAGAGTTCGACCCGAAGCCGCCGCCCGCCGTACATCCGAAGCGCGAACGTAAGACTCCAAAGGCTCAGAAATGACCGCAGAGAAAATCATCACCGTGTTTGGCAGCTCACGGCCTCGCGAAGGCGAGCCGGACTACGAAGAGGCGCGCCAGTTAGGACAGGCACTGGCCAAGAGCGGCTTTGCCGTATGTAGCGGCGCTTACGGCGGGGTGATGGCCGGCGTCTCTCGCGGTGCCAAGGAAGCAGGAGGAAAAACCTACGGGGTCACCGCGGAATTTTTCTCAGCCGCAAAGATCAATCCGTGGATCGACGTCGAGGTGCGCATGGTGACCTGGCAGGAGCGTTTGTTCGAACTCATTCGGCTCGCGCATGGCTTCGTGGCTTGCAAAGGCGGAACCGGGACGCTCGTCGAGCTCGCCGTCGTTTGGGAAATGCTGAACAAATCGGTGATGACCGGGAAGCCCCTTGCAGCACTGGGTGATTTCTGGCATCCAATTCTCGAGCGCGTTCGCGAAGTGGAAGTAGCGCACCACTCGCCGTGGGGCGAAGCGAACGGCCGGCTCGTTCATGTGGCGGCCACGCCCGTTGAGGTAGTGGACCACCTGCGCGGAAATTTGCCGTAGCTCAGATTGAAGCGATCCGGAAATGTCTCGAACGGCGCAAGAGGTCCTGGAATTCGACAAGCTTCGCGAACTGCTGCGGCTGCGGACGACGTGCGCGCCGGGGCGCCGCGACGTCGATGCGCTGGCATTTACGACCGACCGGTCGGCGCTGGAATTTGCATTTGCACAAATTCGTGAAGCGCGAGAATGGCTGCGCGCTGAGCGGGAACTCGGTTTTGGCGGGCTCGCCGACCCGGAAATGTGGCTGGCGCAGATCGCAGGTCCCGGCACAGTGCTGGAGCCTGCGCAACTTCTGGATGCAGCTACACTGCTCGACACTTCCGGCTGGTTGCGCCAGCAGTTTCGCGAGGAAGCCGCGAAGTTCCCACTGCTTGCCGCTCGCGCTGCTTCTTTGGGCGATTTTCGCGATGCGCTGACGGCCATTCGCCGGGCGATCCTGCCAAACGGCGAGATAAGTGACGATGCATCGCCGGCGCTGCGCAGGATTCGTGCCGGCATTGCGGAAACGCGCGAGTCGATCCAGAAAGCATTGAAGCAGATTCTGCGCGCGCGCAACGCCGGCGCAGGCGAGGATTACGTCACGCTGCGTAACGATCGCTTCGTGATCCCAGTGCGCGCCGAGAATCGTCGTAACGTACCCGGGGTCGTCCACGGCGCCAGCGGTACTGGTCAGACCGTGTTCCTCGAGCCGCTGGAAACGCTGGAAACCAACAATCAGCTCGTGCAGCTGGCGGAAGATGAAGCCGCGGAAATTCTCAACATCCTTCGGGGTCTTACGGAACGATTGCAGGTTGTGCGCGCGCTTCTTCTCGCTGCGGCCGACACCATCGCCGGCCTTGACAGTATTTTTGCCAGAGCGCGTTTTGCTCGCGATTTCGACGCCGCCATGCCGGAGTTCGCGCAAGCCGGCGATCTCTCGTTGGAGGCCGCGCGCCATCCGGTGCTGGAAGACAAGCTGCGCCGCGAGCATCGCGCCATCGTACCGATGTCACTTACTCTCGGTGGCGCTGAAAAATTGCTGGTGATCAGCGGGCCCAACACCGGTGGTAAGACCGTGGCACTAAAGACCACCGGGCTCGCGGCTTTGTCCGCGCAGTCGGCGATTCCTGTGACTGCGCATCGTGCCGTGCTCCCACTTTTCGATCGGGTTCTTGTCGATATCGGCGACGAACAATCCATCGCCGCCGATCTTTCGACGTTCTCCGCGCACATGATCAATCTCAAGACCATGCTCGAGGCCGCGACCTCGCAGTCGCTCGTGCTGGTCGATGAAATGGGCACCGGCACCGCTCCGGAAGAAGGCGCTGCGCTGGCGGTCGCTTTGCTCGACGAGTTTCGCGCCAAGAACTGCATCGTGCTCGCGACCACGCATCACGATCGCCTCAAGGCCTATGCCTCCACGACACCGGGTGTAGTGAACGCCGCAGTTGAATTTGACGACGTGAATCTCCGCCCCACCTACCGACTGATGGTCGGCGTGCCCGGTGGCTCCAGTGGAATCGCCATCGCGCAACGCTTGGGCTTAGCCACCGCGATGATCGAGCGCGCTCGCTCGCTGTTGGCTCCGGAATCGCGCGAAGCCGCCGACTTGATCGCCTACCTTCATCGCAGCCGCGACGAACTCGATCGTATGCAGCAGCAAATGGCCGCCGAGCGCCACGCGCTAGAAGAGGAACGCAGAAAGCTACGCACCGAGTGGGTCAAGCGACAGCAGAAGCGCATTGAGGAGCTCGAAGACAAATTCACAGACATGCAAAAACGCTTTGACGAAAACGTCGCGCGCGTCGTCGAAGCCGTCAAAGAACGCGAACTGCGCGCCCAGTTGGAAAAATCGACACGCCGTAAGGTACAGGATGTGCGCAGCGAAGCTCGCGAGGACCTCAATGCCGCGCTCGTTCAGACAATTTCAGAATCGCAAACCGATCTGGGCGTGTCGTCCCAAGCCGCAGCTTCGGTAAGCAGGGATCAGCTTCAGCCTGGCGCGCGCATCCGCGTCCGCGGCTTCAACAAACCGGTCGTCTTGCGCCGCCTCGACGGTTCCTCTGCCGAAATCGAAGCTGGCCCTTTGCGCATGAAGGTTGCCGTCGACGAGATCATCGCTGTCGAAGGCGCGCCTGCGCCAAAAGCCCCCATGGCCCGGCAGAACATAACCGTCACGTCACAATCAACGGAAGGCCGCACCGACGAAATCAACGTGATCGGCTCCACGGTAGAAGAAGCGACCGAGCGCGTTGACAAGTTCCTTGATGAAGCAGCCCTAGCTAATCGTCAGCGGGTCCGCGTCATCCACGGTCACGGCACCGGCGCGCTGCGAAAGGGGCTGGCGCAATTCCTGTCTTCACATCCTTTGGTCGAGCGCGTAGTCTCCGAGTCCGACGATCGCGGCGGCAAAGCGGTCACCGTCGTAGAATTGCGTTCATAGCCCATGGCGGAAGCAGGATCATTCGCGGATCGTGTTAAGCAGCAGGCGGACATCGTCCGCGTGGTGGGCGAATACGTCCAACTGAAAAAGGCGGGGCAGAACTTCCGTGGATTGTGCCCCTTCCACTCCGAGAAAACTCCGTCGTTCAACGTCCATCCGACGCGGCAGATTTATCACTGCTTCGGCTGCGGCAAGGGCGGCGACGTCTTCAGCTTCGTGATGGAAATGGAGAAATGCGAATTCCCCGATGCCATCCGCATTGTCGCGGAGAAGTGCAGCATCGCCGTTCCGCACCCGAAGGAGCGCTCGCCCGAGGAGCGGCGCGAGAATCAGCAGCGTGCCGTGCTTGTGGAAATGCATCGCGAGGCCCAGTCATTTTTCGTGAAGCAGATTCAAGGCACGCAGGAGGGCAAGCTGGCGCGCGCGTACCTGGAAGATCGCGGCATCGACAAAGCCACCATGGACCGCTTCGGCATCGGCTACGCACCCAGCGGGGGCGATTTCCTGCTGCGGCATTTCAAAGCAAAATATCCGGACAAGCTGCTGGCGGAATCGGGCCTGATCTCGAGAGGCGAGAACGGCCGGATGTTCGATCGTTTCCGCCGTCGTATTACGTTTCCAATTTCCAACGAGTCCGGAAAAATCGTCGCCTTCGGCTGCCGCGCGCTCGGCGACGACATGCCGAAATATCTAAACTCTCCCGAAACGCCGATCTATTCCAAGAGTAATGTCCTGTATCATCTCGATCGTGCCAAAGAAGCGCTGCGCCGCTCCGATTTCGCGGTGCTGGTGGAAGGCTATATGGATGCGATCGCGGTGGCGCGCGCCGGCATCAGCAATGTAGTCGCCAGTTGCGGCACCAGCCTCGCCGAGCCGCAGATCAAACTCCTCGGCCGCTTCACCCGCCGCGTCATCGTCAACTACGACCCGGATACCGCCGGACAGACCGCCACCGAACGTTCGATCGCTCTGCTGCTCGAACAGGATTTTGAAGTTCGCGTCCTGGCGTTGCCGGGCAAAGCCGACCCCGACAAATTCCTTCGCGAACAGGGTGCCGATGCGTACATCAAACTTTTAAAGGAAGCCCCGCCCTATGTCGACTACCTGATCGCGCGCGCGCGGCAAATGGATCTGACGACCGGCGAGGGCAAACTCCGCGCCGTGAATTTCCTGATGCCCTACATCCAGAAAATCCCCAACCGCATTCTGCGTTCCGAGTGGGCCACGCGCATCGCTCAGCAGTTGCGGCTCGACGAACCAGTCCTGCGCGCGGCGCTAAGCAAAGCTGCCGCGGAGCGCCGCAGTGAAGTCAAAACCAAGCCAGAACTCGTCGGCCGTGCCGCAAAACCCGTGGAGCGGCGCCTGATCCGCATGCTCGCCGAATCCGACAGCTTTCGTCGCGAGCTCGCCCAGAAGCTTCTGGAACAGCAATTACATCACGGACTCGAAACCGAAAAGATTTTCGCTGCCCTCATCCTTGCCAATCTCTCTGCCGACGGCGCAACGATTAAAGCGACCGAAGTCGGCGCCACCCTGGAAGATCGCGATCGCCGTCTGCTCTTCGAAATCCTCTTTGAAGATTCCAGCGAACTCACACAGCAGGAAGCCGACAGCTGCCTCGAAGCTTTGCAGCACCGGCGAGCCGAACGCGAACTTGCCGACGTCCAGCGCAGCATCGAAGCGAACCCCGCGGGCCCGGAGCTCCGCAATTTGCTCGTGCGCAAGCAGGAACTCATGAAACGCCTGGCCGCTAGCCGCTAACGCCGTCAGGCGCGGCAACTAAGGAGAGTACTCGGCATGAATCCTACGCTCTTTCTGCGAATTGCCTCGGTTCTTACGTTGATTCATTGTACGTTGCATACGGTCGGAGGTGTATTTGGCAAGCCCAAACATGGTGCGCCGGAAATCGCGGTGCTCGACACGATGAAGAGTCAGCGCTTCAACTTCATGGGGTCCATGCGCGGTTACGATGATTTTCTTTTCGGCTACGGCCTCGCGATCACCATCACTCTGCTGGTCCAAGGCATCCTGTTCTGGCAACTGGGAGCTGCGATCAAGACGGACCCCGGCGTAGTGCGGCCCATCGTGGCACTGTTCTTCGTAGGTGGCATCCTCACCGCCATCGTGTCGTGGAAATATTTCTTCATCGCTCCGGCAATCACACAGTTGCTGATCGCTGCATGTTTGGCCTTGTCTTTCATGATGGGGGCTTGGACTTAGAGTCGAATTGAAACGACGCGAAAATGCGCACATCGCTTTGGTCGGACGTGTCCGCCAACATTTGCGCGACATTGCCGCTCCACGAGGGATGACGCAATCGCGGAGCGATCTCACTCAGCGGAGCAAGCACGAAGCGGCGCTGCGTCATGCGCGGATGCGGTACTTGTAATTCCGGAGTGTCGATCGTCTCGTCGCCGTAGAGAAGTATGTCGATATCAACCAGCCGCGGACCCTTAGGGAACTCCTTCTTGCTGCCCATCCGCGTTTCTATTCCGCGGAGACCACGCAGCAACTCCAAAGCCGGCACCTGGGTCTGGCCCTCTACAACACTATTCAAAAACCACGCCTGTTCCAGGTAATCCACCGGTTGCGTCTCATAGATCGACGACACCTGCGTCACGCGCACACCGGCCGGCGGAAACGCAGCAATCGCCGCACGCAGATTCGCCTCGCGATTCCCTACGTTCGAACCTAGCGATAAGTAAACGATGGTGGACGTCATGCGTCATCGATTCTGGCATATCGCCCTTCTGCGCACGATGAAACTCCACCAAATCTCAAGGGTGAGAAAGCCAAAAGCAAAAGCGGCGGCCGACTGGCCGCCGCCCATCTTCAATCGCTCAATCGAAAAATCAGTCGCCGGAGACTTGCGTGTCTTGCTTGGCCAGCGCCAGCTCTTTTTCGACGTTGCGGGGGTACAGGAATTCATGACCTGTGGTTCGACCCGGGTAGAACCACGCGATGACCGCGGCGGGCTCGGCTACGCCTCGCTCAGCAATGGTGAACGTAACGCCGCCCGTCGCCTCGGCGCGCTGTCGATTCATCGTTTGCACAAAGCCGAAGGACTTCGAACGGTCTTCGCTCAAAATCTGTACGATCTGGCGATCCTCGGTGTCCGCCATCACGAACAAATAGGTTCCCGCGGGTAAGACCTGTCCCGGAATCTGCACCGCCTCGCTGAATTTCACTTTAACCGTTTGGTTTGCTTCGTCGGCGCGAGCTCTTCCCGCTAGCAGCGTCGACATGGCGACAAACAAGGCAATCATCACTAAATTTCGAACTTTCACGACTTCCTCCTCAGATCTTTCTTGGCGGCACTGATTTTTTTCCGCACACCGATGTGATGCGGCGACCTGTTATCCGGTAACTTGTTAGATAGCTAGTTACAGATTATTTACTTCAAATGCCGAAGAGCCGCACAAATGCCCATCAAATGGCAGGATTGCCAAAAAAATCAGCCTTACGTCCCGTTGACCGCATGGCGATGGGAACTTTCTCAGCGACTCCAGGGAAGAACTGAGTGGGGCGATTGTGTGCGAACTCTCGCTTTGAGGAAATTGCGTCGCCACCACTAGAACAGGCGGGGCTGGCGGCGAGGTTGTTCGCGGTTGAAGTATTCGTAGGCCCGAGGCGTCGCGACACGACCGCGCGGCGTGCGGTCGATCATGCCGATCTGCATCAGATAGGGTTCGTACATCTCCTCGATCGCGTCTTCTTCTTCGCTGAGCGAGGCCGCCAGCGTACCGACGCCCACCGGCCCTCCGCCGTATTTATCGAGCAGCGCGATCATCAGGTTGCGATCAACTTCGTCCAGCCCGTTTTCATCGACCCCGAGCATGGACAAGGACTCTTGCGCGACCGCGCGGGTGATGCGTCCGGCGGCGCGGACTTCCGCGAAATCGCGAGCCCGCCGCAACAAGCGATTGGCGACGCGTGGCGTTCCACGGCAGCGGCGGGCAATTTCTTCCGCCCCACCCTCATCCATCTCGATGTTCAGAATTTTCGCCGATCGATTCAGGATGATCAGCAAATCTTCCGGCTCGTAAAAATCAAGACGATGAACGATGCCAAAGCGCGAGCGCAAGGGCGCAGTGATCAATCCCGCGCGCGTGGTGGCGCCAATCAGCGTGAAATGTCCTAGCGGGAACGGATGAATGCGCGCGCCGGGGCCCTGACCGATGATCAGATCGACGCGGAAATCCTCCATCGCCGGGTAAAGCACTTCCTCGACCGCCGGTTGCAGCCGATGAATTTCGTCGAGAAAGAAAACTTCCTTGCCCTCGAGCGAAGTAAGGATTGCGGTCAGGTCTCCCTTACGTTCGAGCAACGGGCCGGCGCTGGTTTTGATCGGAACGTTCAGCTCGTTGGCAATGATCTGCGCCAGCGTGGTCTTGCCCAAACCGGGCGGGCCATACAGCAACACGTGATCCAAAGCCTCGCCACGGCTGCGCGCGGCTTGTATAGCAATCTGAATATTCTCTTTGACCCTTTTTTGCCCGATGTATTCGTCCAGCCGCTTGGGCCGAACACTGGCTTCGATGCGTGCGTCTTCATCATACGCAGTGCCGGACACAATGCGCTCGGGTTGGCGGTTCACCATCATGCGTTTTGCGCTCGCGTCGGCCATTTATGATCTCGCCGCCCGGCCCTTCGGCGCGCTGAGCACTTGCAGCGAGGTGCGCAGCAACTGCTCGAAATTTCTGGTGCCGGTCTCGCGCTTGGCTTCTCCCACAGCACCCTCCGCGGTCCGCGCGTCATAGCCCAAATTGACCAGCGCGGATACAACATCGGCTTCGATCCCGGCGGGAGAGCTCGGCGCCGGACGATCCGCAGCTTCGACGGTCACGGCGTCCAATTTATCTTTGAGCTCGACCACCATGCGCTCGGCGGTCTTGCGGCCCACGCCAGGAATTTTCGTCAGGCGACCGAGATCGCTATTGCGAATGGCGGGAACCAATTCTTCCACGCTCATTCCAGACAAGATCTTAAGCGCGAGCGACGGGCCGACGCCGGAGGCCGAGAGCAACATCTCAAAAAAATGTTTTTCGCGCGAAGAGAGAAAGCCGTAGAGGGAAAAAGCATCTTCGCGCACGTGCGTGTGAATCAGCAGGGTGACTTCGCCGTGGAGTTCGCCGAGCGCGGCGTACGTGGAGAGCGGAACCTGGACAAGGTAGCCGACGCCGCCAACATCCACAAGAACCTGGTTCGGTCGTTTGTCGGTAAGGCGCCCGCGAAGCTGCCCGATCATCGTGGCTCAGTATTGCCGCGTTGCCCAGCAGTGTCAAACCGGGATATGCGGAGCCTCATGGGCACCCGAAAACTGCGACACCTGCATGCTTGTCGCCCGCCGGCTGCTCCCTCTTTGGGCACTTACTTCCTGTTTGCCAAACCTGACTCGAACCCAGCTGCGCTACTCATCGCGGAGCGTGCGCACTGGCTCGATGCGCGTGGCGCGGTACGCAGGCACGATGTTGGCCAGGATGCCGACAGCTACCAGTATGAAGGCGACGGCGCCGAACGTGAGCGGGTCGGTAGGACGCACGCCGAAGATCAGCGAAGCGATCAGGCGGCTAAGGGCCAGAGCGGCAGCGAGGCCGATGACGACGCCGAGAAGGATGGGCTTCATACCGTCGGTGACGATGAGTTTCAGGACGTCCGAATCTGTGGCACCCAGGGCCATGCGAATGCCGATTTCCCGAACGCGGCGGCGCACCGTGTACGACAGGACCCCGTAAATGCCGACGGCGGCGAGCAACAGCGCAAGTCCGGCAAATGAGGACAGCAAGAGCACGTTGAAGCGCTGTGGAGACACGGATTGCGCGATGATCTCGTCCATGCTGAGAACGTTAAGAACCGGAACGTCAGAGCCGACTTGATGGACAGCGTCGGTCACCGCGGAAATTATGCCGTGCGGGTCGGAGGCGGCGCGCGCGGCAAGCGTCAGGCCAAAAGATTGAAAAGTGGATCCTTTAGGGACGCTCATCTGAGCTAGAGCGACGTAAATGGCATCAACCGGGCGAGTTTCGTCCAGTGAATCGAGTTTCACGTTTCCCACGACGCCGACGACTTCCCGAACGACGTCGGGGAAAAACGTCAGCGTCAGATGCTTGCCGATGGGATCTTCGTTGGGCCAGAACCGGCGCGCCAGGGATTCGCTGATGAGAGCAGCACCGGGTCGCCCGGCAGCGTCGGAATCCTGGAAATCGCGCCCACGAATGATAGGAACGTGCATGGCCGGCAGATAGCCGGGACTAATCATGCGGACATCCACTTCTGGTTGGTCGGCCATGGGAAGAACGGGACGTCCCTCGATGGAAAAGGGTTGATGCGAACCGCCCCCATTGAGTGGCAGTGAGTCGATGACGCCGGCAGATTCAATTCCTGGCACCGCGCGTACGCGCTGCAACACTTCGTTGAAAAAGTTGATCGAGGCGGCAGGCGTGGGGAACTTGGTGCGCCCGACAGAAACGTCCATGGTCAGCACTTTGGAGGAATCGAAGCCGGGGCTGACGTTGCGAAGCTCCATTAGCGTGCGCACCATGAGTCCGGCACCTACCAGCAAGACCAGCGAAAGCGCAACCTCTGAGACCACGAGGAGGTTGCGCGTCTTGCCGCCGGAGTCGGAGCTGCCGCGGCTCTGGCCGAGCTTCAGACCTGCGTTCACGTCGACGCGAGAGAAACGCAGTGAGGGAATGAAGCCAGCGAGAACGCCGGCAATCACGGAAAGCAAGAGCGTGAACGCGAGGACCCGGGTGTCGAGTGTGATCTCCGCGAAGGATGGCAGGTGATCGGCGAGAAGCCGCAACGAAACATCGAGGCTCACGCGAGCAAGCAGGAAACCGAGCACGCCTCCAATGACGGATAGCAGTACAGTTTCGGACAGAATGTTCCGAAGGATCGCGGCACGGCTGGCGCCCAGCGAGCTGCGAATAGCGATTTCTTTCCGGCGCGCGAGCGTTTTCGCGAGGACGAGATTGGCGACGTTGGCGCAGGCGATGAGAAGAACGAACGCGACCGCTCCAAGCAAGACCAGCAGGGCGGTGCGCACATCGCCGACCAATTGTTCGCGCAATGGGACGACCGTGGCGCCCCAGCCTTTGTCGTCCTCGGGATAGAGTTGCTCGAGGCGGGTAGAGATCGTCGCCAGCTCGCTTTTGGCTTGCGTGATGTCCACTCCGGATTTGAGCCGAGCGATGACCAGGTAATTGTGATTGCCGCGTACCGCGCGCTCCTCGTTGGTCCAACCCAGAGGCACCCAGGCCTCGGCGAAACTGGGGAAACGAAATTTTTCAGGCATCACGCCAACAACGGAGTAAGGCTGCGAATCGAGGGTGATGTCGCGACCCACGATGTTGGGATCAGCGCCAAAACGGTCACGCCAGACCTTGTAGCCCAGAAGGATCACATGATTGGAGCCCGGGCGATTTTCCTCGCGCGAGAACATGCGGCCGAGAAGGGGACGGGCACGCAGGACGGAGAAGAACTCTGGGGCTACGTTGGAGGCTTGAAGCATTTCCGGCTGGTCCTTGCCGCCGAACGTGAGGCTTCGGCCGCCGTAGATAGCCATAGAATCAAAGGAGGAGCTTTGCGCTTGCCAGTCAAGGTAGTTGGCGGGGGAGACCGAGAAAAGCGTAATGCCGGGGAAGCTTTTGGCCGGAGGAACGTGCCAGACCTGCACCAGGCGGGAAGGATCTTCATATGGCAGCGGGCGCAGTAGCACGGCATTGACGATGGAGAAGATTGCGGTGTTGGCGCCGATGCCGAGGGCGAGTACGAGAATGGCGCCGATCGCGAATCCAGGGCTGCGGCGAAGGGCACGGAGTCCGAAGCGAAAATCGGCCGTCCAGTTGCGCATGGGAGGCCTCCTGGGTGCTACACGTATGGATTAGACATCGGGCAGAGACACAGGTACAGACGATGCGATGGGGATTTTTGTTTCATGGCCTTAGATCCGTCAACGACAGAAAAGAGCCCGATCAACCCTCCTTTAGGTTGCGCGAAATGCCCGCAAACGCCAGCCCAAAATTCAACGGCCCCGCAGTAGCTCTGCGGGGCCGCCGGTAGTCTGTCTGGAATTGGCTGAAGGCGCGAAGGCCTTTGCGAATCCAAACTTCGCTAGGACTTAAGCAATCACGCCTTAAGCCTCAGCCACCTCACGTTTACCACTACAATCAGAATTTTTCATTTTTCTGGATCACCCTCCTTTCCCGTGTACGCCCATAGTAATTTCAAGCGCCTGCAAATTCAACACGGGTCTGCGGAAAGGTACCGTATGCAACGCACCTCCGCCAAATCAAGCCATCGAATGCTGCAAGCTGGCGACGACAATTCGAGCCGAAGCGATACCTCCCCTGACGAAGCCGAAGAAGGGCCCAAAATGCCGGGTCGACGCCTGCCCGACAATGTAAAGTCCCGGTATCGTGGTCTGAAAGTCTTCATCAAGAATAGGAAACCCGTCGCTCACGCCGAGCTCACCCGACGCGACGTCCTTGGCCAGATAATTCACTCGCGACACGTCCACGCGGTAACCGGTGGCGCAGACGATATGATCCGCTAGAAGCGAGTCACCTTGCTCAAGGCGGGTCTCGATTGCACCGCTCGGTGCTACCTGCCAGCCAGCCACTCGTGAGTTGGGCCACAGGCGCACGTTTCTCTTATTTACCCGCGGCCAGAGCCAAGGTTCGAGCTGAAGCCGGCCCACGCTCCAGAACCGCTTCTCAATGGCTCGCTGTTCGCCCGGATTGAGACGCCGAAACCAGCCTCGCACTCGCAGCGCATTGTCGACCATCGCGTCAGTGAACGACCAGTCCGAAGACACAAATTGAGGCGTTTCATGACGGAACACAAGGTCAACCGACTCGACGCCGTCTTCGATCATCAGGGCAGCCCACTCAAAAGCGCTTTGGCGCCCGCCCAAGATCAGGCAGCGTTTCCCCTCGAGATGCCGAAAATCCACCAGCGTGGCCGTGTGGCTCCTTCGATCGTCAGGGACGCTGGCCGAAAGCTCAGCAGGAACACTAGTGAACGGCGCGATGCCAGGAGCGGCCACAACGTTGCGGGCCCGAATAGTTTCCCCGTTGTCGCAGTGCGCTTCGTGCTGGCCATCCACGCGGCACACACGATTGACGTGCAGTGCTTGCACGTCCAGGCGGTTGGCTTGACGGAACCATTCGGCATAGTCGCGGAACATTTCGAGGGGCATCGGCTCCGCGTCGTTTCTCGGGATCTTTCTTTGTTCGAGAAAAGCCTCGAGTGTGTGGACTCCTGAGGCGTCCAGGTGCCAATCAAGCCCGGAGCGCAGCAACATGCCACGCGGCATGTTGTGCTTCCAGAAAGCCATCGACTCGCCAACAACGGCGACACTTAGGCCCGCGTCTGTAGCATGTGCAGCGATCGAGAGACCATATGGTCCAGCGCCGATCACCAGAAGATCGGTAGTCTGCATGGAGCGCTCCAGGAATCCCGGCTGAAACTTCCCGGCGCTGGCATTTTACGTCCAAACCGTCTCCGGCCTCGACGAGCCTCCCCTTGACAATCTACCTATCGAAGCGTAGTGATGGGTAGATTGTCTAGGAGGCGCGATGCCTATCGAAAAGTCCGATCTGCTTCAGGGCACTCTGGACATGCTCATTTTGAAAATCGTCGCGCTTGGACCGGTGCATGGCTACGGCATTTCCCGGCGCATTCGCCAAATCTCCAAAGAAGTCCTGCAGGTCCAGCAGGGTTCGCTCTATCCGGCGCTGCATCGGCTGGAGAAACGCGGCTGGCTCGCCGCGGATTGGGGCGAGTCGGAAAACGGCCGGCAGGCGAAATTTTACAAATTGTCCGCCAAGGGCCGGAAGCAATTGCACAGCGAGGAGTCTAACTGGGCGCGGCTCGCTCAAGCCGTTACCCACATCATGCAGACGGCGGAGTAGGAGGCAGCCGTGATTTGGTGGAAGCCGTGGTTTCGCCGCAGCGCTCCCGATGCAAAGTTGGATTCCGAGTTGCGATTTCATATCGATGCTCTGATCGACGAAAACATCGCGTCGGGAATGTCGCCGCAACAGGCTCGGCGGCAGGCGATGCTGGAATTTGGCGGGCACGAACAAATCAAGGAAGAGCTGCGCGACGTCTATCGCGTGCGCATCATGGACGCTTCCATCACCAATTTGAAATCGGCAATTCGATTCATCCGGAAATCTCCATCCTTCTCTCTCGCCGTGATTCTGACCCTGGCGCTGGGAATCGGCGCCAACAGCGCGGTCTTCTCCGCCATCGACGCGATCCTCCTGCAGCCCTTGCCGTTTCCGAACGGCGATCAATTGATGGCGATTTCGCAATTCCAGCCCAAGCTTAGCAATCCGTCGAGCTATGTGGCTCCCGTGCGCGTGGAGGACTGGAATCGCATGAACTCGACCTTCCAGGCGATCACCGGCTACTACGTGGACGACGCATCGGAAACCTCGGGTGCGCTGCCGGAAAAAATCACCTGGGGATTGGTCGCGCCGCGCTTCGTGCAGGTCTGGGGAGTGGCGCCCGCACTCGGCCGCGATTTCAGGCCTGAAGAAGAACGCTATGGCGGACCAAGCGCAGTGCTGATCAGCGACCGCTATTGGCGGCGGCGTTTTGGCGCCGATCCGACGATGGTGGGAAAACAGCTGCGGATCGGCGGCCATTCCTCCCAGGTAGTGGGCGTTATGCCCGCGTCGTTTCTTTTTCCGATTCACGACGTCGACGTCTGGACTCCCGTTTTGATCGGCGCGCCGTACACGCAGAGCCGCAACGCCACCTGGTACCGGACCGTGGGCCGCCTGAAACCCGGAGTGAGCGTGGCGCAGGCTCAAGCGGATCTCGCGACGGTGCAGGCGCAACTGGGCAAGGCCTTTCCGAAATCGGACGGCGATCTGGCGGTATCGATCGAACCGCTGAAAGAAACGACCGTCAGCGGCGTGCGCAAGTCGTTGTGGATTTTGTTCGGATCGGTGTCTTTGCTGCTGCTGATTGCGTGTACCAACATCGTGGCGTTGCTGCTGGCGCGCTCGGCACAGCGGCAGCATGAAATCTCCGTCCGCTTCTCGCTCGGTGCCTCGCGCGGCACGTTGGTGACACAATTTCTCACGGAAGCATTTGTGTTGGCCCTGTCCGGAGCCGCGCTCGGCTTGCTTGTGGCCTGGGGTGCAGCGCATGTGTTTCGCGCTCTAGCGGCAAATTTGCCGCGCGTGGAGGAAATCCATCTCGATGCGCGAATCGTAGCGTACGCGATGGCGTGCTCGGTGTTGGTGACGCTGCTTTGCGGACTCTTTCCGGCAATTCGCGGCACACGGGGCGGCATCTCCGGCTCGCTTGCGCAGGCCAGTCGAACGCAAGTGTCGGCGCGCAATCCATTGCAATGGATGCTGGTAGGCGTGCAAGTCGCGCTTGCGGTTACTTTGCTGGCGGGAGCAGGCCTACTGCTGCGCAGCTTTCAGGCGCTGGGCCGTGTCTCGCCCGGTTTTGAGACCAACTCCATTTTGACCATGCATATCAGCGCATCTTGGGGCGAGACCGCCGACATGCCACGGCTGATGCAGCGAATCGCGCTGATCGTCGAGGCCCTGCGCAGCGTCCCGGGTGTCGAGGCCGCAGCGACTTCTGCAATGCTGCCGGGCGTTTCGGGCCAGTATCAAACGGAGACGAAGATTCTTGAGGGAGAGCAGGATCCGCAGCACAAGGTTCTTGCCGAGACCCGTTTTACCTCACCAGGTTACTTCGAGACCATGAAAATTCCGCTGCTAAGCGGCGAGGCGTGTCGCGAAGACATAAAGAATCCTCAGATCATGGTGAATCGGAGTTTCGCGGATACTTTTTTGGCCCGCGACGGAGCTGCCGGGCAGCACATTCAAATGCTGGGCAATTCCTTTCTGCCGCCGGGACAAATCCGCGGCATCGTTGGCGACGCGAGAGAGAGCGGAATCAACCGTGAGCCGGGCCCGGCGGTGTATTGGTGCTTCAGCGCGCCGATGCCCGATCCGTACTACCTGGTGCGCACGACTGGCGACCCCATGGCCATGGCGCAAACGTTGCGCTCGAAGATTCATGAGATCGAACCGGGACGATCGGTTTTCGATATCAGCCCGCTGACCGACCATCTTGACGATGCCTTTGCGGAAAATCGGATGCGCACGGTCCTGCTGGCATTTTTCGCGGTGACCGCGATTTCACTGGCGTGCGTCGGCTTGCACGGAACCCTGAGTTATTCGGTAAACGTCCGAAAGCGCGAAGTGGGGCTCCGCCTTGCATTGGGGGCGCTGCGGAGTCAGATCGTGAAACAGTTTTTGTGGCAGGGCATCGGCGTAACGCTACTCGGCTGTCTGGCAGGCTGGATCCTGGCGATTGCCTCAGGTCGCTTGCTGTCCGGAATGCTGTACGGCGTGTCGCCGTCGGACGCAACTACGCTTGCGGCTGTGGTTGCCCTCGTGCTTGGCGTCTCGGTTGCCGCCTCTCTGTTGCCCGCGATGCGCGCCGCGCGCGTGGAGCCGATGCAGGTTTTGCGCGAGGAATAGTCACGGTCGGAAACGCAGATTGCGGTGAGATCGAAAGGAGGTTACCGCGCGAGGCATGGATCGGCAGCTTCGACGCCAGGAAATTTTCCCGGCGGCAGATCAGGCTTTCGCGCTGCCGCGAAGAAATTGAGCTACGGCCGGATGTTTTCTCTCTTCCGCGATATCCGCTGCGGACTTACCGTCGTTGGTTTTCACTTCCGCATCCGCGCCGTGCAGCAGCAGCATTTTCACAATTTCCAGATGGCCGTTCGCGGCGGCAGTGAGCAGCGGCGTAAAGCCTGCGCCGTACCGACAGTTAGGTTCGGCGCCATTTTGCAGCAGCCAATCCACCACATCGGCGCGGCCACCCGCCACAGCTCCGGTTAGCGCGTTGTAGCCCGTTCCGTTGGCAGCAACCGCGTCGACCAGCGCGCCCATCTCGAACAGGTACATCGCCACCGGCAGGTGGCCGAACGTGCAGGCCAACGCGAACACCGGAAAGCCATCGGGCGAGTAACTCCGCGCAAGCTCGGGATTCGCGTCGACTAGATGCTTGACGCGTTCCAACTGCCCGGCGGCGGCAGCCTCGTGAAGCTGTAGGTCCGCGGTGCGGGCAATTAGCAGATCGCGGATTTCCGTTCGCCCGTTGTAGACGGATGCCAGGACTGCAGACTGGCCGTGCTCGTTCTTCGCGTTGGCGAGTGCGGGCTCGGCATCAAGCAGCGTGCGAGCCGCCGTCGCGTCTCCGGCACTGATCGCTGCGAAGAATTCTTTTGTTCGGGCCATGGAAACCCCCGTTGTTCTTGAGCAGAGGTATTCTATCCGCGGTAATACTGGAGTCTTCTTCAATCTTGCTGATTTTGGATGCAAGGATCGGTCGGGTGGGAGCTAGCGGACCGCAGGAATGGGGAGCGTCTATCGGCACGCTCCCCAGAACGATCGATTTGCGATGTTTAGGACGCGGTCGCCACCGCCGACGCCGGAACATGCTTGGACTGATATTTGCCGGGCACCGCGCGAAGCGGAATCGCGATGCGATTCCACAGATTGATCATGGCTGCCACCAGCGTAAGGTCCACGATTTCTTTCTCGCTGAATTGCTTTTTCACCTTTTCAAAGACTTCGTCGGGAACGTGAGTTTCCGATACCCGGGTGATCGATTCGACCCATTCCAGGGCGGCTCGCTCGCGGTCGGTGTAAAACGGCGTTTCGCCCCAGGCATCCAGCTCGTAAAGGCGCTGTTCGGTTTCCCCGAGGGCCCGTGCGTCCTTCGAGTGCATGTCAATGCAGTAGGCGCAGCCATTGATCTGTGAGGCCCGCATCTTTAGCAGCAGGACCAAACGATGATCCAGCCCACTGGCCGCAACGTACTCTTCCAGCGCGTATAAATGTTTCTGCACCTCCTGCGTATATTTTCTGTAATCGATTCTAGGTTCCATGTTTTCTCCTTCAGGGGAGATACTCACTAAAAAGGATGCGTCGACGCACCCGCGAGTTACGTCATCGCCTGCCAGCAAATTGGCATAGTCAATCGGATGACCGATCAGCGCACGGCGGCACGGGCACGCCGGACACGAGCGCGGTTGCCGCAAGTGCTGTCGCTGCACCAACGTTTCGTTTTCGCCTTGGTAGGATCGCGGAAGGCCCACCGGCATTCATCGTTCGCGCAAATCCTGATGCGGCTCTGCAGGCCGGCCACGATCGCTTCGGCAGCCGAGGCGGCGATGCGCGAGAGGATCCAATCCCAATCCGATCGCAACGGCGCGATTTCGATGCGTCTTTCCTTTTCCCGACCCACGAGCCTTTGCCGCACGGGAACATCCATGAGCATGTTGATTTGAGCAATCTCCCGTGCGTCCGGGACGCCTGAGGCGGACAATGCCTCAGCTACGCCGCGCAGGGAGCGGCGTAACGACTTCAGCGCAGGCAATGGCGCTTTCCTGGCCTGCGCAGGATGCAGCCGCCAACGGCGAAGAAACGACCCCAGCCACGCCGGGTCGTCCAGACGGTCCGAGAAATTGCCAAAACCGTCGTATTCCTCACTGTTGACCAGGTCAATCCACGGGGAGACCTTACCGAAGTTGTGCGTCGCGAAGATGTCAGGCGATTTCATAAACCGGCGCTCCTAGGTGTAACGAGTTAACTGTACTTGACTCGTTACAACTGTCAGTGTAGCCTTGTAATGAGTTTAACACACATAGGCCATTACAGGAGCTCGCTACCATGTCCACCGAACGCGCTGCCACATCCGTCCAGGAAATACCCCTGACGCCGGGTATTGCGAATCGCGCGAACCGCTCGCTCGTTCTCTTTTCCTTCTTTTCCATCTGGATCATTTGGGGCTCGACATACCTCGCCATCCGTTACGCCGTGGAAACCATTCCGCCTCTTTATACGGCGGGTCTGCGCCACCTCACGGCCGGCACGATTTTGCTGCTCTGGTGTGTTCTCAAGGGCCTCAAGCCAACTGCGGCGCAAGTACGCGCCAGCATCGTGATCGGCGCGCTGTTTTTCCTGATCGGGCACGGCTCGCTGCATTGGGCGGAGACTCGCGTGCCATCCGGTCTAGCTTCGCTGCTTGTGGCCACCGAGCCGATCTTCGTGTTCGCGATTGCTTCCGCAGCGGCGCGGCGATGGCGAATCAACGCCATGCTGGCAGCGGGCGTCCTCGTGGGGCTGGGCGGTGTCGCGCTGCTGATGGGCAAGAGCGTACTCGTGCTGGGGACCGGAATGATGACCGGAGCCATCGCGGTGCTCGTCGGAGCGCTCGGATGGTCGGCCGGAATCATCTACTCTCGCAGGTCGCAGCTTTCCGGCAGCCCATTGCTGCTGTCGGCGATGTCACTGTTGTCGGGTTCGGCGATGCTGTTGGCGACGGGAACGCTGGCAGGGGAATGGCGGGGGTTCTCGTTCGCCCAGGTGACTTCGCGATCGTGGCTGGCACTGGCATACCTGATTGTTTTCGGATCGGTGATCGCATTCACGGCCTACAATTGGCTCCTTGAGCGTTATTCACCAACTCTGGTGGCCACCCACACGTACGTGAATCCGATTGTCGCGGTGCTGCTGGGTTGGTGGATGGCGGGAGAACGCATCACATTGAATTTCGGATTTGCCGCGGCAATGATTATTGGAGCCGTCGTGTTGGTAGACCGCGGGACGAGTCAGATCGAGCGAGTGGAGAATCCTAGTTAGCGGCGGGTGCGATCTTTGCGGACGGCCTCGTCGATCAGCGCGTCCAGTTCGCTGCGCGTGAGCCGCACATGATCGGCAGCGGTGGTTTCGCTGCTGTCGCAGGTAACCGGCAGTTCCGCACCACCCCCTGGCGGCGGCACGACGGAATAGCGCGAGCGCGCGGCCATGAGCTTGGCGACTTCCCGACTGGAGAGCAACCGTGGACTTCCGACCTTCTCGGCTGCCATAGTGATCTTTGCAAAGTGCTCGATCGTCTCCATGCGGAAGAAGGCGGTCAGCAAATCGGGACCGCAGGTCACCGCGCCATGATTGGCCAACAGCAGCGCATCGTAGTGCATTACATATGGCTCGATGGCCGCGCTTAGTTCCGGTGTGCCGGGTGTGCCGTACTTCACTAGCGGAATCTGTCCCAGGCCCACGATCACTTCCGGTAGCAGCGCCTGATCCAGCGCGCGACCCGAAACCGCAAATCCGGTGGCCGTCGGCGGATGCGCGTGACAAATCGCCATCACGTCGGGCCGCATCTTGTAAAACAAAAGATGCATCGCGAGCTCGGAAGACGCCTTACGCTCGCCGGAAAGGTGGCGGCCTTCCAGATCGATCACCACGAGATCGGATGGCGTCAGCATCCCCTTGTTCATGCACGTAGGCGTGGTAAGAATGCGCTGGGAGTCCAGACGCACGGAAAGATTGCCGTCGGACGCGACGATATTTGCACGCTCATACATCCAGCGTCCCGCGACGCAGATGTCCAGACGGTGCTGCTTCTCACTTTTCGCAGAACCCGGAAGAAGGGCGTCTGTCGACACGGCAAGCTCCTTGCTGGCGCCGAATTATCTTCGGAACCCAGCGGGGAAACAAGTGATTTTGAAGCTCGCGCGGCGGGGGGCGCGACGTATTACACGACCCTGGAATCAGGCGTAAATTCCGCGCAATTTCAACGCGCTCGCAACACGGTCGATGGCCAGCATATAAGCCGCGATGCGATTGTTGACCTTGTGCAATTCCGCATAGCGTACCACCTGATCGAAAGCATTTTCCATCACGTCGAGCAGGCGTTCGTTGACTTCGCTTTCGCGCCAGAAAAAGCCCTGGCGGTCCTGCACCCACTCGAAATAGCTGACCGTGACTCCTCCGGCGTTGCCCAGGATATCCGGCACGGTGAAGATGCCCTTTTTATCGATGATGGCGTCGGCTTGCCAGGTCGTCGGACCGTTCGCACCTTCGCACAAAATACGCGCTTGCACTTGGTTGGCGTTCCTTTCGGTGATCTGATTTTCAATCGCTGCCGGAATAGCGATTTCGCAGGGCTGGAACAACACGTCGCGCGCGGTCATTTTCGTGCCGCCACCCGGGAAATCCTGCAGCGGCTTTTTCTGCGTGTGCACCCAGTCAATCGCTTTCAGCGCGTCAAAACCGTTTTCGTTGTAAAGGCCGCCGCCGATGTCGGCGAGGCCCACGATTTTGTAGCCGACCTGCTGCATCAGCATGGCAGCCATGGAGCCAACGTTCCCGAAGCCTTGAATCACGACGCGGCAGCCTTGGCGCTTGATGCCCAACTTGGTGAGGGCTTTGTCGCAGCAGATCATCACGCCACGGCCAGTGGCCTCGCGACGCCCGGCAGAGCCGCCGAGTTCGATGGGCTTGCCGGTGACGACGGCGGTGGTGGCCTGGCCTACGTGCATGGAGTACGTGTCCATCACCCAGGCCATGGTTTGCTCGTTGGTGCCCACGTCCGGCGCGGGAACGTCACGCTCGGGACCGAGCCAACTCGCAAGTTCAGCAGTGTAGCGGCGCGTGAGGCGTTCGAGTTCGCCGCGCGACATTTTGCGTGGATCGCAGATGATGCCGCCTTTCGCGCCGCCGAACGGAATGTTTACGACCGCGCACTTCCAGGTCATCCAGGTAGCCAGCGCGCGCACTTCGTCCAGGCTGACATCGGGCGCAAAGCGAATTCCACCCTTGCCCGGGCCGCGCACCGTGGAGTGCAGCACACGATAGCCGGTGAACACTTCCAGCGTGCCGTTGTCCATGCCCACCGGAATGTACATGGTGATTTCTTTATCCGGATACTTCAGATAGCGATACACACCCTGCTCGAGCCCCAATTTCTGCGCGGCTACCTCGAAACGCGCTTCGGCGTTCTGGTAGACATTCATCTCTTCGGGTGTAGGCGCTAGCGACGACATGCAGAGAGCTCCTGGAGCGGCATGGCAGAACCTTACCGCTGTTTCGCACTGTTTTTGCACTACAGCCTGCAGACGAAGAGCAGGCGGGATTTTGCAGGGCCAACCGAGGCGAGTTTTGCGGGCTACCCACCCGCAAGACCATCCACATGCCCGGGTCGCCAGTATACGAACCTGCTAAACTGGTCGCAAGCAGCGGAGTACATGGAAAGCCAGCTACTAGTTACGGGTAGGATCGCCGACGCAAGTGCTCCATCACAGAGCTGATGCCATCGAACCGATCGCGCCTTCGAAATAATCACCGAAGAAAGCTCCGATTACCGCCCCGGGTGGCGGCGAGTCCGGCGCTCGCGTATTTCTTCGATTTGGGGAAACGAAATTTTGCGTTTGAGATCGCCTGCTCGTGATGCCAGACTCACCAAACGTTCTCGATACCGGAGGGCCGCGGCCCTTCGTACCCTTTCGGCGTCTTTCCAAGTTGAAAAGCACGCCGGCCTCGCCAGTATGACCGGAGCGATGACAAGTCTCGTCGCCACCGGTGGCAGTTATTCGCTCCAGGACGAGCCAATATCCCAGTGCGTTGATTTCGCAGGCGCGGAAACCAACCGAGATGGTTGCATCCCTTGCGGCGCCAGGAGGCCGTCTTGCAGCCGATCCTCTCGAGCAGTTCGAGCAATCTCGAATCCCAACAAGCTTTTCAAGAAGCGCGCCCGGCCATCGCTCCGAACGCCATCGAAGGCTACAAGGCGTCCATGGACGGCAACGGACTTCGCATCCGCGAATGTCTGCCAGAGATCATCGACCGCGGCGCTGCGGCCCTCACGGCCGCCGAAAAGGAGTTGCTGAAATGGGTCGGAGTGTTTTTTCGCCGCCCGACGCCCGGCAAGTTCATGATGCGGGTGCGTATGCCCAATGGATTTGTGACCAGCGCTCAATTGCGCGCGGTGGCGGACCTGTCGCGGCGGCTGGGCAACAGCGTGCTGGACATCACCACGCGGCAGCAGCTCGAATTGCGGGGATTCACGCTCGACAGCGTGCCGGTAATATGGGAAAAGCTGCGCGGCGTGGACCTTCGCTCGCTGCAAACCGGCATCGACAACATTCGCAACATCAATGGCTGCGCACTGGCCGGGCTGACGCCGCATGAGCTGTTCGACGCGTCCCCGGTGGTGCAGGAATTGGACCGCCTCTTCGTAGGCGCCGACGGCAACCCAGCGTTCGCAAACCTGCCCCGCAAACTGAACATCACCATCACCGGATGTTTGGACAACTGCACGCACAACGAATCGCAGGACATCGCTCTGGTCCCCGCCCGGAAGGGCGGACGCGTCGGTTTCAACGTGCTGGTCGGCGGCAAAATGGGATCGGGCGGATTCACGATCGCTTCCTCGCTGAATGTTTTCGTGGAAATTTTTCAGGCCGCGACCCTGGTGGCCGAACTCGTGAGAATTTACCGCGATCATGGACCTCGGGAAGCGCGCTCTAAATGCCGCTTCGCCTTTCTGATCGAGCAATGGGGCATTAAGAGGTTGCGATCCGAACTCGTCGCGCGGCTGGGGCACGAACTGGAATTTCGCGGCAAGGACATGCGCGGCGCCACGCACGTGGACCATCTTGGCGTTTCTTCCCAGCAGCAAAAGGAACGCGTCGCCGTCGGCATTTGCATCCCCACCGGCAGGGTCAATCCCTCACAGGTGGAAGAGCTGGCGCGCCTGGCGGAAGAATATGGAAGCGGCGAGATTCGCCTGACGATCGGCCAGAACGCGATCATCCCCAACGTTGCCACCGACCGCGTGGACGATCTGCTTGCGGAATCGCTGCTCAAGGAATTCTCTCCGCGCCCATCACCGTTCCTGCGCGGGCTGGTGGCCTGTGTCGGCACTGACTACTGCAATCTCGCTCTGATCGAGACCAAGAGTCGCGCAGTTGCTCTGTCACAAGCGCTCAAAGAAAAACTTGGCAGCCACGTCAATCCATTGACGATCCACTGGTCCGGATGTCCGGCAGGCTGCGGCAATCATCAAGCGGCGGACGTGGGACTACGTGGCTTCAAAACCAAGATCGACGGCAACATCGTCGATGCCGTCGCCATCTACACTGGCGGGCGCACCGGACCCAACGCCGTCGCGGGTCGCGAAATTCTCGAAACCGTGCCGTGCGACGACAAACTCCCTGAAGTCGTGGCCGAAATCATTCAATCGCAGCGCTACCAACGCGAAACCAGCGCCGACTGGGCGCCCAGCAACGCGCTGCCCGCCGTTGCTACCTGGATTCCCCGAGACCCGCGCTCTTCCGAAGTGTCTCCAGAGGGTGACTAACCGGCTTCACTGGAGGCCAGATCTACGCCGTCATTCTTGCCGAGAAGGAGCTTTAGAACATGAGCGACTATGTAATTCCAAAGGACCTGGTGCAGCAAGCCACGCAAATCGCCAGAACGAAGTCCGAACTGCCCGTTCGCGACATGCTCATTCGAGGAATTCTCGCGGGCGCGTTTCTTGGATACGCAACGGCACTGGTTTTCACAGTGTTGTCGCAGGGACTTCCGCCCATCGTCGGCGCGATCGTTTTTCCTGTGGGCTTCGTGATACTCGTATTGCTGGGTCTCGAACTCGTTACCGGAAATTTCGCACTGCTCCCGGCGGGCCTGATGGCCGGAACGCTGAGTTTTCCTAAACTGGCACGCAATCTTTTCTGGGTGTATCTCGGCAACTTGATCGGAAGCCTGCTCTTCGCCTTGCTTTTCTTTCTGGCCATCACCAATTGGCGCACCGGCAACGGCGGCGCCATCGCCGACCTGATCAAGCAAGCGGCCCTCAAAAAGACCACCGGATATTCGGCCCTCGGATTGAGCGGTTGGGGAACGGTGTTCATCAAAGCGATCCTGTGCAACTGGATGGTCACCGTCGGCGCGATGATGGCCTTGGTCTCGCGGTCCGCCCTCGGGAAAATCGCCGCGATGTGGCTGCCGATCATGACTTTCTTCGCGTTGGGCTTCGAACATTCCGTCGTGAATATGTTTCTGATTCCTTCGGGAATGATTCTCGGCGCACCGATCTCGGTGTCTCAGTTCCTGCTCTGGAACTTGCTGCCGGTCACGCTCGGAAATTTTGTTGCCGGCGCGCTGTTCACCGGCGTTGCCCTGTACATCACCTATCCATCGGCGCAGCCCTACGCGGCCATCGCCACACCAATCTCCACCACCGCGCAGAGCGAACCGCAGGCAGCGTTTGCGCCGGCCGCCAGCCTTAATCCGATGTAAGGCAACAGCACAGCAATCGGTCGCTCAGCCAATATCTGAACTGAGCCGCCTCAACGGCGATCTTTCGTAGCGCACCGAAAATCGGAAAATCGTGTGATGATAGCCCCGATGGGCACTGCAACCTCACCGACGGGCTTCGCCGGATTGCGCGTCCTTTCGCTGGAGAGTCGGCGCGCGCCGGAGATGGCCAAGCTGATCGCCACCTTCGGCGGTAACGCCACCGTGGCGCCGTCCATGCGCGAAGTCCCCATCGAATCCAATACTGAAGCACAAGGCTTCACGCGTGCGTTGCTTGCCGGCGGCTTCGACCTGCTGATTCTGCTCACCGGCGTCGGCACCCGGGCGCTGACCCGCGTCGCCGAAACAGTTTGCCCGCGCGAAGATTTCATCTCCGCCCTGCGACGCTTGCCGGTCGTAGCGCGCGGACCGAAACCCATGGCCGTACTGAAAGAACTGGAAGTGCCGGTAGCCCTCGCCGTCCCCGAGCCGAACACCTGGCGCGAATTGCTCGCGGCATTGGATGGAAAAACGGAAACCCTTCCGATCCAAGGGAAACGCGTCGCCGTTCAGGAATACGGCGCCTCCAATCCGCAGCTTCTCGCAGGCCTTTCCAAGCGTGGAGCACAAGTGACTCGCGTTCCCGTTTACGAATGGGCGCTACCCGAAGACACCGGCCCGCTTCGTGCGGCGGTGACCTCCATCGCCAACGGAAATGTCGACGTGGCAGTCTTCACCACCTCCGTGCAGGTAATCCATCTACTCAAGATCGCTGAGGAAATGCACCTGGCGGAAAAAATTCGCGGCGCATTCGGCAAGATTCTGGTGGGCTCCATCGGCCCGGTAACCTCGGAAGCATTGCGTGAACACGATCTTCCCGTCGATTTTGAGCCTAGTCATCCGAAGATGGGGTTTCTTGTGAATGAACTGGCGCAGCGCAGCGCGGAACTGTTGCAAAGAAAACGCGCGACCTAGGCGTTGCAGCGCGAAAGTTCGGTTCGCATACCTGTTCGCCGCCGCCTGCGGAATGCAGCACTCGATGCGTCCGCACGTAAGAAAACCACGCCAGCACCAGGAGCGCCCCTACAATCATCCCAGCCAGCAGCAACGTCGCGATTCGCAGCCCGAGCGGCAGCAAATAACTCACCGCTATGTCGCGCGCCGGCTCCTGCCCCAGCGCATCGACGCCTCTTCGCTCAACGCCGCCGGCCACCGCTTTTGCCGCAAACGGCTGCAATGTATCGAAATGCTCTACCTTCACCAGAAAGCTGTAGCCCTTCCGCGGAATTGTTTCGATGTACGCCGGATTTTCCGGAGAATCACCGAGAGCCTGCCGCAGCTTGTTCATTGACGTGTTGACGTTGGCGTCGAAATTCACCTGCGGATTTTCCGGCCACAGGTGCCGCCGCACTTCCTCGCGCGTCACGACTTCCCCGGCGCGATTCAGCAAAATCAGAAGGGTCTGATACACCTTGCCCTGCAGCCGCACGCGTTCGCCGTTCTTCCACAGCTCCTCGCGCTGCAGATCCACCTGAAATTCTCCGAATCGCAAATATCGCATCGGGAACTCCAGGGCGCTCGCCGCAACCGCGACGGGATCTGCCGGTTCTTCTTGTCTGGTGAAGCTTTCCTTCGAACTCATGATCGAAACATCCCCGGGTAACTTGTACCTCCGCGCTTTGCAATCAGGAATGTTGGAGGAAGGAAAATCGCAAAGGAACAACCAAATTGGGACGTCCGTCTCCTGCCCGAAACAAACGCGCTTGCTTACAGCCTAGGCGCTATCACCGCAGGTTATGTCAATTTTTTGTCTCATTAGCAAAACTTATGTAGCCGGCGGAAAGAGCCGGAAAGTCCCCGGCAAAACGAAAAGCCGCGCCTGCTCTTCGCGGCGCGGCTTCCAAGTGTTGTTCGCTCGGCTTATTGCAACCGGAATTGCAGCGTGACCGTCAGGTGCATCGGCACCGCCTTGCCATCCAGCGTTGCCGGCTGATACTTCCACTGACGAATCGCATCCATCGCCGCCTGTTGCAGCAGCGTCGGGCCCGAAACCACCTTCATCAACGATACTTTGCCGTTTTCGTCGACCAGCGCGTCGATACGCACGTTGCCTTCGATGTGCTGCGTTTTCGCCAGCAAGGGATACTGCGGCGGCGTTGACGAAATCAGCTTCGCCTGTCTCACGTCGCCTCCCACCGGAAGCGGCGCGTTCGGCGCCACGGGCTTGCTCCCGCTGCCTACCAATCCCCCGCCCAAAGCATCGCCCGTCGGCGCTACGTGTCCAATCGTCGGCGCCAGTTCGATTGCTCCAGCTTCCTGCACCGCGGGACGTCGCGCTGCGGAGGGCGCGGCCAGGCGCACCTCCCCAAGACTCGCTTTCTTCGGCTGCGGCTGCACCGGCTGCGGCGGTTCCGCCAGCTTCCGGTAAGCGGATAGTTCCGCCGCGGTATTCCGGTCGGATGCGCCCTTGAGAGGCTGCGCCGTCGGAGTCGTAGGCTGCGAATTGACGGCCGTGGAAGCTACTGCCGACAAAGCGCTAGGCGTCGAGCTGAAATTTCCTCCGCCACCGGCGGCATTGCCAGTCGGCGCATCCGCTGAACTCTTCGTCGCCGGCTGCACTGCCACTGTGCTGCTCGGGGTCGCGGCCGTGACTGCGGCTTGTGAGGACGCACTCGGCGACTGCCGCAAATACCACGTCGTGCCCGCCGCTAGCACCAAAAATGCGGCTGCCGCCGCGGCGATCAGAATCACCTTGTTATTTTTTGCCGGACGGTGTTCGCGCGCCGAAAATTCCGGTACGGCCGCCAGATCTTGCACTGGTTCGGGAGCCGGCACCACCGCAAGTTGTTGCGAGTTCGCCGGTGTGGACAGATCCTGCACCTCATACTCAACAGCGTCATCGGATTCCGCCGCCTCAGTGGCGAGCTCGTTTTGCGCGGGCGTTCCCGCGTTGCGGGCGAGCGGCTCCAGCCAGGATGGGATCTTGACCTCCTCAGCATCCAGGCCGCTGCCCTTCGCCGGCGAAGTCGTCTTCGTTGCCGGCGGCTGCGACTTTGTCATCTCAATGACTTTGGACGCGGACTCGGCGTTCGACTGCTTGTGTGTCGCCGCTGGCTCTTCGGTGTTGAACAGCATCGCCGAAAGTTGTTCTTGCAAACGCGCCGATTCGCGCTTCAGCGCTTCTCCGGACAAGTGCGTTTGCGAAACTGGCGGTGTGCTCGGGGCCTTGGCCGGCGGCGCCGCGGGTGCCTTCACTTCAGGTGCGCGCGAGTTCGTGGACGTGGTAGCGCTGCCCCACGAATTGGGCAACGCCGGAGGCTTCGGCAACCCCGCCACGGATGGCGTTTCGCTGGCGCGCGGCTGTATCGCGGGCGGCTTTATTTCAATCTTCGGCGCACTCGCAGTCACGGTTTCCGTCTTCGCAGCGGTCACCGGAGCCACGGGTAACGGCTGCTTTGGCACGCTCGTCGCCGCGGGAGAGGAAGGCTGCACCTTTGGCGTGCTCGCCACCTGTGCACTGCCCGGTGCGCCTGCCTTGCTCTGCCCTTCCGCCGCAAATCGCACGCCCCAGAATCCCGACACTGCTTCGGTAAATTCCAGCTCGACGTACCCGCTCACATTGCTGTAGTTCTTCGATTTCAAAACCTGGCAAACCACTTCTTTCTTCGTTTTTTCGTTGGTCAGGAACAGCAGTTGTCCCGGCGTAACGCTCGAGGACAGCCGGATCACCGCACCGTTGCCGAAAACCAACACCGTCTGCGTCGTCTCCGAAAACGGCTCGCGCTTGTCGCTGCCTTCCACCGTTCGGGCCCCATTTACCGTCACCGGAATTTCCATGGCGACAGGTTGCGTTTTCCCTCCGCCGGTGGTCCCAGCGGGCGAATGGGAAGTGATCGTGGCGACATCAAGATCTTTGGCTGTTGGCGGCATGGCAGCACTCACCTGCGCGGCTAGAGTTTTGTAATCCCAAGCGGAATCAGAACGCGAACGTGGCAATCCGAGGTTCGCGGGATACAGGCGTAATGGTACGAGCCCTGAGAGGCTTAAATATACTGTCCTTCCGTACAGGTGTTCCGCGCCGGAACTTGTACTCCTGTTATCGCGCGCTTTGCGCCGGTGTCAGGGGTTTGAGGGCGCCCTTAAATTGTTCATCCACTTCCACTTGATAGCCGGTGACCAGCTTGTTGGTTTCATTGGCCATGCCGATCACCGCCTGTAGCTCGTGGAACATCTCGTCGGTCATGCCCTTATTTCGCGCCGACGCGGTATGCGACGCGATGCAGTAGTGGCAGTTATTCGTGACGCTGACCGCCACGTAGATCAGCTCCTTAGTGAGCGGATCAATCGCTCCGGGTCCCATGATCTCCTTGATGCTTTCCCACGTGCGTCTCAGCGTCGCCGGATCGTGCGCGATGGCCTTCCAGAAATTGTTGATCCAGTCGGTTTTACGCGTGGCCATGATGTCGTCGTACACCGCACGGACCTCCGGGCTCGCGTCTTGATACTCCGTCAGGTTAAAGGTCGCCATGTGTTCTCCGCGCGTTTCGCTTTTTCGTACCTTAAAAGACCTTAGCAGAATGCAGTTACTTATTTGGCCGGTTCTTTAGACCGGTCCGGTCCGGTCTGATCCGACTTCCCCGTAGTGGCGGATGCTTTAGACCCGCACTTTCGCGCTAAGATAAACCTAATCACAGGTCGCCGCACACTTGTGTGCGGCCGGAGGAGCGGATGGGCCGCGACGCCGTCCAACGTCTCGCTCACAGCGAGGCGCTTTCTCATCTTGTTCTCGAAACGGCTCCCGATGCCTTCATTGGCATCGATATGGAGGGCCGTATCGTTACCTGGAACGCCAAAGCCACGCAGACCTTCGGCTGGACCGTCGAGGAAGCCATCGGCTGCGCGCTGTGGGACAAAATCATTCCTCCTGTCCCTGGTGACGCATTGGAACACTTTCGCGAAACCGGCGAGAATCCGATCGCTAACCTCCGCATGGAAGTAACTGCTCGCCATCGCAGCGGGCGGGAATTTCCCGTGGAAGTCACCATCAGCGGACCGATCCAAAGCGATCGGGGCGAATTTTTTGGAGCCTTTCTCCGCGACGTCTCCGATCGCCGCGAACGCGAGCAGGAACTCCGCAAAGCCAAAGAAGCCGCCGAAGCACAAGCGAAAACGCTGCATCTGCTCAACGGCATCAGCCGCGAGCTCAATGCCGTCCTCAATACCGATCAGTTGCTCCGTCGCATTGGCGAATTGCTCGCCGAGCTGATCGAGTACCAGACATTTTCCATTCTCCTGCTGGACGCCTGCGGTCAAAATCTCAAGCATCGCTTCTCGCTGTCCGGTTCCCAGGTCATCGCCAAGCCGGATATTCCCATCAATCGCGGCCTGGTTGGCTACGCCGCACGTTATCGTCAGCCGGTTGTCGTGCCCAACGTTCGCGCTGATTCGCGCTACATCAAATTTCACGAAGAGACTTGCTCCGAGCTCAGCGTCCCGCTGATCACCAAGGAAAAGCTGATCGGCGTTCTCGATATTGAAAACGCCACCTGCGACTACTTCCGTCCAAGCCACGTCGAAGCGGTGATGCTCCTCGCGTCCCAGCTTGCTGTTGCGCTGGAAAACGCCATTCTCTATGACCGCGTCAGCAAGCAGGAGCGCCAGCTCAACCAGGATCTGAATTTCGCGCGCGAACTTCAGAAGCGCCTGCAACCCAGCGGTATGCCGCCGATGAACAATGCGGCGGTAGCCAGCCTCTGCCGGCCGGCGCGCATCATCGCCGGCGACATGTTCGACTTCGGCTTTTACTCGAAATCCAAACTCAATGTCGGAGTGCTCGGCGACGTCTCGGGTAAGGGCGCGCCCGCCGCGCTGTATGCCGCGTTGACCAGCGGCATCATTCGCTCGTTGATGGAACGCGAACTCGGCCCCGCGGAAATGCTGTCGGCCGTAAATCAGGCGCTGATGGAGCGCCCGCTCGACGATCGTTACATCGCCCTCATGTATGGCGCCTGGGACGATCAGCGCCTGGTTCTGCGCATCGCCAATTCCGGCTTGCCTCGCCCCGTCTACTACCGCAACGGAAAAATGGAGATCATTGATGCCATAGGCATCCCCTTGGGAATGTTTGCGAAAGCTGACTTCGACGAGTGCGTTGTTGAGGCCCGGCCCGGCGACATTTTCCTTTTCCTGAGCGATGGCATTCTGGAGGCCTGCAACCGTCACGATGACGAATTCGGCTACCGGGGCATCGAGGCCGCCCTTCGCAACACCAACGGTTTGAGCGCCAAGGAAATCAGCGGGGTGCTGCAGCGATCACTCGCCTCGCATTGCGGCGACCTCGAGGCCGGCGATGATCAAACCCTGATCGTCTTCAAAGTGGCCGGCACTCCGGGCGAGCGCAACTAACACCTGATCCTGTTGGTCTCACCTTCAAAAAATCCATGTTTGAATCGGATTAAACGCTATAATGCGCCTTCCCGCGGAGGCTCTGTGGCGATGAAAACGACTCCATTTTTCCACAGCTGTCTGACGGTCCTGGTCGCGCTCGCGACCCTTGCTCCGGTGAACGCCAACGCTCAGACCGTGCGCGTCGACACCACCTCGGCGCACGCCATTTCCTTTGATCCCGATCTCGCGCTCGGCACTTCTGTCGACATCCTCCAAGCGAATCACTTCGACGCCGTCTACAGCGATCCCATCCTTAAAGAATCATTGTCCGCTGGCTGGGGGCCCATCACCTATCGCCTCAACACTGAACTCACCATCGCTGCCTGGCACTGGAATCCCCACGGCGCCTGGAGCGATCCCACCCACCAAAGCGGCTACTTCACCGGCAGCGCCGAACTCAAGGATCCTATCCGCCAATCCTTTGGCTATTCGCTCACGCATCGCGGCAACACGCGCAGTGACGCCTCCGCCGACAAATTCTCTCGCCTCACCGACGGAAATCCCGCGACCTATTGGAAGAGCAATCCGTATCTCACCAAAAAATTCACGGGCGAAGATGACTCCACTCATCCGCAATGGATCGTCATTGAGTTCGACACCCCCGAAGACATCAGCGCTATCCGCATCGATTGGGCCAATCCTTACGCCCGCCAATACGTTGTGCAGTATTGGAGCGGCGAGAACGCTTTCGAGCGGCCCATCAACGGCATCTGGATGGCCTTCCCTTCCGGCAACGTAACCAATGGCCAAGGCGGCGCCACAACTCTTCGCCTCACGCCATCTCCGATAAAAACAAAATACCTACGCATCTTGATGACCGAATCCTCCGACACCTGCGACACTCACGGCACCGATGATCCACGCAACTGCGTGGGCTACGCCGTCAACGAAATCTACGCTGGAAATTTCAACTCCGCCGGCAAATTCATCGACCTGATCACCCACACCCCGGGACAAAGCCAGACCGCCACGATGACTTCTTCGATGGATCCATGGCACACCGGGGCCGACATCGAATCATCGCGCATTCAAACCGGCCTCGATCTGTTCTTCACCAGCGGCATCACCAACAAATTGCCGGCGATGATCGCCACTTCCCTGATCTACGCCACTCCCGAAGACAGCGCCAACCAGCTCGCCTATCTGAAGAAGCGCGGCTACCCCATTTCCTATGTCGAGATCGGCGAAGAGCCCGACGGCAAGAAAACCATGCCGGAAGATTACGCCGCCCTATATCTGCAGTGGGCCTCGGCGCTCCATCGCGTCGATCCCAAACTCAAACTCGGCGGCCCGATCTTCGAAGGCTTCAACGAAGACTTACTCGTCTGGCCCGACGCCCGCGGTCGCACTTCCTGGCTCGGCCGCTTCGTCGACTACCTGAAAGAACACGGCCGTATCAACGATCTTGCCTTCGTCTCTTACGAGCACTATCCGTTCCCGCCCTGCGAAGGCAGCTGGTCCGATCTCTATCGCGAGCCCGAACTTGTTTCCCACATGCTGCACGTGTTCCGCGAAGACGGTGTTCCGGCAAACGTTCCGCTAATGATCACCGAAAGCAATTTGTCCTGGGGTCTTACGGCGGAAATGACCGACAATTTCGCCGCCCTCTGGCTCACCGACAACGCCGGATCATTTCTCGCCAGCGGCGGCGCGGTCTTCTACCACTCGCCGATCCAGCCTGAGCCCCTCCGCCCCGGCTGCCATGGCTGGAGCACCTATGGAAATTTCGTCGCCAACCAGAAACTCGAAATCTCCCAGCACACGTCACAATACTTTGCCAGCCGCTTGATCAACCTCGACTGGGTCAAACACGGCGCCGGCATGCACCAACTGGCTCCTTCCTCAGTTGATGTCACCGACGAAGCCGGCCACGTGCTGATCACCGCCTACGCCGCTAAACGCCCCGACGGCGACTGGTCCCTCATGCTGATCAACAAAGACCCGACCAACGCCCACGAGGTAAAAATTGAATTCGCCGCCGCAGACGCGAAATCTTCTCAACATTTCGCGGGCTCAGTCGCCATGACCACCTTCGGCGCCGAACAATACGTCTGGCACCCCGATGGCGCAAAAAGTCACGCCGACCCCGACGGTCCGCCCGCGATTTCAACGCTGACTGCCAAGCCCGACGGCAAGTTCACTTTGCCGAAAGCCTCGGTGACAGTATTAACAGGAAAGTTGGATCGCTAGAAGAAATCTCGAGCAGAAATCTAACGAGCCTCCGCCACGTCCAGCCGCGGCATCCAAAGCAACATCAGAAAGATTGCAAATGCGAAGAACGCGCCGGCAATTTTCCACTCCACTCCGAGAAATTTAAGGGCCAAGCCGAGCAGCGCAATCGTTTCCGCCAATACGAATGAGACGATCATTCCCACTCGCCATTGATTCAATGCCCCCGGATCGTTCGGCTGCGTCCGCAATGTCTCTTCCGATGCCCGCACTTTGCGAGACCTGATGAATAGCGCGATTCCAACATCGCTAAACGCAACAAAGGCGAATGCGAGAACAGTTCCGGCCGGCACGGTTTGATCCGGAGCCTTGATCAGTCGCAGAATTAGGATGTAGAGAAACATCGACAGCAGGAAAACCGCGTGAAGGATACGCACATTACGCAGGGTGAATTTGGTCGGATTCATCCCGTCCCTCCTGCTTCGTCGCTCGTCAGGAATGTTTGAAAATTAGATCATCAGGCTGCCGGGCGGCAACCCTCAATTAGCACGAGCGCAGCGAAGCCGCCAGCTCCAGGTTAGCTTGCAACCTACGATCGATCTGCACCGCGGCATACCGCGCGCAAACCGTCAGCTCCTGATCGCACCACGCTGCCACCGACGGCATATGCCGTCCGATCAGTGCACTGACGCCGTCCACCGCGCGATAATACATCCGCACAGGTCCCAATCCGCCGCCGCTGGGAATCAGATTCGGCGTCAACTCATGCAGCCCTGCAAGGGTGCCGAAGTCGTTCGCAGTCACGCGCCCGTTCGCCACGCCCGCCGCCGCAAGAACGCCATCCGACACCGGCTGGCCCGCCACCGCGGCTAGCACTGCGCGCCAGTAATAGATTCCAAATTGCGACAGAGCAACGATGGAAATCGCAAATAGCATAGCGGCGAACATCGACTCCTCTTTCTACCCACAGTTTCGCCGCACGCTTCTACCATACCTATAGCTCGCCAGTACTAGTGAAGTAGAACTAGATAAGTAGCTTAGTTTAAGCAGTTTACGAGTCCTCCGGCGTTCTGTCTCGGGGAGGCAATCCGCATTCAGCCCTTGCGCTGTCCGCCTTGCTCCTCTATGCTCCGCCCAAATTCTTGCTGCGTTGGGAGCTTCCTCAATGCCTAAGTCTCGCATCTCATTGATTCTACTTGCCTTACTCGCAGGTGTTGGCCTCGCCGGCGTGACCTCTCCTGTTTCTTTGTCCGCCGCCGGCGAGCCAAACGAACCAGACCAAGCCGCCATCCAGAAACTAATGGAAGCCCAGCAAGCCGCCTGGAATCACGGCGACATCGATGCCTTCATGACCGCGTATTGGCGCTCCCCGGATGTCACTTTCTCCGGAACGTCAGGCATTGTCCGCGGCTGGGACGCCGTCCTGGCCCGCTACAAGAGCAGCTACGCTGACCGTGAAGCCATGGGCCAGCTCCAATTTTCAGGCTTGGAGTATCGCTTCCTCGGCCCCGACGCCGCGCTCCTGCTCGGCCATTGGCATCTGACGCGGTCAAAGGGCGACGTCGGCGGCGTCTTCTCCCTGGTATGGCAGCGATTCCCCGAAGGCTGGCGCATCATCCACGATCACACCAGCGCCGTCCCCGCCACGAACTGACGGTGTTCACAAAGCGGCGGTGTTTTTGCACCGGGCTTCAGCCCGATCTCGGCAAGGTGTCAGAAATTAACCAAGCTCTGTGTTCCGCTGTTGCGACTGTCCTACGCCGGCATCCGCCCCGAAGCCACCGCCGCACTGGAAAACGCCGGATCGCCCAGCAACCGCCGCGGCGTCCCATTCTTCGCCAGCAACAACTGCGCAACATTGATATACCGTTCGCGAAACGCTCCCTCGCACCAACCCAGGTAGAAATCCCACATCCGCTGGAACCGTTCGTCGAATCCCATCCTGCGCGCTTCCGCCAGGTGCCGGAAAAATCGCTCGCGCCAAAGCGCCAGCGTTCGCGCGTAATGCGCACCCAGATTTTCCGCATTCGCCAACGACAGTTCCGTCCGGCGTCCCAGCGACCGCAGAATCTCGCCGACCACCGCCAGCTCGCTGCCGGGGAAAATATAAGTCTGGATCCAGTCGACCCGCTTGCGATAGGTAGCCGCCTGCTGCTCCGGCAACGTGATGGTTTGCAACAGCATCGATCCATCCGGCGTCAGCAGCCGGTCGCACGCTCCGAAAAAGTCGTCGTAGTGATCGAGCCCCACCGCCTCGAACATTTCGATGCTCACGATCTTGTCGTAACGCCCTTCCAGCCGCCGGTAGTCCTCCAGCACCAGTCGCACGCATCCCGGAGTCAACTCGGCCTGGGCCAGCGCCTCCTTCACGTATTGATACTGCGCCGGGCTGATCGTCACCGCGGTAACGTACGCTCCGTAGTAACGCGCCGCGTGTAGCGCGAACCCGCCCCAGCCGCAGCCGATTTCCAGAACCCGATCGCCAGGTTCGATCTGCAGCTTCTGGCAGATCAAATCGAGTTTCTGCCGTTGCGCCAGCTCCAATGAGTCGTCCTTCGCGCGAAAATACGCGCACGAATACATCATGCGTTCGTCCAGAAACAGCCGGTAGAAATCGTTGCCCAGATCGTAGTGCGCATTAATGTTTCGCCGGCTGCCGCGAATCGTATTCGCGCGCAAGCTGTGACGTACCCGCTCGGTGAGCGCCCTCACGCCCGACAAGATCTTGTGCTGCGCGTCCAGCAAACGCAGATTGCGTACCGCCAGCCGCACCACAGAAACCAGGTCCGGCGTTGTCCAGTCGCCGTTCATGTATGCCTCACCCATGCCCACGTCTGCGCCGGTTAGCGCGCGCACGAAAAATCTCTCATCATGAATCACCGCCATCGCGCGCAGCCCCGAGTTCGGCTCGCCAAATGTATATGTCTCCTCCGGACACACAATCTCCAAAAATCCGCCGCGAATTCCCCTCAGGGAACGAAAAAAGAATTCCTTGGCGTAATGCGTCAGCCAGCGATTCATCGGCGAAACCTCCTTCCCTGCGGCGGGAGCAGAGTGCGCCCGGGCTTACTCACCGCCGGTTCCTCACCACGGCAGCCACAGCAGATGGTGCGCGTCGTTTGGATTCTTAACGTGGGGTCGGTGGCACTCTACGGCTGTCGTGGCGCTTCCACGGATTGGATGCATGGACCGCCCATTATGACTTCGCCTTCCCCGCACCCGATGTTTCCATTGCTCATCTTTCACTTTTCACGCCGCGAATTCATGCGATGATTCACCGGTGATTCTGCAGCAAGTCGAACACCTGGCCTGGATGGGTGCCGCGCTCGTCGCTGTGATGATGCTCGTCCTCTGGACCATCCATCTGCTGATCCGCAACGCCGCCATCGTGGACGTCGGCTGGGCCGGCGGTCTCGCGGTTCTCGCCTTTTTCTATGCCATCGCTGCTTCCGGTTATCCGGCGCGCAAATGGGCTATGGCCAGCATGGTTGGTTTCTGGGGATTGCGCCTCGCTGCCTATCTTCTTTTTGCGCGCGTGGTCGGCAAGCCTGAGGAAGGCCGCTACGTGCAGCTTCGCAAGGAATGGAAAACTTACCTGCCGTTCCGATTCCTCTTTTTGTTTGAGTTTCAGGCCGTGCTCGTTGTCGTCCTGGCGCTGCCGTTTCTGCTGGCATGCGTCAACCCCGCAGCGCCCCTGGCCCGCATCGAAAAAATCGGCGCCGGCATGTGGCTCTTGGCCATGATCGGAGAGGCGGTCGCCGACGAACAGCTAAACCGCTTTAAGAAAAATCCCGCCAACAGCGGCAAAACTTTGCGCGCTGGCCTCTGGAAATACTCACGACACCCCAATTATTTCTTCGATTGGCTGGTCTGGGTCGGATACGCGGTCTTCGCGCTCGGCTCGCCCTGGGGCTGGCTCGGACTCATCTCTCCGGCCCTGGTCCTCTATTTCCTGCTGAGCATCACCGGCATCCCCGCAACAGAAGCCCAAGCACTGCGCACCCGCGGCAACGAATATCGCGACTACCAGCGAACCACAAGCATCTTCGTCCCCTGGTTCCCCAAAAAAGAGCTGCCATCCTAAACCGCCCCCAACATGTAGCTCACCCCTTCAGGGGTGAGGCCGTTTCGATCAGCGGCAAAAATCGATTCTCTCGGGCTTAGGCTTTGATCCCCGGGAAACTCCGCTACAAAATATCCAGAACTTCCTCATACCTCTTGAACGGCGGAATCAAATAAGCCCCCGCCAATTCCGTTCGCGACCAAGCCAGCATCTCCCGCGCGCATTCAAAGCCGCGGTCGCGCGCCGATGCCCCCGCCTCTTCCATCGACTTCAGCAGCGGCTGCGGGATCACAATGCCCGGCACTTCATTGTTTAAGCGCAACGCCTGCTTGTAGCTGTTCAGTGGCCAGATCCCGATCAAAATCGGAATCGCCGGCTTGCCGCCAAGTTTCTTCACGAACGCATACCAGTGCTGTGGGTCGAACAGCGGCTGCGTCATCGCATAGTGCGCGCCGGCTTCCACCTTGGCGTGAAAGCGCTCGATCTCCGCATCGATATCGTCGGAAACCGGGTTCACCGCCACGCCGATCGCAAAATTCGTTGCGCCCCCCAGCGTCTTGCCGGCCCAGTCGGTGCCCTGATTCAACCGGTGCAGAATTTTTACCAGCCCGACCGAATCCACTTCGTACACGCCGCTGGCTTCCGGATAGTCGCCCACCGATGGCGGATCGCCGGTGATCGCCAGAACATTGCGCACCCCGCCGACGGTCCACGCCCCCAGCAACATGGCCTGCAATCCAATGATGTTGTAGTCCCGCGTCGTCAGGTGTGGGACGGTTTCGATGCCGCGCGCTTCCAGCGCCCCAGCAACCACCAGCGCATCCATTCCCACACGCGCCATCGCCCCGCTATTGATGTCGATGGCATCCACCTTGCCCGACGCCATGATCTTGTCCACCTGCTCGAAGATGCGATCGAGCGAAAGTCCCTTGGGTGGATCGATCTCGCAGCACACCGCGAACTGATTGGCCTTCAGCTTCTTCCAGAATTTGCTTTCCGGATCGCGGTGCGCCACCGCAACAGGTTTCGCGGCCACTTCCACCGCGTGCGCCACGGCCTTAGCCTGCGCCGGGCCCAGCGACTTCACTGCTTCCGCCATCGCCCGAACGTGCGCCGGAGTCGTGCCGCAGCAGCCGCCCAGAATACGCACGCCGAGCGCTGCGGCTTCTCTCGCGAACAGCGCGAAATATTCCGGAGACGACTTCGGGTACACGATGCGGTCGCCTTCGCGCTTCGGAAAACCGGCGTTCGGCATCCCGCTCACTCGCAATCCATCCACGCCCGCTAGTTCGCCCAGAATCGGCAGTAGCGATTGCGGACCGAGCGTGCAGTTCGCGCCGACTACCTGCACATTTTTGTTCTTCAACTGCGCTGCCGCATCGGTCGGCCGCAAATCGCCGTACGCCGTGCCCTCTTCGGAATACGTGAGCTGCGCGATGATCGGCAAACCCGAGAACGAACGGATCGCGTCGATGGCCAGCAGCAGTTCTTCAATGTAGGTGAACGTTTCCAGGCAAAAAAGATCGACGCCGCGCTCCTCGAGCGCCAATGCCTGCTCGTGAAAGATGTCGAGAATCTCGCCGGGCTCCGGATGCCGCGCCTGCACTCCAATGCCCAGCGGCCCGATCGAACCCGCGATCAGCACTTCGCGCGATGCCGATTCCCGAGCCTCGCGCGCGATTTTCACGCCGCGGCCGTTGAGCTTCTGTACGTCCTCCCCCAGTCCCAACGGTTCCAGCTTGAAGCGGTTCGCCCCGAACGTATTCGTCTCGATGATTTGCGCGCCCGCTTCGATGTACGCCTGGTGCACCCGAAAAACCGCTTCCGGCTCCGTGTGATTCAGTTCGTCAAAACAGCGCTGCGCACCCACCGATTCGTGCAGCAACGAACCCATCGCGCCGTCCGCGATGAGTATCGAATTCTTCAGCCGCTCGTTAAAATCCAGGATCTTCACGCAACCCTCTCCGCGCCGCTAACAAATCCACGCGCCGCCAGGAACCACCAGCGCCGCGGCTATGCCAATGACGTCCAGGCAATACGACCACACCGTTCCGCCCGCGCAAACCCCCAGTGCCTTCCGGCGGTCCATCAAACTTCGATCGAAGAACAGATACACGAGCAACGCCCACTCCGCCATCCGCACCGGCAACAACGCCGCCAGATAGAACAAAGCATTCGGATTTTTGGCGTGAACGAGAAACTCAGCCAATGCGAACCACAACGCTCCGTACGCTGCTCCCACCGCGATCCCGATGGCTGTCCGTGCAAGCCCGACAACGAAGGTTCGGCCCCTGAATTCCGGGTACGATCTCCGGATTACCGCCGCAGCTCCAGTGTAACCGGCAAGTTTCACACCAACAAAATAGGCGTAACCCAATGGAGCAGATCCCATCGGCATAACTGGTGCTCCTTACTACCTCTTTTGTTCCATCAGGCTGGCGACCGTGCTCATCAGGTCGTATTTGGTGAGAATCTCAAAACGCGCTTCGCCCATCACCACGAACACCGCGGGATTCTCATTGCTCAAAATATGCGTGACCCGCTCCACTGGCGCGGTCCGCGGAATCTGCGGCAGCGGTTTGCTCATCACTTCGCGCACCACTAGCTTGCGCAAGTCCTTGCCCTGCAGCGCCAGGTGCAGGATCTGGTCCTCGTAAATCGTGCCGATCGGCAGGTTTTCCTCAAATACTGGGATCTGCGAAATGTCCTGCTCCTGCATCGTCTTCAGCGCGTGGAACACCGTCTGGTACGGCCGCGCGATCACCAGCTCGCGCTGCTTGCCGGCCTTGTGCTTGGCGTGTACCACTTCGCCGGCGGTGATTTTCACTGCGGCATCGGCGTACCCGCGCTCGCGCATCCATTCGTCGTTGTACACCTTGCTCAGATAGCGCATCCCGGTATCCGGCAGGAACGCCACCACGAAAGCTTCCGGGCCCAGGTCTTTCGCCATGCGCAGAGCCGCGGAGATGCAGCCTCCGCCGGAGCCGCCGGTGAATAATCCTTCCATTTTTACCAGCCGGCGCGCGACCACGAAGCATTCCTCGTCATTCACCTGCAGCACGTCATCCAAAATGTCGAGATTCATGGACCTGGGAAAGAAATCCTCACCGATGCCTTCGACCACATAGGTCGTCGCTTTGCCAACGGTGCCGTGCTTCACCTTTTCGTAGTACAGCGAACCGATGGGATCGACACCGATAATTTTGACGCTGGGATTTTTTTCCTTCAGATATTTCCCCACGCCGCTGATCGTGCCCCCGGTGCCCACGCCGCATACGAAGTGCGTGATTTTGCCTTCCGAGTCGTCCCAGATCTCCGGTCCGGTGGTCTGGTAATGCGCTTCCGGATTCATTGGGTTGTCGTACTGATTCGGATAAAAGGAATTCGGCATTTCCCGCGCTAGCTTTTTTGCCACCGAGTAGTAGCTGCGTGGATCTTCCGGTTCGACTGCCGTCGGGCAAACGATCACTTCCGCGCCCAGCGCCTTCAACAGATCCACTTTTTCCTTCGACTGCTTGTCGGTGATGGTGAAAACCATTTTGTAGCCGCGGACCGCCGCGACTAGCGCCAGGCCCATCCCGGTATTGCCCGAAGTTCCCTCGATGATCGTGCCGCCAGGCTTGAGCAGCCCGTTCTTCTCAGCCTCATCGATCATGGTAATCCCGATGCGGTCTTTTACAGACCCGCCGGGATTGATGTAATCCGCCTTCACATAAATCTGCGGCTTCAGGCCCTGGTTGATGCGGTTGAGCCGCACCAGCGGCGTGCGCCCGATAGCCTCGAGGATGTTGTTACATTTCATCGCGTTTGCTGTATCCGCTTCCGAATCTATGTAGCGGCCACTTTCCGAAGCGGGCGCATTCGGGACCAACCGTCGCGCCACACAAATTGCGCGCGGCTCCCACAAGCCTTACAGTCTAACATGTGCCTGCGCGACGACCGCGCCAGGCCGGGAGCACCGTGTGTCACGTCAGAACATATCGAGCGGCGTCCAGTGGGAGCCCATCGTTGGATACTCACGGGCGGTCCGCGTGGGCAACATCGTCACCGTGTCCGGAACCACCGCCACCGGGCCGGACGGCAAAATCGTCAGCATCGGCGACGCCTACGCCCAGACGGTGCAAACCATCCGAAATATCGAAGCCGCGCTCACCAAGGCCGGAGCCAGCCTGAAGGACGTCGTCCGCACGCGAATCTTTGTCATCAATATTGCCGAGTGGGAGAAAATCGGCCGCGCCCACGGCGAATTCTTCGGTGCAATCCGTCCGGCCACCAGCATGGTCCAGGTGAGCAGCTTGATCTCCCCCGAAATGCTGGTAGAAATCGAAGCCGACGCAGTCGTGAACGCAGACTGACTCGACCCGCAACATGTCGGGGCGGGAACCACCAACCTCAGAGCACGGCTTCAGCCGTGCCAGAACACGTCCGAAGATTCCGGCTTCAGCCACGGAGGGATTCTTCGCATGCCCAGAACCCCGGAATTGGGGCCACCCCCCTGTACCAAAAGCTGAAAAATAAGGCCCCTGTTTTCAAGAATTTTAGAGCGTCTTTGCGCTCTTCTATTTCCATAATCTCCTATAACCTACGTCCCATCAGTAATTTACAGCCTATTTTGAAATTGACGGAGGTGTAGGGGGAGCGCGAGGGACTTGCCGCATAACTTCGCTTTAGATTCGCCATACAGAGAAGCGGGGCCGGGCAAACCCGCCCCGCTTACCAAGTCACGCGCACACGGTACTTCAACACCGAGGTCCCGTTCTTCTCCACCGGTACCTGGAACTGTGCCGCCCACGCCGAGGTCTTCGTGAACTTGTAGCTCGACGACAGCATCTCCCAGCTCCCGCCAATGGGCTCGTTGGCTTCCACGGTGATCGCCGTGTCCTTGTGATTTCGTAGCGTGATCTCGAACTCCATCTCGTAGACGTTGCTGGCGATTTTCTTGTAGTCCGTCTGCTTGCGCTCGGAGACCACATCGAACGCATTGCCGATGTGCACGGTGATCATTTCATCTTTGGGCGTGTGCTCGATGCGGTCTTCGCCGACAAACAGAACGCCGCCTTTGGAGTCCTTCTGGTAGACGCGCAGGTTGCCTGCAGGCAGAGGCATGCCCAGCCCGGCCTTCTCTTCGTTCTTGAATTTGTAGAAGACCATCACCGCATCTTTTATCGGCGAGCCGGGATTGTGGTAGTTGTGATAGTAAAAATTCTGGCCGTTCACCACGAAGATCTTGTTCACCGGCACATCGCTTCCTTGCAGCAGGCTGATCTGTTTCGTCTCTTTGTCCTCCACCGAAGTGCGGCGGCCCAGCGAGTACAGATGATATTCCGAGAAATTTTCCTGCTGGAATTGCGGCGCGGCGACGGCCTTGCTCATCGCACGCACCTCGTCACGAGCCATCAGGTTGCCCTGCGGGAGGCGGTTCAAATCGCCGGCGACTAGTTGCAGTCGGGCGTTGTGAAACGCGGTGCCGCTGTTGTTGGTCAGCGTCACCCAGCCGTCAAGATCGGCGGCTTTGTCGTCGCGCGCAACCGTCAGTACGTAGTCGGAGTTCCACGAGAGATTCGTGGCCAGGTACGACGCTTCGATCTGCTGCTTGCGCGCGCCGGAATTTTCCAGCGACATCAGCAGCGTCGGCCGGTCGTAGAGGTTGGCAGGCACTTCCGGAAAACGCATGCTTTCGTAGTAGCCGCCGGTGACGATGTCGTTGCCGATCTTCCAGACCGGGCCGTTGTTATCCGCAAGCAGCGTGGCCTTGATTTCCTCGCGCTTGGTGGTGTTGTTTTCCTGGTAGGAGCGCACCAGCGTGACTTCTTTTCCGACGTATTTGTGCAGCAATTTCGCAGGTTCCAGAAGATCGTATTCGTAGTTTTGCTCGATCACGCCGAGCTTTTCCGCATCGGTAAGCGAGCGAAAGTGCACCGTGGCGGGGTTTACGGTCGCGGCGATGTCCTCGAATTTGAGGCGGAAAGTGCCGGCGGGCAGCGTCAAATTGCGGACATCGCGGATCAGCGCGATGTTGGAGTTGTATACGGTCACGTTGAGATCGCTTTGGTCGTGCAGATTCGTGGATTGATCGGACGTCGCTGATTTTTCCTGCGCCGGCGCCTCATGGTTGCGACTCGCAGCGGCGGTAATTGCGGCGACACCAAGGGTCAGCAATGCGATTCCGTTCCAGATTAGCCGGGAACGAACCTGGCGGTTGGGCATTTTCATTTGTTTGTCCTCGTGTAATTCGCGTTCCTGGTTAGAACGAGGCAGGAAGATTTTCTTGCAGTGTGGGCGAAAGCAAGTCCCACTTGCAATAGAAGCCGCAAGCGAAGTTGCAGCGGCTACGGATTGGGAAGTTGCGTCCAGGTCTGGCCGGCGTCGGTGGTGCGATAAAACTTCGGCGGAGTCTTGATGGTGACTGTAGCTTGCTGCGCGTTGACGGCAAACACCGCTGTCAGATCTTCCGCCGTGGGAGCGTTCAGTTTCTGCCAGTGTGCGCCGCTATCGGTGGTGCGAAGAACCGTGCCCTCCCGGCCGACGACCCAGCAAACCGAGGCCGATGGAGCGGAGCCGCCAAGCAATTCATTGACGACGCCGCTGGCCTGAACGTTCCAGGTAGCCCCTGCGTCGGTGGAATGCTCGATGATCCCGGCCTGACTGAGGCGCCAGAGAGCTACCGTGTTGGGAGCGGAGATTACATTTGACCCAGACATCTTTGCGACGCGCAACATTGGAGAAATTTGTCTGGACGCCAGATTTTCCGCTTCTTGCAGATTGACAACGTTGCCGACGGCACGCTGCTTGTCCTGTTCGGGAGCCTGACGGCCGTTGGCAAGTTTGGCTTTCGCGGCGGACTCGGCCTTCGATTGGGCGACGCCTTCCGCCTGGCTTTCAGCCGAATCATCCTTGTTTTGATCTTGAGCGTAAGCGCGCGCGGGTTGCGCCGCCGAATCCGCGGGCGCGGGGTCGGATTTTTGGCTGACGGAAGGAGAGTCGACACGGGTCCGGGCCGTCAGGCCGACGTCCCGAGAGTCGCGATCGAGCGGCGGAGGAGCAGGCGCGGAGCCGACGACCTTTGGAGCGGCAGTTGTCGCATGAGGAGCTGCGGGTTTAGCGGCCACGGCATCGACCGATTTTTTTTCGTCGAGCATGACCTGTTCGCGCTTTCTGGCCTCCTCCCTTGGCAAGGCATCCGCCTGGGAACGCGGTGCGGTGGATAGTTCCGACTTTGCGCGATCGGCCAACTCATTGCTTGGCGGAGCCGCAGTGACGGCACGAGTGGCCGATGAGGCCGCAGGCGGCGCTGCCGCCGGCTGCGTGTTTTTCGCCAGTTCGAAGGTCGATGGATGACTTTCGTGGAAGCCGACCCAGAGAAGAAGAATCGCGGCGATGGCCCCGGCGGGCGCGAGCCATTTCCAATTTGCGCCGCGAAGGGTCTTGCTGCGCCAGGAAGATTGCGCTCTGCGCGCGGAGCGGGATGGCCTAGGCAGAGGTCCGGGGGCGGCCGCAGCAACGATCTCCGCGGGAATTTCGACGGGCGGAGCTGGCATGGTCACAACGTTGTGGTGTTCGCCGGCAGTGCGATCGGAGGGGAGCAGGAGGTCGTCGGTGGCTTCGAGGGTCGCAAGGATTTCCTGGCAACGATCGCATGTGGCGATGTGCCCTTTCAGACTGGCCATTTCTTCCGGGACGAGCAGGCGCTCGTGGTACGCGGCCAGAACCTCCGGATTGGGGCAGGCGGCGTCCGCTGAAAACTCGGGCGCTGAAAACTCCGGTGCAACACCGGAACTGGCACTGGCATTGGGGGCACCCATGGTTTCGCCGCCCTCGCGAGGCGCGCGGGGGCTGGAAAGCTTCGCGCGAAGATGGCGCGCCAGTGCTTTTTCGAAGATGGGGTCGCGGTCTTCAGGCACCATGGACGTCTCCCTGGTTAGAACGGCAGCCGCGAGCGACCTTGCATCGCGCGATCATGACGTGGGCCTCGCGGGTTTTGGCGGCGTAGTACGCGGCAGCAATTTGTCTAGATCGATGGGGGCATCCTCGGAAGCGTATTGGAAACACAGGGCGATCTGCGCGTCGCTCAAGCCCGGTTGGGATGGGCCGCCGTTGACGGGCGCGCTGTCTTTGCGAAGCGCGGCTTCCACATTGCGGCGGAGATCGCGGCGGATGCGCTCAAGATTGCGGGACACGCTGGATTCGTGCTCGCCGAGGAGGCGGCCGATTTCGGCGAGAGTTTGCTGCTCGCAGTAGTACAAGCGCAAGCGATCGCGGTCGCGAGAATCGAGCTGAGCGAGCGCGAGTTCGAAAGCGGAGGTGAGCAGGGACACATAGCGCTCGCAGTGCGGGTCCGCAGGAGATCCGGAATCGATACGCGGCCTAAGGGCTGAGATCTGCGGCTGGCCTTGCGCGGCATTGTCATCATCCTGGAGGTCGGTGAAGCGGCGTCCGGCGCGAAGGGCGTCGATATGGCGCTGGGCCAGAACAGCGCGGAGCCAGGTCTTGAGCGAGCTGCGGCCGTGGAAATAGCGGAACAAGGAAAGATCGGCGCGCTTGCCGGCGCTTACGCCATAGAGGTCGGCGAAGAGAGAATCCGCGAGCTCGCAGGCTGCGGGAGAATTCGCGGGGCAGCGAAGGATGGCTCCGGCGGCGGAACGGAGATAAACGCGATAGGTGGCGACGAAATGGTCCCAGGCATCGGCACAGCCTTGGGCACAAGCGCAGGCTAGCGCGAGGTCCTGCAGATGGAGAGCGCCGAGATATTCTTCCAGCTGTCCGGGGCGTGGGGCGGTGGAGGCGAATTGCTTGCTTGCGCTGCGCTCGAGAGCCACATCGAAGCGATCGCGGGGCAAATTCCATGAGGACGCCCCGGATTCGGAAAACAAGCGATCGACAAGGGCGCGATGAGCGACGAGAAGGGAGGAACCGCCTGCGCCGACGGGAATGCCGGAGGCGGCGTGCTTCCCATTTTCGGGGTCTTGTTTCATACTTGGGCTCACAGCATTGGGTGCGCTCGTGTCCCTCGTCCGGCACCCAATTTCGGAACTCTGGCATCCTAAAGATACCTCCGGATACGGGAGTTCCGAAGCGCAAAGATCGAAGCAGGCCGAGACCGCCTCCTGGGAACAGAAAGGTTGTCGCCCCACGCCTGACAGCCGACGTTGCCCCCCAGCGCAACTACTGCCCCAAGGAACGGTCAGAGAACGGCGCCCGAAAGTTCGCCACAGACATTAGCGACTTCGCGACGCTAGTACGTAAGTCCTATTACGGGGCCCCCAGCCCAATCGATTACTCTGGCTAGGCCAAAGAGCAAGGTCTGCCCGGCCGAGTAATTCAGGCTAGTTCTCTTAAGGCGTGCTACCGGACGGAAACCCTTTGAGGCGGTAAGTGAATGAACACCATCTTAGAAGAAACACCAGCACAAACACGAATGGGCGTGGGTTTTGGCCCGCACCGAAAAGGCGCGGATGCGTGGAAGCAGTCTATTGGGACCAAGAAGGTTCCAGCGCGGTTGGAGATGCTTCCCGAAGGCGAGTCACGACTGAACCGCGTAGGCGCGAGCGCAGCGGTACAGATCGTGCTCTTGAGTTTCTTTGTGGCGTTGCCGGTATTTTTTCCGGAGAGAATGAACACCCTCCGGAACATGGCATTTATTCCACTGGCGATGCCGGTGACCGAAGTGCCGGTGGCACCGCCGCCGCGGCCGCCGAAGATCCGGAAAGTGGAAGTGAAACCCGAGATCGTGGAGCCGGTGAAGCTGAATCCCAAGCAGCCGCACATCTTCGTGCAGCAAAAGGTGCTGCAACCAAAGATCGAGAAGCTGGAAGCGAAAGCGCCCGAACTAGTAGCGATGAACACGTTCGAATCAAAGATCGAGACGCAGACGAGTCAGCCCAAGCGACCCAAAGAAGACGTGAAGGTGAACAACCTGAGCAGTGGCAGCGCTGCGCCGGCGACGGTGAATTTGCCGGTAAATAAGGTGCAGACCGGCGGATTCGGCGATCCCAACGGACTTCCCGGCAAAGGCGATCCAAACAAGACCACTAACGTGGCGCGATTAGGATCTCCCGCGCTGCCCGGCGGTGATGGATACGGAAACGGGACCGGCGGCGCCAAGGGCGTACGCGGAACGGTGGCCAGCACCGGATTTGGAAATGGCATAGCAAATCCTCCCGAAGGCGGCGGAGGCAAGCGCGGGACGGTGCAAAGCGGCGGATTTGCGGATCAGTCCGTGGTGACCGAAGGGCCCAAGAAGAAGGCGGCTTCAGCGGATTCAGGAACAGCGACGGTTACGATCGTGGACAAGCCGCGGCCGGAATACACCGCCGAAGGGCGCAGACTCAAGATCGAAGGCGACGTGGCCCTGGATGTGGTGTTCCTGGCAAACGGCACCGTGCAGGTGAAGGGCGTGGTCAGCGGTTTGGGCCACGGCCTGGATGAAGCAGCGGCGCGGGCGGCGCAACAAATCAAGTTTAAACCGGCAAAACGGGACGGCGAAGTGGTGGATTTTCCGGCCCGAGTACGAATCGAGTTCCGTCTAGCATACTGAGGAGAGAATCATGCGTACCTTAGCTACAGCCATCCTGGTGCTATTGTCGGGCGGGATGGGAACCCAAGCCGCCGCAGCGGCCCCCAAACCGGCCGACCAACCGAAATCGATGGAGGAAGTTCTCGACCGCATCGTCAAAAACGAGAACCAACTCAACGAAGATATTCGCAAGTACTCGCCGCTGGTGGAGACGTACATCCAGAACCTGAAGCCGGACGCGACCATGGGTTACGTGCCGGCGGGGGACAAATATTTTCTGGGCAAGGCTGATTTTGCAAAAGGCGTGAACCTGGTTTCGCTGTCGGACACCGACACCAAGGGCAAGAAGATCTTCAGCGGAATCGGCAACTTCTTCTCGTTCGCGATGCAGTATCTGCCGGACGGCTTCCTGCAGATGATTTTCATCGATACCAATGGATTTGATAAGCAGCACTACAAGTTTGACTACGTGAAGCGGGAATTCTTGGGCGAAGTGCGCTGCCTGGTGTTTGACGTAACCCCGCTGCCGAAGTCGGGCAAGGGGCGCTTCCTGGGCCGCATCTGGGTCGAGGATCAGGATTATCACGTGGTGCGGTTTAACGGCGGCTACGGAGGCGGAGGCCACTCGACGTGGTACTTCCACTTCGACAGCTGGCGGACCAACGTGCAGCCGGGATTGTGGCTGCCCTCGTTTGTGTACAGCGAAGAGAAGGAATTGCACTACGCGCTAAGCAAGAAGCTGGACTTCCGGGCGCAGACGCGCTTGTGGGGCTACAACATCGGCCACAACGCGCAGGAACAGGAACTGAGCAAGATCCTGGTGGAATCGGCAGTTCAGGACGAGACCAAGACGGCGAATGACTTGTCGCCGGTGCAGGCGCAGCGGTCGTGGGACCGCGAGGCCGAGGATAACGTTGCCGATCGTTTGCAGCGCATCGGATTGATGGCGCCGAAGGGCGAAGTCGACAAGGTGCTGGAGACGGTGATCAACAACCTGGAAGTGACCAACAATCTGGACATCCAGCCAGATGTGCGCGCCCGGGTGATGATGACGACGACGCTGGAATCGTACACGCTGGGACACACCATCGTGTTGAGCCGCGGGTTGATCGACGTGCTGCCGGATGAAGCGAGCCTGGCCACGATCATCGCGCACGAATTGAGCCACGTGGTGCTGGGGCATCGCATGGACTCGAACTTTGCGTTCTTCGATCAGCTGTTGATCGACGACAAGGATTCGTTCCGGCACTTTGGATTTGCGCGGACGCCGGACGAAGAGAAAGCGGCGAACGAGAAAGCCATCCAACTGTTGAACAATTCTCCATACAAGAATCAGCTGGCAAATGCGGGCACTTTCTTGAACGCGCTGGACGCGCGACAGAAGGAGATCCCGAATTTGATCAGCGCGCACCTAGGGAACCGCGTGCCGGCGGTGGCCGAGGTCAAGGCAGCGACCCCGGTCGACCCGAAACAGAATCCGCAGCAGATCGCGGCTTTGCCGATCGGCGGGCGCGTGAAGCTGGACCCGTGGTTTGACCGGCTGGATTTGCTGAAGAGCAAACCGGTGGGCGCGATCGCGGAACGCGAGAAGATGCCGTTTGAGATCACACCGTTCATGCCGTATTTGACGCGGTTCGGAAATGATGCGACCAAGCCGATCAATGCGAGCGCGACGAGCTCAACGAATCCGGATGCGGCAGCGGCCAGTTCGGCAGATCCGAATACGCCGAACAAACCATAGGCTGGGTCTGAGCCCTCTTTTTCCAACAACAATCTGATCGTTGATTCGGCCCGATGGGATCGCCCGTCGGGCCGAATCGCGTTTGAGGGGATTTCTCGGACAGAAAAATCGCGTTGGCGGTTGCGACGGTACGGCCATCAGGGGTGAATCGTGAGGGATTTCATCAGCTTGTAGGCGAATTCGACGCCTTCGTAGAAGTCCTGGACGCCGATGCGCTCGTCTTTTCCGTGGGCACGATTGTCACCAACGTCGAAGAACATGCAGGCGATGCCGTAGGTGGGGATGCCGGCGGTGCGGGTGATCTTGCCGTCGGTGGCTCCGGTGGACATGGTGGCGACCGTGGGCATGGGCCCCCAAACGGCGGCGACGGTGCGATCCATAGCGCCGGTGAGCTCGGGCAACAGCGGTGACGGTGGGACGGCCACGGCCGGAACGAGGGAACCGTCCGCGGCGTGGACGGGCACAGCGGTGATGGTGACCTTGTTATCGGCGATCACGCGCTGCAGCGTGGCGCGAACCTGCTCGGGGTCTTCGCCGGGAAAGATGCGGCAGTTGACGTTGGCGCGGGCCGTTTGCGGAAGCGCGTTGGGCGCGTGGCCGCCGGAAAGCATGGTGGCGACGCACGTGGTTCGCAACAGGGCGTTGTAGTAAGGGACGGTGGAGAGGCGTGCGACGGCTTTAGCATCGGGAGGCTGCTTGGCCACGGCGCGAAAGTCGGAGGCGGTCTGGCCGGTGAGAAGATCGGCTGTTCGGGCAAAGTAGTTGCGGGTGATTTCGTTGACCTGCGTGGGGAAGGAGAAGCTTTGGAGACGGTTGAGCGCGGACGCAACGTGATAGATGGCGTTATCGCTGGAAGGAACGGAGCTGTGGCCGCCGGAGTTGAGGGATTCCAGCTGAAAGTCGACGTAAACCTTTTCGCTGGCCTGGATGGCGGCGCGCAAGCGCTGGTCGCCGCGTTTCTCGAATTCGCCACCGTCGAGGTTGATGCAGTACTCGGCGTCGATCAAGTCGCGGTGATTCTTCAGCAGCCAGTCGTCGCCATTGTAGTCGCCGCTCTCTTCGTCGGCGGTGAGGGCGAGAATCAGGTCGCGATCGGGAGTGAAATTTTCTTTTTTCAGGCGCATGAAATTGGCAACCAGGATGGCGTCGCCCTCTTTCATGTCTTCGGTGCCGCGGCCGTAGAAGTAGCCGTCTTTTTCGACGAGCTGGAACGGATCGGTGGTCCAGTCCTCGCGGCGGGCTTCGACGACGTCGAGGTGACCGATGAACAGAAGTGGCTTGCGTTTGCCGGAGCCGTGGATGCGGGCTACGAGATTTTTCTTGCGGTCGGTGGGGCCGGCGACGAGAAGGTCTTTGTCGGGGAAGCCGGCGTCGCGGAGACGAGCGGCCATGGCTTCGGCGGCGGTGGTTACATTGCCGACCGAATCGGTAGTGTTGATCTCGATGAGTTGCTTGAAGATTTCACGAGCGAACGGATTGGGAGGAACGTGTTGCTGCGCACGGGCTGCCAGGGGAATGGCAAAGATGATGGACGCCAAGCTTAAGCACAGTTTCCCACGTAACATTCTTAGCTCTCCAGGAAAATGGTCATGATAGCTGATGGTCGATATCTCGCTGTAAAGGTGGCGCGGACAAAGCGCGGCGGATGCATTCGGAAATGTAGGACATGGGAAAGAAGAGGAGGATGAGGCCGAAGCCGGGGTCGAGGATGCGCAGCAAGAGGGCGGCGAGAACGGCTACGCCGACGGCTACAGGTTTCATGACCGGCTGGGGGAGGCGGGAGTTCACAAAATTTGCGATTTCGCGAGGCCACTTGAAGATCCAGTAGAACTGGTAGAACGGGATGAAGTGGAAGCCGACCGCGCGAGCGGGAGAGATAGGATGACGCCAGCGCGGAGCGTGCGCCAACACGACATGGATGCGATAGATGCACACGAGCCAGTAGACGCCGCCGATGAAGCTCACCAGAAAAAGATAGAGCGGCGGGATGCCACCCTGCTTGGCGAGGTCGGGATTGAGGCCGACGGCAACGAGTTCCGCGACGATGGTGGCCACGCCGAGGAGGTAACCGATCCAAATCTGCGGCAATGCGGGTGGCTGGGCCGGCGGTGTGCTGCGCTGAGGTGAATCCACATCGGAAAAGGTCATTTCGGGCCCAGAGATATGGGTGTTGCGAGCGTAACGTTCCGCGCGTGGGCGCGTCAAATTGTTTGCCGCTGCGTGGCCTTGCGTGCGAGCCTTTCTGGGACTGTTGCCGCGGGAAAATTTGGGAGGACAAGTATGCGATTTACGAATCATCGGCTGGTGAAGATCGTTGCGGCGGCGGCTTTATTTGCGGCCGGCTTTGGCGCCGGTACGTGGCGGGGGCGGAGCGCGGAGGCGCAGAACCGTTTTGGGCAGCCGAAGTCGGTGCTGCACGTGGTGGTGTACAAATGGAAGAATTTTGCTTCGCAGGACGACAAGGATCAGGCGATCAAAGGAATCAAGACGCTGGCGGCGCAGATTCCGGGAATCAAAAATATCTGGCTGAAGACGCAGCGGAACCAGATCCGCGATTTTGACGGAGTATTTGCCATCGAGTTCGCCAGCCCGGAAGCGGCGGCGGACTACGCGGAGAGCCCGAAACATGAGGTGTGGCGAAAGCGCTGGGAAGAATTGCGCGAGAACAGCTTGTCGTTTCAGGTTTCCAACCCGTAGAGAGACGTATGGCGGTGTCGCGGGAGAATTACGTCCCGCTTTCGGCACATTGTTGACGCTACAACAGCGACACGCCGCAGGCGTTGCTACACTCGACTGTATCAGGTCGAATTGGAGCAATCAGGTGTCTTCGCATGTCTGCTGAACAGGGCGTAGCTTCACCGGAGCCCGGCCAGAAATGGCGGCGCGGATTTTGGGCGTTGATCCTCACGCAATTTCAGAGCGCCTTCAACGAGAACGGCCTGAAGAATCTGGTCATTTTTCTGATTCTGGCGATGGGTATCGAGAAGGATCAGCGGGATTGGCTTGTGTTTCTCGTCGGCGCGATGTTTGCCTTGCCTTTCATTCTGTTTTCGATGACGGGCGGGTATCTAGCTGATCGGTTCAGTAAGCGAAGCGTCACAATCGGGACGAAGCTTTTCGAGATCATAGTGTTCGTGTTCGCCGGATTCGCCTTAGCTCGACAGGATCTCCATATGATGCTGGCGGCGGTATTTCTGGCAAGCACGGAGAACGCCCTCTTCGGGCCGTCCAAGTATGGGCTGCTGCCGGAACTGTTGCCGACAAAATGTTTGTCGTGGGGAAACGGCATTTTAGAGTTGGGAACATTTCTCGCGCTGATCGCCGGGAGCGTGGCGGGGGCGTTCTGGGTCGATACATTTCATGGGAGGCAGATCGTTCCTGGAGCAATATTCCTCTCGCTATCCCTGTTGGGCCTGATTTCGAGCCTCGGAATTGCGCGGGTGGCGGCAGCCGATCCGGCGAAGAGATTTCGTGTCAATGCATTCGGCGATCTCTGGTCGCAAGGAAAATTGATGCGAAGCGATCGCCCACTTTGGCTGGCGGTCTTAGGCAACACTTACTTTTGGTTTCTGGGTGCGCTGCTACAGTTCAACATCATTCTCTACGGCCAAGATGTTCTGAAGATCAACTCGACACACAACGGAATCCTGCAGATTTCGATAGCGATCGGAATCGGTCTCGGCAGCCTCGCTGCAGGATTCCTTTCGTCTGGAAAAATCGAGTACGGATTGATTCCTCTCGGATCGCTGGGCATGACTTGTCTAGGCTTCCTGCTGGGAATTCCGAGATTGTCCTTTATGCAGGTGCTCATCGGGCTAGCCGGCCTTGGATTCGCAGGCGGTTTCTTTATCGTGCCGATCAACGCACTGATGCAGCACCGACCAGAAGAAAGCAAGAAGGGCGGAGTGCTCGCTGCGGCGAACTTGCTTTCTTTCGTGGGAGTAGGTGCGGCAACCGGCGTATACCTCGTTCTCACGCATTATTTGCGCATTGGGCCAGCCGCGATCTTCCTTGGGACTTCGGTGGCGACACTCGCAGCCACCGGCTATGTCCTGTATCTATTGCCGGACTCCTTGCTGCGGCTCTTGCTATGGCTCAGCACGCACACCCTGTATCGCCTCGATGTGGCGGGACGTGATCGAGTTCCGGCCAAGGGCGGGGCTTTGCTGGCGCCGAATCATGTGTCCATGGCGGATGCGGCATTTCTGATCGCGGCGCTGGACCGGCCCATCCGCTTTCTGATGTTCAAGGGATCTTACGATCATCCGTTGGTCAAACCGTTCGCAAAAATTCTGCGGGTGATTCCGATCGCCTCAGACCAGGGACCGCGGGAATTGATTCATTCCTTGCGCGAGGCCACCGAGGCGCTGCGCAACGGCGAGCTGGTTTGCATTTTTCCCGAGGGTCAGATGACGCGCATCGGGCAGATGCTGCCGTTTCGCCGCGGCATGGAGCGCATCGTAAAGGGCGTGGACGTCCCGATCATTCCGGTGAATTTGGACGGCGTGTGGGGATCGATCTTCAGCTTTGCCGGCGGCAAGTTTCTTTGGAAGTTGCCGCGTCAGGTGCCGTATCCAGTGCGAGTGACGTTCGGCGAAGCGCTACCGGCGACTGCGACCGCTACCGAAGTGCGCCACGCGGTACAGGGTCTGGGCGCAGCGGCGTTTGCGCGGCGCAAACGGCAGATGCAGACGATGCCGCGGTCGTTCGTGCACACCGTACGAAGGCATCCGCTGCGGTTTGCCATGGCCGACGGGCAAACGTCTGGGCTCAGGTTTTTTTCGGCGTTGGCTCGCACCCTCTTTCTAGCGCGGCGTTTGCGCGAGTATTGGCGAGAACAGGAGATGGTGGGGATTTTGCTGCCCCCGTCGATTCCGGGCGCGCTGGTGAACCTTGCGGCAATGCTGATGGGCAAGGTGCCGGTAAATCTGAATTACACGGCGTCGAATGAAACTTTGGCGTCCTGCGCGAAGCAATGCAATTTGAAAACGATCATTTCGGCGCGGGCATTTCTGGTGCGAGTGCACCTCCAGTTGCCGGTGCAGACGATTCTTCTGGAAGACCTGGCGAAAAATCCAGGATTCTTAGAGCGGATAAGCGCGGCTCTGGCAGCGGCGTTCCTGCCTGCCGCGGCGGTCGAGAGATTTGCTGGCAGCGAGAAAAGCGCCACACTCGACGACCTGGCGACGATCATTTTTTCCAGCGGATCGACGGGCGAACCCAAGGGCGTGATGCTCACGCACTACAACATCACTTCCAACGTCGAGCAGCTGAGCCAGCTCTTCTTTTTGCATTCGGACGACCGGATCATGGGGATATTGCCCTTTTTCCATTCGTTCGGATTTACAGGGACGCTCTGTCTGCCCGCCGGTGCCGGAATCGGGGTGGTCTTCCATCCGAATCCGCTGGATTCGCGCGTGATTGGAGCACTGGTCGAGAAATATAAAGTGACCATGCTGCTGGCCACGCCGACTTTCCTGAACGCCTACGCGCGCCGCTGCACACCAGAACAATTCGGCAGCCTGCGCTTCGTGATGGCCGGCGCGGAAAAACTGCCGGAGCGGATTTCACTGGCCTTCGAAGATCACTTCGGGATTCGGCCCCTGGAGGGCTACGGATGCACGGAGTGCTCGCCGGTGGTAGCGGTCAACACCATCGATTTTCGCGCGGCATCGTTCCGGCAAGTGGGAGCGAAGCGCGGAAGCATCGGGCACCCGTTGCCGGGGATCACGGTGAAAATTGTCGACCCCGAAACGCAACAGGCCGTTGGCGTGGATCAGCCGGGATTACTGTTGGTGCGCGGGCCGAACGTGATGCAAGGCTATCTGAACCGGCCGGAAAAAACCGCGGAGGTGTTGCGCGACGGCTGGTACAACACCGGCGACATCGCCACCGTGGATGACGAAGGATTTTTGCGCATCACCGATCGATTGAGCCGGTTCAGCAAGATCGGCGGCGAAATGGTGCCGCATATCAAGGTGGAAGAGAAACTCCAGGAACTGGCGGGCGCCGCGGAGCAGATATTCGTGGTCACCGCGATACCCGACGAGAAAAAAGGCGAGCGGATGATCGTGCTGCATACGCTGGCCGAAGCGAAATTGCAAGAGTGCTTGGAACAGTTTTCGAAAAGCGATCTGCCGGCGCTGTGGCGGCCGCGCGCGGATCAATTCGTGCGCATTGAAACGCTGCCGTATCTGGGCACGGGCAAGCTGGACTTGCGGAAGGCGCGGGAGCTGGCGTTAGAAGCGGCGAATCGTGGCTGACGAACGAGTCGCGGCGAGCGCTGAAAGGCATCATTCCGTTCCAGCACGGAATCTCGGATTGCGTATCGGGCTCACCGTAGTAGCGATCGCGCTGTGGTTCTGGACGCAGTCTTTGATCGGGTCGCGAGCGTTGCCGGCGGCGGGCATCGGCGATGGAATGCACACGTTGACCAGTGGGCTGAATGTGTACTTGCAGCATGCGACGGGCGCAACGAATGCGTTGTTGATCGTCAGCTCGGCGGTGATTGACGCCATTGGCTTATTCCTGCTGGGAAGCTGGATTTTTGGCGGCTCGGTGCGGCCGTTTCTCGCTTTGCTTTTGTTGCTCGGGCTGCGGCAGGTGATGCAGGCGCTCTGCGCATTGCCTGCGCCACCAAGTCTGCTTTGGCACTATCCGGGATTTCCTTCGCTCTTTGTCACCTACAACGTGGCCAACGACTATTTTTTCTCGGGACATACCGGGATCGCGGTGCTCGGTGCGGTGGAGTTATCGAAGCTGCGCAAGCCGTGGCTGACGGCGTTGGCAGTAACGGTAGTGATGTTCGAAGCCGCTACCGTACTCATCCTGCGGGCGCACTACACCATGGATGTGTTCACCGGGGCGCTGGCGGCGCTGTGGGTGGCCACCGTATGCGACGTGCTTGCTCCACAGATTGACAGATGGATGTCCGGCGCAAGTTGAGATCCGGTGTTTGCTTGTTCGGTAGTGCCTTCCGGCAACCGCCCGACAAGCGAACGAAGTCGCTGCGATAGGGCGCACTGAGGGTATTGTATCGATAGGAAGCGCAGCGAGCGGGTTCAATTGCGGGGCGTTCACGCGGATGCTAACGTTTCCACAACAGGTCGGAGGATTGTGCATGCGCGGTTTGTTGTGGGGAGTTGGTCTGGCGTTGGTGTCGGCGTTGAACTTGGCTGTTTTGGCCGCCGGCAGTCCACCGACCGAAAAGAAGGCTGACAACGCGCCCGTGAAAATCGGCTTGCTCCTGGATTCCCTGAAAGTGGAGCGCTGGCAGACCGACCTGGATGTGTTTCAAAAGAGAGCCCAGGAGCTGGGCGCCGAGGTATTCGTGGAGACCGCGGAGGGAAGCGACGCTCTTCAGTTTGAACAGGCCTATAAGCTGCTCAATTCCGGGATCAAGGCGCTGGTGATCGTCGCCCATGACACGAATGAGGCAGTGCGCATCGTGGCGTCGGCGAGAGCGAAAAATGTCCCGGTGGTGAGCTACGACCGGTTGATCCGCAACAGCAGCATTGATTTTTTTGTGGGAGTGGACGCCGAGACCGTCGGAGAGCTGCAGGCCTCCGCCCTGGTGAATGCCGCGCCGGCGGGCAACTATGTGTTGATTGGCGGGTCGCCCACGGATATCACCGCGCAGCTCATCCGCAAGGGGCAGATGAAGGTGCTGCAGCCGTTGATCGATAAGGGAGACATCCGGCTGTTTGCCAATGTGTGGGCGCGGGACTGGCTGCCGATTGAATCCTATGCGCATACGATCGAGGCTCTTGAGGCCTATCAGGGAAAAATCACCGCGATCGTGGCATCCGATGACGGGACCGCAGGAGGAGCGATTCAGGCATTGCGGGATCACGGCCTGGCCGGAAAGGTGTTCGTTTCGGGGCAGGATGCGGATCTGGCCGCCATCATTCGCATTTTAGACGGCACGCAAACGATGACCGTCTATAAACCGGTGAACATCCAGGCCAGGTACGCGGCCGAAACGGCGGTGACCCTGGCGAGGGGAGGAGCGGTGCGCAGTTCGAGTTTCATCGCCAACGGCAAACGCGATGTTCCGGCCTTCTTCGTGTCTCCCGTGGTGGTGACCAGAGACAACGTTCGCGCAACGGTCATCAAGGACGGCTTCCAGAACCTGGAAACCATTGAGAAGAGCCTGCCAGAAGACAAATGGCCGAAGTAACCCCGCTCAAGTAATCCAGAGAGGGTTCTTCGGCCTGAACCTCGAAAGCCAGATCGCTGTAGAGCCGCCTAAAACTTCAGGCCCCAGAACGATGGATCGGGTTTAACCAGCTCCAAACCCACATCCCAGGCTTCGTGATCGCGCCACACTACTTCGGCTTCGGCCTTGCGGCCGGTTTCCGAATGCACCAAGCGAACTCGCCGGTGCAGGGGCAGGGCGGCGCCCACAACTGCCATACAACCCGAATGACTGACATCTACGGTTACAGCGTTGGCGTACTGGGGGGCGGAGCCTTCATCCCATTCCACGAGAAGCTTGACCTTGGAGAAGATGCGCTTGTGGCTGCGGAGCCTGGTCCAGCGTTCCTGTAATGCCTGAGCGGCCGGATTTGCCAGGGGACTGATCGCCATGTTGACCTCGCGCTCGTAAGGTTTCCGGGGCCGGAGGAGTTACCAAGGTACTGCGACCAATTTACTAAGGTCAATAGTACTTTGGCACGATTTTCGGGCTCATTTGGCCAGTAGATTGGCTCGCTCCCAGGCGGCCCTGAAGAGTACAATGCCCCCAGGAAGTGTCCTCGTGTACAGGCGTGACTCGGACCCACGGCCCCGTGGGCGGCTTTCGTCCAATGCGGACCGGATCGCCAGCAATTTTGCCGGGTGTGCCCGGAATTCGAAGCTCTCGGCCCTCCATAGGATCTCTACCTTTTTGCTTCCCGCCTTGACGCTGCTGTGTATGGCGCAAGTGTGCTTTGCGCAGCGAGGACCGCAACAACAGCCCGAGAGCATCCAGGACCGGTCGGCGACGATAACCGTGAACGTTCGGGGCGCAGATCACTCACCGGTGGAACACGGCGTCATCGTGAATTTGCGCACGTTTGAAGGCGTGTCGCTCAACGCTGGCTCGATGCGTGGCGGCCTGGTGGACTTCGGCAATTTACAGGTGGGTCGCTACACCGTGGAGGTGATTGCGGCGGGCTACGAAAAGGCCACGGAAGACGTGGAGGTTCTGGTAGCCGGCCAACGGGTCGTGGCCGATGTGATGCTGAAGCCGGACCGCCATGGCAGTGTCAGCAACGCGCCGATGGGACCTCCCATTCTCGCTCCGAACGCCCAGAAGGCCTTGAACCAGGCGCTCGAGGAACTACGCCGTAACAAACCTCAAGAGGCAAAGAAATATCTCGACAAGGTTTCGCGGTCCGCACCGGGAAATCCGGACGTGAACTATTCGTGGGGCCTTTACTACGATCAGGTGAAAGAACCGGCGAAGGCGAAGAGTTCCTGGGAGAAAGCGGTGGGGATTTATCCGCGGCACGCTTTTGCACTGGCCGCGCTGGGACAAATAGCCTTGCAGGATCACGATCAGACCGGTGCGATCGGTTACTTCGAACGCGCCAGCGAAGCGGCTCCTTCCTCACCGCGCTTCCAACTGCTGCTGGCGCAGGCGTACCTGGAGCATCAACAATATGACGATGCCAGGAAATATGCCGAACGCGCGATCGAACTCGGCAAGGATCGCGCAACACCGGCGCAACTGCTGTTGGCGGAAATTCAGCTGAGGCAAAATCAGCGCCCGCAAGCGGAGAAGACCTTGCAGGCTCTGGCGGAGATGACTCCTCCAGCGGCGGAATCGAAGCAGGCGGCGGAGATTCTGGCGCAACTGCGCACAGCCGATAAGGCGACGCCTGCCCCCGCGACTTCCGCTTTGGCTACAACCCCGGCTCCAGAATCCGAACGAGCCGTGGTAGATACAACGGTCGCCCAGTTGCCTCTACGCCGGACGCCTCCTTCTCAACCCCTGATCCCCGAATCTAAATGGATGCCTCCCGATGTGGACGAAAGCATGCCCGCGGTGGAGGCCGGCGTCGCCTGCCCGCTCCATCAGGTGCAGGAAGAATCCGGAAAACGAGTCGCTGAATTTGTGGACGCCGTGAACCGCATAACCGCTACCGAGGTGTTGGAACACGAAAGCGTGGATCGCTACGGATTCCCATCCAAACGCGACACGCGGCGCTATACCTATGTCGCTTCCATCCAGGAAGCCCGTCCGGGCGAATATATGGTGGACGAATACCGCAACGGCACCATCGGACTCGATATTTTCCCGGCGCGGCTGGCGACTTTGGGACTCAGCTCGCTGGTGATGATTTTTCACCCCGCCTATCGCGACGAATATAACTTTACATGCGAAGGATTGACCAAGTGGCATGGAGCTCCCGCGTGGCAGGTGCATTTTCGCCAAAGGCCGGACAAGCCAGCCCGGTTGCGCGAATATCGCGTGCGCAACCACGGCTACGCGGTCTGGCTGAAGGGCCGCGCGTGGATTTCCGCCGACACGTTTCAGATCGTGAGCCTGGAGACCGATGTCGTGGGGCCGATTCCGCGGATCCGGCTGAAGTCCGAGCATATCGCGATCGAATATAAGCCGGTGCAGTTCCGCCGCCGGCGCGAGCAACTGTGGTTGCCGGAAAGCGCGGAGATCTTCCTCGATTTTGACGGGCGCCGCATGCACCGGCGCCATCAGTTCAGCAATTACCTGCTCTTCGCGGTAGATGATGCGCAGCAGATTTCGAATCCTGCGGTGGCGGACTCCCAACCTGTGCCTGCTTCTTCGCAAACCAACCCCTGACGCTTGCACACTAGTTGAAAAAACTTTCCCGGCGAATCGGCTCGCTATGTTCTAAATTCTTGATTGATTTTCCCGATAAGTGGAATCGTTATATTGCCTTTGACTTTGCTCGCGCGCACGCGCAGCATGCGCACACTTGGGGCATCGTCCTGCGATCAGTTTTTCACTCCTCCGCGTTGAGGCGTGTATTGAACGGGGTGTATTACAAAATGTGTCGCTCCTGACCTGACCTTCGCTCAATCGCACCGCCGACGGTGTGCTGCCCAGACGGCAGCGAATCGATAGTCCATTTCACGGTCAAAACGCTGCCACGAGGCGGCTCGGCCCACGTGTTTCCAAATTTATCGATAGTGAGGCGAATGATGCGAAGAGTTGTGTTAGCAGTGTTATTTGTTTTCTGCCTCGGCTTGGCGGTTAGAGCGCAGACATTTCGAGGCGCGATCAACGGTACGGTGACTGATCCTTCGGGAGCGGTGGTGCCGGGCGCACAGGTAAAAGCAACCGACAAAGCCACAGGGATTGATCACGCGACCATTTCGACGAGCGATGGACAGTTTGCGTTCCAGGATTTGCCAGTGGGAGCGTACAACGTAGTGGTGGCGGCGCAGGGCTTTCCGGCATTGAACGTAGACAACATTCCAGTCACGCAGGGAGCGATCTATACACTTGATGCCAGGCTGGCAATTTCACAGCAGGCCACCACCGTGGAGGTATCGGCTGCGACGCTGGTGCTGGACACCACGACGGAAACGCAGACGACGCTGGTGACGGGCGCCGATCTCCAGGAAATGCCGTTGAACGGCCGCGACTTTACGCAATTGATCAGCGTCGCTCCCGGCTTCGGGGGATATTCGGCCGGCGGCTTCGGATCATTGAACGGCACGCGAGCGAATCAGGTGAATTGGCAGATCGACGGGGTCGACAACAACGATCTGTGGCATAACATCCCCGCAGTAAACCAGGGTGGCGTGCTGGGAATCGCGGGCATCGTTTTGCCGATCGACTCCATCGATCAATTCTCGGTGCAAACACATGCCGCACCGGAATCAGGACGCAACCCCGGCGGATCGGTAGATCTGGCGCTGAAGTCGGGTGGCAATCAGTTCCACGGCTCGGCGTACTACTACGTTCGCAATGAAGCGTTTGCCGCGGCATCCCCTTTCACGGATTCGAAGAAGGAAAATCGCAATCACCAGTTTGGATTTTCTTTCGGCGGCCCATTCCTCAAGGATCGGCTGTTCTTCTTCACCACGTTCGAAAAGCAGAAGTTCACGATCGGCTTGCCGGGTCTGGCGACCGAGCCGTCGGGCGCCTACCAAACGGAGGCGCTTGCGGAGTTGGCGAAATTCGGGGTCGCGGAAAATCCCGTGAGCGCAAACCTGATCGCGCACCTCTGGCCGAGCTATGCCTTGAATGGTCCGGCTGCGCCGGACAACTACTCGAGCCCCGATCCCGAATACGGCTACAGTTACAACGGGCTGGCGAAACTGGACCTCAAGATCAACGACAAAAATACCTTCTCATTCCACTACTTCATCGGGCAAGGAAACCAGGTCGCTCCGGTCGGATCGGAGATCAAGGACTACTACGAAGTAGCACCGCTGCACGTTTCCAACTATGCGGCCGCGTGGAACTCTGCCTTTACGCCGCGCATGTCGAACCAGCTTCTTGCCGGTGTGAATTACTTTCGCCAGATCTTCAATGACTTCAACACCGACTTCGATCTCCTGGGTAACGGATTGAATCTGTACAACGGATTCAACCTTGTCGGCGCGCCGAATATCGCGATCACTGGATTCGACCAGATCGGACTGACGCCGCCCGAAGGCCGCGAAGATATTACCGGGCATTTGACCGACGTGGTGTCTTATACGGTCGGCAAGCACCAGTTCCGGTTCGGAGGCGAATTCCGTCGAGCGCAGCTAGAAGAGTTTTACCACCGGCATGCGCTTGGCAATTTTGTGTTCGACGGCTCCCAAGGACCTTGGGCAGGAGATCCCGGCGTCGACAGCAACGTACTCTCGCTTGCGGATTTTCTCGCAGGCAATGTCGCACGATCCAGCATCGCGGTCGGAGATCCGACGCGGCTGGTATTCGTCAAGACGTTCGCGCTGTTTGCTCAGGATGCATGGCAAGTCAGCCAGAAGCTGACACTCAACTACGGCCTCCGTTGGGACTACGAAGGGCCGCTCGGCAACGACAAGAAGGATCTGTCCGTATTCCGCCCCGACGCCGGAGGACTCGTATTTCAGGGCGCAGGAATCGACACCATCTACCCTAAGAACTTCCGTAACTTTTCGCCGCGCGTTGGCTTCGCTTACAAGCTCGGCTCGCGCGGAGATCTCGTCGTGCGCGGAGGATTCGGTGTGTATTTCGATACGCCGAATCTGAACGTGTTCCTTGACAATCGCCCGGCGAACGGTGCGCCGAACGGGCTGGAAGGAAATCCAGCGGGTCCCACTCCTGTGCAAACCATCCCGGCTAACGCGATCACGCTGGCGTCCGGAGTGCCGGTCTTCAATCCCTCGACTACCGCGTGCGTGACCGGCAACGGTTGCGGACAGGTCTACAACGTCTTTTCCGTGAGCCCGGATTTCCGTACTCCCTACAATTACAACTACAACCTGAACGTCGAGAAAAGCCTCGGCAGGTCGCTTCTCCTGCAGCTGGGTTATGTCGGCAGCGCGGCACACCGCTTGATGACCACGGCCGATATTAACCAGCCGGCGCCGGGGATTTACGCGACATCCGCCGATCAGCAGGCGGCCCGGCCGTTCTTCGCACTGTTCCCCGATTTCGGGGTCATCAACCAGATCCAGACGAATGGGAACTCCAACTACAACTCCTTGCAGACGGTGCTGAAGGTGCGTGAATGGCATCGCTTGACCAGCCAGTTTGCATATACCTGGGCTCACGGACTGGACGACATGACGCAGTATCGCGGCACGCTTCCACAGGACAGCTTCAATTTGAAGGCCGACTACGGAAGCATGGACTACGACACGCGGCACAACTTCACCGCGGTGGTGAACTACGATCTGCCGAATACATCGCGGTTGCGGCCGCTGTTGAGTGGATGGTCGCTCAGCAGTTTGATCTCGCTGCATACCGGACAGCCGTTCACAGTGTTCTCGTCCAATGACACCAGCGGCACCGGAGAAGGGGAACAGCGAGCCGATTTAATCGGCGACCCGTTCGCCGGCGTCTCACACGCTTTCAACAAGAGCGGCGTGACTTGGCTCAATCAAGCTGCGTTTGCCGATCCGGCAGCCGGGCTTCTCGGGGATTCCGGCCGCAACGCGTTCTATGGACCTGGCTACGCATCGGTGGATTTTTCCGTCGTGAAGAATACGAAGATCACGGAACGCGTGGGCACACAATTCCGGATCGAGATGTTCAACCTCTTCAACCGGACTAACCTTGCCCCACCCAGCGGCACCAACGGCAGCGGCCTCGGCATCGCCGCCGACACCATCGGAGACTACAACGGAGCGCCGGGCATCGGTCCGGGCGAAGCCTTCAACATGCAATTGGCGCTGAAGATCATCTTCTAGGCGCAAACGGATTCTGCCGGCGCGTTGGGGAGCAAAGGCCTTCGTCACGCGTCGGCGGAAACCTAAATTCAAAACCTCTTTGTTATTGCAAACTGTGGAGGCCTGCCGCTCTACGCTGCTGAAAAAAGCGTGCGGCCCGGAAACCGTGCGGCCGCACCCAATTCTTCCTCGATGCGCAGCAGCTGGTTGTATTTGGCGATGCGATCCGTGCGTGAAGCGGAGCCCGTCTTGATCTGCCCGGCCGCCGTGGCCACCGCCAGATCCGCGATGAAGGTGTCTTCGGTCTCACCCGAGCGGTGCGAAATGATCGAGTTATACCCCGCTTTGCGCGCCAGCTCGATCGCGTCAATCGTTTCGCTGACCGTGCCGATCTGATTCAGCTTGATCAAAATCGCGTTGGCGATGCCTTCGTTGATTCCACGCGACAATCGCTCCGTGTTGGTCACAAACAAATCGTCGCCCACCAGCTGAATCTTCTTTTTCGACGACTTGCTTCCCACGTTCTGCGTCAGCTGCTTCCAGCCCGCCCAATCGTCTTCCGCCATGCCATCTTCGATGGACACGATCGGATATTTCTCCGTCCAGCTCGTCCAGTACGCCGCTATTTCCGCAGACGAATGCTCCGACTTGTCCGATTTCTTGAACACGTACTTGCTCTTCGCCTTGTCGTAGAACTCGCTGGAAGCCGGATCGAGCGCGATGCTCACCTGCTCTCCTGGCTTGTAGCCGGCAGCGGCAATCGCTTCCAACACGATCTGGATCGCCTCTTCGTTGGATTTGCAACTCGGCGCGAAGCCCCCTTCGTCGCCCACCGCCGTGGAATAGCCGCGCTTCTTCAGAGCCGACTTCAGGGCGTGAAAAATCTCTACGCCCCAGCGCAGCGCCTCCGAAAAACTTGGCGCCCCGATCGGCATGGCCATGAATTCCTGGAAGTCCACGGAGCTGTCCGCGTGCGCGCCGCCGTTCAGAATGTTCATCATCGGAACCGGCAGCAGAGTTGCCGAGCTGTCGGTCGAGTACTTCGCCAGATATTTGTACAGTGGCACGTTCTGCGCCGCCGCGGCCGCGCGCGCCGCCGCCATCGAAACCGCCAGAATCGCGTTCGCGCCGAGCCGCGCCTTTGTCGGCGTCCCATCCAGCTCGATCATGCGGCGATCGAGCCCGCGCTGGTCGGCGGCATCCAATCCCGTCACCGCCTTCGCGAGCTCCGTGTTTGCGTTGGCAACCGCTTTCAGCACGCCCTTGCCCATGTATTTCGACTTATCGCCATCGCGCATCTCCAGCGCCTCATGCTCGCCCGTAGACGCTCCTGACGGCACCGCCGCACGCCCGCGCGCTCCTCCCGCCACCGTAACGTCGGCCTCCACGGTCGGATTCCCGCGCGAATCAATGACCTGCCTGGCGTGCACCCTGGTAATCTTCGTCGACATTCCGTTTGTTCTCCTCAGTAGTTGCGGACCGACAATTTTACAGAAGAACGCTCGCAGAGTCACAACAGAACGTCCGACACGCGCTCACCGTTAATCTGTCAGCGCGTCACAACAAAAAGGGCATCCCGAAGCTCGTTGAGACAATCATGGAACCAAACCGAATTCGGCATCTCGTCTTGCTGATTCTTCTTGCCTCTACCGCAAGCTCCGCACAGGTAAATGAATCCAGAGAGGTGAACGCTCAGCCCACGCCGGAGCTGAAAAAACTCTTCAGCTCGCTGGCGGGCGACTGGGATACCCAGGAAAAGCGGGAGAAGACACAGTTCTTTCCCAATGGTGGCAAGCGCAAGGGCCAAACGCAAATTCGCTTGGCTGCCGGCGGCGCGATGCTCGTCATGGAGGGCCACTCGGACGGCTCTGCCGGTCCACTCAGCTACCTGATCGTGATCTGGTGGGACACCCAGGCCAAGCTATACCGCTACTTCACCTGCTTCAAAGACGCCGGAAGCGGCTGCCAAGTGCGCGGCACCGCGCATTGGGAATCGAATGCGTTCGTGAATGACTACGAGGAAGAGCTGGACGGCAGAAAGTTGAAATTTCGCGATACGTTTCAGGACATTACGCCAAATTCCTACACCCTGTTGTTTGCCTGGATGAAGGACGACGGCTCACAGACTCCGGTAATAGTCACCAAAGCAGTGCGCCGCGGATCCACGGCCACCCTTCCGTCCGATTAGCAGCCTGCGCGGGTATAATGCCGCTCGATCCGATTTATCCTCAGGAGTTGCGATGACCGCATCGGTTTTCATCGGCACGAGCCTTGACGGATTCATCGCTCGGCTCAACGGTTCGTTCGACTTTCTGCCGGCCGGCGGCGGAGAGCCTCACGGTTACGACGAATTCATCGCCGGCATCGATGCTTTGGTCATCGGCCGCAACACCTTCGAGACGGTGCTGGCTTTTCCACAGTGGCCCTACGGCGACCAGCGCGTTGTGGTCCTGAGCAGCCGCAAGCTTGATTTGTCTGTGGTACGCGGAGGTGTGGTGGAGCAAATGGACGGCTCGCCGGCCGATATCGTTGCAAAGCTCGCGGCCACCGGAGCGCACAATCTTTACATCGACGGCGGTATCACCATCCAACGCTTCCTGCGCGCCGGCCTGATTCAACGTCTGATTATTACAACGGTGCCGGTTTTGATTGGCGAGGGCATTCCACTATTCGGCAAGGTCCCTCACGACATCAAACTGCGGCATATCTCGACACAGCAATACTCCAGCGGCTTAGTAAAGAGCGAGTATCAAATCGCCGAGTAGGCCGGCAGGTGCGGGCGTGGCGCGAAGCTCCAGCAAGATTTCTTCGACGATTCAGGCGAGAGTAAGAGCAGCAAGGGTCGCCCGATTTGCAACTCTGGATGCTCAGGGCCAGCCGCATGTTGTGCCGGTATGCTTTTTCTATGATGGTTCTACGTTTTACACCGCGATCGACCGGAAGCCGAAGCGCGTTGCGCCTGAAAATCTGGCGAGAGTGCGGCAGATCCGCGCGAGGCCACAGGTTGCTGTGTTGATCGACGAATATTCCGACGAATGGACCCGCCTGTGGTGGGTTCTAGTTCGCGGAACGGCCCAGGTGATGTCCGGAGCGCCGGCTAGCGCACGTGCCAAGGTAATTCGCGAGCTCAAGAAAAAGTATCCGCAGTACGCTTCGGGAATGCTTTCCGAAGACGCGCTAATCATACGGATCATCCCGAAACGGGTCGCCTACTGGGTGGCATCTCGCGGCACTGATACACCTGATCGGTCAAAAACGAATCTCCACAGAACTTCCGCTGGCCAGGAATAGCGCTCTTAGATCAGTTTGCGTATTTGCTCCATCAGCGTAAGCCAGCGCTCTAACACTTGACCGCCCCTCATAAATGTGGGGTCGAAGTGAATCTCGTGCGCGCCGATACCACGGCACCGTGCGATGTCTTCCTTGATTTGGTCCAGCGTGCCCGTAAAAAGTGCACGGTCCTTTTCCAGCGGGCGCTCGGTAATCTCCGGATGCGCCCGTACGATCAGCTCTATTCGCGAAGGATCTCGGCGGTGTTCCTTGGCCATCTGCTTGATCGTTTCGAACATCTGCGCCATGCCGTCTAAGGGAATGGCCACTGGATTCCAACCGTCCGCATATTTCGCGAGTCGCTGGAGCGCCCTTGGCACAAAAGCCGCCATGTAGATGGGCGGATGGGGCTTCTGCACAGGCTTCGGGCCAATGTAGGATTCCGGAAGGCGAAAGAACTTCCCTTCAAACTTGACGGGATTGGTAGTCCAGATGGCTTTCAGCAACTCGATCGCTTCCTCAGCCATGGCTCCACGCTGATGGAAGTCCCCGCCGGTTGCGTCCACCTCGTCCTTGCTCCAACCCAAGCCCAAGCCGACGCGAAGACGGCCGTTGGAAAGATAATCGAGCGTGGTAAGCCGACGCGCTAGCATCACCGGGTTGTAATAGGGGATGTCGATAACACTGGTGCCTAAGGCGATTTTCCTTGTACGAGCTGCTGCAAAGGTTAAGGCCTCCAGCGGGTCAAGTGAGTGCTTATATTGCTCGGGTAGCGAACCGTCGGGCGTTACCGGATACGGCCGTTGCAGTTTGACGGGATACAACAAGCGTTCGATCGTCCAAAGGCTGTCGTAGCCCAAGGCTTCGGCGCGCTCGGCGACTTTGATTACCGCCTCGGAAGTGGCGACCGGCCCGATGTTTGGGAGAGCAAAGCCGATTCTCATGACAGAGTACCCTTTCCGCAGCGGTCTGAAGGAACGTTATCGCCTGCAGCGCACAGCGAGGAGCATTCCTGTTCTGACCGCCCGCCCTTGCTGCCGAATCACTGTGTTTCGGGTTCCTCGATTAGCGATTCCTGGCGCACGACGATGACGATTCCCGTATCGGTGACGTGGAAGCGGCGCTTGTCGGCTTCCATGTCGTAGCCGATCTCGGTGCGCTCCGGCAGCGTGACGTGGCGATCGATGATCGCTCGGCGAATTCTCGAATGGCGCCCGACGTTCACGTGGTTATAAATGATGGAGTCCGAAACCTCGCTGTAGCTATTGATGCGCACGTCGTAACCCAGAATCGACCGCAGCACGCGCCCGCCGGAGATGATCGACCCGCCCGCTATGATGGAATCCACGGCCGTTCCCATGCGCTCGGTATCCGCGAACACGAATTTCGCCGGCGGATACTGATGCTGCCACCCGCGCACCGGCCACTCCTTGTCGTACAGGTTGAAAATCGGCGACACCGAAGTCAGATCCATGTTCGCTTCGAAATATGCGTCCAGCGTTCCGACGTCGCGCCAGTACAAGGCGTCTTTGCGGTTCTCATCCACGAAGTTGAAAGCGAACACCCGGTGTTTGGAAATAATCCGCGGCAAAATATCCTTACCGAAGTCGTGCGCCGACTTCGGATCTTCGGAATCCGCCAGCAGGATGGGAATCATCAGCTGGGTATTGAAGATGTAGATGCCCATCGAGGCATTGCAATACCCCGCGTGATGCGGCGAAGCCTTCGGCTGCGCGGGCTTCTCTTCAAATCCAACGATGCGGTAATCCTTATCCACCTCGATTACGCCGAACTGCCGTGCCGCCTCCTGCACCGGAATCTCGATGACCCCTACGGTCACCTCGGCGCCGGAATCGACATGCTGCTGCAGCATGCGGGCGTAATTCATCTTGTAGATGTGATCACCCGACAGGATGAACACATATTTCGACCGCTCGCTGCCGATCGAATAAATATTCTGATAAACGGCGTCCGCGGTGCCCTGATACCACTGGTTGGAAACACGCATCTGTGGCGGAAGCACTTCGATGTATTCGCCCAGGCCCATCAGCGGCGACCATCCGGCGCGGATGTGGCGATTCAGGCTGAGCGCCTTGTACTGCGTCAGCACAAAGACGCGCCGCAGGTCGGAATTGATGCAATTCGAGAGGGTGATGTCGATAATTCGGTACAGCGCGCCGAAAGGCACGGCAGGCTTGGCCCGGTCGCGGGTCAGGGGCCACAGGCGCTCGCCTTGTCCTCCGGCGAGCAGCACTCCGATGGCGTCGCGCATCTCCGACGTCGGCATAGATCGACCCCCAGTCCGCATCTAGGCAGGGCGGCACATTCTAACAGCACTACGAAGACTAAAGGCAATACCCTGATTGCCGGGCGCGCGCGCTCCGCCGGAGTTGGCCGGCGCGGCGCCGAAGCCGCAATTTCAAAATGTTAGCTAGTTGATTAGCGATATACGGAAAGCTAACAGACACGCGCTCCGGCTCCCCGTTCCCCCAGCTGCGCAAAGATCACTTGACTTACCTATCTCAAATTGATTAGAAGAGGCCCATCAACCTTTCCGGTGTGCACACGAAAGCATGCGATAATCTCCAGGGGCAGCATCATGTGCCCAAAAGGTGCTGCATTTGCCAATCCGAACCGGATTGGGGGTGAATGTAAACGTGGCTGAAGTCATCATTCAGGAAAGCGAGTCCCTGGAGAATGCTTTGCGCCGTTTCAAGCGCAAAGTGCAACAGGAAGACATCATCAAGGAAATCAAGAAGCACAGCTTCTATATGAAGCCCGGCGAAAAACGCCGTGCCAAGGAAGCGCTTTCGCGGAAGCGACTCCGCAAGAAGCAGCGCCGGGAAGCGGACTAAGTATCCGGCGGCTCCGGCCGCCAGTCGATCGCCAAGATCGACCGGCCGGGGCCGCTAAATCCCTCCTTCGCTGTTCAGCGCCGCACTTCCGTGATTTAGGCCCAGGTTAGGCAGAGATGTTCGGGGTTCTGTTGCAGCTTCGTGCCCGCAGGCCCAAGGGATCCGCGCCCGGCGTTCCCGGACCACGGTGTCCTCGCCCAAAAAGGCCAATGGCACAAAGTGTGCCCACCCCCCTGTCGAGCTAGGGTCAAGGGGGCGGCTCATGGAATTCCACGATAAGGTCCTGAAGTGCTCGGATTGTGGCGCCGAGTTTGTCTTCACCGCCGGCGAACAGATGTTTTTCGCCGATAAGGGCTTCAAGAATGAGCCCAAACGCTGCAAGGCCTGTAAAGCCAAGCGCGCCGACGGTGCCGGCGGGGGAGGCGGAGGCAACACGCAGGTCCGCTCGGAAACCAAAACGACGTGCTCGCAATGCGGAAAGGAGACTACCGTCCCGTTTCGTCCCACACAGGGCCGCCCGGTCTTCTGCCGCGAATGCTTCCAGCAGCGCCGCGCCATGGGCGCCGCCTAGCGCCCGGCGGCTGTTCCGCGGCGCAGAGCGGTAATACTCATCCTGAGGACATCCGACAAGGATGTCCGAAGGAGCTCGAGGCCAACACCGGCAAGCAGTGCGACCCGCGCAGTCGGCCCTATCTCTCCTTCGCTACCCCCAACGTGAATTTTCCACACCAGAAGCGTATGATGGCGCTCCCGGTCCCGCTGCTCGACCCAAGGCCACTCCGGAGGGCCACTCGATGGCTCACCGCTTTACCATCGGCGTAGAAGAAGAATTCCAGATCATTGATCCTGAAACGTGCGAATTGCGCTCGCACGTCATGCAACTGGTCTCCGCCGCCTCTCCGGACATCCTCGAGCAAGTTAAGGGCGAGATGCACCAGTCCATCGTCGAGACCGGCACGCGCATCTGCGACTCCGTCGGCGATTTGCGCATCGAAATGCACCGCACCCGCGGCGAACTCGTGGCCGCCGCCGAACGCGCCGGCCTGCAAGTCGCCGCCGCCGGCACCCACCCCTTCTCCAGCTGGATCGATCAAGTGATCTCGCCCGGCGAGCGCTATCAAAATATCGTCGAAGAGCTCCAGCAGCTGGCGCGCTCCCTGCTGATTTTCGGCATGCACGTGCACGTGGCCATGCCCGACAAGCAGACCACCATCGATATGATGAACATGGTCCGCTATTTCCTGCCCCACCTGCTCGCGCTCTCCACCAGTTCCCCGTTCTGGATGGGCCGTAACACCGGCTTGAAGTCTTTCCGCACTACGGTCTTTCGGCGATTTCCGCGCACTGGCGTTCCCGAACAATTCGAATCCTGGAGCGCCTACGAAAATTTCATCAATCTGCTGGTCAAGCTAAACTGCATCGACAACGGCAAGAAAATCTGGTGGGACGTCCGCCCGCATCCCACCTTCGGCACGCTGGAATTTCGCATGTGCGACGTCACCACAAAAGTCGAAGAGGCCGTGGCCATCGCCGCGCTGACCCAGGCGATCATCGTGAAACTCCATCGCCTGTACACCAGCAACATGAGCTTCCGTTTGTATCGCCGCGCGCTCATCGAAGAGAACAAATGGCGCGCCGCCCGTTACGGCATCGAAGGAAAACTCATCGACTTCGGCAAGGAAGCCGAAGTTCCCATGCGCGAGCTGGCCACCGAGCTGCTCGGATTCGTGGATGACGTGCTCGACGATCTCGGCAGCCGCAGCGCCGTTGAATATGTGCACACGATCCTCAACGAGGGCACCAGCGCCGAGCGGCAGCTTCGCGTCTACGAGCAAACCGGCGACCTGAAAGCCGTCGTGAAACATCTCGTCGAAGAAACGCGTGGCGGCGTGACACAACCGCGCAGTTCGTCAGCCCGCGCCGTCAACTGAATTTTCGCACCGGAATGATGCAACGAACTCGCAGTTGAAATACTCAAAGTCCTTTGGGAGCCAGCAATGAAAAAAGTCGGCTTACTCTGCGGACGCGAATACAGTTTCCCCCCGGCCTTCATCGCCAAGGTCAACCAGCTCGGCAAAGCCGATGGCGTCGCCGCTGAGTTCGTAAAACTTGGCGGCACGAAGATGAACGAGCCCGCCGAATACAGCGTCATCGTCGATCGCATTTCGCACGAAATCGAATACTATCGCGGCTACCTGAAACACGCGGTGCTGCAAGGCACCTACGTCATCAACAATCCCTTCTGGTGGACCGCCGACGACAAATATTTCAACTATTCGGTGGCCGCAAAGCTGGGCATCGCCATTCCAAAAACGATTCTCCTGCCGCAAAAGGGCTACCCCAGCGACGTCGACATCACTTCCGAATCCCTCCACAACCTGAAATATCCCGTCGAATGGGATGCCCTGCTCGACTACGTCGGCCGCCCCGCGATCCTCAAGCCTTTTTCCGGCGGCGGCTGGAAGCACGTCTACAAGGTCAGCAACAAAGACGAGCTTCTCGCCGCGTACGACAAAACGTCACCGTATTGCATGACGCTTCAGGAATTCATCGACTTCACCGGCTACGTTCGCTGCTTCACCTTCGGCAAAACCGACATTCTCCCCGTCCGTTACGATCCCAAAGAGCGCCGCTATCTAATCGAGCACGACTATCTCTCCAAGGATCTCGGCGCGCGCATCGTGAAAGACGCGCGCACCATCAACCAGGCGTTCGGCTACGAAATGAACACCATCGAGTTCGCCATCAAAAATGGCGTGCCCTATGCCATCGACTTCCTGAATCCCGCGCCCGATTTTGAACGCGATCGCATCACCGAATTCTATTTCGAGCACGTTGTCGAGCAGATGGCCCACCTGGTCATCGATCGCGCCCTCAACGGCAGCGCTTCCAATTCCTGGCCGCGCTGGGAAGAAATGCTCGGCATTGGCCCGAGCGCCGCAGGATTCACCGGTGCTCCCAGAGCCGCCGGCGCAAAGCAAGCCGCCGCAGGTCAAGCCGCGGCGCCGGCGCAAACATCGGCAGCGATCAACGCGCCGCCACCGGCTCCCACTTCCCTGGCTCCCGCCACTCCGCCGGGCTCTAAAGCTTCGGTCTCTGGATCCGCCGCCTCGGGTCCGGCCGCACCGAACTCGCCCACGCCTGGTCCGGCCGGAACGAAAAACAAATGACCCGAGGCGCCGCAGTGATGGCTTCCAATCCCGCCGGCGACTGGCACGACCTGCTGCGCCCGTTGCTCGCGAAATCGCCGGACTTTCCGGCGAAGTTTCTGGATCGCCTGCGCACCGCCAAGCTCACCTTCGGCGATCGCGTCCACTGCCCTTTTCTGCGGCCATTTTTTCTTTCGCCCGAAGACGAGCAGCGCGTGCGCGTCGTCGCCGAGACCATCGCCGATCTTGGCGAACGCGTGGTCAACGCCGCGCTCCAAGACCCTTCGCTGCTGGCGCAACTCCATCTTCGTCCCGCCGAAGAGCGCCTGGCACGCCTGCCCGCGGGGCCCGGCCGCGCCACCACCGCCTCGCGCCTCGACGCCTTTCTGCTTCCCGATTCCCTCAAATTCGCCGAGTACAACGGCGAATCGCCCGCCGGCGCAGGATATTCCGAAACCCTTGCCGACATTTTTCGCGACCTCCCGATCTTCCGCGAATTTTCCAAGACCTGGGACATCCACACCTATCCGTTGAGCGCCAAGCTGCTCGATGCGCTGATCACCGCGTATGTCGATTGGGGCGGCGAATCCAAGCGCCCCCAAATGGCCATCGTGGACTGGCGCGAAGTCCCCACCTGGAGCGAGTTCGAGATCCTGCAAAAGCGCTTCGAGAAGATCCGCGTCCCGGTGATCCTTGCCGATCCCCGCGATCTGATTTTTGACGGCAAAAAACTCACCGCGCACGGCAAGAAAATCGACTTCGTCTACCGTCGCGTGCTCATCAACGACATTGTCGCGCGGCCCAAGGAATGCGAAGCGCTGGTCAAAGCCTACGAAGCGCGCGCGGTCTGCGTGGCCAACGACTTCCGCTGCAAAATCCCGCACGTGAAGGCGTTCTTCGCCGTGCTCACCGACGAACGCAACGCCGCTCTTTATTCGGCGAAAGAAAAAGAAGTGATCCGCGGCCACGTGCCGTGGACTCGGGTGGTCTGCGACGTGCGCACCGTGCACGACGACAAACCGGTGGAACTCCTGGCGTTCATCCGCAAACATCGCAACAACCTGGTGCTCAAGCCCAGCGACGAATACGGCGGCACCGGCGTAACGCTGGGCTGGGAAGCCTGCGAAAAGGACTGGGACGCAACCATCGAAAAGGCCGCCGCGACAGCAAAAGCCGGCGGCGACGCCGGCTGCTGGATCGTGCAGGAGCGCATCTCCATCCGCCGCGAAGCCTTCCCCTACATCACCAAGACCGCCGGCGGCAAAGAAGGCGACGTCGAATTCAAGGACATGCTCGTCGACTTCGCCCCATACCTGTTCCAGGGCAAACTCTGCGGCTACCTCACCCGCCTCAGCTCCACAGGCCTAGCCAACGTAACCAGCGGCGGCGGCCAAGTCCCCGCCTTCCGCGTCCGCCCAAGAAAGTAACGTCAACTTCAAGCAAGACCACAACAAAGGGAATTGGCCCATCCTTTGCGCCTTCTGCAAAGGGTGGGTCCGCTCCCCTCTGGCCCTCGATTCAACGCAAACTCTTGGTCCATCACGCCAGCCCCAAATGATCCAGCTGATACTTCCCCTTGGCAATGATCTGATCCGTATCGATCCACACATCGCAGTTCCGCGTCAGCACATCCACATGCGTTTTCGACTTCCAATTGGCATGCGTCTGGCTCCCGTAGGGATCGCCGAACGCCAGGTGCACCCCGGGAAATTTCTCGTCCTGCAATAAAATCCCGATCATCTCGGACAATCCCAGATTCGTCCCGAACGCCAGCTCTCCCACGCGATCGCTGTTCTCATCCGTGTGGCAATACTCCCAGAACTCCTTCTCCAGATCCTTCCGCGCGCAATCCACCGCCACCAGCCGCGCCCCCGCAATCTTCAGCGTCAGCGGCGTCTTCTGCAAGTCCCCATACTTGCCGTTGAAGTAGTCCCCCGCCGTCGCATCGCACACAAACGTGCCATCCACGGTCGCCGGCGTCGTGAACACTTCCCCCGCCGGCAGGTTCGACCAGTACCGCGGGCTGATCAACCCGCTGGTTTTCACCCAGTCCAGCCCGCGATCGAAATGCGCCGCGATCGACGTTCCCGCTTCGGTCTTCACCGTCAGTGTCTGCGCCCGCAGCATCCGTTCGCGCAGCTTGTCGCTCAGCCGGTCCACCATCCGGTAATCCGCGCGCATTCCCTGCGTCATGATCTGCGGCGTCACGCCCACCATATGCGCGTACCGGATCTGCCGCCGCTCCACCACGCCCACAATGGCCATCCGCGCCGTCAACTCCCCCGGCTGCGGATTCATGCACAGGATCCCGACATCGGCCGTCTCCAGCGCCGCCAAAACCGGCTCCGGCGCCGCCTTCAATGGCCGCCCAAAATCGTCCAGCAATAGCCCGGTATAGGCCGCCCCCCGTGCATCCAGCGCCGCCGCCAGACTAGCCGCCACCGACCGCGAAGCCTCATCCGCAATCAGCGCCACATGCTCGTGAGCCCGCACAGCCAGACAAGTCTCCACGGCGTTGTTCGCGCCCGGCATCAACTCCGCAGCTGCAACCCCAAAATTCATCCCAATATTTTACCGAATCCCGCCAGAATTTGTGTACGAAGCCTGCATCCGCGCGTCCTTTCGATCGCCCGCAACATTATTGCCCGTAGCGTCTTTTGCCGTGACGCCAGCTACGCACGCCACTGTTTGCCCGCCTCCTTTGTAGGGGCGCACTTTACGTGCGACCCTGCCACCAACGCTGCCCAAGCGCGGCCGTAACCTCGACCATCACGCATCGCCGCCCTACCGATCATTCGAATGAGTACCAAACCATAAAATACTTGCCACGTACATGCCGGACGTGAACGTCGTGATCCTCACCTCTCAGCCCGTTCCGGCCATCCTGCGGCACCCCTTTCGCGTCCCTATATGTCCCGCTAAGTCTTTTCTCTGCTATACATACAGGAAACATTTGGGGGTGAAGGGTACCTCCGAACGTCCCAAAACCAGCCGGGATCGCAAACACGACGGGCCGATCAGAACAGCCGGCCGATGTATTCCCTCATTTGGTGTTTCCAGTAGGGCCAGTCGTGGCCGCCTTGGGGGCCCCAGTCGTCCAGGGAGTGACGAATGTTCTTGCTGTTGAGGATGTCGGAGAGGTGGTAGGTGGGGGCGGGCTTTTCCCAGGCGCCGCAGCCGGTGGTGAGATGGATGTCGCAGTTGGCGATGTGCTCGTAGAACCACGGATCGGACTGGGAGGCCAGGTAGTCGACGGGGTTGTTGAAGTAGAAGTTGTCGTCGTACTGCCCGTCCATGAAATTGCGCAGGTCGTACACGCCGGACATGGCGAAGCAGCGCTTGATCACGTCGGGATGTTTGAACAGGGAGTTGGCGGCGTGGTAGGCGCCGAAGGACGCACCCATGGTGGAGATGCCAATCCACGGGGCTTTGCAATTGTCGAAGAGGAAGGGGACGACTTCCTGGCGAAGGTAGGCGTCGAACACGGACTGGACGTAGCTGCGGTGGAAGGGGTGGGCGCCGCGATTGTAGAAGCTGAGTCCGTTGATGGAGTTGACGCTGAAGAATTTAAGCTTGCCGGCTTCAATGAAGTCGGAGATGGAGTCGATGAAGCCCTGATGCTCGAGCTCCCACTCGTCGCCGGCGCTGGTGGGGAAGCCGACGAGCGGCGGGCCCCAGTGGCCGTAAACGACGACGCCCATGTCCATGCCAAGGCGCGGGGAATGCCAGCGATGGTATTCGCGTTTCACGCGGTGGTCCTTTGTGATTGCGGGTGAGGAAGTATGCCAGCCGAGCGCAGTAGCGGCAAGGGAACGCGTTGTTGTGCGTTGCAAAGGTCATGTAGCCGCCGGGCTTCATCCCGGCGGTCCGATAACGGCGGGTTGCGAGCCCCGAATCACGGTCTCCGGATGCGCGGATGTATACTCTTGGGGCAGAACGCGTCGATTGACGGAGGAGAGATAGACCATGGGTACGGCAACACAGGGAGCGAAGGCTACACCGGAGCGGATTTTTGGCACTTTGACGGCGTTTCAGCAGACCGAGGCGCTGAAGGCGGCGATCGAGCTGGATATTTTTACCAAGATTGGTGAAGGCGCCAACCAGGCGAGCTCGCTGGCGAAAGTTGCCGGAGTGCCGGAGCGCGGGGCACGGATCCTGGCGGACTACATGACCGTGTCCGGTTTCCTGACCAAGGAGGACGGGCGGTACGCGCTGGCGCCGGACGCGGCTATCTTCCTGGACCGGCGGTCCCCGGCGTATATGGGATCGATGGCGAATTTTCTGGCGGCGCCGATGCACCGCGAAAATTTCGCGATTCTTGCCGAATCGGTGCGCAAAGGCGGGTCGGCGACCGGCAAGGGAGACAACAGCAAGCCACGCGACGAATTCTGGACCGAGTTTGCGCGATCGATGGCCGGGCTGGCGGTGCCGTCGGCGGAATATATCGCCGGAGTGACTGGAGCGGCGGAAGGCAAGCCAGTGAAGGTGCTGGACATTGCGGCGGGGCATGGGATGTTCGGTATCACCATCGCCCGGAGGAATCCCGCGGCGCAGGTAGTGGCGCTGGACTGGCCGGCGGTGCTGGCGGTAGCGATGGAGAACGCGAAGAAGTTCGGGGTAGCGGACCGGGTGACGCCGAAGCCGGGGAGCGCGTTTGAGACCGAGTACGGCGATGGGTACGACTTTGTGCTGCTGACCAATATTTTGCATCACTTCGATCCGCCGGGTTGCGAAACGATGTTGCGGCGGGTGCACAAGGCACTGAAGGCGGGCGGAAAAGCGATCACATTGGAGTTTGTGCCCAACGAGGATCGCGTGTCGCCACCGCTGGCGGCGATGTTTAGCCTGATCATGCTGGCGAACACGGATGCGGGCGATGCCTACACGTTTGCAGAGCACGAGCGCATGGCGAAGAATGCAGGCTTCGCGAAATCCACGCTGCAGCAGGTGCCGGATATGCCGCAGCAGCTGGTGATTTCGGAGAAGTAGCGCGAGGCGGAGAGGCGGCGCGGCGGTGAAGACGAAAAAGAAGGCCAAGGGCAAGGCTAAAACCAAGCCAAAGGCAAACACAGCAGCCAAGTCCGTGGGAGCGGTGGCGGTACGTAAGAACGGCGCCGGCACCACGGACGACACCGCCGTGTTGCGTGAGCAACTGGCGTCGTTGCTGAAGGGCGGCGGCGCGCACGTGCAGTTCATGGACGCGATCACCGGATTTCCGGAGACCAAGCGCGGGACGTACGTGCAGGGGTTGCCGCACACCGGATGGCAACTGCTGGAGCACGCGCGGATCGCGCAGTGGGACATTCTGGAATTCAGCCGGAATGCGTCGCACGTGTCGCCGGACTTCCCCGAAGGCTATTGGCCGAAGACGCCGGGACCGCCGAGCAAGGAGGCCTGGCAGGACAGCGTGGCGGCGTTCCAGCGCGACCTGCGCGACATGATCCGGTTGGTGGAGAATCCGCGGACGGATCTGTACGCGAGGATCGCGCACGGCGACGGGCAAACGGTGTTGCGCGAAGCGCTGGTGTTGGCGGATCACAATTCGTATCACCTCGGGCAGCTGGTGAATTTGCGGCGGGCGCTGGGGTCGTGGCCGGAACAGTAAGTGCTAGAGTAGAAAAAGAATGTGAGCGAGGAAAAAGATAACGCAGAGACGCTGAGGACGCGGAGATTCACAGAGAAGGATGTTTCTGGCGAGAATCGGCTACGGCAGAAACTAGTAGGGAGTTTTGTTGGGCTGGGATTTCCAGGCGGAAAAAATCTCGAGTGACTCGTCGCGCAGGAGCTGCGTCATGGGGATGCGGCGCCCGGCGTGGGCTTTCTTCAGCTCGTCGTAGATGAACGCATCGTCGAAGCCGGCAGCGGCCGCGTCGCCAGCTGCCGCAGCGTAGAAAACGCGCGACGGTCGCGCCCAGTAAATCGCGCCGAGGCACATCGGACACGGCTCACACGTGGTGTACAACTCGCAACCTTCCAACTGAAAATTTTTAAGCGCGTGGCAGGCTTCGCGAATGGCGACGACTTCGGCGTGCGCGGTGGGATCGTTCGTGGCGGTCACGCGATTCGCCCCTTCGGCGATGATGCGGGCGCCTTTGGCGATGACGGCGCCGAAGGGGCCGCCGCCCGCGCGGATATTGTCTAATGCCAGCTCGATGGCGCGGCGCATGAATTGGTCGGACATAGCTGGGCGTTGCTCGATTCAGCTTGCCTGTGCTGCTCAGAAAGCGCAATGCGGCAGGCGCTAGTTTGGTCGGAGAAGTAAATTCGCGGCGGGGCTTACGCAAGGCGTCCCTTTCAGGTTTTGCCCCAGCCCAAAATTGGTGGTGCACAGCCAGAAATGGCTGTGCTACTTGCAAGAAATGAGATTGGCGGTAGGATGTAGCCATGTGTTCTTGCCGGCTGCGGGCGAATCGAGTGGCCCGCGGCTACCTGGGAGGCCTTCCCATGATTCGCATCGAAAATGTAAGCCGTCGTGATTTCCTGAAAGGCGCGGCCGGAGCCAGCGCGTTTGTGCTGGGCGTGACGGTGCTGCCTAAGCGACTTTTCGCAGAAAACCGTATGGCCGGGGCGCTTGATCCCTCGGAGTCGATGGGTAAAGCGGCGCTGCAGCCGAACGTGTATGTAGGGATCGATACGGACGGGACGACGTATGTCATCGCGCACCGGTCGGAGATGGGCAACGGCGTGCGTGCCGCGCTGCCGCGAATCGTGGCCGACGAGTTGGATGCGGATTGGGCGCGCGTGAAAGTGGTACAGGCCACCGGCGACGAAAAGTATGGCGATCAGGACACGGATGGGTCGCACTCGGTGGTGAGCTTCTTTGTGCCGCTGCGCGAGGCGGGAGCCAGTGCGAGGTTGATGCTGGTGCGAGCAGCGGCGGCGAAGTGGAATGTGCCGGCGGAGGAGTGCTCGACGGAATTACACGCGGTGGTGCACAAGAAGTCGGGGAAGAAGGCCGGGTACGGGGAGCTGGCGGAAGCGGCGTCGAAGCTGGAAGTGCCGAAGAAAGAGGAATTGAAGCTGAAGCCACGGAGCGAGTGGCGGTATATCGGGAAAGGCGCGCCGCCCTACGATTTGAAGGACTTTGTAACCGGCAAGGGCATGTATGGGCAAGACGCACGGATGGAGGGGATGCTGTATGCCAGCGTGCTGCATCCGCCGGTGCTGGGGACGACGCCGAAAACCATCGATAACACGGCGACGCTGGCGGTCGCCGGCGTGAAGCAGACGGAGACGATCGACACGTTCAAGCCGCCGGTGCTGTTCCAGGCGCTGGGCGGAGTAGCGGTGATCGCGGACAACACCTGGTCGGCGATGCAGGGAAAGAAAAAGCTGAAGGTGGAGTGGGAGAAGAACGCGCACAGCGAGTACAACTCGGGCGAGTACAAGAAATATCTGGTGGAGACGGCGCGCCAGCCGGGAAAAGTGGTGCGAGAAGTCGGAAATGTGGATACGGCGTTCGCGAAGGGCGGGAAGGTAGTGGAGGCGGAGTATTATGCGCCGCTGCTGGCGCATGCTTCGATGGAACCGCCTGCGGCGCTGGCTGTGTACAAGGATGGCAAGGTAGAGGTGTGGGCGCCGACGCAGGGCCCGATCAACGCGCGTGACGCGGTGGCGGCGGCGGTGGGAGCCAAGAAGGAAGACGTGACCGTGCATGTGACGCTGCTGGGCGGCGCGTTCGGGCGGAAGTCGTTTCCGGATTTTGCGGTGGAAGCGGCGGTGCTGTCGAAGAAGACTGGCAAGCCGGTGAAAGTGGTGTGGAGCCGCGAGGACGACATCAAGTTTGATTCGTACCACTCGGTGTCGGCGATGTACATGAAGGCGGCGCTGGGCGGCGACGGAAAGCCGACCGCGTGGCTGCAGCGTACGGTGTTTCCGCCGATCGGATCAACGTTCGAAGCTGGCGCACAGTACTCGGCACCAGATGAGCTTGGGCTGGGGTTCAGCGATTTACCATACGCGATTCCGAATCATCGATCGGAAAATGGTCCGGCGACGGCACATGTGCGGATCGGGTGGTTCCGTTCGGTGGCGAATATTTATCACGCGTATGCGATTCAATGTTTCACGGATGAGCTGGCGCATACAGCGGGGAAGGATCCGCTGGAGTACACGCTGGCGCTGCTCGGGCCGGACCGGATTATTCCGAAGGATGAGTTGCAGAAGGGCTATACCAACTACGGCGGCGACTACGGGAAGTATCCGATCGACACGGCCAGATTCAAGCGCGTGCTACAACTGGCCGCGGAGAAATCAGGCTGGGGCAAGAAGAAAAGCGGCAACGGATTCGGGATGGGCATTGCGGTGCATCGGAGCTTTCTGACGTATGCCGCTTCCGTAGTGCAAGTGCACGTCGATGATGCCGGGAAAGTACACGTCGATCGCGTGGACCAGGCTCTGGATGCGGGCACGGTGGTAAACCCGGCGATGGTGCGAAATCAGTTCGAAGGCGCGGCGACGATGGGGACGAGCATCGCGTTTTACGGAGAGATTACCGCGACGAATGGCGCTGTGGATCAGTCGAACTTCGATGATTACCAGATGGCGCGGATGAATACTGCGCCGCGGGAGACGCACGTGCATATCGTGGAGAACGATGCGCCTCCAGGCGGAATTGGAGAGCCGGGGTTGCCGGCGGTGGCGCCGGCGCTGTGCAACGCGATTTTTGCGGCGACCGGAAAGCGCATCAGAGAATTGCCATTGAGCAAGGTGGGATTGGCGTAGAATCTCCGGCGTGAATACGCCCTGGATAGACACACCGGTCGACGCTGATTCACCAGGTGATGTTTCTTCGTTTCATCCTTTCAGAGCTGAAGAAAAATCGGATTTGCGCGAAGCTATTATGCGTTGCCGAAACCGGGCACAGCGATGCTGCGCCCCTACGCGGAAAGAGATCAACCGCTTCGGTGCCGCGCGGCAACTTTTCCGATCACTTGTCTGGCTTACAGGATTGATACTTTTGTGTGGGTCTCCGGTGTTTGCGCAGCGGAGGCCGGTGCTGCCGCAGATTGATCTTCCTCATCCTTACTACTATCGCGAGATGTATTTGCCGCAGTTGACGAGCGGGCCCAGCAGCGGGGCGTGGGCGCCGGATTCGCGCGAACTGGTGTATTCCATGACGGGATCGTTGTGGCGGCAGAAGATCGATTCGAACGTAGCGCAGCAACTGACAGACGGACCAGGATACGACTATCAGCCGGATTGGTCGCCGGACGGGAAAAGCGTTGTGTATGTGTCGTATCAGAAGGACGCCATGGAGTTGTGGATGCTGGATCTGGCGAGCGGGAAGTCACGGCAGTTGACCGCAGGCGGTGCGGTGAATCTGGAGCCGCGGTGGTCGCCGGATGGGAAGCGAATCGCCTATGTTTCGACGGCGTACAACAAGCGATTTCACGTTTTCACGGCGGAAGTGCGAGAGGGACGGCTAACGAACGTCGCGCGGCTGACGGGAGAAACGAAGAGTCCGCTGCCGCGCTATTACTACAGCGCCTACGACATGGAGATCAATCCGGCGTGGACGCGAGACGGGAAAGAGATCCTGTTCATTTCGAATCGCGGGCATATTCACGGAACCGGCGGATTTTGGCGGATGAAGGCGGAACCGGGAGCCGAAGGACACGAAATTCATTACGAAGAGACGAACTGGAAGGCGCGACCCGACTTTTCGCCGGATGGTTCGCGCATGGTGTACAGCTCCTATGTGGGCCGACAGTGGCATCAATTGTGGGTAATGCCTGCGAATGGAGGCGATGCACTGCCGATCTCGTACGGAGATTGGGACGCGACGAATGCGCGGTGGTCGCCAGATGGAAACAAGGTCGCATACATTTCGAATGAAAGCGGAAATACGTCGCTGAGTTATCTGACGATTCCCGGCGGCGAGCGCAGAGCAATGGTGAGCCAGAAGCGGCAATATCTTCGGCCTCATATTGAGTTGAGTGCGGTGCTGGCCGGCGGCGAGACGACATCAGTACGGATGTCGGTGACCGATGGCGAAGGCAGGTTTCACGCTCCGCCCAATGCGTGGATCATCGCCGATGACGGATTTGACCGGAGTGACCGCTCGTTCGAAGCACACTACTTTCATACTTCCGGAACCGCTCGTTTGGACGTGCCAGCCGGAAAGATCACCATCGAAGTAGTGAAGGGACTGGAGTATGAGCCCCTGAAACAAATCGTGGAGGTGCAGGAGGGTAGGACGGCAAGTGTCAAGTTGCCGGCTCTGAAGCGGATCTGGCAAGTAAAACAAGGCCAGGGGCAATGGGTTAGCGGGGACCTGCATGTGCACATGAATTATGGAGGAAGCTATCGAAACTCACCGGCGCACGTTGCGGAACAGGCGGCGGCTGAAGACCTGGGAATTGTGAATAATTTGGTAGTGAACAAAGAACAGCGGATCCCAGACGCGGTATTCGGAGGCATGGGCCTTGATCCGGCTGCAACGCGAAATGCGCTGGTGATCCACGGGCAGGAATTCCACACCAGTTACTGGGGGCACCGCGGACTGCTGAACCTGCAAAGCCATCTGCTGCTGCCGGACTACGCAGGCTATCCGAATACCGCCGCGTCGAGCTTGTATCCGATGAACGCGGACGTCTATGACATGGCGCACGCGCAGGGAGCGCTGGTTGGGGCGGTGCATCCGTTCGACAAGGAGCCCGATCCGTTTGCCAATCCGGCGCAAAGGATTACCGATGAGCTGCCCGTGGATGTGGCGCTGGGAAAATTGGATTACATGGAGATCGTGGGGTTCAGCGATCACAAATCGACGGCTGAGGTGTGGTACAAGCTGCTGAATCTTGGCTTCCGGATTCCCGCTGGCGCGGGGACAGATGCGACCGCTAACTACGCCGCACCGATTCGCAGCCAAGTGGGCATAGACCGAGTGTACGTGAAGACGCCCCTTGGACCGGTCGATGCACATCTTGTGGATTCCTGGTTCGAGGCGCTGAAACAAGGCCGGACGTTCGTGACCAATGGCCCGTTGCTTGAGTTTGGAATCGGCAACGCGCTCGTGGGAGACGACCTGCAACTCAAGGAGGCGCAGACGATTGTGTTCAAGGCGCGCCTGCGATCGATCGTGCCTGTGGACCGGCTTGAAGTGGTCTGCAACGGAAGAGTGGCGAAGGAAATAGCACTTGAGGGAAACCGGCAGTCCGCCAACGCCGAAGGAACGCTGCCAATCTACGACAGCGGCTGGTGCGTGTTGCGCACTTGGTCGGAGAACGCCAAGTATCCAGTGATGGACAAGTATGCGTACGCCACAACGAGTCCGATCTATGTGACCGTGGACGGAAAGAAATCGAGGTCGCCGCAAGATGCCCGATATTTTGCTGCGTGGATTGACCGTACGATCGAAGCGACCACAACGTACCCGGACTGGAATTCCGAGGCAGAGAAAGAACGCGTCCTAGGCCGCCTAAAGGAAGCGAAGGAAATCTACCAAGCTCTGCAATAACGGTTCTTGCTTTCTATTCGACGTAAACCATCAACAGAGTGCCAAGAACGATCATTAACGCGGGGTAGAGTCTCGCGAAAATCGATTGCCATTTGTTGGGAACTTCTGACAGGCCCTTGGCCAGACCGATACCTAAGCCCGTGCCGGAATAGCTGAAATGTTGGGCCTGGATGCGCTGCATGGTGGCCATGTGATCCGGGCCGTGCATGCCTGCATCGTGCGAGTGAAAGAGCAGGAGGATCGAACCAACGACCGCAAAAACAGGAAAGACCCAGGCGGACCACGCGGCGGTCAGTTTGTTGCGCGCGCGTGCCAGCTCAATTGTGCCCAGGGCAAGGAGAAGCATGGCAAATGTCTTGTGCTGCATGACCTCGTGATTGGTGAGCATGCCCTGAATCCAGGGTTTAGGGCCAAACGGCCAGAGTTCGGTATCGCTGAAAATCAGGACAAATAATCCTGAGATCAGAAAGCAAACGGGCCAGGCATAGCGCGCAATCAATATGCGGTCGCGGAACAACGTTTCGGTAAAGATCAGGATTCCCGCGAGAACGAGAAAAAATCCCGCCAAATGATGATTGAATTCGCTTTCGCGCTTATCGGCGAGGAGCTTCGCCTGTTGAGCAGGAGTGATCGGTTCATCCATGGCCATGCCGGCATGATCGTGATGCGGGTGCTCCGCGGGGGTCTGCGAGAGCACAGGCAAGGCCGCCACAGACACTGTGATGAGCGCAAGCAGAAGACACCGAATTGCAGAAGGATAGCGAGACAGCGAAAAAACAGAGAGAACTAGTTTCATTGCGCGGCGATCCTTGAAGGAAATGTATCCCGATTGAGCGAACGCATCAAGTTCTGATAAGACGACGAATACCTGCCCCAATTATGCCCTTCATTGGATGGCGCGGCTATGGAATTAGATACAGGGAACAAAGGCACTAACGAAAATTTCGATCCTTCCGAGCAAAATCGTGCGGGGTAGTTGCCACCGGAGGGTGGAGTCATTCTTTTGGCAAGCTGGTAGACTGCACCCGTGAGTAACCTGACGGGCCGAGCAGGAGTGAAAAAGGGGACGACATGGCGCAAGCAGATGGGAAGCGAGCGTTTCGAGTAGGCGTTGCGGGGCCGGTGGGCTCGGGCAAAACGGCGCTGGTAGATCGCTTGAGCCGGAGATTGTGGCCGAAGTACAACCTGGCGGTGGTGACGAACGACATCTACACGAAAGAGGACGCCGAATTCCTGCTGCGCCAGGGCGTGTTGCCGGCGGACCGCGTGCGCGGAGTGGAAACAGGGGCTTGTCCGCATGCGGCGATTCGCGAGGATGCGTCCATGAATTTGCAAGCGATCGCGGAGCTGGAAGATGCACTGCCGGGGCTCGAACTGATTTTTGTAGAGAGCGGCGGAGATAATTTGTCGGCGGCATTCAGTCCGGAGCTGGTGGATGTGTGGATTTATGTGATCGATGTGGCGGAGGGCGACAAAATTCCGCGCAAGGGCGGGCCGGGAATTACGCGGTCGGATCTGCTGGTGATCAACAAGATCGATCTGGCTCCGTATGTAGGAGCTTCGCTCGAAGTGATGGAACGGGATTCGCGCCAGATGCGCGGCGAGCGGATATTTTTGTTTACTAATTTGCGAGCAGACGTGGGACTGGACGACGTGATCGCGTGGCTGGAGGTGAAGCTGGGTGTTCCAGCGAGTTCGCGGCGAAGGCTGATTGATGCGCACGCGCCATATGTGGGTGTACCGCACACGCACGGCGAGGGCAGCCACAGCCATGCTCCTGTGCACCGACAAGATCACGAGCAGGCGAATCATTCGCATACAGATGGAACGGCACACAGGCACGCTTACTGAAACGAAGGAGACCGCTATGGAATTCGCAACAAGCCGCGGCGACGTTGATTCGGAGCTGTCGAGGTTGCGACTGTTGCATCTGGCGGACAGCGCGTTGCCGATCGGAGCGCTGGCTCACTCGTTTGGGTTGGAGACGCTGGTTGCGCACGAATTACTGGATGTGGCGAACCTGCCGGAATTCTTGCAGGGATATCTGGAGGAGGCGGGTTTTCTGGAGGCAGTGTTCTGCGGGGCTGGGTGGCGATTGAGTCAGAGCAGCGAGGATTTCGCGCGAGACTGGATATTACTTAATGAAAAATTGAGCGCAAGGAAGGCCGCCAGGGAAAGCCGCTCCGGAAGCGGGTCGCTGGGGCGCAATTTTATGAACGCGGTGGTATCGGTGGAGGAATCGGATCTGATTCGGGCGGCATTGCAGGCGTCGAAGGAAGCTGCAGGCCTGATCCATCACAGTGTCGCATTCGGACTTGTGGGAGGAGTGCTGAAGATTTCGGACAATTCCACGGTGATTGCATATCTGCACCAATCGATCGCGAGTCTGGTGTCGGCATGCCAACGGCTTCTGCCACTGGGACAACATGCGGCAACCAGGATTTTGTGGCAGATGAAGCTAGTAATGATCGAAACAGCGGAGCGGAGCATGAACTGCACGCTGGACGACGCGGCTTGCTTCATGCCTCTGCTCGAATGGGGCACGATGGAACATCCGGCGCTGACAACGCGACTGTTTATCAGTTGAGGACGCAATGGCAGCGACCGTCGAAATTGCGAACGTCCATAAGGCTGGAGGTGAGGCGACTGCGTCGCCGCTCGCACGAGGATCGGTTCGTGCGGCGCTGCGCCTGGAGTTCGCGCGGAACTCGACGAATGGGCTCACGAGGCTGTCGGAAAGCCGTCAGGAAGCTCCATTGCGGGTGGTACGCGCGTTTGAGACTTCGGATGGAACGGCGCTGACGCATTTGCATAACGTTTCCGGGGGGTTGCTGGGAGGCGACCTGTTAACCCTCGATGTGCGGGCGGGAGCTTGCGCCAACGTGCAGCTCACGACGACCGGCGCGACGCGCATCTACCGCAGCCGCTGTGGCGCGGGGACGGCTACGCAAAAGAACACGATTACGGTTGGCGGCGATGCCCTTTTGGAGTATGTCCCCGATGCGACTATCCCTTTCGCAGGGGCCCGATTCGCGCAGCGGACGGAGATTCGACTGGAGGCCGGTGCCGGCTTGTTTTGGTGGGAAATTTTGTCTCCCGGACGTGAAGCGAGAGACGAAGTTTTCAAGTACGAAAGTGTGGATTTGAAGATGGATCTGCTGGTCGTGGGCAAGCTGGTGGCGGCTGAACGCCTGCGCCTAGAACCAGCGAAGCACGGGATGTCGTCGACGGCGAGGATGGGCGCGTACTCCACGTGGGCGACGTTTTATATTTGCCGGGAAGGCATCGATGCGTCGCTTTGGGCCGCGCTGGAAACCGAACTTCGAGGGCTCGTCTGTGAGATTGGCGAAAGAAAAGAAGTGTTTTGGGGAGTCAGCACGCTGCCGGCGCATGGAGTCGCGGTGCGGTGCCTGGCGCGCAATGGACGCGTGGTGCTTCCGGGCCTTCACGCAATTTGGAGCGCGGCAAAAAAGAAACTGTACGGCCGCGAAGCAGTGCCACCGCGAAAAGTGAATTGAATCATGCGGTGACAGCAGGGACGAGAGGCTGAATTGCACCTGACGCCACGCGAACAGGAAAAATTGATGATCGTAGTGGCTGCCGATCTGGCGCGGCGGAGGCAAGCGCGCGGGTTGAAGCTGAATTATGTAGAGGCCATGGCGATCCTGTCGGCCGAGGTGATGGAGGCGGCGAGGGATGGCAAGAGCGTTGCCGACATCATGAGCTTTGGCGGGCGGATTTTGACGCGCGAGCAGGTGATGGACGGAGTCGCAGAGATGATTCACGAGGTCCAGGTGGAGGCGACGTTTCCGGACGGCACGAAGCTGGTGACAATTCACGATCCCATTCAGTAGGAATTTGCGCGGAGCAAGCATGAAGCCCGGGGAATATTTTTTGGATGAGGCGACGGGAGCCGTGATGGCCAATGCCGGACGCAAGACCTTACGCGTCGTCGTAAGGAATACCGGCGACCGGCCGATTCAAGTAGGGAGTCACTATCACTTTTTCGAAGCGAATCGCGCGCTGGCATTCGAACGCGCGGCCGCTTATGGAATGCGACTCAATATTCCTGCGGGAACTGCCGTGCGATTTGAGCCGGGTGAAGAGAAGGAAATTGAATTGACGGAATTCGGCGGCGCCAAAGTGATTTACGGATTCAACGGACTGGTGGGAGGTCCGCTTGATGCTGTCGGAGGGCGCGAACGAGCATTGGAGCGAGCCAAGGCGGGAGGATTCGGATTTGCGTCGCGCTCAACCAACGGGGAGGCGAAGCGTTGAGCTTGAAGATTCCTCGCCGGACGTACGCGGATCTGTATGGACCGACAATGGGTGACCGCATTCGCCTGGCGGACACCGAGCTGATCGTGGAAATCGAGAAAGATTTCACGCACTACGGCGACGAGATCACTTTCGGCGGCGGCAAAGTGATCCGCGATGGCATGGCGCAAAGCAGTGGAGCTTTGCGCGAAGTGCCGAATGGCGCGTTGGACCTGGTGATCACGAACGCGGTGATTCTGGATCATTGGGGCGTCGTGAAGGGCGACATCGGAATAAAGAACGGCCGGATCGTGAGAGTCGGCAAAGCCGGCAATCCGGACACGATGGAGGGAGTGGATCCGAAGCTCGTCGTAGGCGCGGCCACGGAAGTGATCGCCGGTGAAAACATGATCGTGACCGCGGGTGGCGTGGATAGTCATGTTCATTTCATTTCACCGCAGCAAGTTTTCGAAGCGATCTCGAACGGCATTACCACGATGATCGGCGGAGGGACTGGCCCGGCTACGGGAACTGCGGCAACCACTTGTACACCGGGCGCATGGAATCTGGCGCGCATGTTGCAGGCTGCGGATGAGTGGCCGATGAATTTCGGCTTCCTGGGCAAGGGCAACTCGGCAATTGGCGGGCCGCTGGCGGAACAGGTGGAAGCCGGCGCCTGTGGGCTGAAGCTGCACGAGGATTGGGGCACGACACCGGCGGCGATCGATACGTGCCTTACGGTTGCGGATGAATTCGATGTCCAAGTAGCGATTCACACGGACACCATCAACGAAGCGGGATTTCTGGAAGCCACCGTAACGGCCATCAAAGGCCGGGCAATCCACACCTATCACACCGAAGGGGCGGGGGGAGGTCACTCGCCCGACATCATCGCAATCGCATCGCACGCAAATATTTTGCCTTCGTCGACGAACCCGACACGGCCGTTCACGGTGAACACGATCGCCGAACATCTCGACATGCTAATGGTCTGCCATCACCTGAATCCACAGGTACCGGAAGATGTCGCGTTCGCGGAAAGCCGCATCCGTCCGGAGACGATCGCCGCGGAAGATATTTTGCACGACATGGGCGTGCTGAGCATGCTGTCGAGCGATTCGCAAGCAATGGGGCGTATCGGCGAAGTGGTGACGCGCACGTGGCAGACGGCGCACAAGATGAAGGTGCAGCGCGGTTCGCTGGCGCCGGATTCCAGCCGCAACGATAATGCCAGGGCCAAGCGGTATGTGGCGAAATATACGATCAATCCGGCGATCACCCACGGCATGGGAGAGGAAATCGGCTCCATTGAACCCGGAAAATTGGCTGATTTGGTTTTGTGGAAGCCGGCGTCCTTCGGCGTGAAGCCGGAGATGGTGGTTAAGGGCGGCTTTATTGCCTGGAGCGCGATGGGGGATGCAAACGCGTCGATTCCCACCCCCCAGCCGGTACTGTATCGCCCGATGTTTGGGAGCTTTGGCGGAGCAACTGCAGCGACCAGCGTGACATTTCTATCTCAAACCGCCATCGCTTCCGGCGTGCCGCAAAAGCTCGGGCTGAAGAAAATGACGAAGGCCGTAAAAAATTGTCGCCGCATCGGCAAGAAGGACATGATCCACAACGACGCCACTCCGAAGATCGACGTCGATCCGGAGACGTATGAGGTCCGCGTCGACGGTGAGCTGATTACCTGCGAGCCGGCGCGCGAACTCCCGCTAGCGCAGAGATACTTTTTGTTCTGACGAGATTGCTAACCGGTCATGTACGATTGACGCTGCAACGGCGTCCTATATACGATGGCAGACGCTTCATCTGAGGGAGAACAATGGCCAAGAAAAATAAACTGACGCAGGTTGCGGTGAAAATCGGCGGCTCGCTTGGAAAAGCGGATCGCGCCGCGCACAAGGTGGCCAAGGCCGGCGGCGTGGCCAAGAAGGAACTCCAGGAAATCTCCAAACAAGTAGATGCCCTGAAGAAGCAACTGCAAAAGACAACGAAGCGACTCCGAGCCGCACTAAGTTAATGGCATCACAACGAATGGCTTGCGCGGCCGGATGGTTATTTCTTCATTTGGCCCTGGCTGCGAGTGCGTTCGGTCAATGGAACCCGCTAAATCCAGTTCTGGATGTGAATCAGAAGGACGACAGCGTGGTTTTGAAGATGCAACGAGGTACTCTGCGCCTGCAGATTTGCTCTGACTCGATCGTGCGCGTGACCTTCGCGCCGGGCGCGACCTTTCCTGATGTTCCTGCCTACGTCATCACCAAGACCAGCTGGCCCGAAATTCGCTGGAGCATGCAATCGAGTGAGAAAGATGTGACCATTGTTACGTCTCGATTGAAGGTCACGATTGCTCGCAAAAACGGTGCCATTCTGTTTGCCGATGCCGGCGGCAAAAAACTCTTTCAGGATTACGACCGCACATTGACTCCGGCCGAAGTCAACGGTGAGAAAACCCATCACGCGGAATTGTTCTCGAACCTGTGGGATTCGACTGAGGCATTCTATGGCCTGGGCCAGCATCAGGCCGGCGTGTGGAATTATCACGGCGAATCGGTGGAGCTCTCGCAGGCCAACACCAACATTTCCGTGCCGATGTTTCTGTCCAGCAATGGCTATGGCATCTTCTGGAACAACACCTCGCGCAGCCGCTTCAATAATCGCTTTCCCCATGAGCTTTATCTCAGCTCCGAAGTAGCCGACGCTGTCGACTACTACTTTCTTTACGGGCCCGAGTTTGAGGCAATCATTGCGGCTTATCGCGACATGACCGGCGCGGCGCCGATGTTCGGCAAGTGGGCGTACGGATTCTGGCAGTGCAAAAATAAATACGAATCACAGGCCGAAGTTCTAGGAGTGGCGCACAAGTATCGGGAACTGCACATTCCGGTCGACAACATCGTCCAGGACTGGTTCTGGTGGAACATCATGGGCGAGCCCACTTTCAACAAGAATTATCCCGATCCTAAAGGGATGGTCGACGACCTGCACCAAAACCATTTTCACGTCATGTTTTCGTTCTGGCCGTATTTTCGCCCGGGTTCGCCGGTGTATGAAGAGATGGACAAGCGCGATTATTTCATCGACCGCACCAAGGTCACGGGATTCCATCCGTCCGGCCAGGCGCTATACGATGCGTTCAATCCCGCAGCGCGAAAATATTACTGGCAGCTGATTGATAGAGGGCTTTTTCAACTGGGCGCAGATGCCTGGTGGCTGGATACAGACGAGCCGGAAACCGAAGGCCGGGAAAACAATATTTTGGCGACGAACAAAGTTGCCGTGGGCAGTGGCGCGCGTTACGCGAATCTGTATCCGCTGATGACCACCACAGCGGTGTATGAAGGGCAGCGCAGCGCCTCGGATCAAAAGCGCGTCTTCACGCTTTCGCGATCGGCATTTGCCGGAACGCAGCGCAATGCCATCACTGCGTGGTCGGGCGATGTCGAATCCAACTGGCTGAGCTTCGCGCGCCAGATTCCCGCGGGCTTGAATTTCGCATTGTCGGGCCTGCCCTACTGGACGACAGACATCGGCGGCTTCATCATCGGCGACCCCGACGATCCCGCGTACCGCGAACTCTTCGTGCGCTGGTTCGAATACGGCGCATTCTGCCCGATCTTCCGGCTGCACGGCACGCGGACGACAAATCAGAACGAGTTGTGGTCTTACGGTCCCGAGGCACAAAAGATCTTGACCAGTTACGATCGCCTTCGCTATCGACTGTTGCCCTACATTTATTCGCTCGCATGGAAAACCACCAGCGAGGCCTATACACCGATGCGCCCGCTGGCAATGGACTTCCGCACCGACGTTCGCGCGCTGAACACCGGCGACGAATTCTTGTTTGGCCCGGCGATCCTGGTGAGTCCGGTCACCGAACCGGGGGCAATATCGCGACGCGTCTATCTCCCGAAAGCAAAGTGGTACGACTTCTGGACGGGTCGCGCTACCCACGGCGGGACCGCGATTGAAGCGGAAGCTCCTTTGCATCGCATTCCGCTTCACGTGCGCGCCGGATCCATCCTCGCGATGGGACCCGATCTGGAGTGGGCGACACAAAAACCAGCGAATCCCATCGAACTGCGGATCTATAGCGGAGCAGATGGCGGCTTCACTCTTTACGAGGACGAAAACGACACATACGCCTACGAAAGAGGTGTTCACGCCACCATTCCGATGCAATGGGATGACGCCAATCGAAAACTGACGATCGGTGACCGCCAGGGAAAATTCCCGGGAATGTTGGATCGCCGTACCTTTCGAATCGTTTTTGTCGGAGCAGAGCACGGCGTGGGAATCGAACCACTTGCGCAACCTGACAAGACCGTCGACTACGCGGGACAGGCGATTACAATTGCGAGATAACGATCGCGGCGGCACTGGCATCCAGTGCGCTCGTTCGCTATTCTTTTGGCGGCGATCGCGTGGCACTCGGCGCCCGCCAACGAAGCTGCTCTCATGAAAATGATCTTTGCCTCCATCTTCACCGTGATCTTGACCATCATCATGACGCTCGCCGCGATGTTTACGCTGGTCCGCGCGACGCGCTATGTTACGTCGATCGAGTCGCCCCTTCAGCGCGCCGTCGCGGTCGCCGCGGAGTTATTTCTCGGCGTGATCCTGCTGCTGGGGACCACTTGGCTTGCCACCCATCTTGCCGTTCGCATTTTCCGCGACGAAGCCGACGCCGCTCCGATTCCCGGAGGTCCCGTTGCCTGACAACGAGTCCACCGCGCGCGCCTATAGCAAGCATCACGACCGCATGGAAGATCTGCGCCGCCTGGAAGCGGAAGCCGAAGGGGGCGGAGGTCCCGAGCGGCGCGAGCGCGAACACAAAGCCGGCAAGCTTACCGCCCGCGAGCGCATTCACCTGCTGCTCGACGAAGGCACTTTCGAGGAACTCGACAAATTTGTCCGCCACCGCTGCACGGATTTCGGTATGCAGGAGCAGCGCCCGGCGGGGGACGGCTTCGTCACCGGCTTTGGCCGCATTGACGGCCGCCTGATGTATGTTTTTGCGCAGGATTTCACCGTTTTTGGCGGTTCACTCTCCGAGGCCAACGCGCAGAAGATCTGCAAAGTCATGGATCTCGCCATGCGCGCCGGCGCGCCGGTCATCGGCCTCAATGATTCCGGCGGCGCAAGAATTCAGGAAGGCGTTGCGTCCCTGGCAGGCTACGCTGACATTTTCCTGCGAAACACGCTGGCCAGCGGCGTGGTCCCGCAGATCAGCGCGATCATGGGCCCGTGCGCCGGCGGGGCGGTCTATTCTCCGGCGATTACCGACTTCATCTTCATGACCCGCGAAACTTCCTACATGTTCGTCACTGGTCCCGACGTCATTAAGACTGTCACGCACGAAGAAGTCACCAAGCAGGAGCTTGGCGGCGCCATGACCCACAACGCCACCAGCGGAGTGGCCCATTTCGTCTCTCGCGATGACGCCGATTGCCTGGCCATGATCCGCGAACTGATGAGCTTTCTTCCTTCGAACAATCTCGAAGACGCCCCGCGCCGCGCGACGTCTGATCCCGTCGATCGCCGCGATGCCGCGCTTAACACGCTGGTCCCGGATGACCCACAAAAGCCCTACGACATCAAGGACGCGATTCACTCCGTCATCGACGACAACTATTTCTTCGAAGTCCACGAACACTACGCGAAAAATCTTGTCGTGGGTTTTGCGCGCGTGGATGGCAAGCCGGTAGGCATCGTCGCCAATCAGCCCGCGGTGCTCGCCGGGGTCCTGGACATCAACGCCAGCGTCAAAGGGGCGCGTTTCGTCCGCTTTTGCGACGCCTTTAACATCCCGTTGATTACATTCGAAGACGTTCCCGGATTCCTCCCTGGAACGCAGCAGGAGTTCGGCGGCATCATCAAGCACGGCGCAAAACTTCTCTTCGCCTTTGCCGAAGCCACGGTGCCCAAAATCACCATCATTACGCGCAAAGCTTACGGCGGCGCGTATTGCGTCATGGCCAGCAAGCACATCCGCACAGACGCCAATTTCGCCTGGCCCACCGCCGAGATCGCGGTGATGGGTCCAGAAGGCGCGGTAAACATCGTCTACAAACGGGAGCTGGAAAGAGCCGCGGAAGTCGACCGCGAAAATCTGCGCATGGAAAAAATCGCTGAATTCCGCGACCGCTTCGCCAACCCGGCCATCGCCGCCGAACGCGGCTACATCGACGCCATCATCGAACCCGCCGCCACCCGCCCCAAAATCATCACTGCCCTGCGGGCCCTAGAAACCAAGCGCGACACGAATCCCAAGAAAAAGCACGGCAACATCCCGCTGTAACTCGCCCCCCAGTGACCTTTTCACCCACTCCGCGCCGCTGGTCGTTGTCCTGCACGCGAGACGCATACCGTGATTTCGCAAGCGTGTGATTGCTTCATATGAAGCGGCGTGACTTTGTGCGCCATCTGCTCGACCACGGCTGCCAACAATTGCGTGAAGGGGGGCAGGCACTCGGTTTACTTCAATCCCCGAAGCAATGCGACCAGCAGCGTTCCGCGGCCCACAGAAATTAGCGGTTTTCTTGCACCCAAAAATCTGTCGCGACTTAGCTATTCCCAAGCCCGACTATCGTCCACGTTTTTCGCCTTTGTGCCGTGCTTGCAAACGCCTCGTATGGAGGTCCTCACTTCAGTAAATACTCCCGCAAAAAGTCCACCGTCGCATAAAACTGAAAATCCTGATTCGCTTTCTTCCGGTATCCGTGCCCTTCATCTTTTGCAATCAGCAACCAAACCGGCGTCCCCTGCTTCTTCAACGCATTAGCAATCTGCTGTGACTCGCTCAACGGTACCCGAGGATCGTTCTTCCCTGCGATTACAAACATCGGTTTCTTGATCTTCTCGATGCTGTTCATCGGCGCGATCTTCTCCAGATACTCCCGCATCTTGGGATCGCGCTCATCGCCATACTCGACGCGCCGCAAATCCCGCCGATACGCCTCGGTATGCTCGAGAAAAGTCACCAGGTTCGAAATCCCCACGATATCCACCGAGCATCGAATCCGATCGCTGTAAAATGCTGCGACCGCCAGAGTCATGTGCCCGCCGTAGCTCCCGCCAGTCACCGCGATGCGATCCGCATCCAGATCCGGCCGCGTTTCAATCCAGTCAAACAGCGCATTGATATCTTTATATGTATCATCGCGCTTGAATCCGTTGTCGAGCAGCGAAAAGCTCTTGCCGTACCCGGTCGACCCGCGTACGTTCGGATAAACGATCGCGATTCCCAGCTCATTTAAAAGGTAGTTGCTGCGCCCTTCGAACGTCGGCTGCGACTGGCCCTCCGGCCCACCGTGAATATTAACCAGCACCGGGCGCTTCCCCGGAAACTTGCCGGCCGGCGGCTTGTACAAGAATCCCGAAATCGTCTTCCCGTCAAAGCTCTTCCAGCGCACTAGTTCCGCTTCCGAAAACGCAGCGGTCTTCACGGCCGATTCGCTGCTAGTCCAGCGATCCACCTTCCCGCTCGAAATGTTCACCGAATACACGTCGCCCGGGCTCTTCGCGTTGTTCACCGCAAATCCCAGATCCGGCCCGTTCCGATGCCACCGCAAGCCGCCATAGACGCCGGCCGGCAGCTTCGGCAGCGTCACTTCTTTCTGCGTCGCCGTCTCCATCACATGCAACACGCTCACGCCCTCTTCGTCGGTAGTAAACGCGATGTGCTTCCCGTCGTGCGTCAAATCGAACCGCTCCACATCCCACGGAATCTTCGCGGTCAAGAATTTCGGGTGCTTTGTCGCCAGATCCAAATACGCAAGCCGCTGAAATTCCGAATCCTTGTCTGTCGTGACATAAATCCCCTTGCCGTCCTTGCTAAATTCCGCCTGCCCCCAGAACACTTTCTCTTTCGCATCTCGCGGGGTAACCGCTGTCTTTTCTCCGGTCGCCGTGTCGACCAACCAGAGATACGTCTCGTTGATCGAAATCTCCTCGGTCAACAAGATCTTCTGGTCATCTGCCGACCAGTCCTGAGGCTCCCAGCCTCCGCCCGCCAGTTGCGCCACCATCCGATCGGTCTTCGGATCCGCCGGGTTCATCACCCACAAATCGGTGTCTTTCCCGGTTCGCCGCGTAGACATATACGCGATCTGATCTCCGCTGGACGACCACGGCCCGGGCAAATTCCGGGCCTTCCCATCCGTCAACAGCGTCACGTCGCCGGTCTTCACGTCGTAGCGATATAGCTGATACCACTCGCCACCGCCAATGTCCTTTTGAAACAAAACATAGTCGCCGCCGTTCGGATGAAACCTTGCGGAGGTCACCGAGTCCGTGTAAAACGTAAGCTGCTGCCGCGCTCCTCCTGGCATCGTGACCAGGTGGAGCTGAGGCACATCTCCAAAGCGCGTCGAAATCAGAATCTCCCGCCGCACCGGATTCCAATCCGTAAAATTCGCCCCGCGATACGACCCGTACCTTCCTGCCGTCTCCACCAACGAAGCTGGAATTTTCGGTACTCCGTCCACGACAAGATTCTCCGCCGGCGCAATCACCGCCTCCTGCGCCGGCCCCTGAGCGCCGGCCACAACCGGCTGCCAAAACCCGACCGCCCTCAAAGCGCACAGCGCTACCACAACCAAGCCGACCATCGGTCCATTCTTCATTTCCGTTCCCTCTTTACTTCGTTACCTCTACGTCTTTACTTCTTCTGGCCCGCCGCACCTTACACCGCTCACCTTTAGACACGCAACTCCAGCGCTCCGCGAGCCTTGTGCCCCTCGCATGCTAAGATTTGCCTGCAACTTCAGAGCGCATGTTTAAGAAAATCCTGATCGCCAATCGCGGTGAAATCGCTGTTCGCATCCTCCGAGCCTGCCGCGAACTCGGCATCCGCTCCGCCGCCGTCTTCAGCGAAGTCGACCGCAAATCCCTCCACGTCCGCCTCGCTGACGAAGCCTACCCAATCGGGCCCGCCTCCGCCCGCGAAAGCTATCTCTGCATCGATAAAATCATCGACGTAGCCCGGCGCTCCGGGTGCGACGCCATCCATCCCGGCTACGGTTTCCTCGCCGAAAACGCCGCGCTCCCTCGGGCCTGCGCTGATGCCGGCATCACTTTCATCGGCCCCAGCGCCGAAGCCATGGAAGCCCTTGGCTCGAAAACAGCGGGCCGCCAACTGGCACGGCGGTCTGATGTCCCCACGGTCCCTGGCACGAACGACCCTATC
>Ga0157378_10000045_pt1 | contig 106376 bp, 88 predicted proteins | sample M65metaG_FD_115309 | JGI IMG/M metagenome (GOLD analysis project Ga0157378, IMG submission 115309) | Miscanthus rhizosphere microbial communities from Kellogg Biological Station, Michigan, USA - M6-5 metaG | ecosystem: Host-associated > Plants > Roots > Rhizosphere > Soil | place: USA...
CCGGAGAACCGCATCGGCGAGTCGCCAGCGCAGGACTTCTATTTCCGCCGCTTGCTCGATCACCTGCTCTCGGCCGCGCGCGCGTGTGGTGTTGCAGCAGCCATCGGTTCGATTGATGACGTGTGGCGCTTCGTCGATGACTCTTTCGAGGAAGCGAAGCGCGCCTGCGGGCCGCGGACACGCCGGTGCTCGCGCGAGACGGTGCGCCAGTTTCTCGCCCTCCAGTGGCGCCAGCATTTCAAAAAGGCGCCGCGGACCTACGCATTCGATGAGCGCACCATGGACACCGACCCACCGAGTGGCGCGACCGTGACCTTCCGCTTCGCGTCAGCCGGTGAAGAACACCCAGTCGTACTGTCCGCGGACGTGCGCGGCTTCAAGCGCGCGGACGGAAGCCGCGTCGATCTGGTGTTGCCGGCGATCCTGCCGCTGCCCTGCTGGCTTCCTTCTCTGGAGGATCGTTCGCCTCCGCACGAGAAAGCGCGGCTCCTCGAGCAATCCCGCGCCGTTGTTCGGGCGCTTCAGCGCCGCCTCGATCTTCCCACCGAGATTGTCAAGGAACTCCAGGCGATCGTAAAACGCCCGGTCGCCGACGCTGGCCGCACGGAATCCTTTCAAGCCGTGTTGCGCGATGTCCGACGCGGCACACCTGCAGCTGCCGCCGTCACGCGCCTGCGCGCTGTCCTCGACGACCCCGAGGCGGACATTCGTGAGATCCACCAGACGGCTGACGACCTCCGGCACGCCGACCCCGCACAGCGCCGTGCGATCGTTGATCGCTTTCGCACTATCGTCAAAGGTGCGATCGCAACGTTTCTCCTTATCTTCCTCGCTGCGTACTTCGTCCCGAGTCCCGTGCGCGCCGCTGTGCAGGAGCGCGTCCGCCGAGTCTTTGAGCGCATCGTGAGTACGAAACTCTTCTCAACACTCATGCGGTCCGGCGTGGATACCGAGCACGGCGTCTTCGTTCAGCCCAACGGCGTCGAAGCCCCCGAGATCCGCACGCCGACTGGTTCCAGTATCCGGTTGAACCCCGGACCGTCACAGAACCTCCTGAACGTGCGAGCGCGCTTCGCGGACCCAGACATTACCGAGCTGCGGGACTACGTTGTCATTCTTGGCGGCCTCGATTCTGTGGGCGTGGGTGCCCTGCAGTACCGCACGGCTCCCCACGAGCCGCCGATCCCGTGGATCGCCGAGATTTCGGTTGTGCCATTACAGGATCGCAATCTCGCCGCGGAACTCGCATCGAAAAAGGCAACCGTCGAGATCAACTATGCACCGCCTATTGCAGGCGGTGGTATTACGCACAGCGCAACAGTCACCACGCAAGAGGGCAAAGCGCAGGTTCGTCTTGCTGCGTTCTCTGACCTGCACGAATTTCCGCACAGCGCACAGACGTACACGATTACCGCCGCAGTCCACCGAACATCAGGGCGGCAGGAACGCTATACCGCCGAGCTGCGCTTCAATGACGATGGGTTCGGCACCTTTATGCGCGAGCGCGGCGCACCAATCGCACACGTCCCATCCACGGTCCGCGTGGTGCCGCCCCGCTGCGTCACCGTCATGGACAAAGCCGCGGTGATGATGGACCCGCGGCAAGCGAACGCCGTTATGACGCAGGCGCTCGTGGAAAAAGAGCAAACCGTGATCTTCTCGATCGGCTACCCGACGCCGCCACCAGGAGAGCAGGTGCCTGCCGGGTGCACGATTGATTACGGCGACGGAAGTCCGGCGGAGTACGCCCGTGCCAACGGCGTGATGATGCTGGCGCGCCACTCTTACCGAGTCGGTGATCGGCCGTACACCATCACGGTGTACTTTGAAAACTCCTCCGTGACGTACCAGTTCGAGCTCTACGTCTTTTCCAATCGCATGCGCCCTGCAGCCGCTGGAACGCTTACGTACGCGACGCCCTATCCGCCCAATGCCGACGACGCAGCCATGATCGATGCAGCGAGCGAGAACAATCCGAACAACTTGAAAATCAAGTACGTCTTTCGTGATCCTGCCGAGTACCATCTTGAGACGGCCGCTCCGAGTCACTAGCGATCCTCAGATGCCCACCCACCCACCTGCGCAGTCCATCACTCCCGTTCCGAACTGAGAAGGCGGGGGTTGATTCGTCGGCTAAGATCTTGGTGCACAGCGGCTTAGGGGCCTGGCGGTGTGAAATCGACTCCACAGGCCGAATCCACACTACATCTCACAGCTCGGTTCGGAGAAGGCGGTCCGACGCTTCTGTCCCTCTTAACCTCAGTACGAGTGGTGGCTGTGTCGCTAGATCTTCGGGTGGTTCCGTCGTGGTGGTGATGATGTACTGGAACGGCGCAGCGGGGCCCACCTGCTCAAGATCGTGGACGAACCGAAAAAGGCGGTGATAGTGAGAAATCCCGAGATCGGCTTCGCGCGGGCTGTCGTGAATCACGAGAGCTGGCAAATGGGTCCTTCCTTCCATTGTCATCAGCATCGCGGCGACGTCGAACGCGATCGCCTTAAGCGACTCCATCGCGGTCCCGCCCACCCGGACGTCGGCGCGAAGACCTTGACCCGTGAGCGAAAGCCGCGCGTCCGCGGCCGGTCCAAGTAACGCTGAACAAACATACGCGAAGAGATGCGCTAGGCGGCCGACCGTGTTGGCATGTGTGTTCCGAAACGCATCCAGTTCCTTGTCGATACCGTCCTTCTCATCGGCAAGCGAGAGCATCCGTGCTTGCAATCGTTCGATTTCCTGATAGGCACGCGCGAGTCGTGCGACGTCAACGGAGGCTTGCGACGCCTTCAACCACTCGTCACGTTGTTGCCGCTCCACCGTCCGACGCTGTTCCGCAGCTTTTCGCAACTCCTCTCGCAGTTGCTCCTCTCTTGTTTTGATACCCACGAGCAGCAGCTGTCGCTCCCCTCGCTGGGTCTCGTAGACTCGGATTGCTGCTTCGGTCGCGGCGATGCGCTCGAGATTCCTTGCCTTATCTTCGGCTATCGCACTCGGGTCAAGTACGACGTGTGATAGTCCGCATCCATTCGCGAGCGCTTCATCGATGGGGACGGAGCACACGGGACAGATGGGCCCGAGCCGGGCTTTGATCTCTTCGCCGTCGAGATTCGCCCGTTCGCCGCGCAGGAACCTGAGTTGTTCCTGTTGAAGGGCGATCATGCCTGCACCCTGGTCTTGCTGTTTCTCAAGCACCGCCCGTTCGCGAACAACTTGATCAAGTTGCTCGCGCTGGGACTCAGCTCGCGATTCCTCTGGATTGGAGAGCGGTTCATCCGCTGCATCAGCCAAGGCCTTTGCTCGCGCGGCGAGAGATTCGATCGTGACTGGACCGGCTACATCACCGACACCGAGTCTCTGAGACAGCTGCATGAAGAGTTGCTCTGCCGTGCGCTCATGGAACGCTAAGTCGCGCTCGAGGCGCTGAGACTCAGCCGCGGAGTTCTCCTGTCTTGCGCGTGCCTGCAGCTCATCACGTGTAATTGCCTTGAGCAGGAGGCGCACCGCGACGACGCCATCCTCTCGGGAGAGTCCAGCCGCGGGTGATCCAGATTCGCTTCGAGTATGCCGCCAGTCGAGGATGTGTCCGAAGCGGGAGTCCTGATCGCGTGAAAGCCATGCTAACGCGAGTAGCCAACTCCTCCAGTTTGCGGTCGTTGGCATGTTCTCGTCGATCTCTGCGAACTGAAGCGCATCAGCGATTGCGTCGATCAAGGGAGCCATCCCCGTACGGTGCACACCTTCGGTGAGGTCTTCGGGGAGTGCTTCGCCGACAACCGTCTTGCGTCCGATGCCGAGCGGCCGCACCACACCCCAGTCACGACCGCCGATGCTGATCTGTGCGCCAACCAACGCCTTCGGATACTTCTCAAGCACCGCGTGACGGAGCTCAGTTGCCGCGAAGCCTTCTTCGCCAAGGCAATAGCGCAGCAGCCGACAGAACAGCGTCTTCCCCGCACCGTGGCCGCTGCCGCCCTCCGCGCCCGGCTCGGAAGCACTAACCCCCGGATCCGGTGACCAGACGATGTTGAGACCGCGTCGGAGAGCGACTTCGCGCAGAATCGTTCCTGGCTCCTCCCACAGAATCAGGCGCTTGACCCAGACGCGAGGCTCCGAGGAGTCCTTCGGGATGGACAGTGTCTGTTTAGGTTCAGGAAACAGCGTAGTCTGCTTTGCCATCCTCTACGTCCTTCACGAACCGCAAGAGGTTCTGTTCAAGCTGCAGCACATCAAGATGACTCATGATTTCAACGGCGATCTCTGCCCGCCCTGCAACCCATGCTTGTTGCGTCGTCGGTGCTGCTGCTGAGAGTCGCCACGTGCCTAGCGATTGATCCTCTTGCAGAGCTCCGCCTGCCTTCAGGCGACGCAGCGTCTCCGCCCACTCACGATCTGCGGCGCCCGCAAACGTTTTGAATCGCACGACATTCGCCGCCAGCGGTCGCGCCTCGGGGCCTACCGCACGAATCCATTCCCTCGATTCCTCCGCTGCTAAGAGAGCAGTTGCCAGAGCCGGAGTTACGACGAGCGCCGTGGCAAGACGGACATGCTCGGACTGTACGGGTTCGCCGAACGCGTGGAGCACTCCTAGAACTGCAAACAACATGAGGTTGTCAGGCGTGACGCCAACAGGCGTTTGCCACGCGCCCGCGGGAACGTTCCTGAGCGAGTCGATAGCCGACGCTGCCGGCTCACTGGTTTGAATACTCTCGTCATATGCCTGCAACACGAGCCGCCTCGTCCTAAACTCGCCATACTCGCGTTTGTCATACTTGTTTACGGTGCCGAAGGTGTCGAGGACATACGTCAGTTCGTCTCGGCTCAGACCGAACAGGTCACGCGCCACTATCGCATCGATTCTCGCGCTGAGCACCGCACGGGCATCAGGCGTCACGATACCTGGAAGGCCATTCGACGAACGAGGCGGCACCCAGCCGTCCGCAGCAAGCGCGTCCCAGTACGGCGTCATGTCGTTTGAAACGCACGTAAGCATGGCGACAGCCGCGACGAGCTTCTCTATCGTTGGATTCTTCATGAGTCGAGGGAAGGGCAGGCTATCCAGAATTGTGTATGACATCGTGAGGCTGACCTTCTTACGAACAAGAAAGTCCATCACGAACGAGTTCGCGACAGCGAGCCATAACGCACAGGCGGCTTCGTTTTGGTCCTCGAACACGATTGTCGGAACTTTATGGCCGCAGATCGTCTCGGGTGGAATGAGTGCCGCAACCAGGCTGCGGACGTTTGTTGGACTCGCGACGTCACAGAACCCGATGCGATACAGCTGCATGCGTTCCAGCACTTTCGGCGGAATCCGCGACTGCGACACACGCCACTGTGGAGTGATGCGTTTCAGCGACGACATCCACGGGAGATCGCTCCACACTGCCTCGCGACCACGTCCCGACACGTACGCCTTTGCGCGATGATCGAAGTGACTGACCATCCTTCCTTCATAGACTGGAATATCGTTTGGCTCCTCCGTGAAAAGTTCTCGATCGGTGCCCATATCGATCTCGCGCATGTACACGCGGTGTGGCGACGACCCCGTGTTATCTCCAAATTTTGGATAGCGCGTATACATCTTCCTCGCTATATCGATCTCGAACTGGTTTTCGAATTCCATGATCGCGCGCGCGTCTGGTGAGAATTCAGGGACCAACGCAATAGGAAGCTGGAGCGTAGCGCCGGCGAGGACTTCAGCAAGGCGTGCGTGAGTCCTAATGAGGAAAGCCGTGGAAAGCTCCGACGTGCGCCCGCGCATCTTCGTAGAATAGAGGCAGAACTTAGTCCTCGTATCGATGTCAGCGAACCAAATCTCCTTGGCGTTCTCGAAGCCGAGGAGGACGCGGAGTTCTGTGCTCTCAAAGAGATGCATTCTGATCGCCATCGCGTTCGCGCCGTTGTAGAGGTTTTCCGGAACGAGCTGCGACGCATACCCGCCAGGTCGCGTTAGCCCGAGCGCGAGCTCGACAAACATTCGATAGACGTTGAAGTCGCCCTTGCCGAGGTTGCCTGGTGCAAACAGCCGGTAGCGTCCGCTTGTTTTGAAGAAGTGCACGTCCGAATACAATTTGTGCGAGTATTCGAACCAGGCCGCCGCAATCGACGAAGATTCCAGAAGGGAGGCGATCAACGCCTCCTGGGACGTTGGAGCGGCATTGCGCACTGCAGAGTCATATGCCGCGAAAAATTCCTTCTTGTCGGGACTGAGCGTATCCCAGGGCGGATTGCCGAGAACACAATCGAAACCGCCACTCCATCCAGTTTCATGATCAACGCCATCGGCAGCGTCACCATTGGAAGCGAATACGTCTGGAAATGCGATGTGCCAATGAAAGAACTGCTGTTGATTAGCGAGCTGGGCCACCTCCTGGATCGTACGAGGATCGACAGAAACCGGATTGTTTAGCAGTGCGGCAAACACCTCTTGTGTCACGATCGGCGGGGCGGTCCTGGTCTTGGTCCAGTAGAAGGCTGCACACCACGCGTCTGCAACAAGCTTCGTGGATCGGTATGCCGGTGACTCCGAAAGCTGCCGCCAGCGTTCTTCCTTCTCGCGGACACCGGAAATTGTCGCGTCATCTAGGATTCCGAGTTCCTGAAGTCGCGAGCGCACGACGTGGTGACCAGTATCACGAGTGGCATGGAGGGCGAGCGATGTCTGCCCGCGCCGTTCGGCATGATTCCGTTTCTTAAGGGCCGAGCTAAAGGTTTTGTCATCACCATCAAGGGCGTCGAATGCGCTGTCTGGAATTCCATTCGCCATGAGAGCTGGCGTCGCGCCAATCAGGCTGTTGCCGACCTGGATGTGATGGTCAAGAAACGACAGCGGCCGTCCCGGCTCAATGGCCTCCATCCAGAGTGCCACCTTGCAGAGTTCCACGGCCATCGGGTTGACGTCTACGCCAAAGACGCAGTGTCCAATGACGTCGCGAAGAGCATGGTGGAACGCTTCAGGAGACGGCTCCATGTCACCAGTCCGCGCGGCTGCGAGGCGTTTGGCAACACGATGCGCGGCAGCTACGAGGAAGTGCCCACTGCCGCAAGCAGGATCGCAGATTCTCAGCGCAAGGATCGCGGCGTCGGGATCCTGCTTCCGCGCGGCTTCATCGAGCAACGGCTCCAGCGACGAGTTTAGAAGCGCCTGCACCAAGCTGTCGGAGGTGTAGTAGCTTCCAGTCGTCTTGCGCTCGTGACCGGCGGCTGTCGTTAACTCGAATCGGGCCGCGCCTGAATGGAGAGTCGGGTGCAGCTCCAGCAATGCTTCGTAGATACTTCCGAGTTCTTCCGACCGCAGGGTGCGGAAGTCGACGTGATGTGATGCGCCGCGAGTTTGTGTCACCGATAGTTCACGTATTCCTGCGAGCAAGTCGCGATTCGCGATCACCGAGGACTGGAGGTCGGCCATCGCGTCCGGCGCGAACAGGAAACTGCCGAGGGCAGGTAGTGCAAGCTCTGCACATCCCTCGTCACGCCCGAGAAAGCTCATGACCAACCGCAGGGCTTCCCAGAGGTCGCCGTGACGCGTTCCCCGCTGCCGAAGGGCCAGCCGGCGAAGTCTCGCCGTTGAGTAATAGTCACGGTATGTCGATTTTGCTCGATCAGCAGCGCGTGGGACATGCAGCAGATCTCGGTCTTCGGCGACAAACAGGAACAGGAGCCTGTAGACGAGCCGCAGGAGCTGACGATAGTAGTCTTGTTTGTCGAGCTCGCCCGATCGTAGGCGCTCTTTCAGCAGAGAATTCGCCGGATGCGCTAGAAACCCCGTGCCGAATGCCTGTATGGCCTTCTCGACGCCCACCCGCAGCTGATCGAGAGCGCGGACGCCCTGCTCGCGTGCGGTCCGTGACCATTTCTCGAGCCAGCAGTCCTCAGGATGCTCCGCATCCACGCGCGACTCGTGGCAGATCAGCCAGAGTAAAGCGAAATCGGCATACACCTCGCCGTCGAACATCGCAGCGAGATCGAATGCGACGTACGCCTGTCTGCTCAGACTCGCATTGTCGCGGAGCACGCGCAGCGTCAGGCCGTTCGAGACGAATCCCCACAGGTGCCTCGTTGATTTGTTGAGGAACTCCTGGACTAAACTGTGCGGACTGCGGCGCGCTGCGCCCGCGACTCCGCTCGTACGTGAGTCGAGGTCCATCTTGAAGCTGACGAGGTGAACCGGGACGCTCTGGCCGAGATGCGAGATCGGATAGCTCACGCCGTCCAGTTCAAGTCCGCGGGCGACGGGCAGCCGTCCGTAACCGAGTTCCTGAAAGAGCGGCAAGAGCCACCGATCGCGTGTCAGCGTCGTTCCAAGATCGGACGACAATCTCTCTCGCGCGGTCCTGAAGGCTGCCCAAGCACCGATAAGGCGCGTCCAGGACCGCGAGATTGCTTCATTCAACTTCTCACCGCCGACGAGGTGATATTCGTTCTCGTTCAGGCCGTTGAGAGTGGCGTCGCCGGTTGCGACGCGGCGCAGCAACTCCACCGGCAGGATCGCTCCTTCGGTCGTGACGCTGGTAAATGCACTCGATTCTTTCGTTCGCATCGCGGCGTTCAACTCAGGGGAAGGAAAATGAAGATCCCAAGGATGTCTACCGGCAGCTGCGGTTCGACCCGATGGCTGAGATTCCGTGTTTGGGCAGCCTTTCGGACCCGCGTGTGCGCGTCCAGCACCGCTGCGGCACTCGTTGCGGCGGTCCGGTTGATTTCTGGCATAAGGACGCTCACGCCATCGATCACCTTCTGCACAAAGTCACGCGCGCGATCCGCAGGGACGTTGCCCTCGGGCTCGACCTGCAGGAGATCCTCGGCCAGGTCGTTCGGGAGCCACTCGGCATTCTGCGGCGAACCGGCGAACGCAACGAAACCCGTCTCCTCGGCAAAGATTCGATGTTCTTGTCTTTCGCGCTTCGCAATGACGTTGAACCTGTAGCGCAGGAGGAGCAGCGTCGTTCTTCGTTTCACACGGCTAGTCACGAGCACGCCGCAGCGCTTCGCAGATGGGGTGCCGTTCCGGCCATCAAGGGCCGTATCGAGGATCCATGACGACAGACCCTCCACGATTGGATGTGTTCGTGTCAGGAGTATCTCGTCGTTGCTGACCGGCAGTTCGAAGCGAGCGGCGAATTGTTCGCGCTCGCCGACGAGATCACGCAGTGCCCGCGGCGCGTGGCGAAGGTCGATGTGGAGCGTGTCGCTTCCGCTGACCGTCGCACCGCTCGCGGCGAAGGCGTCCTGAACGAAGCGCGCGAGATCGAGCGTTGATCCAATCGCGCGGCGACTCTCATCGAGCTCGGAGTGAACAACCTCGTCGACTTTAATCGCTCGCTGGGCAAATCGCGTGCGCGACTGCTTCTCACGAGCGGACGCGAGTTCCCACTTCTCGAACAGTGCTTCCTCCTCTTTGCGGAAGTGTTGTTCGAAGCCCACCAGCATTTGTTGAGCGCTGTCATCTTGCCTGAGGAGGATGCTTTCGAAGATTGCTTTGATTACCTGGTCGGTATCGACAGGAACGGGCACCGAAATTCCGAGCGTGCTCCGGATCGCCTTGTGCTTTTTTAGCAGAACTCGTAATACGACTCCGTCGATTTGGTTATCCGTGCCGTAGTACATGACTACGCGTACCCTCTTTTTCGGCTGGCCATAGCGATCGACGCGTCCCTCACGCTGTTCATGACGCGTTGGGTTCCACGAAAGGTCGTAGTGCACGACGGCGTCGAAGTAGGTCTGGAGGTTGATACCTTCGCTGAGACAGTCGGTCGCGATGAGGACGCGCTGTTCGTGGTTCTCGGCGAGGGTCTTGACGCGCATTTCGCGCTCTTCCGGCGGAAGCGCACCCGTCACAGCTGCTACCTCTACCCCGCTGGGCAACTTCTTACGAAGCTCCGTGGCGAGGTACTCAGCGGTCGCGATGAAGCGACAGAACACGATTGGATGGCATCCATCAGCGACGAGTTGCTGCACGATCTTCGTTCCGCGCTGCAGCTTTTCGTCTTTCGCCCCTCCGAGAGCTTCCGCGTCGCGCGCCATTGCGTGGAGTCGCTTGCGGTCGCTTCCATCTTCCGAATCAGCGTAGTCGGCGCCAGCTGCAATGTCCGCCCCCTCTGCGGATTCGTCATCGAGGAGGTCGAGCACCGTTTGCCGCCCCAGCTCCTCCACGTCCTCTACGGTCTCCGCATCGACACCAGCGGCTCGGTTCCGAAGCGTCGCAACCGCTGCGGCCGGACTGGATGCGAGCGATCGCAAGAGAGCGATCGCGGACCACCATCGGATTCGTTGCCGGCGCTTGTCGCGCTCGGAGGGATCCCGGACGATCTCGCGCGCGTACTCAAGCACCCGAACGAAGAGCTTTCGGTACTCCGATGAGAGGGTGTAGGTGGACTCGCTTTCCTCGCGTTCGGGAAAGGGCGTCTGTGCGCCCATGTACTCGCGGATGTCGGCACGGCGGCGTTGGACGAAGTGTGCAGCCACCTTGCGTAAGAGAGGCTCGTGCTCACCACCTTTGAGCTCATCTGGAAGCTGCAGGAGTTCGCGATCGAGGAACCCAAGTAGCGATTGGAACGCGTCCTCCTTGCCGCTGTGGGGCGTCGCTGTGACGAGAATGAGGTGGCGCTCAGGCTTATCTGCGAGGTTTCGAAGGAGTTGGTAGCGCTGGTGACGACTGCCACGGCCCTCAGTGCTTGCTGCGCAGGTGTGTGCCTCGTCGACGATCACGAGATCGGGACAGGCTCGCAAGAAACTCTCACGTCGGCGATCCGCCTTGATGAAGTCGAGAGACACAATGACGAACGGATGGTGGTCGAACAGGGACTCGCCCGGCCCGCAACCCCGCTCCAAGCGCGAAACGGTACTCGGCAGCACGAGTTCGGCTTCGATGTGAAACTTCTCGCGCAGTTCCGCCTGCCACTGCTCGGCGAGGTGGGGAGGACAGAGCACCGCCAGGCGATCGACTTCACCCCGGTCGAGCAGCTCGCGCGCGATCAGCGCCGCTTCGATCGTTTTGCCGATCCCGACATCGTCGGAGATGAGGATACGGACTGGATCGAGTCTGAGCGCCATGAGTAGAGGCACGAGCTGGTAGGGACGCGGTTCAACGCCGATTCGTCCGAAGGAGCGGAAGGGTCCTGCACTCGAACGGAAGCCGAGGCGGACGGCGTCGCGGAGCAGACGGCAGGCTTGCGCGTCGCCGAGTTGCGACGGGTTGGGGAGATCGAAGGTCGCGGGCTCGACGATCTCGAGCGGGAGGCAGATGCCCGTCACTTCTTCGTCGGTGCCCCCGATCGGCCGGACCATGAGGAGGTCGTCCCCCGATTCCGGGAGGACCACCCATTCCCTTCCGCGCGCTCGGACAAGAGAGCCGACCGCGAACGTCATGCGGTCACCGGTAAAGCGCTGAACGTCGCTGCGATCGTGGCGATCATGACTGCTGCGGCCACTCTTCTCTGAGGCGGGCAAGGAGTTCGTCAGGGGAAGCTATCGCTACGGCGTGGAGTCCTCCGTCTGTGAGAGCGTAGAGGACGCTCTCCGCAGCTGGGCTTGATCGATCGACAACGTACAGGGAGACGCCATCGCGAGTCAGCTTCGCGACGTACCTACCGACGTCCGCGCCGCCCGGCGCGATATCAATTCCGGGTTCGACTTGAACACCACTGCCAGCGATGCTCTCCAGCACGCCTCGCCACGTCTCCGGAAACAGCGCCGGCTCGAACGAGCCCATGTCGCCACGCGGGACAGTCCGATTGTTCGCCACTCCAAATACTTCTGGATAACGCGCGAGGATGGAATCCCAATCATCCTCGAGGCCGAACCGAACGACGCTGTAGCCAGCGTCTTCGAGTCTCTCGACAAGCTCTCGATCGCGTGCAAGACGCTCTGGGTACTTGTGGTGTGGGCCGTCAACATAGACGACCGTCTGATGCTCGGCGTAAAGAAAATCTGGTCGCGTTCCAAATGTTTCAAGCAGTTGCTGCGCGTGTGACGGCAGCTTGTGTCGCCGAGCGTCGACATACCGCAGCCAGCTTCTCTCAAGGCTTGATCCCGCGAGCCGCGTGAGCATCTCAAGATGTTCGCTTCGCGATACACGGACAGGAGAAGCGTTCACTGTCGATCTTGTGAGGGCGACCAGGATGTCGCGGATCTTGAATCGATCGAGTCGGCGGTGTTCCGGTTGATTGCTGTAGCTCAGCAGACAGTTGTAGCAAGCCGCCTCGCACCGGTCGGGCGAACCAGGTGCCTTCTCTCGATCTTCACCTGATTCCGAAAAATGGCAGATCTCTAATGCTGTCCGGGCGACGTCCGCGAGCGTCGCGGGGTCGTCAATCAAGCGCCGGAGCACGCCGGCTCCGCCCTCCGCAGACTCATATATCAGTATCTGGTTGATCACGCGATCTCCGGTCGCATCCCGCGTGTTCGGCAGGGGCTCGGCGGCGAGTTCCATTTCCTCGAGCTGGAAGCGCACCTGGAGTGCATTTTTCAGCGCCGCCTGGAGGGAAATCATGGTGTCCTCATCGAGTTGCTCGGTCGGTTGGATCAGGAGACAGTTTCGGTGGTCCTCCACGAACGGGGTCACCTTCTTCTGCTTCGGCGACATCGGATCGTCAGGATCGTTCTCCTCCGCCTCATGGTTCTTCGCCCAATACCCGCGTTCTGTGTCGAGCACGAACCCGCGATCATCCTTGTTCCTTCGACGATTCCAGCCGAGGTTGATGCGCCACAGCGTCGCGGCTTGCCCGTAGGCCAGCTTGAAACGTTGGTCGCCGTCGAGCAGTGCCGTTGCAACGCGGTTTGCGCTGCCACCCTGGTCCGAGAAGCGAACAGCCGTGCGGATCTCGTAGCCCAGCCGAAGCCTCTCCTCCTCATCCGAGTTGATCTTCTCTCGCCGTCGTGTCGAGACATTCTGGAGACGCAGGAGGTCACGCCACGGCGTGCTGAGCTGCTCGTGACAGTTGTCGCAAAGGTCTGCTCCGCCACCAGCAGTAAGTGTGTGGAGATACCCGCAATGGCCGCAGATCTTCGCACTGCGCTCTTCGAGTTCTTGCTCTTCCCCCGCTGGCAGAATGACCTTGTTGATGATGTAGCGAGAGCCTTCGTGGTAGATGACAGCCCGCGGTCCGAATTCCGAGATTGCGAGGAAGCGTGGTCTGGATAGAAACTCATCATCCTGTTTCGACTTGCGGCCGGGAATGAACGCAGAGAGCGGAAGACGCGGAAAGCTGTAGCCAGGAAGGAACCCTTCGCTCGCAAAGTAGCGGTAGCTAAAGAAGTCTGACTGCGCGATCTCTTCCACTTTCGTGAGCAGGTGCAGCTGCGCCTCGGCTTCGGCACGCAGTCGCTTTGCCTGACGCTTGTCATGTTCAGTGCGGGTGTGGTCAAGGACAATCTTTGCCTGCACCTTCGCCTGCTCTCGCGCCGCGCTATAGAGCGTCCGCCAACGTTCGCAGGCCATGTCGAACTCGCCCAGTGCGTGGTCGAGCGTCCGCGCGATCCACTCGGGCGAGAACCAACCGGACGCTGCGAGGTCCGGAATCGCGGAGAGCACGTTCACGACACGGGCTCTTGCTCTGTCGCGAGCCGATTGCTTCGACAGGTCTGCTCGCATGCCTTCAAGAAGCGCGAGCGAGGGTTCCGGCGGATTGAGATCGAGCACCGATTCAAGTGATTTTCCGAGGCTCGCACCCGTCTCTCCGAGCCATATCGCATGAACATGGGCACGCACAAGATCCTCGTTCGTTAGGTCGATGCGAGGAGGCGTCACCGCTCCGGCCACCATCATGTCGGGACGCTTGAAGAAGTATTGATCGTGCGGGCTGCCAAATGCACAGTAGGAGAAAACAAGCGCAGGTTGCCCGCTGCGTCCAGCTCGGCCGCTGCGTTGCGCGTAATTGGCGGGCGTCGGCGGGATGTTGCGAAGGCCGACGACGTTCAGTTCCGAAATATCGACGCCGAGCTCCATGGTGGGTGAGCAGTAGAGAATCGGGAGCTTGCCTTCGCGGAACGCCTTCTCCCGTTTCTCGCGCGTCTCGCTCGGCACTTGCGCGGTGTGCTCCCGTGCTTCAAGCCCGCCACTGTCCAACGCAATCGTTTCGTAGAAAGAGCGAAAGAACGCATTCGTCTTGCCGCCGACGCTGGAAGCTTTGGGGACGCGGATTGGATCATGGAACGAACGGGTTCCGTCTCCTGCCACCCACCGCATCGCCGACGCCGGGATGCGAAACCCCGGAACGTCCTCGGCTTTCTTCGGTTCAACCACTACTTCGACGAGCCCTGCCTGCCGGAGCGCTTCGAGCAGCTCACGAATGACGAGTTCCTTATCGATGAGTTTTGTCGGACGAGGCGCGCCAGGCTCCCACGTCGACGCGCGGCCTAGATATTGACCGAACCCACCACGGGGTGACAGGAATGCAACGGCGTTCTTCGATCGGTCGTCCTCCTTTGACCGAGACCGCGGGTACAGAACGGCAGCGTGCTCCATCGCATCGATTTCGTTCTCATCGAGTCCCCAGGGCGCTTTCAGCCACTGATTACTCAGCTGCTGTAACCCTTCCTGGAAATAGGGATCAAGATAATCAACTTTGATTGCGAGTTCGCGACGCATGTAATCAAGGAGCGTCTTTGCGACTTCGATTCGCGCCGCCGGCGACGCCGAGGCAAGGACCGGATGGCATTTACTCCAGATGTCATCAGCTTCGGCGAGTTCACTCAATGAGTTGTAGCCGATGACAAGAAGACCAGCTTGCTCAAGATTGGGAGAGGTAATGCGCCACCCGCGTTCAAGATCGCGGTAGAGACGGTAACCAAGGACGTGGCGGAGTGCTTTTTGAGTGTCGCTTAGAGCTTGGAATCGCACGTCGGCGTTAACGGCGTACTGCTCCAAGGGCAATTTCAATGCCTCAAACACTCTCTGCGTCAAATGTTCGTGCGAGATACCATCTGATCCCGCAGCTTTCACTGCGCGATAGAGAGCCGACCGCAGAATGCCCACTTCAACGAAATCGTTAAAGTGGCCGGCCTGCAACGATGCATCCTGTCGGTTGTCGGTGAAGCTAAGTAGCTTGCGTGCGTGTGCAGGCAGTTCTTCGACGCGCAGGTGTCGTATGACCGACAGACTGAGGACGGTCGTCGCTGTGCTCCGACCTTCGGAGCCGAGCGAACCGAGCTTCGCGAAGTCAGATGACTGACGTCCGCCGTAGGCGACGCCGCACCACAAACAGAAGCGGAACGGCGCAGAGATGAAATGCATTGGCCTTCCGCTATTGCCGATCGTGCCAAGCTCGGTGACGAAGACTGGCCGCGGCAGGTCCGGCCTCCGTGTAGATTTCACACGCCGCAGACCTTTCTTCTCTTCGACCCAATCCTCCGGAATACGCTCGACGATTTCGTCATGGACGCTCGGCCACGGAGAGTCAGTGCACGCATAGAGAAATCCGGCCTCGCTGGCTTCGTCGCTTAGGCGGTCGCCGATATCGCGTCCTTCGAAGAACCTACTGCCGTTCTCATCCTGCCTTTCGCGAACGCAGTAATACTCTTGCCCACACTCGCGACAGAACACGAGCGGCAGAAGGGCACGCAAACGATTGCTGTCGGGCACGTACCGCTGACCGAATACGGTGATCTCGCGCGTCTGCTCATCTTCGAGGGACGCGTACACCGTGTCGCCGCGGCTGATGAACTGGTGCAGTCGGAACGCAAATGCCGGGAAGCCGGTTTCGGGATTGCGGCAGTTGTAGCCAGCCAGCAGCCCTTCTTCGATTGCTTCCGCGCAATCGGATTGCGGTACACCGGTTATCCGAGACAGCTCCGCCGCCGCTCCAGCCGCGGCGCCGACACTGCGCGGCTTCTTGACCCGGATCAAGCGTCCCGAACCCGTCTCACTCGTGACGCCAAATGTGGACTCCAGCCAGACCGAGAGAGGATCGACCACGAAAGCTTCGTAGTTCGTTGGCGGCACCTTCGTCCGATCTCCCACCCGTGCCCGAAGTTCGCTCACGAACCGGAGATCCGCAATATCGCGAGCGGGTGTTGCGCGCTGCAGCGTCTCCCCAATGACGCTACCAGGATCGACTGTCGCACCGAAGAGCAGCGACGCCACTCGGGCGATCTCTCGTCGCTGTTCATCCTGTGTTCCGCCACTTGCGAGCGTCGCCGAGGTTCCGACACATTGCACGTCGGGCGACGAGACGCGGTCCCGCACGCGCCGAACGAGGAGCGCTACGTCTGCGCCTTGGCGACCGCGGTAGGTGTGCAGCTCGTCAAGAACGAGAAACCGAAGACCCTTCGCAGCCTCCATCAGGCCACGTTCTGCTGTCCGCGTGAGGATCAGCTCGAGCATGACGTAGTTCGTCAGCAGAATGTCTGGAGGATTCCCGATGATCGCTTGCTTTTCCTCGTCTTTCTCCTGGCCCGTATATCGCTTGAACGTGACTGGCGACTGTCCTTTCGGATATCCGCGCTCGAGAAACTTTTCGAGTTCGCCTGCTTGGCTGTTCGCCAGTGCGTTCATGGGATAGACGATGATGGCCTTAATCCCCTTCCCGGAACCCTGACGGAGGATGGAATCCACGATCGGAACGATGTACGCCAGGCTCTTGCCCGAGCCTGTGCCTGTCGTGAGGACATAGCTGCCTCCGCTCCGCGCGGTGCGGACCGCGTCAGCTTGGTGCCTGTGCAGCTGCAGCCGTTCTCCGGATGGCTCCTCTTGCGTCTTGCCGCGCCGGAAGATCCTCGCGCATTCGGGATGAAGGACTCCCTCCGCAACGAGATCCTCGATGAATGGACCCCGCTCGAAACTGGGGTTCATCTGGATGAGCGGCTCCGGCCACAGGTGGCCATCGTCGAGCGTCCGATCAACGTAGGCCCGGATACGGCTGTCACGGATCCCGATGAAGCTCTTGACGTACGTGGAGTAGTCGTCGATGAGACGGTTTCGGAAGTCGAAGATCTTCATGATCCGGGGGCTACCTTTGGTGGAATGGGCCGCTACGCGCTCATCATACGGTGTCCGAACAGCTCCGGAAAGATGGACGCGAGAGAAGGCTCGGGCTGGTCTGCACACGCTTCAACCTCCGTTAGCCGACCGGCCAAGAGAACTCCTCTTGGGACGGTTTGCACGCTGATCGCAAGGATTACCGCATCCCGCGTGGTCGCGACGAGCTGCTTCGGCCGCACACACTCTCAGCGCGCCGCCCGATCGCTCCGCTGACGTTCAGCTCCGCTCGCGCGGAGCCGGTCGGCCACGGAGGTGACTTTCCGGCGCGCGATTTCCTCTGTCAGTCCACGCTCATCCACCTCGGGAAAGCCTTTGATCGTGCCGTGCCAAATGCCGCCTGTCTTCTGAACGATGATCTCCAGTTGATCCATTGGTCGGATCGTACGGCACGCCGACGAGGCGCTACCCACCTTCCACGCGCGGTGGAGGAGCCGCGTTCACCGATCGGCCGCGAGCATGCAAGGGCTCTCCCGCGCGTAGATGCCGATCCGCCGCACAGGACGTCCGCCGTGGCTATTTCGGTCGACCACTCGCGCGCCGGCTCGCAGGTGCGGACCGGCGGGACCCGTACGGAAAGTGCCACGCCTCCATGTACCCCGGTGCCCGCCGCTCAAGCCGCTCCGCTTCCTCGCGAAAGACGGAGATGTCATCCGCCACGAGCTCGCTCACGTCGAGATGCCGCCGCCGCGCCTCGTCACGGAGCGCGATGACTTTGTGCTCGGGAATGTGGATCGTGAGCGTCACGAGCTGCGCGCGCGGCGGAAAGACCTTTGCCGCGTCGTCGCCCAAGGCGCGGTGGATTTGGGCATGCGTCCACAGTAGAAACGCCATGAGTACCATCTCTTCCCACGACACGAATCCACCGTTCTCCGATGAGAACCGGCTGTCCTCCACCCAGCGCACAGACTTGCCCAGCGCCTTCGCCGCGGCCGTTCGCGTGAAGCGCCGGCGCCTGCGGAAGATGAATCTAATCCGATCATCGTCTTTCATGAGAGTCCTTGCTGTCCTCCGGTCTTGGATTGGTGATGCTTTCTCCCGCGACGGATCGCGCCGCCTCAGTCCTTCCGCGAACTTCCGCGACCCTCGCGAACGATGACGGTGATCGCACCAAGTACCTGGATGTCTCGCTCCTCGATCACCGGAAGGAGGCTGTCATCGAGCAACGCCCTTCTCCCGCGCTTGCCCCACCACCGCCCGACGAACGCGCGGCCGCGCAGCAGCGCCACGACGAGTTCGCCCGACGCGGCGTTGCCCTCGGGTCGAGGCTCGACGACAAGCAGATCGCCCGACTCGACCTCCATCGCCCGCAAGCCGGTGCCGACGACGCGGAACACCACGTCGTCGGCGTCGAGCGCCTCGCTCGGCACGGCGACGGAGGTGCCCGTCACGCTCGTGTCGATCGGCGCGCCCGGCGTGATCGCGCCCGCGAGACGCACGGTGGTCAGTCCCGCACGCCGTTGCGTCATGCTCTCGTCCCCCGGCGCCGGCCGAGATCGCAGCCGCGCTTGAAGGATTCGGAGAGGTCGTGGAACTGGAGTGCAGGCATGGCGTTGCTCATTCCTTTCTATGTCTCGTCGACCAAGCGGCGCTGCATGCGCTCGATCGCGCGGAGATCGCTGGAAGAGAGATCGAAGAGATCCGACGCGCTGACCGGCTCTCGCGCGAGACGGCGACACGCCGCCACGAGCTGCGCGGCGCAGCGGTGCGCGGGCTTTATGCGGCCGAGCCGAATCCGAAGGAGGTGCTGTCGGCTGTAGCCGGATTCCCGCGCGAGGTGCGCGGGCTTGATCCCGCGGCTCCGCAGGAAGCGCTCGAGCTTCGCTCCGCGCGCAGAGTCGGTGATGAACTGTTCTTCGTCTACGACCACCTCGGCATCGAGGGGCGGCTCCGGTTCGATCACCGAAGACGCGAAGAGCGGCCGGCGGGCAGCAAAGGACGCGGTGGCGATGACCGCGCTCAGTATCTGGAGCACGCCGCGCCGGGAAAGCCGCAGATCGTCCGTCATGGCTCCTCCCGGTCGAGTTCCGGCACGCCGTGTTGGCCGAGGTGCATCTGCGGCTCGTGGCGCAGCTTGCAGTCGTCACACATCTCTCGGCCTGCGACGCCGGACAGTCGCCCGCAGAAGCGACAGAACGCCGTCGCCCAGTCGTCCTCGCGCGGGATGAAGTAGGGGTACTGGAGCGCCGCTTGAAAGCCGGGGATCTCCGCTTCGATCTCGGTTGCGTCCTGGCTCAGCGCGACTTCGAGGAGCTCGTATTCGAGTACGTCGCTCGCATTCAGGCGACCGCGAAAGCTCGCGCGCCGACTCTCGGCGAGTACATGGAGCAAGCGGATCAAATAGAGCGGGAGCTGGACCTGAATCTGCCGAACGCGGTTGAGCCTCGGCACCGCATCGCGATGGACGACGTCCAGCGCACCATCAATCATTCGGGGCGTCCAGCGGCGAGACGCGAGCAACGCAACGTCGTCCCACGAGAGGAGAACGGCGTCCGCCGTGCGGACCGGATCGATCTCGCCCTCTTCGATGGCGGACGAGAGGTCCGCTGGGGTGCTGCGCGTCAGGCGGCGGGCATCATCGAGGCTGTACTCCGGCCGCCGCTGCACGAAGAGTTCGCGGATCAGCGCGCGATCGGTGCTGCCTCCGATAAGTGTCTTGCGCGGCGAAGCGGCGTCGTTCCGTTCTTTCGGCACGGTGGGGCTTACCTCCTGCGGGGGGAAGTGCGCCGCGCGAGGACCGCGGCCGGGTTTACGAGGGGGGCTGCGGGCGCCAAACTCCGGGGCGTCGTCCCTTCACCACAAACGCTTATGCGAGAAAACGTTAGAGTCGCTTTTCGTGCGGAGAACACGAGCGCAATGCGACTTCGACGGTGGGCTCAGGAGACCGTCAAGTACCACACGAAAGAGGAGGTCGAGCGCTTCTTCGCGGAGATCGATGACCCGCGCGATCTGCTCCTTTTCGACCTCATCTACCGGCACGGACTTCGGCGTAAGGAAGCCGCCCTCCTCACCCTCGATGACTTCCGCGAGGAACGGATTTGGATCTGGCGCGTCAAGCACGGGAGGTCATGCGGGTACCGCCTGCATGAGCGAACGCTTCTGCTCTATGCGCGCTACCTCGCGATCAGGCCGGACGACGGCACCCGGTACTTGTTTCGATCCCGCCGCCGGTCATCGCGCCCGATCTCGGGCGCGGAGATCAACCGGCTGTTCCACAAGTACGCGAGCGCCGCAGGTCTGCCCCCGGATCGCGCACACGTGCATACGCTGCGACACTCGATTGCCGTTCATCTCGGGGAAATCGGATGGACGCCCGGTGATGTCCAATTCTGGCTCGGCCACCGCGATATCAAATCCACCATGGTCTACTTCCGCATCACCGATAAGCGCGCCGAGTTGCTGCATGAGGCGATGCGCCAGTCAGACGGCATCGCCCGGACGGGGCGCTGAGCAGCCGCATTCATGCGAACGCACGTTTTCTCGCATAAACGTCAATACCCAAAACAGGTGCGCGGCGTAGCTGCTCGGGTGCGCGCGGCGAGCAGCACGCACGCACCGACGTCGCACGGTCGCGCTGCATCTCACGATCATCCTTCAGCGTCGCCATCACGGCGTCGAACGGCGCCGCGATGGTCACCTGGTCGGGCGGCGTAATCGGGTGGTGTGGCATGGCGTCGCCGAGCTGCATTCAACGTTCCCCCATCAGCCAGGCGCAACAACTCAAGAAGGCGTGGCCGACACGCGCTCGCCTACAATCGGAGCCAATGCCCTCAGGACGATCGGTCTTCCTAGTCTGCGCGATGTCGGTCGCGCTTGCCTTGCAAGCTGCGGAGCCGGTGCGGATTTCTGGCTACTCTTTGGCTCGGGTGGCGCCCTATGAGGGCCGGTTTTATGAAGCCGATCGATCTCGCATGTGGGTCTTCGTGGAGCGCTCCAGAATTACACTTTGGGAGGGCATTTATAAGCTCGGGGCCGTCGCCGATCTTCCGCCCAGGCAGGACTATGCGACGGAAACCGCGTGTGCGGTCTCAAATGAGAACGAGCTTTTCCTCTGGGTCACGATCAGTGGCGTCAAGGACGTGGGAGGCGTCTATCTCGTCAGCGTCAGTCGGACCGTGCAGCTACCGGGGCCCCAGGGGCAGGACTTTCGCTTCATCGGCTCACTGAAAAAGCTTGCGGGCTCGGATCTCGGGATCGACAGCGTCACCGCGGCGCCGGATGGCCATGTCTGGATGAACGGCCGCACGATGTCGGTCGCCGCGGCCGATGGCAGCGACTTTCGATCGCTAGACAACACCGGTATTCCTGCCGGTCAACCACGGCAGGATCCCCGTCTCCATAAGCGACAACCATTCTGGGGCCCTGATCAGGTATTTCCCTCACCACGTGGACTGCGAGCGTGGAAGCTCACGCAGGTATTGGACGGCGCGATCGTCGCCGACGGGGAGTCACGCCGAATGCACCATGTCGCCGCCGGGATGCGGTTCTACCGCATCATTCCGATCGGCGACGGGCGTTTCGCCTGGGCCATCGATTTCCGGTATGGGATGCATTTGCTCAGCGCCGGAGGCGAAGTCATCACTCTCGGCAAAGAGCTTCTCGGTGGGAAACAGATCACCGGGTCCGCGGTCACGGGTGCAGATCAAAGCGAGCTGTGGCTGTCGGTCGGATCGGAGCTGATTGCGGTCGCGCTCGAAAACGGTCGCCCGGTGATCCGACATCGCTATCCACCGGTTCGCGGGAGTCTGGGTTCGATTGCGACCGACGACGGAAAGACGTTTTGGGCGATATCGAGCGATGCCGGCTTACGCGTTCTGATCGTGGGAAGCGACGGGAAACTCACAGCGGCGACGATCGCATCGGCGGGTGACCGGAAGATCCTCACGACTGCGGGCACGAACATGTGCATCACCGTTCGCGGTGAGTTCTCGTTAGGGGCCTCGGAGCTGTGGAGTCCTGACGGGAGCGTCGGGAAACTAACAGCGCCGATGATCCATCCGTTGGACGAAAATTACCGCGATCCTCCTTTCTTTATGATCCTTCCAGGGGGCGTGAACGGGGACGTGGCGAAATTCGTTGCCGAGCCGCCGATCACTCACGCGTCCCTCGAGTTCGGAGGGCAAACGCTCGCAACCGACGCGCATCCGGCGACTCTTCGCGTCGGCGACAAGATCGAGAACCTGAGAGCTCAGTTTACGGTTCGTGGCGGCAAGAAGCCCCTTCCCGGCCAGATCCGACTTCACGTGAGAACAGCCGGGCTCGCGCACGCTACGCCGTGGATCGAGGTCGAGGACGTCACTGCGAAGAACACGATCCAGCTCAACCTCCCCGTGAAACACGGCGTTGCCTACGACATCTCGGTCGAATTCTCGGCAGCCGATCAAGCAGGTGCCGCCCTCGTTACGTGGCCGAAGATCGAGTTCGTTGCGCCGCTCATCGAACAGCGCTGGTTCCGAACGCTGCTCGTTTACCTGGCGATTGTCCTCGCCGCCGCGCTGCTGTTCCTCATTCCTCTCGGCTCAATAGAGTTCCGCAGTTGGATCCCGATCGTGGTGATGCTTCTGCCGAGTGCGACGCTCTTCGCGGATCATCTGGCGAAGCAGATCCACGTCCCGATGCTCATAGCGTCGCTCGTCGGGACCATCGTTGTCGCGACCGCGTCCGGCCTTCTCTCGCCCGCAGCTTATCGGGCCTTTGCGCGTCTGCAACCGTTGCGCGCGCTGACGCCGCTCGCGCTGCGCTGGCCGTCGTTCCGGCGGCGCCTCTTCGCGCCGTACGCAGAGCGGTTGCGCGAACAGCTCGAGAAGCACAGCGCCGAAGCGAATCTCGAAACGTATGTCGCGATCCCGGCGCGCTTCACCACCGATGATGACGACAAGGGGCGGCTCGAAGCTACGCCTGCCGCCGCGTTGGCGCGAGCCCTCACACGCCGCGACAGCGCTGGCGAGGCGACGCACGTCGTCATCGAAGGACCGGGCGGCGGCGGCAAGAGCGCCTTGTTCCGGGCCACGCTCATCGAACTGCTCGACGCGTTCGACGCTGGCGCGCGATCGCCACTGCCGATCTTGGGCAACCCGGCCGGCGACTCAATCGCGATGATCGTCGAGGCGGCGCTCGCCAGGTACGCGATCACGTCCGAACTCGTCGCAGCGGAAATCAGCGGGGGAAGGATGATCGTGGCGCTGGACGGTGTGTCCGAGTCGTCGCTCGCGCCGGAAATTCTCGATGCATTCGTTCGAAGCGAAGAGGGAGCGGTCACGTCTCTCTTCGTTACCACGCGGCCGAACGACCGTTATCGCAAGTCGATCACAGCAGCGGACCATTGGATCCGCGCCGAGCCGCAACGCCTCGATGACGACACCCTGGCGCTGTTCGAGGCGAAGTATCTGCACGCTGATTCTTCGCAACGCGCTCTCACTAACGCGATGAAAGACGTTTGCCGCACCGAGGAGGGTGGATATCTGCCGATCCTCGTGCGGCTGGCGCTGATGTCCAAGCGCGACGTCGAGAAGGTTGCGGATCTCTACGAAGAGGTGTGCCATCTATTGCTCCGCATCGGGGGCGAATCGCAGGAGGTGATCGATCGAGCGAGCGCTCTCTGCGTGGCGACGTACTGGAAGACTGGCGATCGCACTCTGCCCTTCGCTCGAGCGACGGAAGAGCAACGCGCGCTGCTCAAGACGCTTCTCGACGCCGGGCTGCTCATCGCCGCCGACTCCCGTTTCGTCTCGTCGTCGTCGCCGATCGAAGTGCGCTTCTTCCACGATTCGATGCAGACGTATCTGACCGCGCGCGGTCTGGCCAACGACGACTCCCAGCCCGCGGAAGAAGTGCTTGTGGAGGCGGCGGCCGACCCTCGATTCCTGAGAGCGGAAGATGCGCTGTACGAATGGGCGACGGAGATCTTCCGGATGTACCTGCAGGCACTCGCACGCGACCGTGCGCGTCGCGTGCTGAATGACGCGCTGCGGAGGTGGAGCGTTAAGTACCGCGAGGACCTGAAGATGATCAGGATTCGCCACGCGATCCCTCGCACGTTGCGGGAGCAACTGCCGGACAATGCCGTTGGCGTCACCGCTCTTCTTGAGACGGCGCGCGCCCTGTGCGATCACGCTGACGATCCGATTGCCGCGCTCGGGCGCCTGTTCGCGGGACTTGCGCCGTACGTTCGCAAGGTCGAGATGGCGCGACAGCCGGTGGCTAAGTTGGGAACCTAAAAATGCGAGCAGGGCGAGGCGTGCTATGGATGTACTACTCGCTCCTCCTGCGAAATCCGACTTTCACCGCACTGCCGCCTACGGCAGCGATGATGCTCGGCGGCTCCGCGGCTTGCTCTTGCACCCGTCGCATTCTAGCCGGAGTCCTCGCGCAAGCGTGCGAGGCGTGAACGGCGTCGCGTAGTGCCCTGCACGCGCTCCCGTTGTCGCATGACCTCAGCAACGTGCCGCACAACCGCATCGATCTCCGCCTCCGTGAGGCGTACTACTCGGCCTTGTACGCGCGCATACACGTCTGCACGGTGGTCAACGACACACGGGTCCACTTGCAGCGCGGAAAGCCAGATGCCCGCTTTGCGGTCAGGCTCGCCGCCCGCCGCGACACGAATTTGCATGGTTGCAGGGATCAGCTCGATCGAGGCGCGGCCGGTCACGATGCAGTCGAGGAGATCGCGTTTTGTTCGGACGGGCCTGAACATAAGGAAGAGAGAGAAAGGATTGACGCTTTTGGATAGAAGCGTCAGTGGCTTTCATACCGTACGCGCAAATTCGTGAGACTTCACGATCCTTTCGAAGTTGTCGTTGCGCCGCTTATTAGACACAGCGGCGTACCGCATTGCGGTCGCAAGACTGCGATGGCCGAGATGGTCGGCCACGTCCACCAAGTCGAGTCCGGAATCTAGAAGTGTTATTCCACAGGCGTGTCTAAACGCATGCGGGTTCGCGCGAGACGCCTTCGCCGCGCGGGCGTACTTGCGACAGGCGTGGTAGATCGTCTGCGCGCAGATGTGCGTATCGGGGAGCCTTCCGGGGAAGAGGTAGGGGTTGTCGGTCCGGCACTGCCGAAGGTAGGCGCGCAGCAGCCGGACGGATTCGGGGTGCAGCCGGTAGACGCCCGACCGGCTGCCCTTCAGCCGGCGAATCGTGATCGTCATCTCCTTCAGGTCGATGTCATCAACGCGCAGCTGCGCGGCTTCGCTGCGGCGAAGGCCGTGCCGGTAGATAAGGTCGAAGAGAACACGGTCGCGCAGCGTGCGGATTTTTCGAAAGAAGCGCCGAATCTCGGCCTTCGCGAAAGAGCGCGGTATCTCGATCATCGTCGGCTTGCTGCGGCGCCGCTTTTTTGACGCCCTTTGAGGGCGTCGGCGTGACGGCTTCGATTGCCGCTGCGTGCGACGACGGATATTGACGCTTTTATCCATTTTGGTGAGTCGTGGAGGGGAAGGGGCCGCCACTCTACGGGGCCTGGGTTGCTTCGAACAGCAGCGCAAAATGCGGTTCTTTCCTTCGCAATCGCAGCCGCCGTTCTTCTGAGCGCTGCGTGTCGAAATCACGAACACCAAGCATCCAGCACCGCCGAGGCTCGGCAGCAGGATGCACCAAGTAGGGTGGGCACCTCCGCCGATGTGGCGCGCTTCGTGGGCACACTCGGACAGTCCAAGGATGCGGCGGTCGCGGCGCTCGGGCCTCCCACGCGCGCGATCGACGTCAACGACAGCGGCTCCGGGCCGCCGTGGAACCGGCAGCAGCACTTCCTGACCTACGAGTACGAGGCCGATGGTCGCAACCAGCGCGTGTACGTCGGTGACGATGGGCGCGTCGTCGGGCTCTGGGTTCCGCTCGCCCACGGCAGCCTGGATGGAGCAGCGATGTACGAGGGCGTTTCTTTCGACACCGCGTGGGCAACGGCAGGCGGCGGGGCGACAGAGCCGAGCATCGTGAGCGAGGTCGTGGACCGCACCCATCAGGCCTCGAACCGCGAGCCCATCGTGCTCACCACCGCCGTCCAAGGCGTACGCAGCGACGGCCGGCGCCTGATGCTCGTCGGCAAGTGCCGGGAGCCCTTTCGGGCCGCGAGCGCCCGCCACTTCGACACGGTGTCGAATGCGTGGGTGGAGACGCTCGGGCGAAATCCCAGCTTCTCCTGGCGCGCGTGCACGGCGTACCACGTCGTTGTGGCGAGCGAGGAGCACGAGCTGAAGTTCCTCGACGACTACAACTACAACACGCTCTTCGATCGGACCACCGGCGAGGAGATCGACGCCGGGCGGGCGAGGGCGACTGGGGCCACAGCGCGTGACCGCCTGCATCGCATCGCGGAAGACTTCCACGATCAGGCGGAGGTGAAGTGCTCACCGGCACCCTTCGCGCCCGAGCGCGCGCAGCAGCTCACCAAACCCTTCTCCCTCGATGCGGCAGTTGCCGGGCCAGGCCAGGAAGCGCGTGGCAACACCCGCTACTTCCAGTGTCGCGTGACGATCGGACTCTCGGGACCGGCCGATGCCGACATGGAGATTCCCGTGACGTGGGGCTACTACGGCGGCACCGTCAGCACCGCATCCTTCGCCGTCAGCGCGCACGTCCTGCACGGTGCTCCGGAGACGGTTATCGATTTGCCCGGCTCGATCGGCGTGAACCAGCCGCAGGCGATCCGGCTGTGGGCGAAGGTGGACGCGACGAATACCACGTTCATTGATGCGCAGATGTCCTTCGTGTGGTGACGGACGCGGCGAGCATCCGGGGGCTGTTGGCAAGAATTACGACACGATGCGTGCTCTGAAACCGCACGGGCATGCGGCTATCGCGGCAGCATCACGACGCGACTACAAAACAACCGCGCGTCACTTGTGTCAATGAAGGCGGTCCGGCAGAGTTGAGGTAAGCGCCGGTCCCCGGCACTACCAACACTTCATCCCCCACACCTCCCATGCAGTTCCGCGCCCGGCGATCGGCGTGGCTCGCGCTCGTAAGCATTGTCGGGCAGACGGTGCTCAGCGCGGCCGTGGCCGTTCCTCTCTCGTTCCCGGTCGCGGCGGCGGCCACGAAGAATGCAACCGGCATCGTCTCGCACGGGGCGCTGCGCACGATTGACGAGCGTATGGGCGGTACCTCGGACAGCTCCGATCCGGTCTTCATCCCGCCTGATCCCCAAGCGGAACCAACACCGCTGCTTCCGGACGGCACGTACCGGCTGCCAAGAAGCTACATCGAGAACCCCGACCTCGTGCAGTCCGAGGCAGCGGTCTCGCGCCAGGCGACAGCGCCCGCCACCTCCGAGCAGAAGCACGTCTCCCCGAAGAAGGGCGGCGGCCCGATTCCGCTGCTCGCGGTGGGCGGCTCGATTTCCTCCAACACCACCTGGGCGCTCGCGGACTCGCCGTTTGAAGTCACGAGCAACGTGACCGTCGCCACGGGCTCAACGCTCACCATCGAGCCGGGCGTGGTGGTGAAGTTCGACGCAGGGACGAATCTCACGATCCTCGATGGCGCGACGCTGACCGCGAACGGCACGACCGCGGCCCCGATCAGCTTCACCTCCATCAAGGACGACTCGGTGGGCGGAGACTTGAACGGCGACGGCACAGCCACCACACCCGCCGCGGGCGATTGGGACGGCATCTACATCGCGGGCTACAAGGACGGCTCGAACGTGGTCCATCCGGCGTACGGCAGTCTCCAACACATCGTCGCGCGCTACGGATCGCAGCTCTCGTCGCGCTTCTCGAACCCGGCGATGTCCTACGTCGCTGCGTCGAAGATGAGCGCCAACGGCATCTACTTCGACACGCCGGCCAACAGCGCGCTCACCTGGGACCACCTGACGCTCACCGACAACACCATCAACCTGAATCTCTACGCGGTGCCGTCCGCGATCACGGTCACGAACTCAGTGTTCCGCGGGGCGACGGGCCTGTTTGCGATCCAAGCCGCCCAAGCCTCGGGCGCGAAGATCACGAACTCGGCCATCGACCAGAACGGCGGGACTGCGACCTTCTACGCCGCCGTGAAGTCGTACTCCAGCGCGATCACCCTCCAGTACGACTCCATCGCCTACAACCGGAGGAGCGACGGCAGCGACTGGGGCGTGGACGCCGCGGGTGCGACGGTGAATGCCGCGTCGAACTGGTGGGGTGCGACCTCCGGCCCGGAGGTGAGCGGCCAGTCGGCCACCGGCGGCGGCAGCAAGGTCTCGACTTCGGTCACGACAACTTCGTGGTTCGGGAGCGCCTTTGAGGCGGATCACAAGCGCGGCAACTTCCCGTGGACGATGAAGGGCGGCGAAGGCGTCGATGTGGCCTCCGGGAACTTCGTGTTCACGGAGAAGGATCTCTCAATCCCCACGATTGGCTTCCCGCTCGAAGTCGGACGAACCTACAACAGCCAGCTCGGGGCAACGGTGAATGGCGACTTCGGCTGGGGATGGACATGGACGTACGGCACGAACCTCAACACCGCCGCGGACAGCAACGGCGGTGTGACCTGGGAGCAGCCGGACGGTGCCAAAAACTACTTCAAGAAAAACCCCGGCGACGGCTCCTTCACGCCGGAGCAAGGGATTTACGCAGTTCTCACCTACGACAGCGCGAGCCAGACCTACACGCTGAAGCACCAGGACCAGACGACGTGGGTGTTCAATTCGTCCGGCAAGCTCGTCTCGCAGATCGACACGGACGGCAACACCACGACCATCGCCCGCGACGGCACCGGCAAGATCACAACGATCACCGAGCCGACCGGCCGGACGCTCACGGTGCTCTACTCCGGCAGCGTCATCTCGAAAATCACCGATCCCCTCGGCCGGACGCTGAACTACACCTACGGGTCAGCCAGCAGCGTCTCCGGCGTCTCGAAGAAAGAGCCGGACGGAACCACGGTCTACAACTCGTGCAGCTACACCTACACAGGCGCTGCGACCACGATGACCGGCTTCACCGACTGCGAGGGCAATGTGCTGACCCAGACCTTCGATACGGCGACGCCGAAGCGCGTGGCGACCCAGGTCTGGAACGGCGGGACGCAGATGCGCATGGTCTACGGCGCGGCGACGGACACCGTGACCGGGCTCTCCATTCCGCAGTACGCCACCGGCGTCTGGGACATGTACGGGAAGGCCAACATCTACTACTACACGAAGTCCAACAAGGTCACGGAGCACTGGCGCGAGAAGCAGATCCTTTCTGGCGTCTACTACTGGTACAACGAGGATCTCTGGACCTTCGTGAGTTACGCGACCTCCTCGTACCGCGACATCGACGGGAAGACCACCACCTACACGCGCGACTGGAACACGGGGAACCTTCTCACCGAGACCGCACCGGGCAGCCGTACGACGACGCGGACGTACGACGCCTTCAATAACGTCAAAACGATCACCGACAATCTGAGCCGCACGACCGGCTACGACTACGACGGCGAGCAGCACCTCGTCAAAGTCACGGACGCGCTCTCGCACGAGACCACGACGACCTACACCACGGCGGGACTTCCCGATACGGTGACGGATGCGCGCACCAAGGACACAGGCTTCACCTACGACAGCTACGGCTATCCGGCGACCGTGACGAATGCCGCGGGCGAGGTGCTGACCTACCACTTCGACGCTGGCGGTCGGAAGCTCTGGGAGGAGACGCCACAGCACGAGCGCACGACGTACACCTACAACGGCTTGGATCTGGTGCTGACCGTCAGCGATCCGCTCTCCCACGTGACGACCACCGTCTACGACACGTCGGGAAGGAAGACGAGCGTGACGGATGCCGAGAACCACGCCACCACCTTCCAGTACCAGCGCAACCAGCTCTGGAAGACCACGGATGCGAAGAATGGCGTCGTGCAGTTCACGCTCGATGGAGCGGGTAATGTCTCCTCCATCCTCGATGCCGCGGGCCACACGACGATCTTCACGTGGGACCAGTTCGGGCGGAAGCTCACCGAGAAAGATCCCAACAACAAGACGTTCAGCTACGAGTACACCTACAGCGGCCGCATCTCGAAGGTGACGGATGCCGTGGGCGGCACCGCGGCGTTCGTCTACACGACGGCGAACGACCTGGATCACATCAGCTACTCGGACTCCACCTCGGTCAGCTACAGCTACAACGGCGTCGGCGCGCGGCTCACGATGACGGATTGGACCGGGACCACCACCTGGGTGCTCGATGCGCTGAACCGCCCGACCAGCATCACGGACCCGAGCGGCAACACGATCGGCTATGCCTACGACGCGGTGGGGAATCTCACGACACTGACCTATCCGGGCAGCAAGGTGGTCGCCTACGGGATCGATGACGCCAACCGGATCGCGACCGTCACGGATTGGGACAGCCGCGTGACTACCTACACGCCCGACGCCGACGGCCGGATCGAGAGCTTCACGCTCCCGAACGGCGTGGTCACGACGGTCGGCTACGACGCGGCGAGTCGGCAGACCCACGTGGAGCACAAGAAGGGCACCACGATGATCGCCTCGCGCGACTACACGCTGGACGATGTCGGCAATCGCGAGACCGTGACCCACGACGGCAGCGGCGTGGACACCATCACCTACGATGAGCTCTACCGCATTACGGGTGTGGGCTACGCGGATGGGACGCAGCAAGCCTTCACGCACGACGCAACCGGGAACTGGACGAGCCAGACGCTTTCCGGCGTCACCACGAACTACGCGGTGAATGCCGCCGACCAGCTGACGAGCGCCGGCGACGGGCTGCGCGCGTACGACAACAACGGCCAGCTCGTGAAGATCGGAGCGCACCGCGGCTTTACCTGGGACGTGCGCGGCAAGCTCACGGCGATCACCGATGCGCCGTCCAACACCGCACCCACCGCGAACGCGGGCGTGGATCGCTCCACCTACGTCAGCCGCCTCGTGGTGCTCGACGGGCGGGCATCGAGCGATCCCGAAGGCGAGCCGCTGAGCTACGCCTGGCTGGAAGGGCTCGACGACACGCACCCGAACCCGGTCATGGGCATTCTCCGCGGTGCGCAGAGTCCCACGCCCGGCTTTACCACCTCGACGGCCGGGACCTACGTCTTCCGCCTCACGGTATCCGATGGACGCACAACGAGCGCCGTGGATACCGTCACGATCACCGTGCAGGCCGGGAGCGCGCCGACGCAGGTGCTCTCCTCGACGGCCGCCGCCGCGGACTCCGGCTACGTCTACTCCACGAGCCCGACCGGCCGCATGTTCAGTAACGACGTCCGGGCGGGGAAGAACGGCACGACCGAGTACCGCGGTGCCGCGCAGTTCGTCCTCCCGGCGCAGCCGTGGGACACGACGCTGACTGCCGCCACGCTCGATCTCATGGGCAAGAGCAATTCCGGCAATGTCTCGACCGATCAGTGGAGCGCGGAGCTGCTGCCGACCAGCGTGGATGCGAACTGGAGCACCACCGCGAGCTGGAACACCATCGGCACGGTCACGCCGGATACGACGCTCTCGCCCACGCTCGTTGGGCTCAACCAGGTGGTCGCGAACTCGCTCGACTCCTGGAGCTTCGCCTCCGCCGATCTCGCCGTGCTCGGAAGCCGCCTCGCGGGTTCAGGCAAGCTCTCGGTCCGCACGAAGGGCGTGGTGACGCCCACCATCGACTACGTGAACTGGTACGGCGGGAATGCGACCACCAGTTCGAACCGGCCGAAGCTGACGGTGACGTTCAGCCCCACAGCACAGTACGACCACACTCCCGTCGCGAACGCGGGCCTGCCGCAGGCGGTGACTTCCGGCACGCTGGTGACGCTCCACGGCGAAGGCTCGTTCGACTACGAAGACAGCGCCGTCACGCATAGCTGGACGGAGGTGAGCGGCCCTTCGCTCACGCTGAGCTCCGCCACCGCGGCGTCGCCCACCTTCACGCCGTCGGCCCTCGGCGTGTACCACCTCCGAGATACCGTCTCCGATTCCACGAGCCACACGGCATCGGCCGACGTGCTGATTACGGTGATCCAGCAGGCGGCGCCGCACAGCTCGAGCTTCGTCTACAACGGGGACGGTGATCGGGTGTCGCAGACCAACGACAGCGTGACAACTACCTACGTCGTGAACTCCGCGCCCAAGCTCGCATCCGTGCTCATGGAGACCACAGGCGCGAGCACGACCTACTACATCTACGGGCAAGATCTTCTCTATAGCCTGAATGCGTCCGGACCGCACTACCACCACACCGACGGCCTCGGGAGCACGATCGCGACTACGAACGCGAGCGGCACCGTCGAGCAGAGCTTCGACTACGACGTGTTCGGGGCGCTCCGGAGCGTCACGGGTTCGACCGGCACGAAGTACACCTTCACAGGCGAAGAGAATGACACCTCGGGTCTCGTGTACCTGCGCGCGCGCTACTACGACCCCACCACGGGCCGCTTCATCAGCCGCGATCCGTATCCGATGAGGGCTGCTGACACGCAGACGATCAACCGCTACGTCTATGTAAAGAACAACCCAACGAACTACGTGGACCCGAGCGGGGAATTCAGCTTACGCGCGGCTGCCCAGTCGTGGCTTACAAATACCGTCAAGGGCCTCTCGCGTACGATGGCCTTCATTAGCCCTGAATACGGGATACTTGCAGCCACTGTGATTAAGCAGCGAGCGCAAGACACGACACTGCACCCTGAGTGGATCGGAGGGCCTTCCACGATGAGCGATGCTTGGAGGCATTCACAAACGAGCAAGGATGTTACCGAATGGGCTGGTTCGGGTATCGCGCTTGGCGCTGGGATTGTCAAAGAGATTTGGGATACGCATAAGCCAGAGTGGACGCTCGGCGCGACGACGATGGACCTTCACAACAATGCCGTCGGTGTGATCGCAGGCGTGCTTCACACAGACATTGACGATCGATTCCTTCAGGTGTTGGATGAGAGTCGGAAGAATCGCGAATATCTGCGTAGCCTCAACCTCCTCGACTGATGACTTGGCGTTCCAACATTCCGACGCTGCTGGTCTTCCTCGTGGCGGCGTGCACCCGCGCTGGGACGCCGGACAGCATGATGCACTTTCAGAATGACAGTTCCCAAAGAGTCAGCCTTCTTGAAGTCAATGTGGTCACGGAGTATGGCCGCGGCGAATTCCAGACCCAACCCGCATCCGAGCACGATCAGTTCTACAAGATTGCCGACATTGGAGCACACGAGCGCAGGGATTTCGCCTATCTCAGCCTGAGTGAACAGACGATAGATATTAGGGTTACGTGGGAGGATGGAAAGGTCTCTCGGTATAACGTCGGCTACGTTGATGACTTGTTCTCCGCGTCGCATACGGTTACAGCGACCTCGGATCGCCAATTACTCTTTGACGGACGGCCGGCGAATCCAGTGCAGAGCAGGCCGGAGGAGAATTTTGGCAAGTTCACGTCAGGAGTGAGACGAGAGTCCCCGTCGATCTCTACCAGTACGTGACGTACGTGCTTGGGCACACATGGTGATGAAATCTTCGCAGCTTACGGATGCCATTCTGCGGGCAACGAACGACCTGAAGAACTCGGTCGCTGAGCGATCGGAGATCTCCACAGGTATGCACCTCGCGCGTGACCCGGCGCGCGAGGTGCAGCGCTACGAGCACGCCTGTCGCGTGTGGTTGCGAATCACGGAGCTACGTCACCTCGCAGTGCTGCTCGATGTTAGGCCGCAAGCTAGCGATGCCCTCTTGTCGGCTAAGGGGACACAGGAGACGGCCTGGCGGCTTCGCTTGTCAGATGCCGCCCTCCGGATCGGCATGAAGCAACACGAAGAGCGAGTACATTGGTGGACACGGTTCGCAGGGCTCATCGATCCCGAACTCGTGCCGGAGTTCATCGAGCACTTGCTACGCCGCGATCATCTCGCGGATTACGAGATGCTGCGCATCTGGACGGGCGATCCCTATTTTGATTTAGGCAATTCTGCAGAACAGCAAATCCGCGAAGCGGACATTCGCTACTTACGCGCTGTTCGACAACGCAAAGACACTGTCGTCGGGTTCACGGCAGAAGCGGAAAAGTTTATGGTTCGCGTTCCTTGGCGCTGGTGGTGGTACGCAGAGGAGATCGGCAGCGGCACATTTATCGGGCCGCTGCCGGACGAGGGATCTCCGCGTTCGTAATCTCCCGTGAAATGGCTTGGATCGCTAACGTGAGAGCGACCACAGGTTTCACCCGGCACCGTGTTGTCCACGCGCCGGGTGGACCTGTGACTGATATTCCGCGCGTTACGCGTGTCGCAATTTACGCTGCTGACGGCGGCTTCTACCTACTGCATTTTTCGGCGCGGAATCAGATGGTCGCGGATACGTGGCATGTCACACGCGAGGAGGCGATGGAGCAGGCAAAACTGGAGTACCTCATTGGCGACGATGACTGGAGGACCGAAGAAATCGAACGAGAACGCACGCCGTAACGTATTAATCGGCCTCTATGTTGTCTTCCCGATCCGCCCTCTCAACGCTGGTTGCGCTCACGCTGGCTGCCTGCTCTCCGCAGGCAGCCAGCCAGCCGCCGGTGACGACGCCTTCCATGAATTCAACCACGCAATCGATAGACCAGGCCTACGTAACCGCGCTCGGTAGGCTCGGCGCTCTGCGCCATGTGAACGCGGGCCGCACACTGGTCGCCGACCAGCTGGAAGCTTGGTATGAAGGATCAGAACTTGTCCTCGCGCGAGCGACGTTCGAGGGTAGGGACCGCAGCACTGCGATCGATTTCTTCTACAGCGATACGAGGGCAAAGCTTGCCGTGGAGCGGGATGCGAACAGCAACGAGAAGCGAACCTATCTCACGAGCTCGTCAGAGAGTGTAGGCGATGCAACTTCATTGGCGAGCATCGCAACTGAAGTCCGGGCCACCCTTCGGGATTACGGGGAAGGCAAGGACGTACGTCCACCTGCGCAGGAATAGCGTTCTCCGACATTTCGCCACTGCGCCCATCCGATGATGATGAAGTTCGATCCATTCCGCACTGCCGCGTGGCTGGCGTCTACAGCCCTCCTCCTCTGCGCCTGCGCTCCCCCACGGTCACCCGCGCAGGTCACCGTGCGGAACGCCACAGCTGAGGATATTGTCGAACTCACGATCGACGTCAGCAAGCAGCATCTCGCGGCCAGAAACGTGCCACCGGGCGGCGCGGCTACTTTCAAGTACAGTATCGGCGTGGAGTCCGATTATCACGTGGTCGCTAAGTTCGTTTCCGGCCAGACGCTCGATCGGTCCGTCGGCTACGTGGATGCCGGCCTAAACTCACAAGACTCCCTCACGGTCTACGCGGGTCATATCGACTTCCAGCCGCAACCGTGAAGGCACGCCCCACAGCGTCGGTTGAGCGGCAACGCAGGGTTATTGCGCAAGGAACGTCTATTGTCCTCATGCTGATCCTTTCTGCATGCGCGAACCTGAGCCCAGGTACATCCGGCACAGCTCCCTACGATCGAAAGCAGAGTTCCATGGTTGATCGAGAGACGGCCATGATTGATGCACAGCTAAATTCGATGCAGCGGCTGGAGCGCGATCTCGCCGGAGTTTCGACGCAGGGAGCACACGCTGTCGGCCACTTTAAAGACGCCACTCTACGAAAGGCAACAGTGGAACAGTATGGCGAGTCGTACAAGGCGAGCAGCCGGTTCTACTTCTCGACGAGCAGAGAGCTTATCTTCGTCGCCGAGACTGAGGAGCGATACGATCGCCCCTTCGATGTACCCGGCGCGCAAGTGAACCAACGGATTGAGCGTGTCTATTACTACGAGACGGGCCACGCACCTCTGGTCCGCGAGGATGGCAGAGATGTCGACGCAATGCGGAGCGAACGACTCGGTGCGTCCACCTCTTCGTTCGCGAAAGTCCTCTCTAGACAGCTGATGGCGGATTACATTCAGGCCAATCCTTCTTTTCAGAGTCGCATCACGACCTTCACGTACGATGGGGCCGGCAATGTCCTGATGCTGCCATCCAGCGCCGCGGCGCCCTCGGGCTCTAAGTGAGGACGGCGCTCTCGCTGCCTTGCAGCGCGTGGGGAGACACGCTAGAACGAGTCCGCACACCTGGGTGCACGAAGCGGGGCGCAACCTGAGCGCTCCGCTTTCGGCACTCGTGCAGGCGCTCTCCGCTACTTTCTTGCGACGCCGAGCGCGGCGCTAGTACGTCGGCCCGAAGAGCTCGTAAAAGCTCGACACATGCGGAGGAAGGAGCCCCGTGTAGTTATAGCTCCCGCGGAACACTGTCCCCAGCACCGCCGCTTTCTTCTGCTCGACCCACACCTTCGCGGCCGGAATCGCATCGACGACGCTCTTCACCACCTCAACGCCGAAGAGGATTCCCGAGGCCTTCTTGGACATCTCCTCGACAACTTTCTTCACAACCTGGAATGAGGCCGCACCCGCTGCACTGACGACGGGCGTGCTCGGTTTGTGCGCTGGGAGTAGGGGGAGTTTCGCGCGCTTCGCGATGATGCTGATCCCGTTCAGCGTCGCGACAATGTGATCGACCTCCTCCGGCAGTAGAGCGTCGCGCCGCGCGAGCTTCGAGAGGTACAGATGCGGCCAGGGTTGGAGAGGATGCTCCTGCTGCGCATCCCGAACACGGTCAAGAAGGTCCGCGATACGGCCGGCATCGCGGTAGTACGGTTCCGCAGCGATGAGCGTGAGGAAGTACTTGCTCCAGCTGAAATCCGCGAGATCAGCGGCAACGATCGTGCGCCACTCCTCTCCCTTCTGGTCAAGGCAGTCGCTGCGAAACATGTGTGGGTAGTACCTCGCCCCGCGCTCGCCGGCGAACCGCGCGTACTGCCACCCGCGCCGATAGATGTCGAAGGCGTAGAGCACCGCGAACTCCTCAGGCGTCTCTGCGACGGTCTGGACGGCGAAACCGGCATTGATCGCATCCGCTTCGGGGAGGCCAACGAAGTCTCCCGCCAGCTCCATGAGATCCTGGCGGTGCGGGACCCATGCTGCGAACGAATCGTGCGTGATTGGCTCGCGTTTGGCGTGGTACGTGCCCGGCTCAACGCGATTGGGGCTGAGCTGAAACCGGAGCCAGCGTGCGAGCTGGAGCCGCTTCTCAGGCTCTCGCAAAAACCGCGAAAACCCTTCGAGGACCTGTGCCTCCGTCGTTGCGTTCAGCGGCGCGGACTTGAACTGCAGTTGACGGAAGAGCACCGCCGCCGCGAGATGGCTCCCGAGCAGCCGCAGCTCGGTATCCGGCTCATCAGGGAGCGGGTACTGCACTTCCGCACCGCTGAGGACCACATCTACAAACCGCTGAAAGGCGTCCCGCCGCCACGGGTCCGCATCTCGATCGGTATCGCCGTGGCGAATGTAGGACTCCGCGCCGAACATCAACGTCAGATCGATCGATGCGCTGGACGGCGCAGCGGGCGTCGTCGTCATTGTCGTCATGTCGGTTGCTCCTTCGGATTCGATCCACACTCTATTCCGTCCCACCGCGTTCCAGTCGTCGCCCCGGAGCTTGCGAGCTACGGTCGCTGCCGTCAATATGGATTCGGCCGTGCGAACGCGCGGCTCCCTGACCGTCCGGGGCGTGGCGCAGTCTGGCAGCGCGCTTGGATGGGGTCCAAGAGGTCGCAGGTTCGAATCCTGTCGCCCCGAGAACGAACAAGCGGCTTGTCGCCCTCGGCTCCCGAGTCTGCGACAGGCCGCTTGTCGCGCCCACCCTCGTATCCCTCGTCCGAGCGGGCGGAACGTGCTCAGATCGCGCGCCAGCTCTCCTACTCCAGGCCACGACGCGAAATCGCGTTGAAGACTTGATGCATGAAGTGCCCGTGGATGAAGGCCATTCGCTCTTCATAGGGGTCTAATTCCACGGGGACGTGAACCACTCGTCGCTTGCCGTTCCGCGGTAGCGGCGGCAGGGATTGAGCGTCAATCAATCGAGGCCGAACATGCTCCAGCCATCCACGGCGACGCGCGTACGCGATCGTGAGATGAAACAGCTCATGGCTGACCACGCCTGGCTGGAGGAATTCGGCCCGCAGGTGTACGTCTGCGAAACGGCGATCCGCCATTCTCCTGCGCGTTCGGGCAGAGAAAAGCTCGCGCGTGCGAACTAATCCCACGACACCTCCCACACCCGTCGCGCGGTAGAAGGCTCTCGAACCAACGTGAATGTGCACGTCTGCATAGAGAGCTGAGTTCCGGAAGGGCCGGATCTGAAACGGAGTCACTGCGGGAAGGTAAGGGGAGATGCAGTGTACGAATATCGCGCGGCAACTGGAAAGAATGCGCAGCCCAACTCCTCGCAAATCGGCAAGGAAGTGAAGTCGTCCGAGCACGTACGTGCGAGTTGCGCAACTCGGACGAGTCGACGACAGCCGCCGCGACGTGGTATCAACAGCGCGCCTTACCTTCCTTGACTTCCCCGCATCCAGCGCGCCAGCCGCACACGTACAGGCGCGCTCTCCGAGACGTCCAATGCGACGTTTGTGGCTTGCAGACGCGAAAAAAGGCGAAACGCCGCCTAGCGCGCCTGCATGGGGTGATTCCGTGCTTCGGAACACCTTTCTCGCATGTCGTCAATGTGCAGAATGGCGCATGGAGACGCCGTTTTTCGGCCGTTCGTCGTCGAAAACGCCGAAAACGGAGAGCGCGCCTGCCACACGGAGACAACCGCGCTCCTCACGCGGACGCCAACGGCCCGGCGATTCGACACGCATGTGCGTGCGCGGCAGCATCTGGATGCGGAGAACTCGTCAGGGAAGGCACGGCACCTAACCCCCTTCCTCCCATGTTCCCCTCTCCCTCTCCACTCCCACCTGCGCAGTTTGGGATTCCGGTCCCGCCTGCGCCTTCAAGCGCGCCACCGCCGCCCCTCTTCGGCTATGCCGCTTTGCCCTCGACACCCGAGGCGCGGCCGGAGAACGAAGAGCTGCTTCGCCAGGTCGCTGCGCGCTTCGACGCGTTCGTGGACCACGCCCTCCACGTGCTGAACCAGAGCCGCATGACGGTGCGCTGGTACCGCGACGCGATGCGCAACTACGCCAAGTTCCTCCGCATCGGGCTCGGCCTCCCTCGCGAGGACTTCCAGCGCCGGATCTACGACATCGATGGGTGGGTCCGGTGGAATCTGCATGATCGCAAGCTCTCGCCCGCGTCCATGCACAACTACTGGCGGGCCGTAAAACTCTTCTGGAACGACGTTGCGGCGCGCGACGGCGTCCAGCACCCCTACGAAGGCAAGCGCCCACCGGCTCGGCCCCAGCGCATCCCGAAGGCCCATACACCCGATGAGTGCCGCCGCATCCTCGCGGCGACCGAGAACTACCCGTGGGAGAGCCCATTCCACCGTGCGCGGGCGCTCGCAGTCCTCGGCACGGCGCTTCTCGCCGGCCTTCGCAAGAGCGAATTGCTCGCGCTCGAGGTGCGCGACGTGGACGTGAACGCTGGCACGATCCGCATTCGCCACGGCAAGGGCCGCGGCGGCGGCAAGGAGCGCGTCGCCTACATGCCGGACGAGCTGCGCCGCCTCCTCACCGCGTACAACACCGCGCGCGCATCTGCGCACCTCGTCTGTCCCGAATTCTTCGCGTCGCTCAAGTACCGGCGGGGCATCAAGCAGGACACGCTCAAACGGCTCGTCACGTACGTCCGCGCGGCGTCCGGCGTGAAGTTCACAATGCACACGCTGCGGCACAGCTACGTGTCCTGGCTCGTCCGGTCGGGCGTCCCGCTGCCGGTTGCAAGCGAACTTGCCGGCCACACGATGATTGAGACGACGATGAATTACATCCGCGTTTTCGATACCGACAAGAGGGCGGCAGTCGGTCGGTTGCGGCTGAGCTAGCGGTGATTGCAGCCACCGCCGAAGAGAGGCAGAGTAAGGCTATCCACCCTGCCTCTTTTGTTACGGCGACAGGCCGTGCAGCGCGGTAGAGTAGTGGACATCCGCACCATGCGCGAAGACAGCGACACAACGCCGCCGTTCAGGTTCGACATCCGCGACGCCGTTGCGCGGTTGCGGTCGCTGGCGCGAGTCGATGGCGTCTCCATCCGCCTTCCGGGCATCTCCGTGAACGTGAAGGTCGATGATGTCGAGAAGCGCGCCGCTCGCGAGATCGTGATCCGGCTTGCCGACCGCCGTGTCTTGAACTCGCGCGAGTGCTGCGATAGCTGCGTGTCGAACGCACTGGCCTCCCTGGAGAAGATTCGCGCGCTCCTCGTAGACAAGCAGGTGCAGCTCGCCGACGTGTCCGATCGGCCGCTCTACCTCCTGATCTCGATTGCACTGGAAGGCATTCGCCAATTTCTGACCTATGAGGAGCGGATGAAGCGGCACGCGCGCAGGCTCTCGGATGGAGAGCTGGCCGAGGATGCAAGCTTCCCCGAGCCCGGCTACTTCTACCGCGATCGGTACCTCGTGGCGCTTGAGCAACTGCGTGCGCATCTCTTCCGCACGCTGGAGCAGATCGCGATCATTGCGGCTGTTGACGTACCGAAGATTCTTTCGGGGATGCGATACGACAATGAGTGGCAGCCGGACGCCTATCTCCCAACCTGATCGATTCGAAGGGCGCTCCACCAACTCCAACCAACTCGTGCCAGCTACTTGACTTCACTGACGGCCCTATCGGGACGGCTCGGCAACCGAACGAGGACATGAAGCTAGGAAGGAGCGACTAGGAGCGACTAGGTTAGAAGAGCGTCTCCGGGAATTCTGGGGTTGTGGTTCAGAGCATCCGTCCTGGAGCTATTGGTCCCTAATCCAGGCCCATTCCTCGTCGCGGAGGTTGATGGGCAATCTGGCCGACGCCGCCTGAAGAAGCCCCTCAAACGTCGCGTAGTACTGGCGCGCGGTTCCGTCGGAGCTCGCCGTTAGGATCTTTCGCCCATCCGAGCTGAATTCTGCGTGCTGCACATAACTGGTGTGCCCGCGCAACACAGAAAGCGTCTGGCCGGTCTTGGCGTCCCAAAGACGTGCGGTGCCATCGACGCTAGCAGTCAAGATGAAGTCACCATCTGGACTGAACCTCGCTGCCGTTACGTTCGAATCGTGGCCGCGCAACGTAACGAGGACTCGTCCAGTCTCCGCATCAAATACGCGCGCCAATCGCTCTTCTTGAGTGGCGAGAATCTTATCGCCAGCCGGACTCCAATCGACCTCAAATTCCTCGGGGTGAAGTCCTCCGAATTGGCACAGCCTCCCTCCCATGCCTTCGACGTTCCACACACTCACAACACCATTTCCTACAAATGCGATCCTTCGTGCATCTGGACTGAATATCGGATTCCCAACATGCGCCTCACGAAATTCCCTCAGCAAACGACCATTTCGTGCGTCAAACACGTCGGCTGCGCCCTCTCCGCAGAGGGCCACGACCCGTGTCCCGTCCCGACTGAACTTTGGGATGTCAATAGTCTGACTGGCGCACGAGAACGTCGACGTCACGGCACCTGTGCGCAGATCGATCTTCCGAGCCGTTCGGCCCGAGCTAACTAGGATGGACGTACCGTCAGGGCTGAACGAATGGCCATCGCCACCCCATTGGCCTCCATCCAGTCCCGGTACCGGTGCGAAGGGCTTCGTCGACCATACTGCCTCGCGCACTCCCACGTCGCTGAATTGTTGGCGAACGAGAATGTACCTGCCGTCTGGGCCAAAATACACTTGGTTAAACGTGTTAGTTCCATCGGGGCCTGGTCGCAGTTCGGCTTTTGCGATAAGCGAACCGTCCGCACTGTTCCACATTCTAAGGACGCCGGCGAAATCAATCCCGACGACCTTTGAGCCATCCGGGCTGAATGAAGCGCGCACTATGTCGGAGGTTCCACCTCGCAACACAGGCAACTCAGACTCGAAATCTGAAGCCCAGAGCCGCGCTGTTCCTTGCTCGGCGCTTATCGCTATCAGCCGGCCGTCTGCGCTGTACGATGCTTCATTTTGTACGAGATTGTTTCCAAATAGTCGCGCAAGCGAGCCTGAGCGAAGTCCGTCAATCGCGTTCCATACGATCGCAGCCTGATCTGTTGTAATGAGTACTTGCTGTCCATCGGGACGAACGTTCACGCTCTCGAAGCTGCCCTGCAGAGGCACAACCGCTCGTTGCGTGCCGGTTGTGACATCCCATAGCTTTGCGCCGCTGTAGCCGCCGGTAGCAAGGAGTCGACCGTCCTGACTGAACGCTGTGGAGTACGCCCACCCTTTACCTGCTTCCCGAAACGTGTGAATGTCTCGTCCATCGGCAGTAGAGATCAGGTGAACCACGCCGTCGAGTGTCGCGGCCCCGAACACCCTGCTGTCTGGGCTAAAAGACATCCTGAAAATGCAGCACATCACATCGCGCACTCGGGCAACTCGTTGGCCATCACTGATCCGCCAAAGACAGATTCCGTCGCGCGGGGAGAGCGTCGCAAGCTTCTCGCCGTCAGGGCTAAATGTAAGTGTGCTGTAGTCACCGACTGCCGCGAGCGCCCTCACAAGGCTGCCTGTACTCGGGTTCCACAGGCGGACGACCCCATCCTTTCCTGTGGTGGCAATCAGTCTGTCATCTGGAGCAAAGGCGACATCGGAAATATATCCCTTGGACACCATCCACTCCCGTACCAGGGTCATCGAGGACATATCGAACAGCCGCAGTCGGCCATCTGCGGCGGGCACAGCCAAGACCTTTCCTTTATGGTCTAGTGAAATATTCGAGAGACGACCTTCGCGCGGCACGAGAGAGCGCAGCTGTTGGCCTGTTGCGATATTCCACAGCTTACCGCCACCATCACCAAAGGTGATTGCCGTGTGCGCGTCTGGGGAAACACGCACGCCAGCGAGGCCTGCTCCGCCCTTGTCACCATGACGGAGTATTACCGTCACGTACGGCGCACGCATGACGCGTCGAAGCGCCTCCCACACAGGAGGAGTCCTAGCCGTTCGACCCGCCTCGACAGCAAACATCAGGGCGCGCAACGCGTCTCCCTGTCCCTCAAGGGTTCTAACCGCTTGATCGGCGAGGTCTTGGGCCCTAGTCACGCGCGTTCGCTCTACAGCAACGCGCCACTGCTGCAGGGCTGTTCCTAAGCCGAAGACCGCGACCAACACCAAGACGGTAACTAGCTGAAGGCGTCTGCGGTCCCGTGTACGCCGGTCCCTTTCGCTTCTGGCGTCGCGCTCCTCTCGGTCCCGGCTTGCCGCTAGAAAGGCTTCTTGTTCAGCACTGACGTCAGCCCGGTAGCGGTCTGCCCATGTCTCCGCTTGGGACAGACGCGCTCCTCGGTAGAGCTGGTTCGGATCGCGGTCCATGGCGAGCCACTCGGCGGCGGCTTGCTGGACTCGCCGTTCGACTAGAATCGCCTCGCGATCTTCGTCGAGCCATCGTTGGAGGCGTGGCCAGTTTCGAATCAGAGCCTCGTGAGCGACCTCGACGACATCCTCTGTCCCTCCGTTTCCAGACGACGGCGCGCCCGCCGATAGGAGCGCTGGGGCTCTCGTGACAACCAGCAGCCGCTCCGCAAGCAATTTGTCAAGCACCTCTTGGGCTAGTTGCCTGTCTGATCCAAGACGTGACAACGTCTCTTTGGAAACCCGCCGACGAGTTTCGACTGTCGCCCCACTCACGTGAGTCAGGCTTACGAAGACCTTCCGTGCGAACGTCTGGCCCTCGAGGCTCAGGCTCTTGAATACAGCGTCAGCATGGTTCTTCAATGCACCGCCGACGCCACCGATATCACCGTACGCACGGTGCGTCAGAGAGGAGCCGTCACGGCGTTCCCATAGTGCGAGTAGCGCATGGCCAAGTATCGGTAGCCCTCCTGGCTCATCAACGACCTCGCGCAGAATCGTGTCAACGAGTCCACTCTCAAAAGTGAGGCCAGAAACCTTCGATGGCCTTTCGATAACATCTCGCAGCTGCTCCGGTCCGGGACGCACGAGTACCACCTGATGCTGTGATATCCACTCAACCAACTCCGGGTAATCGAGGCAATGAGGGTAGAAGTCACTGCGCAGGCACAGAAGCAGTCGGACGCCGTACGCGCCGCGACTTCTCGCGGCGGTGACAAGTGAAGCGACAAATTCCTGCCGTCTCTCACGCGTCTTCGTAAGGGTGAATAACTCTTCGAATTGGTCGACCACCAGAAGGGTGTGCCGGTCGCTACGAGGCGACAGCATCGCCAAGCAATTCGCAAGGCCGTGCGGGCCCGCCTTCAGCGACAGCTCGCACTGGTCCCGCAGCTTGAGCCTCTCGGCGGCTGACAGCCCTAGTTCAAGATCAGGAAGCGCATTGGCCATCTCGGCGAGCGGACTCTCGCCAGGTCTGCAGATCGCCACTCGCCAGCTATGAACCCAACCGCCGTCGGAGTAAAAGCGCCCGCGCTGTAGTGCGGGAACCAAACCCGCTTGGACTAACGAGGTCTTTCCAGACCCCGAGTCACCGATCACCGCAACCACTGAGCTATCCTGTAGGGCGTTCAGAGTCGACTGAACTTCTGCATCACGCCCAAAATACAACGCGCCATCTTCCGGCGAGAACGGTAGCAACCCTAAGAAGGGACACCGTTCTGAATCCGGATGGACTGCAACTGGTAAGGCAGGAGCCTGTAGTTCGGCCGCTAGACTCCGAATGGCAGTTTCGGCAATGGTCATCCTAAGATCGACCCATTGATGCTGTCGCAAGAATGCTGGCAGCCGATCTGGGTCCGCTCCGGGGCCCAGAACGGGATAGATCCTGAAGCTGGGATTCTTCGTGTTTCGATCGAGCGCTAGACGTAGTTCTCGGTCAACCCAGCCCGCAATGCCGTTGCTGCCAACATAGATGACGAAGCTTGATGCTCTAACGATCGCGTCTTCAAGCTCCGCCATCCAGAGCTTTCCTGGTTTCAGATCGTCGACGTCAATCCAAACGGCGATACCAGCGGCTCGAAGCTTTTGAGCCAGATCTCGAGCCGGATCGGCCTCGATCCCCTCGTGACTGATGAAGACATGCGATGAGCTGGCCATCGGCCCGATTACAGCACAAGTTGCGGCGCCTGCCGTCTCGGAATCCACTCTCGTCTGTGCGCCCAGCCAGTCGCCCCGGCCGAGAGCGTCAGCATTGGGGGGGAATCTCTCGAAGCCGTTTTCCACCGTCCGCTCGCGTGCGAGGTCCAGTTGACTAGGAATCAGGGACTAACTGAGGCGAGACAACTTGACGGAGTCCTGCGCGATATCCCTCAGAGTCACGCCGCGGGCGGTCGAAACCATGTCCTTAAGTGCCACGTAGTCATGTAACTGCAGTTCGGAAGCGCATTGATGTTCGAGCTGCCGTGCCGGCTGGCTGAACTTGCCGGTCGTCGCAACGACCAAGATAGAACCTTCGTATTTCGCTCCAGCAAAGTAGCGCGCTCCCGCGAGCTCACGAATGACGCTCACGCCAACCGTGCCTTCGGTCTTCTTCGCCTGAAGCAAGATCTGCTCGCGTGTTGTGGTTTCGCGGACGGCGATCACATCAAAGCCGCCATCCCGCGTTGCCTTCGTCACCTTGGCATCGTACCCGCGCAGCTTGTAGAGCGCTCCTAGAAACAACTCAAACTCCCGGTCAGTAAGATGCAGGAAGTCGCTTTTCTCATCGAGAAACGCGGTGATCTCAGTGCGGGCTTCAGCCGTGCGGATTGCGTATTTCACCGCGTCGGAGACGGCGATGGCCACTGGTAGGGTGATCTGTGCAAGTGGCGAGGAAATGGGCGACGGGTGGATGTCACCTAGGGCTGAGATGACAGGATCAGAGATGGCTGCGGATGACTTGTGAACTACTTCGACAAGGCCGGGTTGGTTCGTGCGAAAGTTCCAGGCGCGAGGTACTTCACCAACTGGTTTCGAAGCAAAGTAGGGAGCACCGTCGGCATCGAAGATTGTCGGAACCTGGAGATCCGCTGAGGGGATGGTGTACGCGATCGTGAGAAGTCGTGCCGGAGTCAGGAAACTCAGCCCAAGTTTGTCGGCGATGGTGTTCTCGGGCTGTGGAGTGAGTTCATCAGCAAGAGTGACCCAGTTCACGCCATACCGAGACTCCCACGGTCGCCCTTTGAGGAATTGCTGCTGACTCGGCACGTCAAGAAGGTGCCGCAGATACTGACGAGCAGCGGACACCGACGAAACCAACGCGTTCCTATGAAGCGTGTCGCAGAACGCCCGTTCAGACATCACGCGCGTCACCCGAGTAGTTAATCCAGGTAAACCAGCGGGTGGCCCCTTCAGGCGGTACTCGGCATGTTCGCGCGTGAAGCGCTGGACGAACTCAGAAGCATTGGCGGGGAGCGTTCCACTCTGCCACGCCTCAAGGCTGGCGGTCACGGCGCGTGCGGCCAGATCCGGCGGAACATTGGGATCTTTAAGTAAGCAGCGCAACGTCTCTTCGATCATGACTGTCTGAGATTGTGGCGTTGATTCGTGCTTGCGCGATCTATCTGGTGAGCGGTGGCTTTGTGCCGAGTTCTTTCTCCGTGAGGAGTTTCTCGTACGCGAAGCCAGTTCGTTCTTTGTCGGTGAATGTGATCGACAACACTAACCTGGGCCGCGGATCGCCGAAGGAGATGTCGCACGACAGTAACTTCGCGTTGTCAGGAGCGCCTGAAGGCAACACCACGAGAATGTAGGTGCCATACAAGTCACGCCAGGACGCAATGTTGGTGTTCGCCCAAATCACTGTCAGCGGAGCATGAATGTAGTGTTCGATGCGGTGCTCCGCGAAGTTCACGGTGACATGTGAGTTGTCCGCTCTCAGAGTTTCGAATCCCAGTTGTGCGGCTTCCTCATCGCTGGGCTTATCCATGACGCGGGCAAGCTGCTCCATGCTTGGCCGGCTGAAGTGGACGCTGAATTTCGGAGTCCGGAGGAAGCGGTAGGCGTCACTCTCCGGACTCACGTCGAGGCCGGTGCCACTGCTTATGACAAGTGGCTGGCCGTTCGATGCCGCACGAACGCGCTCCAGCCACGACGCGTCGAAGCGTTCGTTCTTATCCGTGAGTGGGTACCAGAGGCGAGCGACGATCTCCGCTTTGCCGAGGGGATGCGCGAGTCGGTAGAGATTCTCAAGTTCCGCATTTTGCCCCGCCGTGACGTTCTCCAGACTTTGCGCGGCCGTCTGAATGCCCGTCACCGTCTTCTTGATTGAATCTTCCTGACCGCGAAGGGCATGGTGCAACTCGTCGGCGCGAGTCTGCAGCTTCGTGAGGTCGGCGAGGGTTTGCCGTGTGGCCCGCAGCGTGTCGTCCTGCGTCTTGCGGGCGACGTCGATTCCGGTGGCAGCCGCGCGCGCGTCTCGCAGCACCTTCGCCATGTTCAGATCCGTGGCGACGCGACGTGCTCTGTCCTCTGCCTCGGATTTGCTGTGAAGATAACTTTCGACGCCTTGCGTGGCGATGGCGATGACTCCGGACAAGATCACTAGGACGGCGAGGCGACGACTCCATAGCGTCGGTAGCCCGGTCACCTTGTCGCGAGTGTCGGTGAGCGTTCCAACGGCACCGGAGATCGTGCCGATCAGGATGGCAATGAACTTGAGGGCTTGGAGGATGATCTCGAGCATCTTTCCCACTTCGCGGATTGAACCCGGAATAGGAGAGTCTTCGGTAGGTCAAACCCCTACCTCGTCACTGAATCTAAAGAGTACGGCCAGGTTCCAACTCCCGCCGTCGCCCGGCACGGCGGCACAGCTAGAAATCAAGTTCCAAACGATCCGCCGCGTCTAAATGCTCACCTGAGAAAACGGCCGAGTACCGCTGCGTCATCGCGAGGCTCGCATGCCCTGCGAGATCCATCGTCACCCGATCATCGACGCCGGACTGACGTAGGAGTGTGACATACGTGTGGCGCAGCATGTGCGGCGACACCTGCACGCCGGTCCGCGTGCGGATGGTGGAGAAGAGGCGCTCGATAGCGCCTTCCTTGAGCCGGTGTCCGCGGCGAGACACGAAGTAGGGCTCCGCGACTGCGTATCCCGCTGTCTCTCGTTCGGCCTCGTACGCGCGCAGGAGCATCGACAGTTGCTTCGGCACGTACGCCGTGCGGGTCTTGCCGCCGTCGCGCCCCTTACTGCACACGACGCGAAGCGTCCGTGCCGCGGCTTGCACGTCTTGAAGATTCAGGCGCAAGACTTCTCCGCGACGGAGCCCGGCCAGCACCATGCACCCGACCATCGCGAGATTGCGCGTCACGAGAAAGGGCGTGCCGCGCCCATGGCTGAGGTGCGCGAGCAGTCGCTCGGCGTCCGCCTTGTAGAGCGCACGCGGGATGGGCGGCGAGGCACGAGGGCGCCGGAATTGACGGAGTGGGTTCCAGATGCCATGCATCGCCGTGAAGCGGTCCACAAGCGACACCGTAGCGCACCAGTACGCGCGCACGGTCCCATGCTTCGCGCCGCGGCCGCGGAGATCCGCGATCCACTCTTCAAGCACTTGCGCCTGCGCATCGGGCTCTCCGCGCAAGAACCGGACGGCCCGATCCTCCTGCGCGAGGAACCGGCGGAACTGCGTGTACGACATACGCCACCAGCGCATCGTCTGCGGACTCAGGCCCTCGATACCGAGTCCATGCTGCATCGCGCACGCAACCTCTGCGTCCAGCTCCGCGAGCGACCCGAAGTGAAAAGGCCGCGTCGCGCGGGGCCGCTGCCGTGGCAGCGGCAGGCTGCCGAGCGCGAGCCACGGCGCTGGCGCCGACACCGCAGGTTCGAGGCCGGATGGCGTTCCGTGGAGGTCCAGTTCAGACATAAGCGGTCGAAGTGGAGGTGACAGAATCGAAGGATGCTTCGGGCGTCTTACGTCTTCTTGCGCGACACTCACTCTGTCGCGCGCGGCGCTCGAAGCGATCATTTGTTCGCAGGTGAGGGTTCGCTTATTCCGGCGGCGCGCATGCGACGCGCGCTCCGCTCCGCGATCGCATGTTGGAATGCGGTATTGAGCGCGGTCGCCTCTGGTAGCGAAACCGGCTTCCCGCCCTTCACTGCCGCCATCGCCGCATCGATACGGCGCCGGAGCTCCGCGTCCGAGAATGGTAGCTCGATCGGCGGCAGCACCCGGATGCGGCGGCCCTTGTAGGGTCGTCCCTTCGTGATCCAGTAGCACGCGCCGATCGGCAAGGACGCAAGATCCTTCGTCCTCCAGGCAATCTCCTCGGCGGTCGTGAGCAGCGGATCATCGATGGCCTCATGCGGCCGTTCCTGCTCGCGCCAGACGGACCCGAGCGGCTCCAGTACGTCCGGCGCAAGCGCACGCGCCTCCGCGTACGGCATGCGGAAGAAGAACTGGCCGCCGGTATTGCCAAGCAGGTGCGGGCGCGACGGCGGCCGGAAGAGCGAGAGGGCTTGCGCCGCGAGCGTCGCGTACACCTTGTACTTGCGGCCGGCGATGAGGAACTCTTCGAGCCCGCTCTCGTTTCCGGAAAGCACGTGCGCTTCGTCCATGAGGAGCGTGTAGGGCTTTCTCTTCGCCGGAGCGATGCGCTCGCGCCGGAGCGCTGCGAGTTGCAAGACGCTCACGAGGAGACGACCCATCACATCCGCCGTAATGCCCATGTAACCACGCGGCAGGTTGACGAGGATGGTGTCGCCCCGATCCATCGCGCCGAGCAGATCGAAGCTGGAGGATGGCGCACCGAGGAAGCGCTGAACCTCGGTCGAGCCGAGGAAGGGTTCGAACTTGTTGAGCACCGCCGAGTCGTAGCGCGCTTCGTCTTTCCGAAACTGCTTCGCGAAGAACTGCTGCGTGCGCGCGGATGCGGTCGCGACGACACGCTGGCGGACTGCCGGGACGAGAAAGAAGCTCGGCAGGTCAACGAGACTCATCGGCGCCACGCTCTCGATACAGGCGCGTAGCGCATACCGCGTCAGCTCCTCAATCTTCGGTCCCCACGCCCAGCTCGCGGCCACTTCGTCGGCGTAGAGGCGCTTGAACACCGCGACTAGCATGTCGACCTGCCGCGCGGCATCCACACCCGGAATCGGGAGCAGCGGGTTCCACGTCGGGAGGAGATCCGGCCGCGTGAAATCGAGGAGCACCAAGCGCTCGGGCTTCGTGACGAGCGCCCAGCCGGCGACGCGGGCGAAGAGATCGCCGTGGAGGTCGAAGAGCGCGAAGGGCCGCCGCTCCTGCAAGTGGTAGCGCGCGAGCATCTCCAGCAGGCTCGATTTCCCTGTGCCCGTCGCGCCGAGGACAAGGTTGTGCTGGTGGAGATCGGAAGCCGCGAGATGCACAGCGATGCTCTCCCCTCCGGGGACCGCGTACGTGCCGACTGCGAAGCCTTTGCGGTTGCGGTGCGCCTGCACGAAGGGATCGCGCGCCCAGAATGCGGCCCAACCCTGCTTCGTCCGCGAAGCACTCGTCTCGAAGGTGAGCGCCACCGCTTCGAGCGGAACGAACCAGCGACGCAGCGCCACGACCACGCCTGCGCTCATCAGCAGCGCGGCGGCAGCGGCGAGAAGGAGGGTGGTTGCAGGCATAGGGCGAAGAAGGGTTCAGGAGCGATGGAGGACGTAGAGGCCCGCGACGAGTGCCAGCAGCACGAGGAGGAGCACGCCGATGTGGAGCAGTGCATTACCGAGGTAGGGCTGCTTGCGAAACCGTAGGCGGAGTTGCTGGGATCGCGAAGGCGGCGGCGGGTCCACGACCACAAGTGACCCTTCCCGCGTCGGCCGCAGAATGCCGTGCCGTCGCAGGCGCCGCAGGTGCAGCGTGGCGTGCCAGCGGCCGCACAGGCGCGCGGCCGCCACGAGCCGGTCGATGTGGAATGACGCGATCTCCTCGGAAGAAAGCAGGAACAGGAGCACGAGGAACGTCCGCCGTCCAAGCAGCGGCAGTGCGTGCTCCATCCAGTGGGTCGGCAGCTCGTGGCGCGAGGCGTAGTCGAACATCGCAGCCGTGGGTCGGCTCACGATCTCGACTTCCACGGTGTCTTTCTCAAACAGGTCTTGGAGCGTGTAGACCACGAGCCCATGCTTCACGAGGTGATCGAGCCAGCGGTTGACGCGGCGGTTGCCGACCCCCATCCGCCACGCGAGGTCGTACATGCGAAGCCGGAACGGGCCGTAGCGCGTGCGCAGCGCCTTGATGACCACAAGCAGCAGCGCTTCGTCGGGGCCGACTTTCTGCGTGAGCTGGAACAGGTGCTTCAAATCCACGCGCACTACAACGACGCCTTCCGGGGGTTCCCCGCGCGGGTGCCGGAAGATCAGGTCCGTCTCTTCCCGCAGCGAGAGATCCGGCCAGTTCATGCAGCGGTGAAGGGCAGATGCGCGGGTCGCGCTCGTTGCACCCCATCGAGCCGGATGACCTCCGTGGTAGAGCGCAGCACCCGAAGGAGCGGACTGTCCCCCGCGCTGTCTCGGTCCACGCAGCTCGTCGCCACGATCGGCCGCTGCGCCTCGGCGCGGCGGGTGAGGATGGCAGTGACCGCATCCGAGACGTACTCGATGCGCTCTGCGATGAGCACCGGCGCCGCGATGGCCTCCGTGGCGTGCGACGCGCTCGGCCGGGCATTGGCTGCAAGCACGATGGCGTGGCGTCCCTCGCGCTCGACGGCGGCGACGAGGAAGCGCATAACGGCGGAAAGCGTCTCGGGCTTCTGGGCAACGAGGTAGAGGCCACGCGGCGCGCCTTCGCCGTGTGGGAACTTCCCGACCCACGACACGATGCGCCAGCGGTTGTGGTACGAGATCGACTGCGGGAGCTCGGCCGTGCTCGCGCCACCGCGAAACACCCTCCGCTCGGTTGGGCACTCCAGCGCGAGGTAGTGCATTAAGGCCTCGCGGATGCGGTAGTCCGCTCCAAACGCCTTCGCGATCGCGGAGAGTGTTGCGACCGACAGCGGCCGGTGGCCGCGCCGCAGGTTGTAGAAGAGCTTCGGACTCACGCCGAGGTGCCGTGCGAGCGCGTGCACCGTCCAGCCGCGCTCCCGGCGAATGCGTTCGAGTTCGGTGATGAGGAGTGGAGCGTGCGTCACAGAAAGACTTCGGGGCAGGTGGACACTCGCAGTGTGCCGTGCGGACGAGGGCGCGACGATGGACGTCCAGAAGCTGCCTCCAAGCGAGCATACTGCCGCAGGAACGTTCCTCGACGGAGAACGCGCGCAGCACAGGCTCCAACTTGGAGACAGGCGTACGCGCGGGGTCAGGGCGGCGGCATCAGGGGTGTAGGTTGGTCTTCCACCAACCATTGTAACGTCGGCCATCTCGCCGCTCCCGAACGCGCGCCACCCAACCATCGCCCCTTCGGAGCGCAAGCGCTCGGAGCATCGGCCGAAGGGTTGACGACGAGAAATCCTGTCGTAATCCACAACGACACCATGCCTCTGACGCCTTCGCAGCCATCCATCCTCGACCCTCTTGACGGACTGTCGCCGGAGCCGGTTCTTGACCTCCGCGCGCGGGTCGCGGCGGCGCTCGGCAGCACCTCTATTGATCGGGGCGCACTTGATAGCGATCCACCGCTTCTGGACGCCATCGACGAGCTATCAACTATCAACTCTGGAGTTGATACCCAACCGGCGGACTCGTTGATACCCCATCCGGCTATCAAGAACCCCTCGCGGACGCCCGCGGACGACGGGCCAAGGCTCGCCCGCGACCAGGCAGCAGTGCTGGAGATCGCGCGCAACCGCGTCGTGTCGTTCGCGCATCTCCGTCGCTTCGTCTTTTCCAACCGCAGCCCCGCCGTCATCACGCGCCGGATGCAGGAACTGGAGCGCACCGGGTACATCACCACATGGGAGGACCGCGCGCTGACGGGAGGCCATCCGCACTATGGGCTCCTAACGGAGACGGGTCTCCGGTGGGCGGATCGTGTCCTTCGCGACCACGCCCGCGGCGAAGCCCACGAGCAGCTCGTGGACTTCATGCTGCGTGCGCGAGCGCGGCGGCCGCTCGTGCTCGCGCCGCACACCGCGCCGGCGTTCCTGCCGCACCAGGCGGAGACGAACCTTCTGACAGCCCTCCTTGCCACGGCGCCGAGCTTTCAGGCGACTTGGGCGACGACCTGGCACCGGCCGTTTCCGAACGAAGCGCGCGGCGTCGCATTGCCGCAGCCGGACGCGGTGATGGTCCTGCGCACGCCGGACGGACGGCCGCATCTCGCGTTCCTCGAGCACGACCGCGGGCAGGAGTCGCCAGGGAGCTTCGCGGAACGCAAAAGCCTGCGCTACCAACTCCTCCTCGATCTCGGTCTTGCGCCCGAGCTCTTCGGCTTCGAGACCTTCAGCGTGCTCGTGACGGTCGCGGACCCGGCGCACGGCCGGCCGCTCGATCGGCTCCGCGCACTCCAAGAGGTCAGCGCCGCCACGCCCATGATGCGTTTCACCCTTGCGGCATGGCTCGAAGCGCACCCGGAGGCTGCCGTCTGGCTCACAGCCGCGACAGCGATCCATACCAATTCGCTGAACATCGCCGATCACGCTGGCCTCCTGCCGCTGTTCTCCAACTTGCAGGAGTAAGAGGAGCGCCTGCGCATCGGTGTCGTAGGGCGGTGCTCGATCTCCTACTTGGAGATATGCGGCCTTCGGCGCTCTGCATCACGAGCTCGTGCCGCGACAATGACGGTGCCCGCGACCACGCGCGCTCCTTCACACCACGACTGTTCTCACGAGCTGAGCGCTCCGCAGCTTCGACGCTCTCACGCGGTCGGCAAACGACTTCATAGCGACTTCCCGGCGATCACCTTTGCGCCCCACCTAGCGCCTCATCGATCGCACTGGTGTAGTCGCCCCGAACCTCGTCTCCGCCGATCGCCTGAGGGCGTTGAAGCACCTCCCAATCGCGTACAGGACGTTCGCGCGTAGCGCTCCTTTCCTCTGCCGCGCGTCTCCCGCCCGCGCTCTGCGCTCCCGCGCGGGCGATGCGGACCCGCCGCATGGCGGGCAAGTCGACGCCACATGTGGCCACCGCGCCACCGCCTCAACTGTGCCCGGCGCGCGCCCGGATCTCTGCGTCGTTCGCGCGGGAGTGCCGAGACACGGCACCCGCGACAAGGAGGAACACCCACGCATGCGTCTCATTACGATCAACTCGCAGCCCTACACCGTCATCAACGGAAAAGACTTCGCGGTCTTCCGCTGGTTTGCGCCTCCGCAGCACGGACCGCTCTTCATCCAGCTCGCCGGCCGGACCGCGCTCACGCGCGACGATCTGCCGCACGACGACTGGATCGTCGTTTCCGGTCGGGATCGCGGCCACCGCCTCGCCACAGCGTGGCGGAAGCCCTGGTTCGACTACCGCCCGGATGCATCCCGCAAGCTCGCCTTCGTCGGCGCATCGACGGAAGGATCATTCTTCCTGGCGCTGCGCTACCTCGTACGGCGCTTCGGCGTCTCGATCTCCGAGCCCGACCTCGCCGCAAAGAGCACGGATTTCGCGCAGCGAGCCGCGCTGCCGCATCCCCACGTCATCGACCACAGCGCCGATCTCGCGCTTTCCGCCGTGCACCTCGTCACGCTCGACGTGCCATCGTACTGGATGCACGACGATGCCACGGATTTCCTCGCCGCCTGAACGAAAGGAGCGTTCGCACATGCAGCACGACATGATTCACCTTCTCATTCCGCCTGGCATGTGGCGCGATGACCGCGGCAACGGCACGAAGCTCCACTGCGTCATTTCGATCAGCGGCACGCTGATGCACCTCGAAGCGATTCAGGTTCATTACGCGGGCAATGTACAGGCGAGTGTTAATGAGGATCTCGCCGACGAGTTCACTTCCATTAGCCGGCTCGGCAGCGAAGGAACATTCGACGTGACTGAGATTAATGGCAAGTCGTATGTCCTCGTCGCAACGCCCTTCACTTAGGCCTGCGCCCGCAGCGAGAGCAATCGATTTGCGCGTACCTAAACGAGGAGTAGGGTGCCAGTACAAGCACAGCGACCACGTATATGCGTCTCAGATACGCCATTGTAGCCATCGTCCTACTAAGTGGATGTGGTGAAAGTCCGATTCCTCATTCACGTGACCAAGAACCGCTTCGTCTCTCTCCCGCACAGCAACTCGCCACGATGGAAGTTGATGGCGAAATCCCAACCGAAGCTCTCGTTGTCGAAGCTGAAAGCCTTCTTCGCGAGCTAACACAGGGTTGTGAGGAAAATGCCGCAGAAATTGTGGCAGTCATCGGCAATGCAAAGAGCCAAATCCTCGCAAGCGGACGCCGAGAGTCGGCGATCGGAATCGGTCGTGTGATTCTGGCGACATCCACGTCCTTTAAGGAGAGGGACTGCGCGCGAGTCGGCGCGGTGCTGACATACACGATGACTCATTGACGGCGTAGCGGCGTCGTCGTCCGCTACACACAACCAACAATTTTTTAAGGAGGGTCACACCTGTGACAGCACTCGACGTGTCATCCGGCGTCGCGTACGCCGGGCGCGAGTCAAACCATGCGCTCGGATTTCGGCAGTTCAATGCCTCGAAGCACGCGCAATACTTCACTCCAAACTGGCTCGCGGAACTCCTCTGCGAAGCCCTCCAGCCTCTCGTTCCGCCGAAAGGGCCAGGAGACCTAGCGGTACTCGATCCCACCTGCGGCTCCGGTCGGCTCCTCGCGCCATGGAAACGCGCAGGCGCGTCCGTGCTCGGCATCGAACTCGACGAGCTTGCCGCCGATCACGCGCGCTTCGCCCTCGGCACCACCAATGTCCGCACCGCCGACATTCTCGATTACCGGCACCTGCTGAACGGCTTCTCGCTCGTCGTCACGAACCCGCCGTATGGCATCTGGTGGACCCCGCCGGATGCCGGGGAACTGTGGGCCTGCGAGACCTCGGGCGGGAAGATCGAATCCCAGGGCGCGACGCTCGAAATCTGCACGCGCGCGCTCGCCTACAACGGGCTCCTCGTCGCGATCGTCCCGACAACCACGTTCGACAGGGCCCGCCACCGCGCGCTCCGCGACACGCTGTACGCGAACTACCAGGGCCTTCTCCACCTCACGCTTCCGAATCTCTTCCACGAGGAGTACGGCATCGACGTCTCCGTCGATCTCGTCGTCGCGCGGAAGACCTACGCGGCGGCGTGGAAGCCCTTCACGATGCCGATCGAGGGGGAGGACATCGCCGGCGAGCTGCGCTACGCGTTTCGCCGTGCGCTCAGTACCGAGCCCCACACAACGTATCTCCCCATCGCCGACGTCGCGCCGGTTCCGGTCCTCTCCCGTCTCTTCCACGTTCAACCCTCCACCGCTGTTCGCGTGACCCCGAAGGGTCTCAAGGCCGCGCCCGATGTCGATGGTCTGCTCGGCTTCTTGGATCAGGTCGTAACCGCGTTCGATCCCGTCCGCGGCATCGAGCACGGTATCGTCTCTGCGACCCTCTCGCCGGCGTCGATCCTCACCCTCGGGCCGCGCGCCGGCGTCGAGACGCTCGCCTGGCTCGGCTTCGAGCCCGCGATCAGCGAAGCGGATCAGGCGAAGATCACGCGGCTGCAGGAGAAGTTTCGGATCCTGCGGACCCCGCTCTATCGCCCTGACGCTCACCAGCGCCTCGCGTACCTCGATGATCGCAGTTACACGGCGAAAGCCACCGTGCCCTCGACGGACGGCGAGCCGTGCTTCACCGAAGGCCACCGGTACCACCTGCGGCCGTCCTGGGTGCGGCACCGCGAAACCGCCAAAGTCGAAACGGTCTCCGAAGGCAGCAACGACGTCACGCTCATCACCTCCGTTGATCGGGGCTACCTCGCCTTCGACGTGCTCACGGACTCCGGTCCGCGCACGTTTCGCGAGGTGGACGCGAGCGACGTCGAACTCCTCACCGCCGCGTTCGAACTTCCGGACGTTCCCGACCTCGAGGCGACGGTGCCGGCGCGGGTGCAGCAGCATCGCTCCGTCGTTGCGCGCCGCTCGCCCTTCCTCTTTCCCTTCCAATCCGAAGACGTCGCCCGCCTCGCCGTAAAACCGTTCGGCTACCTCGGCTATGAACAGGGTGGCGGCAAGACCGTCACGTCGGCCTCGTGGGCACGCGCACGCGGGTTCACGCGCGTGCTCGTCGTGTGTCCCTCGGGGCTGATCGACAACTGGCTCAATGAGCTCACGTCGTTTGGCTTTCGCGCCCATCGGCTCACAACGCACGCAGGGATCGCCGCGCTGCAGGCCGAGAAGCGTCGCAAGCTCCCGGCCGACGACACCACGTTCTACATCACCTCGTTCGAGTTTCTCTCGCTCGCCGGCGCTGGCCGCTTCGATCCCTGGACCTGCCGACGCTTCACGAAAGACGGCGCCATCGACCACGAGGAGCAAAACATCACCAGGGCCGCCTGCCCCGTGTGCAAACGCAGCTACGAGTCTGTTGTCGAGTCCTGCCCCACGTGCGGCGAGGTATCCGAGTGGAGCGGCGCGCACTGCCGTGCATGCGGCCACCAAGCGTGGTCGGCGACCGGCGACGCCCGCCAGTGGCCCGCGTACAAGCGCATCAAGAAGCTCTTCGGCGCAGTGCTCGTGGACGAAGCGCAGATCGCGAAGTCCAAGAACACGCTCCGCGGGCGTGCGGTGCGGGCGATGCGGCCGAAGGGCCGTCTCATCCTCACCGGTACGCTCATGAAGGGCTACGCGACGGACATCTTCTGGAACGTGGCCTGGCTCCTCGGCTTCGATAATCCCCTATTTCCCTACGCGTACCGGGGCGGCTCCAAGCGCTTTCTGAACGAATTTGGCACCTACGAGTTCGTCGACCGGCAGTTCGAAGACTCGCTCCACGAAGGCCGCGCGAAGCTCCTCCCGGAAGTCTCCAACCTCAATCGCTTCTGGCGGCTCATGGCCTCGTTTGCGATCCGCCGCCGCAAAGACGACATCTACGATCTTCCCCCCAAGCACCAGCAGGTCGTTCTCCTCAGCCTCGACGGCGCGCACGCGCCGTTCTACGCCTCGTACGCTGAGTGGGCGCACACGGCGATCGCGAAAGCGCTCCGCGAAGGTGACGGCACGCCGAACATGGGCGTGATCTCGAATGCCTTGTGGAAGCTCCGCTACGCCGCAACATGCCCGGTCGCCGTCGACTACCTCAACCCCGCGCTCGATGCCGTGACGTGGAACAAGCTCGACTACATCCTGACCTACGTCCGGCGCGCGGCCGACCGTGGCGAAAAGACGCTCGTGTTCTCCGGACTTCGGGTCATGGTCGCAGCGATCGTGAAGCATCTGAAAGCCCACGGCATTGGCGTGCTCCCGATCACCGCGGACGTGCCTACGAAGAAACGCTTCGGCCTCATCCAAGAGTTCTCCGCCGATCCCGAGCGCCACTGCATCGTCGCTGCCCTCAACTGTTTGAATCGCGGCTACACGATTACGGCCGCGAACCACGTGCTCCTGGTCGATCTCGAGTACAGCCCCGAAGCCACGGACCAAGCGGGCGACCGCGTGCACCGGCCGGGTCAAACGAAGCCCGTCTCCGTGCAGGTGCTGCTCTCGCGCGACACGATCGATGCCGTCATGTGGGAAGTCGTCACGCAGAAGGCGGAAGCGATCCGCCACGCCATGGACGGCAAGGCCCGGTTTCTCGATGTCGCCGAGATCTTGAAGAAAGCGACCGGGGACGTGCAGCTGGAGATCGCAAAACGCATCCAGCTGCTCCCGATGCCGGTGCCGGTGATCGATCTCGAAGCCGCGCCCGAGCCGATCGTGATCCTCCCCGCGGGCCCGCCGCGGATCGCAGAGGTCGACGTGCCGATCGAGCTTCTGGTCCCGCAGCCTCCACGCGGCCCGGTCGTCCAGCTCTCGCTCTTCGGCTCGATGCTGTAGCCATTCATACCAAGCCGTAGCGATCCCTACCAAACTTTCAAGAAAGGAGGTTTTCCCCATGGCTTCGCAAGCTGCTCGACCGTGCTGTGGTCACACCGCGGAGGCGTCGTACGACGGCTACTGCACGGTGCTGACCTGCACGTGTTTCTGTCGGAGCCTCTGCGGGCACCGAAAAATCACGGTGCCGGGCGACGCGCGTCTGGCCGAACGCACGCGCGGCTCTCCGCTCTGGGGCTTCTGCCGCGACTGCCGCGCCAAAGTCGGCGACCGGCACATCCGCGCGCTCCGTCCCGATCGCGATCCGCGCGCGGCGATCTACTGGCTCGGGGAGCCCCAGGACGACGCAGACGATGCGTCGGAATCGGTCTTCCCGCAGCAGAACGAAGCCCTGCCGAGTCGCGATGCGCAGCCGGCTTCGCAGCTATCGCTGTTCCAAACGCTTCTGTAAGCCGTCCGCGTCGCATCCCGAGCCGTTCCCCTTTATTTCGCCGTCCGCCCTTCCGGCATCTACCCCCCACGCCAAGGCGTAGGAGGGCCTCTCCGGCCCTCCTACGACCTCACAAACCCATTTCCAACACACGAAAGGAGTCCGTCATGGACTTACTCCCGCCCAACGTGCGCGCGGCGCTCGCGCGCTTTCCCCTTGGCTCCCAAGAAGACCGCGGCGACGAGGCGCTCGTCGTCGTGAAGTACTTCTTCCCGGCCGGCCGCTACACGCTCTACGTCACCGAAGCCAAGTTCGAGGAGGACGATGTCCGCCTGTTTGGCTACTGCCTCTCGCCGTTCGGAGAGGACTCGGACGAGTGGGGCTATGCCTCGCTCGCAGAGCTCCAGAGCCTCCGCGTGCGCGGGCTCACGATGGAGCGCGATCTCCACTTCCCGCTCGCCACGCGGACTGTCCGCGACGCGCTCGTGCGCGTCGCGTAACCCCGCACCAAACACCCACACCCACTTGAAAGGAGATTCATCCATGGACCTCGTCCTTAAGCTCCGCGAGCTGCGCCGCATGCGCGGCCTCACCCAGAAGGATGTCGGCCGCCTGGCCGGCGTCGGCGAAAAGACCGTGAGTTCCTTCGAGACCGGCGAGCGCATCGGCTCGCTCAAGATTTCGCAGCTCCAAAGGCTCCTCGCGCTCTACGGCGTCACCGAAGAGGAGTTCTTCAGCCGCAAGATGGACCAGCGCTTCGATCCTGATGCGGTCGCGCAGCAGTCCCGCGAAGATGCGCTGCTCGCCGGGCTCGAAGCGCTGCCGGCTGCAATGCGCGACGCCCTGCTCGAGCGTTTCGAGTTGATGCTGAACGCGGCGCAACTCGCCGCCGCCTCAAGCCCTCCACACCGGAGCACGCCGCCGGTCCCTTCCATCGCGCGCCCCGTGACGTACGCGCGGGCGCACGCGTCCGCCGCGTGAGGTGAGCCGCATGCGCGCGCTCCGCCGCGATCCCTTCGCACGCACCACCCTCGTTCGGGCCGTGCACTCTCCCGCCCACGGAGAAACGTGCTCCTGGTGCGGCAGCCTTCGAACGTCTCGCCGCTGCCGCGCCGCGTTTCTCTTCCGCTACGGCACGGAGCCCGATGCACTTCGCACGCGTGTCTCTTGGCACCCAGGCGCGTTCTGCTCGCTCTCCTGCCACGACGCCTATCACGATGTCGCCTAGGGGCGATGTCCGACTCTGAAAGGACACTTCCATGCAACGCTTTCTTCGGACCCACGTGTGCATCGATGAGGATTCGATGCATGCGCTTAACCGCCTCCGCCGCGGGACGCGGCAGCCGCTCTCGCGGTTCCTCACCGCCATCGTGCTGGACTACCTCGCGGATAGACGCGCGTCGCACGCCCGCTGGCGCGGTCGCCGGCGATTCCGAAGCGGCTGATGCGCGAATTCATGACGTTCCCTTCAGCGGAGCAGTGGTTCACTGCTCCGCTTTTTTGTGGAGTCCGCGGACCACCTCACTGCGGAGCAATGGCGGGTGCCAGGGATGCGCGGAGTGCCGCCAGTCCGGGACGGCCTGGTTGCGCGGGGAGCGCGAACACAACGACAGGCACCTGATGCAATTGCGCCTCGATGGCCGTCTGCATCGCGGCAATCCGCCGCGGGCCGACAGTGAGCACAAGAACCGCTGCAGGCTGGCCGCTCGCCCAGCCGGCCAGCATGTCGCGGAGCAGTGCGAGCTTAGGGAGAAACACGTTTTTGAGCCGCTCCCCGCCCAGATCCACTTCGATCGCGATGACACCTTCGGTCGCGCCGTTCGGGGCGAGGCGAAGCGCGCAAGTCGGGAATCGCTGGCGGGCGCGTGGCGGCGAGCCGGCGGCGGAGCGTCCAGCACGGGGCGGCGTCGATTGGTACCGGAAGCGCGCGGAGCATCAAGCCCGCGTCCACGATCCAGAGGTGATGCGCGAGATCCTTCAGGGCGACCGCACGCTCGGGGACGAAGATGCTGTCGTCCTCGACGCCACGGTCGAGCAGCGCTGCCCGCCCGCGGCTCGTCAGGCGAATGAGATTCAATCCCACGCGGTTCCAGCGCTCGACGGCGATGTAGCGCCCGTTCATGAGACGCCGCACGCAGCGCGAGGCGATCGTCGGCGAACGCTCCGGAAAGATCGCGTCCTCCAGTTGGTACTGCGCAACTTGGTACCACGCGCCAATGAAGCGCAGCGCGTCATAGTCCCGAGACGGCAGCATGACGGGGCTTCGCGGGTCACGCGGCGGCATAGCTACCGCCGGCGCAAGATCGATCGCGGTCATCACACGACCCGCAGCGTCGCTCCGCACTGATCGCAGGTGATGGTCTTAAAGGTCGCCTTGCAAAACGAGCAGCGCAGGACCGAGCTCGGCTCCGTCGCGCGACACCGCGCGCAGGTCGCCATGCGGTTCAGCGGGTTTGCAAACTGGCAGTAGGGACACGCCATCGTGCCGGTGCGGACGCGCTCGATCGCGGCAAGCTCCTTCCGCAGCTTGCCGGCCCATTGGATGAGCAGCACGGGTGCAGCGAAGACGTACATCACGGCGAGGCCGAGGAGCCTCAGGAGTTGCTTGTCGCTTGTATTCACGCTTGACCCTCACAGTCCAAATTCGTCAGCCCGGCCGGTGGCGCCATTCCGTGCGTCTCGCTGCGGAATGGATGCGGTCGTGCATCCACAGCACACGCGGCATGTGCAGGCGACGACCGGCCAGGCGGACGCTCGCCGGAACGAGGAGCAGCCTCAAAACACCGTCGCGCGTGTTGGAACGAGTTCGAGATACGCCGCCTCTTGCGCGAAGTGCTCGCGGATGTAGGCATCGAGCGAGCCGGCGATGCGTTCTGCCTCGGCTTCTGGAAGCGAGAGCGCGTACGCGCGCGAGACGTCGCGATAGACCCGGCCCTCGGGAGATTTCCAAGTGCCCTCGACATCGCCACGGCGCGTGAAGCCACCGGTGAGGCCGAGGAGGAATGCTTCGAGCTGGTCGAACGCAGACGCGGAGAAGGGGTGCCCATCGTTGCCGCCCAGCGGAACGAGGACATCAACATGCACGGTGTTGCGCATTGGGAGCAGGGGGAGAGAGTAGAAACAACCCGTGCGACGGTGATCGAGGACAGCTCCTCCTTTCCGGCAAGATTGATTGCGCAGCAGAGCACCGCGCGCACCGCCCGGCCGTAGCAGCCTGCCCGCAAAGACCCGCGACGCGTCCCGCGCGCTGCAAGCGGCGGGATGCGGCGGGGCGTTAAGGCAGTACGTGCGCGAGCGGTGCACGACGATGTTTGAAGACGCATCCACGGCGACAGCACCGCAGTCGTTCCGATGCCGCAGAAGATGCGACGACGCGACGCGCGAGGCGTCACGCAGGGAAATGCACGTTGAGCAGGATGAAGAACACGATCATGCGCCACAGCATCTCTTCTGAAACGACGAGCGCGAGATGGCGCGCGACATCTGCCGCGCGTGCATGCAACCGCGTCGTCACCGGAACGGGAGGACGCGTCGGGAGCGCCGAATTCCTGTGTGACATGGGATGGAAGGGTGATGGGGTGGTGACGGCACCCGACGACGACGAACGGTGCTGCGCGCCGCGAGCGGCGCGCTTCAAACTCAGGATATCGAGGGGAATCGCACTGCCCATCCCGGCCGCGGCGTCGCGCGGTTCCGACATGCGCCGGACCAGCCACGGACGGAGTCGTCGCGTGCGTGGTCGGCGTCGTGCGCGCACTGCGCCGGCGGCGCGGGAGGGCGTGGAACTTGAACGGGTGGACACGCAGCATGGGCATTCACCGAGCGTGCGGAACGTCGATGTTGGTGTACTTCGCGACAATCTCATCAATGATCGGGCCGACGTACTGCACGAGTGGCAGGGCCTGTTCAGGCATCACGTCCCCCGGCAGGATGATCTCGACGTAGTAGTGCGGCTCCCGCCAGGGTTTGCCGTGGTAGCTTCCGGCCTTCCGGTGGTCATGCACGCGCAGCTCCGCGTTGAAGTCGCGGCGGAGTGCGAGGCCGAGGTCGAACCACGCAGCCGGCGGAATCTCACACGCGCCGTGGGGGGCCTCCTTCGGGATCACACGAGCGATGTGGGTTGTCATAGAAGTAGTGGGGTAGGAACGAGGACGCGTAAGGGTGATGCACGCGCGCGAAAGCTGCTGCGGCTTTCCGCTCAAGAGGTATGACAATGTCAGGTTCGGCGAGACGCGAGGTGGTACGGTCATGGTTGCTCCTTCGGCGACGTGCCGCCGAGAATGCGTTGCAGCTGCTGCAATCCAACGGTCGGTGCCGCAGCGGGTGGAGCATGCGAGGCGACGTATTGCTGGCTGACCACCTCGTTCTCCCACTCGGCGATCAGACGGGCGGCCACGTCGATGCCGATCATGGAGCTCGGCGCGATCTCGCGGTCGAAGATCGAGAGCAGCTCGTCGTCGCTCTTGCCCGTGACCACAGACGGCGGCGGCACGTCGGGCGTGCGGCAGGGCAAGGCCGGCTGGCCTTTGGCGAGGTAGTAGAAGTGCTGGCGCGGCAGCGACTGCATCTCACGCTGAAACTCCCGCCGCCAATCCGCGTCGCTGCGCCGATCGGTACTCTCGTGCAGGACATGCGGATACAGCAGGTCTGCTTCGTCGGGCCGCGTCTGGAACATCGTCCAGGTGTGCGTGTTGAGCAGCACGTTCTCCACCACCGGCCGAGTGAGTGTCCCGCTCAGGCTCTGCGCACAGAGTGTGAGTGCGACGTTGAAGCTGCGTAGCGTCCGAAGCGCCGTCATGAGGATCTCCGTGACCTCCACCGAGCCACCGATCAGCACCGGCAGCTCCTCGAACACCATCCAGAGCGGACCGCGCGTGGCGCGGCGTGGCGCGGAGAGGAGCCGCCGCACGACATGCCAGCGGAAGCGTGCATGCCCGAGCGACTGCGGCTGCGCGTTCGTGGTGCCGAAATTCGCGAACGTCCAGCGGGGCGCCTTCGGGAGCCCGAGCCGGTCCAGTGCTGCGGGCGGGACGCTCGTTGCGTAGCGGTACTCCGGAAACGCTTGCTCGGCCCACAGACGGCGCAAGAACGCATCCTGCGTCTGGGTTGCGGTGATCTGCCCGAGCGCCGAGAAATACTGCCGGACGTCCGCGCTCTTGACGCGCGAAAGCACATGCGCGCGATACGCAGCATCGCGGAAGAACTTCAGCGCGAAAGCGAAGTTCGGGGGGTAGCGGAGGTCGATGAGAAGGTAACTCCACATGAAGAGCAGCTGGCGGAGCGAATCGGTGTAGCTCACGTCGGAGGCTTCGATGGTCACGCGCGTGTGGAGCTCCGCCGCGTAGGCGTCCGTCATCGCACCATCGCTGTTGTCGTAGGGCGCGGTCGGCGTAATGCGCTCGCGCGTCCAGTCGATGACGTGGACGGCCTTCGCGATCTCGGCTCTCGTTGCTGCATCGGCGCGGAGCCACCACGCGGCCAGATACTTCTTCAGCTCCATGAACGTCTCGGTCTTCGGATCGAAGACTTCGCATTCGAAGCCTTGGCGCAGGCCAATCGCGGCGCGGCGCAGGAGCCGATCGATGATCGCCCGCGTCTTCCCGCTCCCGGTCGCCCCGGCGATGACGTTATGCCGATCGACAATGTCGCGCGCGACCTGCAACTCCTCGCCGGTGGGAAGCGTGCCGAGGAGCAGCGCGTCTTGGCCTGCGAGTGCCTGGACGGCTGCGGTGTGCGCGTCCTGGACGCGCACCGCACCGTTCCGTCCTCGCGACCGTTCGAAGGCCAGTGCGGCGTCGCGATGCCGCTCCTCGTTAGCCTTCAGGAACCAGCTCACGAGCTTCATGCCATCACCTCGGGTACGACGCGGTCCGGGCGCCGACCCCCAACCATTGACCTGCGCAGTGCAGCGGCGAGCGTTGACGGTGCGACCGTCTCACGAGCCTTTGATGCATTACGACGGTGGGAGTCGGCGGTCCGAACACGTCTTGAGCGACTTCCTGTCAGCGCGCGCGGGATCACGATGCCACTTCGTTCAGAGCGCGTTCGTGCGTTGTTGACGGGCGAGCGCGTGGTCTTCGGGAAAGTGCCTGGCATACAGGCGATGCAGTCGATATCGGTCGGCGATGTCGTTGCGGACGGCTTGATTCTGCTGGGCGATCGCGTCGTTGAGCGCCGTCCAGAGGTCGCGAAGCTTCCGTAGTTCGATGAGCGCCGTATTCGGCTTCGACCGCGGGCGGGCCGTGTGAGAAACCATACACGTGAGAGCGTTAATGAATGCGGTTCGCACGCTGCGGCGCCGCTCAAGATGTAATACAGGGTTCCTCGGGTCTGCCTCCTGCGCCGCTTCCGGACAGGCGTTGCATGCGCCTGGCGCGCGGGCGTCGCATTTCCAGTCTCCTCGTCACGAGTGGCGGGACGATTGTCGGCCATCGGACGATCCGTGCGTGCGGCGCCGCGACGCGCCAGGGCAGGGGCAACTTGAGCGGAGCGACGCTCGCTCCTATTTCTCCGGCTCGGGAGTACCACTCTCGAATGCGAGCTGCTCGAACTCGTGAAGAAGATCGGGGCGCAGCACGCGGAATGTGATCTCGTATCGCGGAAAATCGAGCCAGCGCGCACCATGCACGCTTGGCTCGTCATCGCATTCGTTGATCTCGACCTGGATCGAGAAGCGCACCTCAAAATCCGAGCAAAGGATCTTGAGGCCGAACGGCGTGAACTTCGCGAGACGACGCCCGAGGGGCGTGTCTTTCGGCACAATCGATACGAACTGCAAGAGAGCTTCAGACATAGGGCAGACGGGGTAGTGGAGTAGCCGGAGCGGGGGTTCGCGCGTCCGCTCAAGATCGAATGCATTGGTGAAGGAGTGCGCATCGGTGTCACGCCTGCGGTCCCTGCGGCGGCTGGTTTTCGGAGAGGAACGCGAAGAGATCCTGCTGCCGGCGGGAGCGCTCGATTGGCGTCTTCTCGACCATTCGCGGCTGCTTCTTGGCCGGGTCATCGTGCAGCCACTTCCGCACGGTGTAGGCCGCGTACGCCAGCGCGACAGCGGCCGCCAGTCCTATCGCGATCGCCAGCGGGTGATCCGCGGCGGCGAGTCGCGCGCCCGGAAAGAAGAAGCCGACGATGAGCGATGGCAGGAGCGCGCCGGTGAAGCAGAACCCGGCCCACCGCCGCATCGCCGCTCCGAGACCCGTCGTGCGAATCGGCAAGTGGAGCACGAAGAGCGCGACCGCAGCGGCGAAGAGAAGTCGAATCACGGGCGTTCCTCCTGCACTCTCAAAATCACTCTCAAAACGTGTCCACCGAGGCCCATTTGAGAGCAGTGTTTCGGTGGACACGGCCGAGCCGTGTCTCCAGCTAATCGTCTGTATCTGCTGGAGTTGCAGGAGTTACACTGGAGGAGGAGGCCGTAGTCTGATCGGGTTCGAATCCCGTATGCGCTACCAACCTAACGCCCACCTACTCAGCAACTTAGCAAAGAACACGAGCAACGCCTCGTTCGGGCCATGCGCAAAGGTGTCTTGAGAACAGGAGAATCCGGAGCGTCATGGACCTGCCTACTGGAGTCCGCGGGCGCTCAGCAGCATCCGCGGTGTCGGGAAGCTCACCATTCAGGAGATCGTCGACGCGGCGGAGCGTGCTGGCGTGCACATCGCGCCGGATGACGCGCCCCTTCCTTGGGTGGCCGATCCAGAGCGTTGGCGCTAGGCAACCGACGAATGGATAGCGGGTCCGCGGCATGGCCGCCTGCGCTCACGCCGCGGACCCCTCGGTGCTACGCCGCGGATGCGAGCTGCTTCTTCACGTCCACTTTGATCAGACGCGGCTTCGCGCCTTCCTTCTTCGGAAGGTGGACTTCGAGCAGTCCGTTGGCGAAGGTGGCGGAGATCTTCTCGGCCTCGACGTTCGGCGGCAACGTGAAGGAGCGGAGGAAGCTGCCGTACGAGCGTTCGACGCGGCGGTAGTCGTTCTCCTCGGTTTCTTTCTCCGCGTTGCGCTCGCCTTTGATCGTGAGCACGCCGCTTTCGATCTCGACGTCGACGTCTTTCTCGTCGATGCCCGGGAGCTCGGCCTTGATCACGATGTCGTCTTTCGTCTCGACGACGTCGCATGTCGGCGACCAGTTGGCCAGCGCCGGCTCGCCCTCCGCCGTCATGCGCGACCAGAGACGCTCCATGCGATTGCGGAGCACGGTCAGTTCTTCGAATGGATCCCAGCGTTCAAAACCTGTCAGTAGTTTCATCACAAACCTCCTGCGGCGTTGGAAATGGTCGCCGCGGATTGCAACGTATGGCTTCCACCGGCCTTAGGCGATGTCATCGGTCACGCTCTCGCGTGTCGCGCTGGGCATTCGTGTTTCAACATCACAGAGTCGCGTGCGTCGAGTCACCGGGCGGACTTGAAGCGCGACGCATATTTCACGGCATGAGCTCTTCTCCGGTTGATCATCGCGTTGTGGAGGAGAGAGTTGGCGAGGTCATCGCTGGCTTTCCCGCGGGAGAGGACATTCTGGAGCGGGCGGGTGTGGACTACTGGTTCAGGTCGGACGAGACGCTCGGTGCTGCCTGCGCGGCCTCGCATGTCGATCCGTATGAGATTGCCTCGCGGCTCGCTGTCTGCCATCCGTGTGCTCAAGGCGACTTGCCGGCGGCCTCGCTGGCGGCACTGTTGCGCGAATCGGATGGGCAATGGCGGCAGCGGCTCGCGCCGGCCATCGAGGCAGGAATCGCGAGCGCCTCGTTGCGAGGATGCACCGCGATAACACGGCTGCTGCACGAACTGAAGAAACGAAGCGAGAAGCACGCGGCGACGAGCCGTTCATTGTTACCGGTCGCGGATGCGATCGAACGAGGGGAGCCGGGCATCTTGCATCAGAAGACTCTGCGAACGCTTCGGCTCGAGCATCTCGAACTCGCCCGGATCGCGCGCGACCTGCGCGCGCACGCGAACGCGTCGCCTGCGGATGAGGCCGATCTGGCGGATGCACTTCGCCGCGCCATTCGCGAGATCCAGCACCACCTGATGGTTTCCTACAACCTCATTCTGCCGCGGCTTGTCGCGGCAACGGCGGCCAAGGCTGTCGTCTGTGAGCCGTGGTAGCGGGGATACGACATGCCCGCAATCCTGACGCTGACGATGAATCCGGCCCTCGACGTGTTTCTCGAGACGCCGCGCCTCAGACCCAATGGAAAGTTGCGGTGTGCGACGCCGACTTATCTGCCGGGCGGCGGCGGGATCAACGTCAGCCGGGCGATCCGCAGGCTCGGGGGAAAGTCGATTGCGATGTTTCCGGCCGGGGGAGTCGTCGGGAAGCGGCTGCTCGAATTGCTGGCGCGCGAAACGATCGAAACGAACGTCGTCCGCATCGCGGAAGAAACTCGCGAGAACGTGAACGTCGTCGAGGCAGAGACTGGCCTCGAATACCGCTTCATCGTTCCCGGCCCGCGGCTCGGGATCGACGAGTGGAAACAGGTGCTGGACCTCGTCCGCGCGATGAACCCGCGTCCTGACTACCTCGTCGCAAGTGGCACCCTTCCGCCGGGAGTTCCGGTCGATTTCTACGGCCGCCTCTCCACGCTTTGCGAGCAACTCGGCGTGCGGCTCATCGTCGATACGTCCGGCGAGGCGCTTCGCCACACGGGAGGGAAGGGAACGTTCTTGATGAAGCCCAATGTGGGCGAGTTGCTGGCGGCTTCCACGAACGGCGGGCTGCCGGAATCAGCCGTTGCCAATGCCGCACAGTCGCTCGTCAGTGCCGGACGCTGTGAAGTCGTGGTGGTCTCGGCCGGCAGCGGCGGCGCGATCATTGCCGACTGCCACGGTACACGGCGGATCGCCGCACCCGTCGTGCCGATCGGCAGCCGCGTCGGTGCCGGCGACAGCATGGTCGCGGGAATCGCGGTGGCGCTGGTCAATGGATCGAGCGTCGATGAGGCGGTGATGTTTGGTGTGGCCGCGGGATCGGCGGCGGTCATGACGCACCATCACGAGCTCTGCCGGCTTGACGACACTATGCGGCTCTTCGACGAGTTGCGGCGGGGCCACAGACCCGCCACGAAGATCGCGTGATCTTGCACGCGTGGAGGACATGATGAGAACACTGGAAATCAAACGAATTCTGGTTCCTACCGATCTGAGCCCGCAGGCGATCGGCGCACTTCAGTACGCACGCTTCTTTGCAGAGCGCTTTTCCGCGATGCTGACGTTGCTGCACGTCGATCCGATCGTCTTTCCGGTCGAGGATGCGGGCGCGAATATCCAGTTGTATGTCGCCACGCAGCCCGATCACATCGCGGCGCTGCGCGACGACGTTCGTGCGTACGCCGATGGCGCTCTTCAGGGATTTCCGTATGACATCGCCACGGACATCGGCGATCTGGTGCCTGTCATCGTCGGCGAAGAGCACGCGTTGCCGGCCGATCTGGTGATCATGGCTACTCACGGCCTGCGCGGTTGGCGTCGCCTGATCCTCGGCTCCGTCACCGAGCGCGTGATCCGTGCCGGAGACTGCCCGGTTCTGAGTATCAACAGGAGCGAAGCTCGTCCCCGCACGAGCGATCCGATAAAGAAGATCCTCTGTCCGATCAACTTCAGCGACGTTGCTCGCGCGTCGGTCGAATATGCGTCGCAGCTGGCCGCCGCGTTGGATAGCGAGCTGGTGCTCGTCCACGTCGTGGAAGAGGATGCCCGGACACCCGCGGAAAGCCGCGATGTGCGTCGATGGATCGCGCCCGCTGTTCAGAACCGATGCGCCTTTCGCGAGATCGTCGTTCGTGGCGGTGCGGCGGAGCGCGTGCTCGATTGCGCCGAGGATCTCGGCGCCGATCTAATCGTGATCGGTGCCCAGCACAAGAGATTTCGCGATGAGACCGTCATTGGCACGACCACGGAACGCCTGGTCCGGTTCGCCCACGTGCCGGTGCTGTCGGTGCCGCGGCGAGTGGCGCTCGAAGAAGTCCAGCCCGAAGAGGTTCTGGCAGGCCACGCCGACTAGCGGAGGTCGCCGTCATTTTCCTATGCGCACGCTGTCGGTGCTCGTCTGCGGATGCGGGCCGCGGCTCCATTCGATGTACGAGCCGTCGTACAGCGCGACGTCATGGCCGAGGTAGCGGAGGACGAAGTAATCGACCGACGCCTGCATCCCGGTGCGGCAGTAGACGACCACGGAGGCATTCGCCGGAACGCCGGCGTCGTCATAGATCGCCTGCAGCTCGTCCCGGCTGCGAAAGACAGGCGCGGCGGAACTGGTGAGGTTCTCCGACCACGGAACGTTCACGGCACCCTGGATGTGGCCGCCGCGTTTGATGCCGGCGCCCGCCTCGGCACCGCTGAATTGCTCCGGCGACCGGGCATCGACGATTGCCCACGAGCCGTTGCAGACCGGCAGGCAATCGACCAGGACCTCCATTGCCTTCAGGCGTGCGATCGTCTCCACGCGCGGGCGTGCCTGAAAGTCCGACATCTTCGCAATCAGCAGCGGGCCGCCCGTTTCGACGGAGCGTTTCTCTGCGTTCCACTTGGCGAAACCGCCGTCGAGTAGCGACGTCGAGGTTCCGTGGCCGAGGTAATCCAATGTGAAGAAGGCGCGCGCGGCTGCGATGACATCGCGGCTGTAGAGGACGATCCGATCTTGATCTCCGATACCGGCGGCCGCGAAGGTACGTTCGAGCTTGGGAGTCTCCGGCAGCTCGTTCGGCGTGCCCTCGCGGTCGATTAGAAGATCATTCAGCGCGATGAATCGAGCACCGGCGATGTGCTGCGTTTCGTACGAGGCACGATCGCCGATCTCGACGATGACCAGCCGTTTGTCGAGGCGGTGAGCTTGCAGCCAATCAGTGCTGACGAGCAGTTGCGCGTGGAGCGGAGCGGACAATAGGAGAGCGATGAGCCAGTTGATTCTTCTCATGGGTGACTCCTTCAGGCGATGGCTTTCTGCGGCGCCTCGCCCTCGACGAACGCCCGGGCGAACCGCTTCACGGCGTCCCAGTCGGTGTAGTCGTAGTCGCGCTTCGTATCCAGGGTCATCCCTCTGCCGGCGTAGATGCGCTTGATCACGAAGCGGAGCAGAGGGTTGTATCGCGTGAACTTCACCGCGCCGCCGATGAGCTGATACCTGTCCGGAGACCAGCCGGTGACCGCGAAGAACTTGCGGGCAGCAGCCTCGGCGTCCGGGAGAGTCTCGGGTCTCGCCGCGCTTCCGCTGACGGAGACGAAGGCGGAGTGAATCGACCCCAGCCGGTCGCGATGCCGTTTGACGAAACGTTCGACCGCGCGTGCGTGGCGTCCGAACTGGACGGACGCGACGATGACGACGGAATCGCAACGCGCGAGATCTGTCTGTGTCGCATTGCCCAGGTCGCGCACAGTCGTGGCGGCTCCTGCCGTCGTCGCTACGTCAGCGATCCGGTCCGCGATCAGCGCGGATTGACCGTATACGGTGGCGAAGATGACCAGCAGCTTCTGCGCGTTCATGGCCGCGGCCTACGCCGTCTCCGCGGGACGATGTTCGGTCCCGGCGCCACGCTCCGGAAGGAACAGCATGGAGAACGACTCCGGAAGCTCGCGGCGCACTTTCAGCATGATCCCGTGCGACACGACCTGCGTTACGAGCGAGAAGACCAGGCGCGCATGAAATGCGGCCGTAGCCAGACTCTTGTTCTCGCGCTCCGCAATACGCTTGAGGAAGTCGTCGACGTCGAGGTGCTGCAGCGTTCCGTGAAGGAGCGGCTGTGCGATCTCCAGCGGAAGCTGGGCCGCCAGATGGTACGCGGTGGCTTGCGGGATGCGGTCGGCGAGCGTTTCGAGGGTTGCGCGAATCGCCGTTTCCGCCTCGCCGCGCGAGCCGAGGTGAGCGCGATGTTGAAGTTGTCCGACAAATTCATCGTGTTTCATGGGGTCCTCCTGTTGGTGGAGCTGACTTCACTCGACGCCTGGATCGAGAAGTTCGGGCAGAGCGGGCGAGCGGAATCGAACGATCGTGTGGCTGCCGTCGGCCGAGGCGATGTCCAGCGCGGCGTCGGCACCTTCATCTGTTTGCTGCAGGAGAACGGTGTCGGTATTTCTGACGCGCCGGGCAAGATGAGGGCGATCGCAGCCATTACCGGTGTGGACGAAGATCTCATCTCTGTCTTCGCTGATCCCGCGCAGCGGTTGGTTGATGATTTCGTTTTGCGAACCGTCGCCGGGCACGGCGACGCTGATCGTGATCATCGCCCCGTCATGAATGCGGCTGAAGTCGCGAAGAAATGACGGCCGCTCTTTCCGCGAAACGATTCGAGTTCTCATGACTGGCCTCCCATTGAGATCTTCCTACTGCACAGTAGGTCGCGAGGCCTTCAATGGATGCGAGCGCGGGCACGCATCCGCGTGCGTTCGATCACGGCCGCGTGTCGTCAAGCGGACAGGGAACGTTCGCGAAACCTCGAAGCGCTCAATCCAGCGGACAGGAGACATCGAGCAGACAGCCGCCGCCGTCTTCGCCTTCGATCACGAGCGTGCAACTGTTTTCCTCTCCGAATACGAGAAGTCTGTCCGGGCGATCGGCGACATACGCGAACAACTGGTCCTCATGGTCGCAATCCGAAGGCTCGGCGATGATGCCCGTCTCAGCCGCGAGTGACGCATACCACGCCCGGTTACTCGTGAACGTGCACTGGCGATCCTGATCCATTCCGAGTCTGTGTCACGTTCACGTGTGAGCCGTTTCACTGCCGCTGGCGCATGGATGCTGATTTTGTTACCATGACGGCCGCCACCGAGAGGTCATTGCGCAGATTTGCCGGTGCGAACGAACGGATTGCCGCCGTCATCCCCGCGCTGAATGCGGAGCGGTTCCTTGGCGAGGTCATTCGCGGCGCGCGCAGGGAAGTGGAGTTCGTGATCGTGGTCGATGACGGGTCGACGGATCGCACAAGTCTGATCGCCCGCGCGAACGGCGCGACGGTGCTGCGCCACGAAGTGAATCGCGGGAAGGGGCAGGCGCTGAAGACGGCATTTGCCTACGCCCTGCGCAATGGCTTCGATGGGGTGGTCACGCTCGACGCGGATGGACAGCATCTTCCCAGCGAGATTCCGAAGCTCCTGAACGCGCGGCAGGAGACGGGCGCGGACCTGATCATCGGCGGGCGTTCGCATCATTTCGCTGCCATGACCTCGCGCCGGCGCCTGGCGAACCGGTTCTCTGCGTGGTCGATCGCCAAAGCGAGCGGTGTCCGCGTGACGGACTCGCAAAGCGGGTTTCGCTATTACTCGGCGAACCTGATTCGGAACATGAAACTGCGCACCGATGGCTTCGCCCTCGAAAGCGAGGTCATCCTCCGCGCCGGCCGAGGTGGTTATCGGGTGGTGACGGTCCCCATCGAGCTTGGTTTCGTCGACGGAATTTCGACAAGCCACTACCGGCCGGTCAATGACACCTTGCGGATTGCGTGGGTCGTTCTGCGAACGACGATGGGCTGGTGACGTCATCCAGGAAGAGAGAGAGTTGTAGTGCGAGCCCAAACCTATGGATTCGATCGCGTCGATAGTTGTCTGAAGTGTACGTGGCGTCGGAAAGGTTTTTTCTGTGATCTTCCGCCGGTGCCGCTGAAGGCGCTCGACGCCATGACCTTTACGAACCTCTATCCCGAGCGGGCGGCGCTCTTCTCCGAAGATGAGACGCCGCGCGGGATCTACGTGATGTGCCGCGGGACCGCCAAGCTCAGTATCTCCTCGAAGGATGGCAAGACGGTCATTACGAAGATCGTCGCGCCCGGAGAGGTTCTCGGGCTGAGCGCGTCGATCTCGGGACACCCGCACAAGACCAAGGCGGAAACGCTGGAGCTTTCCCAGGTGAACATCATCAGCCGCGGTGATCTGCTGCGCTTCATCGAGGCGCACCATCGAGGCGCGTTGAACGTTGCGCGAACCCTGGCCCTGGAATGCGAGGCGGACGCCGATCACATTCGCGCGCTGGAGCTTTCGCACTCCGCCACCGAGCGGCTGGCCAGTCTGATTCTCTCCTGGTGCCCGCCGGAACAGCGGCCGTGCCGGGGCTGCCGCGTTCCGATGCTCATGACCCACGAGGATCTGTCGCAGTTGATTGGCTCGTCCCGCGAGACGGTGACGCGCATTCTGAAAATGTTCCGCGAGAAAAAGCTGATCACGATCAAGGGATCGGCGCTGACCATTCTCAACAGCGCCGTGCTCGAAGCACTCGCTCAGGACGAACTGGCGCGAACGGCGTGACGGGGGCGGGTTCCGCGAGCCGGCTGCGCGGGTCCGGCAATCGGTACCGCGCGATCCCGAGGCCACATCCACCAGAGCGCAAGCAACGCGAGGCAGACGAGGGGAAAGACCATGGTGTGATCGGCGCCGGGGTTCTGGCGCGGGAGCGCGCCGAGAGCCTGCAGAAGATTTTGTGTGACCGGGTCGTAGGCTCCATGCCCGATGAAGATCGTGTGGAAGATCTCGAGCTCGATGGCGGCGTTGGCCACGGCCACTCCCGCCAGAGTCCATGCCTTGAGCATTCGCGCGGTGACGGCCGTGGAGGCGATGACCCACGCGGCGAGGAGACGAAGGAACGGGTCGAGCATGACGTGAAAGCGAAGGTTCTTCGATGGAACGAGCGCGAAGACGGCCACGGCCACGACGACGAACAATGCGATCGAGCGCTCGCTGCCGCGTTTCGCGGCCGTCAATGCGATGAACACGATGGCGGCCGCGGCCAGGATCGATACCAGCGGCGTGGTGATGAAGAAATCGAGCAGCAGCCGGTGGGGCGGGCCGCCCTGGTACTGCACGACGTACGGCGCGTTCATGGCCGAGGTCACGAGATCTGCGATGCGAAAGAACGAGCCGATGTTGCGCGTCAGCAGGCAGAATCCGGCGAAGTAGAGGAACGGCGGAAGGGCGAAGAGCGCGACGTGGCGCAGACGAAGCTCCCGCGGCGCGCGGTGGAGAACGAGAAGGACGGCGAAGGCGGGGATCAGGTAGAGAAACGATTCCTTGATGGCGAATGAGAGAGTCATGCTGGCGATGGCGAGGGCGATGAACCACCGCGGCGTCTCGTCGTCGCGTCGCGTGACGATGATCAGAACGCAATAGGCGCTGGCAAGAACAGAAAGGCAGAACACTTCGTCCTGCAGGGCGCGCCTGCCGAGAGCCAGCTCGATTCCTGAGACGGCCGTGAACGCCGCCGCCAGCAGCGCCACGCGGGCATCGAAGAGGCGTCGAGCGAGGGCGAAGATCAGCGGGACGACGAGAATGCCGGCGATCGTGGACAGCCAGGCCAGACCGCGCGGTGCAGTGCTTCCCCCGATGTGCGCGGCCAGAGTGGACAGCCCGAGGTATCCCCAACGCAGAGGACTGGGGAAGACCCAGCGACGCGCGTCATTCTCGAACGTGCGCGCGATCTCGGGATACGTCCGGAAGAACCCGTGATCGGCGAGCGTGCGCGTGTAATCCGCGTAAACCGTCTCGTCGGCCGGCGAGTAGGTCTCGACGTCGTTCCATCCGATGCGAAGCGCGGCGGAGGCGACGAGGATCGCCGCCAGCAACCAGCGCTGGGCGATCGTCAGATCGCGAAGACGCGGCTGCTCACCGGGCAGGGGAGGCATTGAGATCTCGCAGGTTGTTTCTTGCCCGTTCGAATTGCGGATCGACCGCGATCGCCGCCTGGTAAGCCGCGGCAGCGTCGTCGCGGAATCCGAGCGAAGCCAGAGACCAGCCGAGGTTGTTGTAGGCGGTCGCCTTCGGCTCGAAGCGGATCGCGGCGCGGAATCCCGAGGCGGCTTGCGCGTGCTCCTCGTTGCGCATCGAAGCCCAGGCCTGATCGAAACAGGCTCTGTACGTACCGCGCCGTAAGTCGGCACCATCGCGCCGGATCGCGCCCGCTTCCTCGTCGGACGGGTCGATCGCAAGAATGCCGGCGGCGAGGGCGCGCGCGTTCGAGTCCTGGCCGCGTGCCACCGCCACCTCCAGCGCCAGCCGCCGCGGCGGCACCCACGTCGGAGCCATCCTTGCCGCCTCGGCCAGATGCGGCCCGGCTTCCGTACCCCGCCCGCGCCGTAACAGCCATCGCGCATAGTAAAAGTGCGCGTTGCGATCGGGATGCAGTTCGAGCGCGCGGCGGAAGTGCTGCTCGGCGGTGACGTTGTCTCCGAGCGCCGCGGCGACGATGCCGCGATTGATTTCCAGCGTTCCGAAAGCAGGTGTGAATTGCGCGGCGCGGTCGAATGCATCCTTCGCGGCTGTATACCGGCCCACTTCCATCTGCGTGAGCCCGTAGTTCATCCAGCCCCGCCCGTTGCGGGGACTCTTCTGCGTTACGTCGCGCCAAAGCGTCTCCTCGGTGCGCCAGGCTTCATTGCGGACGTTCGTTCCGTACGCAAGCGCCAGCGCCGCGATGACGACGAGCGAATACGCAAGGCGTTCCGCCTGCGGCCAGCGGCGGACGATGAGCTCCGCCGCCCAGACGAACGCCGCCGCGGCTCCCATTAGAGGAAAGAAGAGACGGTGCTCGTTGACCACTTCGGCGAGAGGAAAGAAGCTCGAGGTCGGAAGCAGCGTGATCCCGAACCAGGCCAGCCCGAATGCGATCGGTGCCTGTTCGCGCGTTCTGGCGAATCTGGCGATGGCCAGGCAGAGAAGGGCCACGAATGCGTAGCCGGTGATGGCGTTGGTGTCATACCAGTGCGCCATCGGCTCGAGATCGGTATCCGCAGATAGTCCGGCCGGGAGAATGGCCAGGCGCGCGTAATGAAGCCAGGCATACGGTTGCGTGATCAGATAGCCGAGGTGTGATCCGCCGCCGGCGATCCACTCCTTGGCGTTCATAGCATTCAGCCCGATCAGAAGGGCGATGCCGGCGATGAAGGACGGCAGCGCCGCCTTGAGCGCGTCGGTTGGCCGTCGCCGTTCGATGAGCCAGACCCAGGCCACCACGATGCCGGCGAAGATCACTACCGGAGCTTTCGCCAGCGCGCCGATGGCCAGTGGAATCAGATACAGCCCGCGGCGCCGCTGCGCCGGCCAGCGGACGAAGACGATCAGGGCGGCGAGCAAGCCGATCGCGGAGAGCAGCTCGCTGCGGCTGGAGAGGAAATTCATCGTCTCCGTGTTGGCCGTGTGAACGCAGAAGATGCCCGCGGCAATGACCGCCAGCGCTTCCTGTCCCGGTCCGAACAGCGACATGTAGACGATCGAGAGGAGCACGCCGGCGATGAGCAGCAGCAGTAGTTGCGTGATGTGGAAGGGGACCGGATCGAGCGCGCCATGAACCGCGTAGTCGATGGCGAAACTGAGCGTCACGATCGGCCGGTATGTCGCGTTCGACGGCTGGCTGCTGAAGGTGTGGGCATCGGTAAAGAACTGCGTCCAGTGCGAGAGCGATCGGATGGACGCGTTCTCGACGATGGCGTGGTCGTCGTCGAAGTGAAAGGAGTTGTGAAAGAAATTCGAATAGGCGAGGAGGGTGAGCGCCAGCGCCATGCCTGCTGCGATGAGTGCGGGAATCGGCAGGCGGCGTTTCATAAAGGCAGCGTACGAGGTTGGAGGAGGGAAGGACGTATCACCGGTCTGTGAGCCTTGTGACAAAAGGCACCGGCGCGTGTGCGCGCCGGTGCCTCGGGGTCAAAACGGCGTCGAGCTCTAGTTTGGATTGAGCACGACGTAGACGAAATCCTTGTTCTTCGTCCCGGAGACGTTGAACCATCCGGTGCCCTGCCCGTCCAGCGAGAGAGGATCGGGGCCGCTGCCGTGGTAGTAGGTCACGATCACGACGCTCGATGCCGTCACGTTCGCGTCGATGACGTGTGCACTGCCGTTCGATGAGAGTGTGATGACGCCGGAGTTGAACGCCACCCCGCTGCCCTTGAGTCCTTGCAGACCCTGAATGCCGGCCGGACCCTGCGGGCCGGTGTCGCCTTTCGGGCCGGTGTCGCCTTTCGGGCCGGTTTCGCCCTTCGGGCCAGTGTCGCCCTTCGGGCCGGTTTCGCCGGTGGGGCCAGTCTCACCCTTCGGACCGGTGTCACCCTTCGGACCAGTCTCGCCATTGGGGCCGGTTTCGCCCTTGGGTCCAGTCTCGCCGTTCGGACCAGTTTCGCCCTTGGGACCAGTTTCACCGTTCGGGCCGGTGTCGCCTTTGGGACCAGTGATGCCGTTCGGGCCAGTTTCGCCCTTGGGTCCTGTTTCGCCCTTGGGACCAGTCTCGCCTTTCGGACCAGTCTCACCGTTCGGACCGGTGTCGCCCTTGGGACCAGTGATGCCGTTCGGGCCAGTCTCGCCCTTGGGTCCTGTTTCGCCCTTCGGACCGGTGTCGCCCTTGGGACCAGTGATGCCGTTCGGGCCAGTCTCACCCTTGGGACCGGTTTCGCCTTTCGGGCCGGTTTCGCCTTTGGGACCAGTGATGCCGTTCGGGCCAGTGTCGCCCTTCGGTCCGGTGATTCCGGTTGGACCGGTTTCACCCTTCGGGCCGGTGATGCCGGTCGGACCGGTTGCACCGGTCGGTCCCTGCGGTCCGATCTCGCCCTGCGGACCGGCGGGGCCCGGAGTCGCCGCGATCGGATCGGGGAAGAAGAAGCCCAGGATGTCGATCGTCAGATCTGCGCCGGCGTTCTTGGTCGTAACGCCGAATGTTCCTCCGGCACCGAGCATCACGCCCGCTTCGGCCTGCGAGTTGCCGTTGAGGTGGATGGCGCCGACCGGAAATTCTTCCCCGTTCGGATAGTTCGGATTGAAGGTGACGACCTGGCCTTCACCGGTTCCATTGGACGTCGCAATGCGAATGGCGATCGCAACCGCCTTGTCGGGGATTACGGCGTTACAAGGATTGACGAAGGTGTCCACGTGCATCGGATCCCTCGCGCCGTAAATCCGGCGCTCGGCGATGCTGAACGCGGGTCCTCCCCATGGCGCCGGATACTTGTCGGCCGCAAGCGTGCTGACAAACCGGCAGGGCGTTACCTCTTGAAATGTTGCCGGCGGCATCGTGTGCGTGCCGTCCATCGTGTTGATCTGCAAGGCGGTACGCACTCCCACTCCCGGAATCGTGTATGGCGACGATGCCGTAGTTTGCGAGTGGAGGGGTCCCGTCATCACCAGGACTGCCGTCGCAACCAGCAGCAACCGCGTGAGTGACTTGATTGCGCTTCTCATTTTCGGTCTCCCTTTCTGACAACTGCGCAATTTTCGTTTTGCGCCTGCCGAAGAATGGGTCCGTGAATGACGGAGCGAAAGGTCAGGCTGCCGCAGCGAACGTGAGCGCGGAGTACGCGAGGGCGTGTTGTTGCCCACCCGCGTTTTGGTCGCCGGTCACAATCGGCAAAGGGTCTACGCAGCGTTGCTGACGCGACGAGCCGGAACACCGCTCCACTTCTCGCCGGCACCGACGCGAGTTCCGGGCAGGAGCGCCGCATTCGGCAGGATCACGGCATCAGGACCGACGATGACGTCGCCCATGACGGTGACGCTCTCGCCGATCGTGGCGCGGGCACCGATGACCACCGGCGCGATCGTGAGATGCCCGCCGCCGCCGTAATGCGCGAACATCCGCACGCTGCCGCCGATCACCACGTCATCGCCGATCGTGATGAGGCACGCGTCGGAGATGAGCTCCGTGTTGATCGTGGTCCGGTTGCCGATCTTCATCCCCATCCCGCGCAGGAACCAGATGCCGAACGGCGTGAAGGTGACGAACGGGAGGAAGGTGTACCGCACCAGGTAGAGCAGGCCGTTGTGGAGATACCAGGGCACCGCGGCGATGGTGAAGTAGCCGCCATGAAACGGACGCACGCGCGTCGGCAGCACGAGATTGTAGAAAGGGACGACCGCCAGCAGCGTGAGGCCGGACAGAAAGAAACCGAAGCCGATGCACGCGCCGAGGGCCAGCGCGCGCAGCCACGGCGCCGAGCCCGCCGTCCGCTCATTGACGTAGAGGAACAACCGCACCGAGGGGAACGCGGCCAGCGTCAACGCCGTCGATGCGAGAACGTACAACGCGCAAACGAGACCGACGTGCCAGGTCATCTTCAAATGGCGGATGCTCCGGTCGATCCAGTTGACCGCGGGTGGGCTGGGAGCTTCAGGTAGAGCGACGGTGTGTTCCATGCGGAATCTTCATTCACCATAGTCCGCGTGCACGACGGGAGGTGCAGCGCAGCGCACGCGGGCATGTGATGGTTGCCGTTGTGCGTTTGTTGATCACACGGACAGGTATCGACAATCACCGAATAGTGTTCAGCGAATCACTAGTGTGAATGTTGTTCAACTGTCTCGGCGACGCACGACCGCGCCGCCTTCCCCCGAGACGAAAGGTAGTGCAGCGTGTCTCGTCCAATGGTCTCGCCGATGCCTTTGCAGTCCTGCGCCACGTGTTCCGCACAGCGTTCTTTCTGTTCGCTCTCCGATGAGGTTCGCGCCGTCTTCGAGTCACTCAAGACGAGCGTCACCTTCGCGAAGGGAGAGGTCGCCTTCCACGAGGGGGACCGCTGCCACAACGTCTTTGCGGTCTGCGCCGGGAGCATGAAGTTGGTGACCTCTTCGAGCGAGGGAAGAGTCCTGTTGCTGCGGTTTGCCGGTCCGGGGACTCTTCTCGGCCTCACGGAGGCGATGCTCCAGCGCAGTCCCTACCAATGCACGGCAATCGCCGCGGAGCCATCGGCTCTGGCCGTCGTTCCCGCGGACACGTTCCTCAGGTTCGTGACGACGTATCCCGAAGCTTGTCTTGGGTTGGCGGTTGAGCTGAGCGAGCAGTACAAGCTCGCGCAGCGCGAAACAAAGTTCCTCGCCTTTGGCGGCTCATCGACATCCCGCCTCGCCCACCTCCTGCTCGAAGAAGCGGCGGTACATGGAGAGATCGCTGCGGATGGCATCCACATCCCGTCGCACATCACACACGCGGAGCTCGCACAGACGATCGGCTCGACGCGCGAGACCGTCACGCGAATCCTCGGTGAGCTGAACCAGAGCGGCGTGATCGGGCGGACCGCAAACGCGATCGTGATTCACGGGACCGAGGAACTGACCCGCCTGGCCGCGTTCTGATCGCACAGCGGGCCGTGACGGCGGCGCTTTCCTCCCCGGCGCGGGCGACGTATCGATGTCGAGAAGTCGCAGCCGGAGGTCTCACATGAAGCCATTCGTCATCACCAGCATCCTCGCGCCCACGAATCTGAGCGAGCCGAGCCTTCCGGCTCTTCGCTACGTGCGCCTCCTCGCCGACCGTTTCTCGGCGAAGGTCACGGTCATGAACACCGACCCCATTACGAACGTGGCCAACTTCGTCGGTCCCACGGACCGCCTCGGGTATCTCCTGACGACGCCGGAGTACGAGGATCGCTTGCGCGGTGAGATCGCGCAATGCGCGGGACCGGTGATGGCCGGCCGCGCCTTCGACGTCGACGTGACGGTCGGCCAGGCAGTTCCGGCGATTCTCACATCTGCGAAGAAGCACAATGCCGATCTCATCGTCATGGGAACGCATCAGCGGCGCGGCTGGCGCCGGGCGCTGCTTGGTTCTGTCAGCGAGGGCGTGCTGCATGGCAGCGGTTGTCCGGTTCTCACCGTCCCGGACCGCGACACGGCGACGCCGCACGCGATCACGAACATCATGTGTCCTGTGAACTTCACGGAAGTCGCGCGCGAATCGCTGCACGCCGCGGCGCGCCTGGCAGAGGCCTTCCACGCGCGACTGACCATCGTTCACGTGCTCGAAAAGGATGAGGTGACGGACATCGAAGCGCACGAGAGAGAGGTGCGGGCCTGGATTTCTCCCGAGCTGCAGGACCGCTGCTCCTATCGCGAGCTGGTTGTGCATGGCGGACCGGCGGAGCGGCTGCTCGACTGTGCCGAAGACCTCGCCGCCGACTTCCTCGTCATCGGCGCCCAGCACACACTCTTTCGCGATGCCACCGTTCTCGGCACCACCACGGAGCGTTTGATCCGTTTCGCGTCCTGTCCGGTGCTCGTCATTCCGCGCCTGGCCGTCCCGGCGGAGTCGGGAGCGAATGCGAAGAACGAGCTGGTTGGAGCGATGATGTGAAGGCTGCGGTCTGAAGATCGCAGCCGAATGGTCATCGTGACGAACGCGGCTCGTGGCATGGAAGGTCTTTCATCGGCGGAAGCCGCGCGCCGGCTGATCGAGCACGGCCGGAACGAACTGCGCGAACACGAGAAGCTCTCGCGATCGCGTGTGCTCCTCAGACAGTTCCGCAGTCCGCTGCTGCTCCTGCTCGTCTTCGCCGCAATCGTCTCCGGCATCACAGGCGAGTGGCTCGACGCCACGATCGTCGTCGTCATCGTCCTGGCCAGCGCCGGCCTCGGCTTCGTGCGCGAGTACCACGCGCAGGCGGCGGCCGCGGCGCTGCGATCGCGGATTCGCACCGTCGCCAAAGTCATTCGCGACGGCGCTCCGAGGCCGGTTCCGATCGAAGAGGTCGTGCCCGATGACGTCGTGCTCCTCGCAGCCGGAAGCCTCGTGCCGGCCGATGGCTCGCTGCTCGAAGCGCGCGATTTCTTCGTCAGCGAGGCGGTGCTGACCGGCGAGAGTTTCCCGGTCGAGAAAGCCGCCGGCGCGCGGGTCTTCCTCGGCACAAATGTGCGCAGCGGAACGGCGCGCTATCTGGTCAGCGAGACCGGGCGCGCCACGGCATTCGGAAAAATCGCGCACCGTCTCACGCTCCGGCCTCCCGACACGGAGTTCGATCGCGGCATCCGCCGCTTCGGCTACCTGCTGACGATTTCCATGCTGGCGATGGTGCTGCTGGTCTTCGTCGCCCACGTCTTCCGTGAACGCCCCGCCGGCGAGACGCTCCTCTTCGCCATCGCGCTTGCGGTCGGCCTGAGTCCGGAACTGCTGCCGGCCATTCTCAGCGTCAATCTCTCCCGTGGCGCGGCGGCTCTGGCGAAACGTGGAGTCCTCGTTCGCCATCTCAATGCCATTGAAAACCTCGGCAGCATGGACGTTCTCTGCACCGACAAGACCGGCACGCTGACCCGCGGCGTCGTCCAGGTCGAGGGTGCGTTCGATCCCAACGGCGGGGCATCGGATGCGGTACTGGAGATGGCTGCGCTGAATGCCGCGCTCGAAACCGGACTCCCCAATCCTCTCGACGACGCCATCATCGAATCGCACAAGCCGGATGTCATCGGCGTGGAAAAGCTCGACGAGATTCCGTTCGATTTCATGCGCAAGCGCGTCAGTGTCGTGGTGCGGAGCGGCGACCGCATCCGCCTGATCACCAAAGGCGCAGTGCCGCATGTTCTTGAAGTCTGCGGTGCACATCCCGACGTCGAAGAGCGGGTCAACGACTGGAGCCGTGAAGGCATCCGCGTCGTCGCTGTTGCCTTTCGCGATCTGCCCGGGCAGCCGTCTTACAGCCACGAGGACGAGCGCGATCTGACGCTGGCCGGCTTTGTCACCTTTCTCGACGAGCCCAAGCCGGGCGTCGAAAAGACAATCGTCGATCTGGCGAAGCTCGGCGTGGCCATCAAAGTCATCACCGGCGATACGAAACTCGTCGCGCAGCACATCGCCCGCCGCGTCGGCCTCGCCGCCGACCGTGTCCTCACCGGCGGCGATCTCGACGAGTTGCACGACGAGGCGTTGTGGAACGCCGCGGAGCGGACGGAGATCTTCGCCGAGGTCGATCCGAATCAGAAGGAGAGAATCATTCTGGCGCTGAAGAAGATGGGCCACGTCGTCGGCTTCCTCGGCGACGGCGTCAACGACGCGCCGGCGATGCACGCGGCCGACACCAGCCTCTCGGTCGAACAGGCCGTCGACGTTGCCCGGCAGGCCGCCGACTTCGTTCTGCTCGATCGCGATCTCGACGTGATCCGCCGCGGCATCGTCGAAGGCCGGCGCACCTTCGCGAACACACTCAAGTACATCCTGACGACAACGAGCGCGAACCTCGGCAACATGCTGAGCATGGCCGTAGCATCGCTCTTTCTCCCGTTTCTGCCGCTCACGGCCGGACAGATTCTGCTCAACAACTTTCTCTCCGACATTCCCGCCGTTGGCATTGCGGATGACACCGTCGATGAAGAGCTTGTCGAGCGGCCGCGCCGCTGGGACATGCGTTTCATCGCCCGCTTCATGGTGGAGTTCGGAATCCTCAGCTCTCTCTTCGACCTGCTCACCTTCGCCCTTCTGCTCACCGTGTTTCGCGCGTCCAACGAATCATTCCGCACCGCCTGGTTCGTCGAATCGCTGCTGACCGAGCTCGTGATCGCCCTCGTCGTCCGCACCCGCCGCGCGTTCTTCCGCAGCCGCCCCGGCACCGTCCTGCTCTACTCGACGCTGGCCCTGATCGCCGTCACGCTCGCCATTCCCTATCTCCCTTTCGTCCGCATCCTCGGCTTCGTCCCGCTGCCGGCGCCCGTGGTCATCGCGCTGGTGCTGATCACCGTCGCGTACGTGATCGCCGCAGAGGGGATGAAGAGCTGGTTCTATCGGCGTACAAGGACGTGAATCTCCCAATCAGAAACGGGATGGTGCTCGTTGCATCGCGGCGTCCAGACGCTCGTCGCGGTGGTAGATGTCGGGAGCGAAGTGCAGCTCGCCCGACTCGTCGACGAAGGCGGTCCAGTAGAGGACATGGACCGGCAGTGGCTTGCTGACTGAGATCGTCGTCTCGATGCCTCGTTGTGATTCCTGCACGATGCGATCGCGCGGCCATTCGGGACGGTCGCGCAGCAACCACTCGGCCAGTTCTAATGGTTTCTCGATGCGCATGCAGCCGTGACTGAATGCGCGGACGCTGGCCTCGAACAGGCTCTTCGCCGGAGTGTCGTGGAGGTACACGCCGTATTGGTTCGGGATGTTGAACTTGATCAGTCCGAGCGAGTTCCAAGGCCCGGGCGTCTGCCGCAGTTTGCCGCCCCGTAACACTTCGATGTGCTCGCTCGCCAGATACCCCGGCGTGCGGTGTTCCTTCGGCCACAACTCTTTCTCCGCAATGCTGTCGGGCACGTTCCAGTCAGGACTGAGGACGACCTGCGTGATGTTGCCGCTGAAGATCGGCGTGCGCAGATAGTCCTTGCCGACGACGATCCGCATCGACATCACGGTGCGGCCGTGCTCCGTCACCACGAGCGAGAACGCCGGAATGTTGATGAGCGCGTGCGGATCGCCGAGGTTGGTGGGGAGCCAGCGCCAGCGCTCGAGATTCAGCTCGATCTGCCGGACACGCGCGGCCGCTGCGACGTTGAGCTCTGCACGCGTGCGGGGTCCCACCACACCGTCGGCGCTGAGACCCTGGAGCGATTGAAAGCGCCGCACGGCGCGATCGAGGGCGGCATCAAAGTCGTCGCCGGCCTTCGGAAGATCTCCGCTGGCGACGAGGCGCGCCGCGAGTTGCGCGACTTGAGGGCCGCGGTCGCCGAGCCGTAGGGACTTCTTCGCGTCGACCGCCGGCCATCCTCCGGCCCGGGCAATGCGCCGGTAGGTCGCGAGCCAGCGGCGCAGTGCGTCGTACTCGGGATGCGCGGGAGGCATGCGTGCGATCGCCGCCCGTACCTCGTGCAGCTCGAGAGCGGTCTCCAGCGCGGCGACGAGATCGTTCGCCCGCGGCGTCAGGCACCACGTCGGCTCGATCGATTCCGGATCGACGCGGCCGGAGAGAAGGTGCGAGGCCAGCAGAAAGAACGCGTCCGTGAGCAGAAGGTCGCGCTGCTCGCCGTCGGCGGTTCGTTCGATGGAGGCGAGATGGTAGTCGTCCGGATCGAGTCCGTCGTTCTGCGCCTCGCGAATTGCGGCCAGCAGTTCGTCGCGATCGCGTGCACTCCACGCCGGCGTCAACTGCCGCCGGCTGTAGAAAAGCGGAAGAGGCCGCGACGCACAGATCGGATCGCCTTCCACGATGACGATGCGCCCACGGCTCAACGAGTCGATCGCCGATCGGATCGTAACCGTCCGGCCTTGCAGCGGGACGGCGGTCATCAGCGCAAATGCGAGAACGAATCGGAGCACGTGACGATGGTCATCGATCCTCAGTCACGCTGCCGCCATCGTGCGCACGTGACGGGGTGACCGCGGTCACTCCGGGTCGCGTGTCCGCCGTCACGCGGGAGCCATCCGCGCATCACGGTCTCCGCGAACCGGGAGGACGACCATGTACAGCGAAGGAGACTCTGATGATCGCACTCAACGAAGGAGTCCTCGATCGAACGATTCGCATCGTCATCGGCGCGTTCCTGGTCCTGCTCGCGCTCACGATTCGCGGCGCGGGGTGGGCGTACCTCGGGCTGATTCCTCTGACCACCGGCACGATTGGCTTCTGCCCTCTCTACGCGCTGCTGGGCATGAGCACATACGAAGAACGCGAGGCCACGTCATGAATACCAATCTCTTTGAACGCATCCTCGTTCCGACCGACATGAGTGCCTTCGGCGATCTGGCGCTTCGCTATGCGCTGCAATTCGCGGAACGCCTCGGCTCGAAAATCACGCTGCTGCATGCTGAGGAGATCTCGTGGCTGGCTGCCGACCACCCAATCGGCTACTACTTTGAGAATGTTCCTGAAGCTAAGACGGCGCTGACAACGCAGCTTCACGAATACGCGGAATCCCATCTACCGGCACCGATCTCCGCGACGACGTTGTTCGAGGATGACGATCCGGCGTTGGCAATCGTACGGATCGCCCACGACATCAAAGCGGACCTCATCGTGATGGGAACGCACGGCCGGCGCGGCATCCGCCGTGCGATCCTGGGCTCGGTCGCCGAGTACGTGCTGCGCGCGACCGACGTTCCCGTGATCACCGTGAATCCGGCGCTGTTCGCGCCGGATGGAGTGGTCGGCATCCGCACGGTGCTCTGCCCGGTGAACTTCACCGCCATCGCCCGCGAGGCACTGGCGCAGGCGAGCGCGATCGCCGATTCATTCGCGGCACAGCTGGTCGTCATGCACGTCTGCGAAGGGAGCGAGCCGCGGCTCTTCTCCGATGTTCAGAACCAGTTTGGCGTCTGGGTCGACCCACAGGTGCGCGCGAGAACGCGCTACAAGGAGATCGTCGTCCACGGTCACGCGGCTGAGCAGGTGCTCGCCGTCGCTGATCAGATCGATGCAGATCTCTTGGTGATCGGTGCGCAGCACAAACGTTTCGCCGACACCACCGTCATCGGATCGACGACGGAAAAGATCTCGCGGTTTGCGAAGCGCGCGGTGATGACCGTCATCCGGAAGCCTCTTGCATCTCAGGCAACCGTGGCTGCCTGAGACTCCGGGCTGGCCTTGAAGGATGGGATGACGAACCAGAACAGCGAGCCCTTTCCGACCTCGCTGATCACCTCGACCGTACCCTGGTGGGCTTCGACGAATCCCTTGACGATGGCCAGCCCGAGTCCGGCGCCGCCGCGGCCGCTCGATCGAACCTGCCAGAAGCGGTCGAACAGATGCGGCAGCTCCGCGGCAGAGATCCCGGGACCGGTGTCTGCTACGGAGAATCGTGCTTTCTCATGATCGCTGTCGACGGTCAGGCGCACCACGCCTCTGTCGGTGACGCGGATGGCGTTGCTGACGAGGTTCGAGAGGATCTGAATCAGGCGGTTGCGGTCGGCGTACAGCGGCGGAACGCCGCGAGGAATATCCACTTCGAAGCGGATGCCCTTCCCGGCGGCTGTCGATTCGAACATACGGCGCATTTCATCCATGACCCCGGCAGCATCGACCTCGGTGCGCTCGACGGTAAAGCCGCCCTCTTCGATGCGCGCGACATCGAGCAGGTCGCCTACGAGCGACTGCATCTGGCTGCACGAACGAGCGATCATGTCGAGGAGCTCGTTTCTCTGTTCCTCATCCGCGGTCACCTGAAGGAGTGCCGCGCTGGTCTTGATGATCGTCAGCGGGTTTCTCAGGTCGTGCGAGACGATGGCCAATACCTCATCTCTCGACCGAATCGCTTTTTCGAGCGCGGCGATGTAGTCGTCCCGCAGGCTCCGCGAGGCAGCAGTCATTTCCTTTTGAATGGGGATGATCGTCGGGATCGAGGACATGGCGCACCGTCCGTGCAGAAGCAGCATCGATCGTGGCGTTGCCGGCGTCAGTGAGCGGCGAGGTTCCACGCCTGTGACGGGCGGCACAGGTTGGTGTACATCCCCTCGCACACTTACGGACTGCTGATCGCGACCTCGGGCGCTGTCCGCGACCGGTACAGGATGTCCCAGACGGCGATGAACATCGCTGCAATCACCGGCCCGATCACCAGTCCGTTGATGCCGACCATGGCAATGCCGCCCACGGTGGAGATCAGCACGACATAGTCCGGCATTCGGGCCTCTTTGCCCACCAGGATCGGACGAAGAACGTTGTCGATCAGGCCGATGACCAGCACTCCCCATGCGAACAGGAGCAGTCCCTGCCACGTGGAGCCGGTCACGAGAAGATAGATCGCCACCGGCAGCCAGACCACGGTCGCTCCGACCGCGGGGAGGAGTGAAAAGACCGCCATCACCGCCGCCCATAGGATCGGTGCGTGAATGCCCAGAATCCAGAAGATCACCCCTCCCAACGCCCCCTGGATCATGGCCACGATGAGCGTGCCTTTTACGGTGGCGCGAAGGACGGCGATGAATTTGCTCGAGAGCTCGCTCAGGTGTTCGTCTCGAAGGGGAATCGCCACTTTGATGCGTTCAGACAGCTCCTCGCCGTCCCGCAGCAGAAAGAAAAGCAGATAGATCATTACGAAAAAACTGACGAGCAAATCAAGTGCATTCTGGCCGATGGCGAACGCCTGCGACGCAAGAAAGCGGCTGCTGTTCGTCAACGCCGCAGACAATCGTTCTTTGATCAGCTCCAGCTCCGTCAGTCCGAAGCGGTCCAGGAGGCGAGCGACCCAGCGAGGTAAGGCGTCGAAGGCCTGCTGAAAATAGCGTCCGAAGTCCAGCTCTCCCGCCTGCACCCGCTGATAGACCGCCGAGGCTTCTCGCACCATCACGGCGGTAATCATCGCTAACGGCAGGATCACCATCACCAGGATGATCATCAGTGTTGCCAATGCCGCGAGCGTCGGTCGCCGCCACAGATACCGCAGCAGCTGGCGATAGAGCGGCATGAAGAGAATGGCCAATGCCGTGGCCCAGAACACGGCGCCATAGAACGGCCAGATGATCCACACAAAGATGATCGACACTCCGATCACCAGGGCCACAAACGCCTTGTCTTCGAGGCGGATCAACATTGGCGATTATCTCCTGACGGAGACGCGCGCACCATCGACAACCTGATCCGAAGGATGCAGCACGATCGCGTCGCCCCGCCGGAGACCGCTCCTGATCTCGACTTCGGTGTCACTCATCTCGCCGGTGGCAACCGTCTGCATACGCGCCCGGCCGCCGCGAATGGCGAACGCGTTCCAGTTGCCTGAGCGCATGAAGAGCGCCGTTGCAGGAACCTTCATGGCCACGCCGCTCCAAAGCACCACGCGGACATCGACTCGATACTGATCGCCGAGGGACGCCGGTACGTCGACGAGATCGCAGATTACGTTCACCCGCTGCTCTTCCACGCCGAGGGCAGAGATCTTCATGAACGCAGCGGGCTCGATCAATCGCACCCGTGCAACCAGCGATTGCGGACCACCCCAGCGCTCAATGCGCCCCTGCGCTCCGGGTCGAATGCGCACAGCATCAGTGGTCAGGAAATCGGCGACGATTTCGAGTGAGGCTGGATCGCCGACGACGATGAGCGGTGTTCCTGCCGTGACGACTCTTTCGCTCTCGTGGAGCACCTGCAGCACACGGCCACGCACGGGGGAGCGCACCACGATCTCTCCCGCGTCCAGACCCAGGGCGGCCTTCGCGACGGCAACGTCGTAGGCGGTGGCCTCAGCGCGGAAGCGCGCCGCCTCCTGTTCCTTCGCCGCAATGGAGTCCGCCGCCCGCGCCGTTCGCAGATTGAACTGTCTCATCGGCATCCATCTGCTGCGCATGGCCCGTATCATTCGCTGATGGACGTCGGATCGCAGCTCGGGCCGTACCAGATCGTCGGCCGCATCGGGGCGGGCGGGATGGGGGAGGTGTGGCGGGCGCGCGATCAGAGGCTGCAGCGGGACGTCGCCGTCAAGGTTCTGATCGGGACGAACGCCCATACCGGCGAGGCCCTGGCGCGATTCGAGCGGGAGGCCCGTGCTGTCGCCGCACTGTCGCATCCGAACATCCTCTCCATTCACGACTTTGGGACCGAGAGCGGAACGCTGTACGCGGTCATGGAGCTGCTCGAAGGAGCGACGCTGCGCGAGCGGCTGGAGCAGAGCGAGCTGGAGATCAGCCGCGCCCTCGACTGGGGCCATCAGATCGCCCAGGGACTGGCCGCGGCGCATGAGCGCGGCATCACTCATCGCGATCTCAAGCCGGAGAACATCTTCATCACCCGCGACGGCGTGGTGAAGATTCTCGACTTCGGCCTGGCGCGCCTCGAGGAAAACGGAACCGGTCTCGATCGCGACGCCGACACCATCGCTCAGACCACGCCCGGCGCCATCGTCGGCACCATCGCCTACCTCTCGCCCGAGCAGGCCCGCGGCGAGACCGCCGATCATCGATCGGACATCTTCGCCTTCGGCGCCGTCTTCTTCGAGATGCTCACAGGCCGGCCGGCGTTCCTTCGTCCGTCAGCCGCCGAGACCATCGTGGCGGTGCTGCGGGACAGCGCCAAGCCGTTGACCGACAGCGGAAGGCTGCCTGCCGAGGTCGAGGAGATCCTGCATCACTGCCTGGAAAAGAATCGGGATGAGCGATTTCGTTCCGCGCGCGATCTCGCCTTCGCCCTGCGGCTGGCCACGCGGACGACCACCGCTGCCACGTCCGAGATCTCGCGGCAGACGCCGAGGCCCGACTCCGGATCGCGCGCTGCCGATCTCTCCATCGCCGTCCTCCCGTTTCGCAACATGAGCCCGACCGCCGACGCCGAATACTTCAGCGATGGGATGACCGAGGAGATCATCAACTCGCTGGCCGCCGTGCCGGCGCTGCATGTCGCCGCGCGCACCACCTCCTTCGCCTTCAAAGGCCGCAACGACGACATTCGCCGCATCGGCCGCGAGCTCGGTGTGGCCATGGTGCTGGAGGGGAGCGTGCGCCAGTCGGGATCGCGGCTGCGCGTCACCGCGCAGCTCATCAACGTCGAGAACGGCTACCAGCTCTGGTCGAATCGATGGGACCGCGACCTGGCCGACGTCTTCGCCGTGCAGGACGAGATCGCCCAGGCCATCGCCTCGACGCTGAAATTGCGCGTCGAAGGCGAAGGAGTCGGCGGAACCGGCCGGACGCAGAATCTCGAGGCCTACGATCGCTATCGCAAGGGCACCTATCTCTGGGGCCAGCGCCGCGCCGCCGAGGCGATCGTCGAGCTGAAGGCCGCCGTCGAAAGCGATCCCGATTTCGGCGATGCACACACCGCGCTCGCCGATGCCTGGGCCGTGCGCGGCTACTACGGCGGCGTGCCGACGTGGGAGGCGTGGTCGCGGGCGCGGGCCGCGGTCGATGAGGCCGAGCGCATCGCCCCCGATTCGGCCGGCGTGCCACTCTCGCGCGGCATCCTCGAGCACTACTACGGATGGGACAGCGCGCGCCTGGAGCACTACTGCCGGCTGGCCATCGAGCGCAATCCGAAGTCGGCCGACCCGTGGACCTGGCTGGCCATCGCCTACGCCGCCAGCGGCCGCCGCAAGGACGCGCTCGAAGCGGGCGCGCGCGGCATCGAGCTCGAGCCGCACCACGCCAACGTGCGCACGTCGCAGGCGTGGGCGTATCTGTTCACGAACGATTACGAAGCGGCCGGCGAGCTTCTGAAGAAGGCGGTCGAAGTCGGTCCGAACGCCGGCTACGCGCACTGGAGCTACGGCCTCTGTCTTCGCTACGCCGGCCGTCTGACTGAGTCGATCCCAATCTTCGAGCGTCTGGTCGATACCACCTCCGCCAAGGTCCCGCTCTACCTCTCCCTCCTCGGCGGCACTCTCGCCGAAGCCGGCGAAACGTCGAAAGCGGAGGAGATCCTGGCCAGCCTGTTGACCCGTCGCCGCGAAGGCGACTACGTCCCCTCCATCGATCTCGCCACAATCCACATTGCCCTCGGCGACCAGAACGCCGCCCTAGCGGCGCTGGAACAAGGCCGCGAAGAACGCAACGGCCTGATGTGGGCCCGCATCTACCTGCACGAGTACATCTCGTTGCGCGCGAATCCGCGGTGGCGGGAGCTGGCGAAGAGGTTGGGGAGGATGGCGCCTTGGTGCTGGGAAGGATGAGGTTCTCCGTTGTCCTCAAAGAGATGCCGCGAAAAACGCGGAGCCGGTGAAGCCGGCGCAAGATCTTAGCCCCCGGTTTCAACCGGGGGTTTTCGAGAGTCCGCGGATTGCAAGCCCGCTTTAGCGGGCGACAGATTCCGAGGTAGCATTTCGCCGGGACATTCGCATGGCCGCAACGCCATGCCTCACAGCTACAGCAACCTCTTGACCCACATCGTCTACTCGACGAAAAATCGACGTCCATTCATTGACTCACACCTCGAGTCGCGCCTGTTTCCCTACTTCGGAGGGATCGTGCGCCAACTCGGCGGAACGTTGTACACGGTGAACGGAGTAGAAGATCACGTTCACCTTCTCGCTCAGCTGCCTCCTACAATCGCCGTAGCCGAGGCCATCGGAAAGATCAAAGGAAGCTCGACTCACTGGATCCACGAATCGTTCCCCGATCGATCTGAATTCTCATGGCAGCGGGGATACGGTGCATTCAGCGTCAGCAAGTCGAACGTCGCCAGAGTCGTTCGGTACATCGAACAGCAGAAGGCGCATCACAGAAAGCAATCGTTTCAAGAGGAATTCGTGGAGCTGTTGCGACGGCATGGCGTTTCGGTCGACGAAAAATACCTCTGGACGTGACGTGTCCACTCTGTCGCCCGCTATAGCGGGCTCACAAATGCTGGGGGATCGCCGAAAAACCCCCGGCTGAAAAGCCGGGGGCTAAGGTCTTTCGCTGGCTTCGCCGGCGGAGGCCCTTGTTGCAATAGCATCGCATGCGACTGATCCCGAGGTCGTCGCACTGGATCATCTGTAACTCAATCCGCTCCTCCCTTGACACCCACCCCAATCCGCCCAACATTGCCTCCCATCCGGGAGGGACAACATGGCGTCATCGATCGAGCTGGCTGGACGATTGTCTGCAATCGTGGCTACGCAGCAGGAGGTGCTGGCGGCGATCTCTGAACTCGACAAGGTCATGTCGCTCGTCGTCGAGCGGACGCCGGAGGCGACCAATGGGGATGGCGCGGTCATCGAAGTCGTCGACGGGAATGATCTCGTCTACCGCGCGGCCTCGGGGGTGGCGAAGGATCAGGCGGGGTTGCGGCTGGGAATGGCCAAGAGTTTGTCGGGGATGGCGGTTCGGGAGAAGACGCTCATGCGCTGCGACAACACTGAGACCGATCCGCGTGTTGATGCCGCCGCCTGCCGGACCATGGGAATCCGGTCGATGGTCATCGCTCCGCTGCTGGAAGGCGCCGTCGCCGTCGGCGCGCTCAAGACCTTCTCGCAGCAGGCGCAGGCGTTCTCCGATCTCGATGCCTACGCGCTCCAGCTCCTCGCCGGCATGGCCTCGGCGGCGCTGCTGCAGGCGCGCACGTTCCGCGAGCTGGAGGAGTCGGATGCGCGCTATCGCATGCTCTTCGATCGCAACATCGCCGGCGTGTTCAGGTCCACGCTCGACGGCCGCATCCTCGATTGCAACGATTCGCTCGTGCAATACCTCGGCTATGACTCGCGCGACGAGCTGATGGCGCAGCCGGCCTGGAATCTCTACCACCAGCGCGCGGACCGGGAAGAGCTGATCCGCCTGCTGCAGCAGAACCAGACCATGCTGAACATCCGCATGCCCTTCCGCCGCAAGGACGGGACGTCGCTCCTCGGCATGATCAGCGCCAGCGTCGTCCGCGGCGCCGGCGACGAGGTGCAGTTGCTGGGGACGATGGTCGAGGCCTGACAACCGTCGTATCATCATCGGCCTCAATGTCGCGCCTGAACCGCCCGCTTCTGGCGATTGCCCTCTTCGCGCTCGCATCAACCGCGCTCGCGGACGCGCCACGCCTGCTCGCGCCGGCGGCGGGTGCCACGCTGCGCGGCGGCGCGTTTGCCGAGTTGCGCTGGTCGGCGGCGAATTTGCCAGGGTCTGCGGAAGAGTGGGAAGCGTTTCTGTCGGTCGATGGCGGCAAGTACTACGCCTTCCGCATCACGCCTCATCTCGACGTCGACCAGCGGCGGTTCTCATTCATCGTCCCCAACGTCGACACCCATGACGCGCGGATCCTGATCCGGACCGGCAACGAGGTGCAGGAATCGCACTTCGAGATTCCGGGCTCGTTCTCGATCGTGCGCGATGCCAACGCCGAGCAGGTCCTGCCGAGGGTGGGCCAGCTCGGGAGAGGGGAGGCGGCGCGTGATGGGGATCCGGCCGTTCTCTCCTGGACGGATGGCGGGCGAAACGGCTCCGGCGTGACGCAGCAGACATCGGCCACGGTGCCATCGAGCTCTCTCGAAGCGCGAACGACAGAGACTGCCAGCGCGCTGATCGTCCTCGTTCCCGCGGTGAGTCCGATCGCGTCCCCTTCGATCACCACGACATTGCTCACCGCGCGCCGCACCCACGCGCGCGAGACCAAACCGATCCCGATCGCGGTCGACCTCCTTCTGGTCTGCAGTCGCCGGAACATTTGATTCCGCGGCTCGCGCCCACCCTTCCAAACTCAATCCGAAGGAGAAGTCGATGAAGACTCACGTCTCATCCGTCATATTGCTATTGCTCATGGCGACGCATCTTGTCGCGCAGTCACCCAACACCGCCACGATCGTCGTGGCCGTGGTCGATCAAACCGGCGCCGTCGTACCGGGCGCCAAAGTCTCTGTCGTCAACACCGCCACCGGCGCCTCGCGCGAAGCGCTCTCCGGAAGCGACGGCAGCGCCACCATCCCGGCGCTGTCGCTGACCGGGACCTACACCGTCCGCGTATCGAAGGAAGGATTCGGCAACGAAGAGCGGAAGAACGTCACCCTCCGCTCCGGCGAGACCGCCACGCTGAAAGTGCACCTGCTCATCGAATCGGGAAAATCGGAGGTCACCGTCTTCGGCACCACCGAGGGTGTTCGCGCCGATCCGCAGATCGGGCGCCGGCTGGACACGCATCAGATCGATGAGACGCCCATCCTTGGACGCAAGCTGACCACGCTGCCGCTGCTCAACTCCGCCTTCCGGCAGGGGAAGGGGACCGGCGATCTCTTCGTCAACCAGACTTACTTCATCACAGGCGCCGGCTCGCGCCGCACCACGACGTTCACGCTCGACGGCGCCAACAACGATGAGGCGTGGGGCCGGCAGACCATGATTGCCACCATCCCGCTCGGCGCCGTGCAGGAAGTGACGGTGCTTTCGAACGCCTTCTCCTCCGAGTACGGCTGGACCGCCGGACCGGCGGTGAACATCGTCACCAAGTCCGGCACGAACGATCTGCACGGCGAGCTGCTCTACATGAACCGACTCGGCAGCAAGCAGGCGCGGACCTTCTCCACCGACGGCTTCTGCGCGCCGTCGGTCTCCACCTGCGTTACGCCTACCACACTCCGGGCCATCAATCCCGTCGACATTCCCGACGCGCTCAGCCAGTACTCCGGCTCGATCGGCGGCTCGCTGATCAAGGACCGCACCTTCTTCTTCGCCACCGCCGACTACACGCGTCAGGATCGAACGACCTTCCTTTCGAGCTCGCTGCCGGCGTTCGTTCTGCCGGCGGATGGCAATCTTGCCTACACCGGTCACTATCGCCAGACGCTCTTCAACGGACGGCTCGACCATCAGCTCACGCCGACGCAGACGCTGATGCTTCGCGCGAACGTTGACCGCTTCTCCGACGACAACCCGCAGGACGCGGTCGGCGGCACGAGCGCGCCGAGCGTGGCCCGCAGGTATTCGCGCGGCTCATGGACGTCGCAGCTCAATCACACCGCCGTGCTCAGCGGCGACCTTCTCAACGAAGCGCGCATCTCCTATTTGAACGGTGACCCGGTCACCAAGTGGGAAGCGCAGACGCTTTCGACCACCTACACCCGCGCCGGCTCCGTTCCCTTCTCCATCGGACAATCACGCGCCTCCGATCTCTGGGGCCGTCAGGAGCAGCTGTCGGACACGCTGTCGTGGTCGCGCGGCAAGCACTACCTCCGTTTCGGCGGAAGCCTGATCCGCCACACCTCGGGCGGTTTCGGCAGCGAGCCCGGCACGGCGATCCTCGGCACGTTCACGTTCAAGAACACCACCACGGCGCCCTTCGGCCAGCTCACGTTGAATGACGTGCAGAGCTACACGCAGCCCATCAACTTCGGCATCAGCAGCTACGAGCTGACGCAGAAGCTCTACACCGGCTTCGTTCAGGACAGCATCCACGTCACCAACGATCTCGTCGTCGACGCCGGCCTCCGTTACGACCGGCAGACGCTGACCGATGCAAAGAAAAACTTCGAGCCGCGCTTCGGCTTCGGTTGGCATCCCAACGGCGATCCGCGCCTGGCCATCCGCGGCGGCTACGGGATGTACTACACGCAGATTCAGTCCAACATCGTCGCCGGCTACCTGGTCAACGGGCTGGACGGATTGACTACTTACACCGCCACTCCGGGACAGCTCGGCTTTCCGACCTGCCTGACCGGATCGTGCCTGCCGGTGTCGGTCGACCCGAGGACGCTGCCGGCGTCGGCGATTCCAGCGCGCGACATCACCATTCAAGCCGGGCGGCGCGCCTTCTACGAACAGCAGTTCGCCAAGTACGGATTGAACTTCGACAAGCTGCCCAACTACCCCGACGAGCTGGTGAACCCGCGCAGCCAGGTGATGTCCATCGGCGCGGAGCGGGAGATGGCCACCGGCTTTTTCGTTGGCGCCGACTTCGTCCATCAGCACTGGACCGACATCGCCCGCACCGTCGATCTGAACGCACCGTCGCCGTTCGATCGCACGGCCCCCGGCCAAGTGCGCAGCGTGGCCGCGGCCAATGCCACCCGACCTATCCTTCCGGTTCCGAGTGGCGTGCGCCAGGTCAACGTCCTCATGAACCTCGGCGAGGCCGAGTACAACGGACTGCAGACCCAGATCAACTACCGCCGCGGCGCGCGTTTCTTCGCCTCGCTGAGTTACACGCTCTCGCACGCCACCAACACCACCGAGCCTGACGGCAACGGCATCGGACCGAACGACAGCAACATCGCCCGCCTCGGCAACGTCGAAGAGGGACCGAGTCTCGTCGACCAGCGCCACCGCGTCGTCCTGGCGCTCAGCTACCAGTTCCCCTTCAACATCACCGCCGGCACGGTGACGCAGTACGCCTCGGCGCGGCCGTTCAACGCTACCACCGGCATCGACAACAACGGCGACGGCGCGAACAACGACCGCCCGGTCGTCAATGGCCAGGTGATCAGCAAGTCCGCCTTCCGCGGCACGCCGACCTCGGACGTCAGCCTCTTCGTCGAGAGCCGTCTCAAGCAGTCGCCCTTCGGCACCATCCTGCTCCGCCTGGAAGGCTTCAACGTCCTGAACCACGGCAACTACCTCGGCCGCGCGCAGACGGTTTATGGTGACAGTGGCACGCCGCTTCCGACTTTCGGCCAGCTGGCCGCGGCAGGATCGTCGTCGAACGCCATCCCGGCCTTCGCCAATGTCGACCCGCCGCGAATGTTCCAGCTGCAGGTGCGGTTCGTATTCTGAGATTCGATGCAGGAAGAGCGCTGGATGCCCGGCGCTCTTCCTTCGATCTCACGATTATCATTAGCGTTCGTGAGTGCTCCGCTACGCGGCGGCATTCGCTCACCAGACGAAAAAAAGGGGATGAAATGCGTAAGGGATTGCTCTCTCTTCTCGCCGTGGCCTTGCTGACGGCGCCGGTCGTGTTCGCGCAGCAACCTGCCGAGCACAAACTCGATCACTTCAAATTCTGGGCGGTGCTTCCGGTCCCGTTCGCGGCCAACGTTTCGCTGCTCGGACCATTCGACAACGGACAGTGGTGGAACGCCGAGGCATCCTCGATTCTGTATGTCGCCAATCCGACGAACAAAATCCACGGAGACCATAAGACGAAGATCGAGAATCCCAACCTGCACTATGTCGCTTACTCGCTGAAGGCCGCGAGACCGCAGCCCGCCCGCCAGGTCACCTTTCAGAACCAGTTCACCACGCAGCCGGAGACGTGGAAGATCGGCGATCCCACCTTCCTCCTGCTGCCCGCGGGCAAAGAGTTCTTGCCGAAGCCGGCCGAAAAGCAGAGCGGCGATCACTTCGTCTGCTACGCCGCTCCTTCTCCATCCACCATGATGATGAAGGTGACCCTTCAGGACCAGTTCGACGTGAAGCGAGACAAGGACGAAGTCCTCAAGGCTCTGCAGCCCGCCTATTTCTGCGCGCCGGCTCAGAAGAAACACGGCAACGAAGCCGTGTCGCCACTGCTCGACCCGAAGACCTATCTGGCCGTCTACAAAATCTTCCCGCAGGACATGTGGAACTGGCGCGTCAACACGCTCGACCAATTCGGCGAGCGCCGCCTCGACGTCATCGGCAGCCGTCTCCTCGCCGTCCCGACGACAAAAGTGGAGTGGAAAGCGGCGGCGGGGAAGTAGGCACGGTCTACTTCCGAAACGTGATCGTGAAGTAGAACGCCGCGCCGCTGGGGCCGGCGCCGGTGTTGACGTTGGAGACCAGGATCTCGTTGACGGCGCCGGGTTTGAAAAACTCCGGGCCGTTTGCGGAGAACGAGACGTTTCCGAATTCCACGAGGGCGTTGTGAGAAAAAATCGAGGGTGAAATCGGCCTGCCGTTCAGGAACACGCGGCCTGTGTCGTCGACGTTTGCTTTGCCGGTGAGGCGGGCGCTTGAATAGCCTTCGGGCGCCACAAACGTCAGTCGGAAATAGCCGCTGCGGCCGTCGCCGGGCGGAATGTTCAGCACCTGAGTTCCCGAGGGCGAGCCGGGCGGAGCCGGTGTGAACGTGTAGAACCTTCCGACCAGGGCAGGCTTGAAGGCCATTGCGCCGGCATTCGCGGGAGCCTTGTCCAGTGCGCGAAACGTCTCTTTCTTCGGAACGCCCGGCGCGTCGATGAACACCGCGCAGGTCGACGCATCGCTCTTGAGCGTGATCGTGTAGATGCCCTTGTTCAGAGCGGGAGGCGCTCCGCCGGTAAGCGTGCAGCGGGCGTCAGGGGTCGTTGCCAGCGCTGGTGAGGCGGCGCACGGCTGCGGGCGTATGATCTCGGGGGGAAGGGTCGTTGAGCAATCGGTAAACGCATCGCTGATCTGGGCCTGGGTGAGGTTGTGCGCGAACTCGAGATTCGCACCCTGCAGCGCCGCGCCGAACAACACCGCATTGGCGAGGTTGGCGTTGGACAGGATCGCTCCGTCGAGTTGGGCAAAGCTCAGATTGGCATCGCTAAGATCGGCGTCGACGAGCAACGCTCCCGTCAGCCGTGCGCCGCGGAGATCGGCGTGCTGCAACTGTGTTTCGCCGAGGTAGGCGTCCTCCATGTCGGCGGCCTTCATGTCCGCCTTCTCCATGTGCGCGCGGGACAGATACGCCACCATCAGATGGGCATTCTCGAGATCTGCCTGCTGCAGGTACGCGTACGACAAATCGGCGCCGCGCAGATTTGCGTTACTCAGGTCGGCGCGCGCCAGAAACGCCCCCCGTGCGCTGGCGTACTTCAGGTCCTTTCCCTCCAGATTGGCGCCGACCACACCGCGAAGCACATCGTCGGCGGGCGCTTCCCGCGTCAACGGAAGGTCCCCGACCCGTGACGTGATCTGCGGCGCGGGAGCGAACGACCAGTCGTTGGGCCGCTCCGAGACCGCGGCATCTTTCATGTCCGCAAAGGCGCGCTCGCCCAGCGCCGCCAGCGCGGACGGGATGGCCGTTCGCAGAGGCCGCAGGATCGCGGATCGGCTCACCGGGCCGGCCGGCGTCCGGCTGGCTTCGGCCCATTCGTCGATCCCGGCGATGGCGCCATACGAGACGATCAGGCCGCCGGCAAAGACAAGGATGCCGGCGGCCAGCGCGGCGGAGAAGGAGAAGTGCTGGCGGCCGTGAGAAAGAATCTCCAGTGTGCGCTGATGCGACCACACACCGAGGAAGCTTCCCAATCCAATCAGCGCAACCTGCAGGATCGACCCGATCAGATCGTGCTTCGGCAGATATCGCAGCCAGAAAACAGCCAGCGTAAGGGGAGCGATCCACCAGGTGAGCGCCAGCGAGATCCCTCTGGCCAGGATGCGGGGAGAGCGATCCCAGCGATGTGCGCGGGAAAAGCTCCTGACCAGCACGGCGAGCAGCCACGGACTGATCTTCTGGCTGATGGCCTTCCCATCCGGAAAAACGGCCGGGAGGGCGGCCACCTCCTGCCAGAGATCGAGCAGCTGCAGGTGTAAGTAAAGGTAGAGGGCCAGGAGAATGACCGGGACGACCAGGTAAAAAAGATAGAGCGGAATCGAAGCCTCGAGCACCGGGAGGGGCGACGAAACGAATGTCGTCAGCAGCCGGGCGTCGGTAGTCGTTCCGATCGTCAGCCAGGAGTAAACGCACGCGCCGATGAGAAAGACGAGCGTCCTGCCGGCGTTCTTTGCCAGCTCGAGAACCTGACCCAGTCCTTCCGAGATGGCCACCGACTCGGACAGTCGCGCGCCCGACAGATTGGCGCCGGAGAGTTGATGCGCGCAGAGGCCTTTGGCGTCGGTGAGATCCGCCCCCTGGAGGTCGGCATCACGGAGAGATACCGCGAAGAGGTCCGCTCCGCTGAGATTGGCGTTGCTGAGGTTCGCCTTGCGCAGACTGGTAGTGCGAAGTTCCGCATTCCGGAGATCCGCTCCTTCGAGCTCCGCTCTCGCGCCACTCTTGGCGTTGGTGGTCAGCCAGGTCTCGTGATCGCTGAGGATCGTTTGCAGATCGGGTGAGTCCATCGTCAGTTCTGTTTCCTCGCGGACAGCCGGGTCACCGGAGAGATTGCGTTGGAGACCTGCATCGTACCAACGATCGCAGGCGTAAAATGACACACGATGTCCGTCACGATCGACATGCCCGAGGATATTTCGGCGGCGCTCGAAGGACGGTGGGACGATGTGCCTCGCCGCTCCTTGGAAGCGATCGCCGTTGAGGCATATCGCACGGGAGCCCTGACCGAAAGCCAGATTCGCCGCTTGCTTGGGTTCGAGAGCCGCTTCCAGGTGCATGCCCTGCTCAAGGAGCATCAGGTGGCGCTCAGGTACACCGCAGACGATCTCGATGCGGATCTTTTGGCGCATCGCCAGCTCGGTATTCTGCCGGCCCGATGATCGTCGTCGCCGACAGCGGGCCGCCGCACTACCTCATTCTCATCGAGCAGATCGATCTGCTTCGCCGCCTTTATGGTCAGGTGGCCGTTCCTGAAGCGGTTGTCGATGAGTTACGTGCCTCAGGCTCGCCACCGATTGTGAGCGAGTGGATCGCACATCCGCCGGAATGGGTCGTAGTCATTTCTGTGCCGCAAGGACAGATCGAATCGATTACCGATGACTTGGATCGTGGTGAGCGGGCTGCGATTGCGCTCGCAGGAACCATCGGAGCCGATCTCCTCTTGATTGATGATGCTGCCGGGCGTTTAGAGGCGAAGCGACGGAATCTGCGCGTCACCGGGACACTGGGAGTGCTTCGTACCGGCGCGGAGGAGGGCATCATCGACGTTCCGCACACACTTGCGAGACTGCGGGCAACCAGCTTCTACGCTGACGATGCCCTCATCATCGCCATTTTTGCCCAATGGCTGCAACCGTAGTTGTACGCCGGACTGCGAGCCGCCCCCTACTTCTTGTACGTAACCCGCACCCCGAGGTCGTCCATCGCCTTTGGCGAGGCGGCAAGCTGCTGGAACTTTGCGAAGTCGTACTCCCAGATCAGCGTCTTCCCTTCCTTGCGTGTGGCGTTGCTGGAAATCACATCGAATGGTGCGGTGATCTTCCAGGCCACGCGAAGGTTCTTGAAGGCATCGTTCATCATCTTTTCGGTATCGGCGTCCATCTTCGGGCCGCCCTGCTCGCTGGCCTGATCTTTCACCTTGTCGGCGGGATTCTGCGGCTTCGTGCGGATCGAGATCGTGGTAGCGGTTTCGGAAATCTCCATCCCCTGGAACGGCGAATCAAGAACCGACTTCTTCGTCGGATCGGCGGGGCCTTCGCCTTCTTTCTTCGTGCCGAGCTTCACGCCGACCAGGCTGGAGAGCTTGTCGAAGGCGAACTTCATGTTCGTCACCACGCCGAACTCCTTCTCCTCCACGTTCACGTCCAGCAGCTTCACTCCCGGCGGAAGGCCGCCCTCGGCTTCCTTGCGCGGATCTGCTTTCTCGGTCGTTGAGGTCTTCTTCTCGTTCTTCTTGAAATCCGCTTTCGCCGCGGCGATCTCCGCCTTCGTCAGCGGACTCTTGTCGCCGCCCATCTCCTTCTGGACCTTGGCCATGATGATGACCATCGGCTCCATGTCCACGCCCAGCTTGAAATTGGCCGTGCCGGAAAGGTCTCGTTTCAACTCGATCGATTGCTCGACTTCGAAACAGCCGGTGATGAAAAGGGCGAACAGCGCAGCGACGAGGATCCCGCGTGGACGATTCATCGGATTCTCCTTTTCGAAAAGTATAGAGGGAAACCGTAAACGAGCCGCGGAATCCGCCGTCAGAACGGTTCAGGCACGGAGAGATGATGAGAACCACACGCATGGCGTTGCTGCTTGCGACGACGATCATCGCGGCCGGCGCCGCCGCGGCTCTGATCCCTACCAACGAGGGGAGGACGGTGCACGACACCATCCTGCACGTGACCTGGCTCGCTGACGCCAACCTGCCGGGCACCTCGGCCGGACGATTCGGCGTCACGAAGATCATGCCGAACGGTTCGATGAGCTACGCGACCGCGCAGCAGTGGGTGGCGACGCTGAATGCCCAGAATGGAGGAGCCGGTTACCTCGGGCACAACAACTGGCAGCTTCCGGCGGTGCCGACCGTCGATCCAACCTGCGGCGCCAAGGGACCCGGCGGCAACTCCTTCGGAGCGAATTGCACCAACGGCACGATGGGATCGCTGTACTACCTCTCGCTCGGTTTCACGTTTCCCAACACCGCCGTGCCGATTCCCACCCTCGCCACCGGCCCCTTCACCAATTTCCAGCCCTATCTCTATTGGTACGATACGCAGAGTGCGAGCGCCAGTTCGGGGTACGCCACCTTCTCGTTTAACACGGGATGGGAAGGCTCCAACGTCGACAAGCACTACATGTACGCGCTGCCGATGATCAAAGGGAGGCTTCCCGGAACGCCGCTGCCGTCAGGAAACGGACTCGAGGTCAGTGCCGACGGGCTGACGATCTACGATCCGCTCGCCGACGCCACCTGGCTGGCCAACGCCGATCTCGCGAAGACGCAATCGTTCGGCGCGCAATGCACCAATGGCGACGGCACGGCCTGCATCAATCCCGACGGATCGATGTCGCATACAACAGCCCAGAACTGGATCAATGGCATGAACGCGGCCGCTTACCTCGGGCACACGAACTGGCAGTTGCCCCCGATCCCGGCCAGCGATACCTGCGGCTTCAACTGCACCGACAATCCGATGGGGATTCTTTTCTACAACCAGCTGCACCTCACCCAGGGAACGCCCGCCGTCGCCACGCCGGACATCCAGGTCGGACCGTTCTCGCATCTGCAGCCCTACCTCTACTGGGGATGCACCGCCGCCGAGGGGAGCAACGTGCTGTGTCAGTCAGCGCCACCCGCGCCGAACTTCGGCTGGAGTTTCTCCTTCGGCAACGGATTTACGGGCACCGACCTGCAGGTCAACAACCTCTACGTAATGGTCTATTACCCCGACCCGCCAACGCAATCGCGCCACCGTGCCGCGCACCATTAATTGATCGAGGAGAAAAGGCGATATCGTCGGAGCGATGCCACTCTTCGCCGCGTTGCTCTTCGCCATCGTTGCTGCTGCGCCTTCGCGTCCTGGTCCGCGGGTGACGCAGCCGAGGATCGGGCAACCGCCGCCAGCGTTCACCTTGCGCGATCAGAACGGCAGGCGCGTCAGCCTCGCCGACGCGGCGGGGAAGAAGGTGGTCCTGGTCTTCTACCGCGGATACTGGTGAGCGTATTGCGCGCGGCAGGTTGCCGCGCTTCGTGAGCTGGCCCGCCTCTATCCCGAGGTGGAGATCTACGCCATCAGTCCCGACTCGCCGGAGGACGGGCGGAAGTTCGCGCAGCTCATTGCCTCCGATCATCGCGGCGACGTGACCTTCTCGCTTCTCTCCGATCCATTGTCGCGAGTCATCGATCGCTACGCTCTGCGTGACGAAGCCTACTCGGGCAAGAAGGAGGATGGCATCCCTCATCCCGCCGTCTTCGTCCTCGATGCGACGGGCCGCGTCCGATGGATGAAAGTCGAGACCGACTTTCGCGAGCGTCCGTCGAACGCAGAGATCGCCGCGGCGATCGATGGGATCGAGTAAGGACGCGGCGCAACGCCATTTGAATGGAAACTCCACTCCCGGATAAAGTGAGATTCAAATGAGAACGCTCAAGATCATGGAACACATCTCGCTGGACGGCGTGATCCAGAACTCCGGCGAAGACAATTTCCCTTACGGCGACTGGACCGCGGCCTATCGGACTCCCGCGGGCCGGGATGCCGTCGCCGCCGCGCAAGGCACGAGCTTCGATCTGCTGCTCGGCCGCCGCACCTACGACATGTGGTCGGGCTACTGGCCGAAAGCGCCGGGCGGTCCGATCGCGGACGGCATCAATGCGGCAACGAAATATGTCGTTACCCATCATCCGGAAAGTCTTGAATGGGGTCCGTCCGAAGGCATTGGACCGGACATCGTCGAGGGCGTTCGCCGCCTCAAGTCGCAGGACGGCCCGGACCTGATTCTTTGGGGCAGCTCCACGCTGACGTCGACGCTGCTCGAACATGGACTTGCGGATGAAGTCCTGCTGACCGTCTATCCGGTCCTGTTGGGCGCGGGGAAGCGCTTCTTTGCGGAGGGAACCCCGCCATGCGTATTCGAGCTCGTCAGCACGAAGGCAATGCCATCCGGCGTCATCTTCAGTACTTACAAGGTCGCCGGGCCTTTGAAGACCGGATAGCTCGCAATCACACGATTGATGAAATCCCGACTCGTCTGGACCAGCGATCCTGAAGCCGCGAAGCGGCTGCGGGAGGAGAGCGTCGTCGAGGCACGCGCGGATCAGGAGCCGTCGAAGCAGACCATCCGTGTCGTCATCGATCGCAAGCGTCGCACGGGGAAGAGCGTGACGGTGGCCAGCGGATTCCAATTGACGCCGGATTCGCTGTCAGCGCTCGCGGCGTCGTTGAAGAAGCGATGCGGCGCGGGCGGGACGACGGGGAATGGGGAGATCGAGATTCAGGGCGATCACGTCGCGCGTGTCGCCGCGGAGCTGGAGTGGCTCGGCTACAGAGTTCGCAAGAACTGAACGGGCTGTAGCCGAGCGGCTGTTTTTCGTCGTCTACGGCTTGACCTGGATGTTCCCGCTGCCTTGCGGCAGATCCTCGAGCGCGTAAGAGCCGAGGGGGAAACTCTGGCAATCGACGCTGGTCGAAGGGGTGGAGGGAATGCCGGCGTCGTCGGTCCGTTCGGCGTCGGTGGCGATCCATGACAGGCCGACACCGGGATCGGATGGCAACTCGGCGTCGCTGGCAACCCATGTCGCGGCCGTCGAGCGGTACTGGCCCCACGTGTAGCGATCCGGCGCGGCATTCTTTCCTTCGCCGCCGTCTTCCACCGTCAGCAGCACGCGGCGGCCGATGTAGGCGGCGATGTTCGAGTCTTTCACCACCCCGGCCAATGCGGCGCGGTTGCCCTGGACTTTCAGGCAGTCGATGGCCACGCGCAGAGTGAGCGTCGTGGCCGTCGCGCTCGGATCGCCGGTGCCATCACCATCGACGTCCTGATCCGGGACTGAAATCGGTCCCGTGAACTTGAGATCTCCCGAAGTGCTGCCATTCGGGTTGACCTTGGCGTTGAACTCGATATTGCGCGTGCCGTCATCTGTGGTGACGTGGAATCCGCCGCTGGCACTCTGGGCCAAAGCTGCCGGGGCGAGGAAAACCAGCACAAGCGCGAGGGTCGAGAGAAAGACGCGGGCGAGCCTTTTCATCTGAGACTCCTTACAAAATCAAGTCGGGGATTGATGGAACTTAGGTTCGCCATCCCGAATGCGCAAGTGATCGGGATCACACGGATGCCCGGCCCTACGGCAGAATCGCAAACGCCCGCGCCGGAAAGCCGACGCCGTGCTCCACCTTCGGCCA
>Ga0157378_10000047_pt1 | contig 104964 bp, 72 predicted proteins | sample M65metaG_FD_115309 | JGI IMG/M metagenome (GOLD analysis project Ga0157378, IMG submission 115309) | Miscanthus rhizosphere microbial communities from Kellogg Biological Station, Michigan, USA - M6-5 metaG | ecosystem: Host-associated > Plants > Roots > Rhizosphere > Soil | place: USA...
AAACTTTAACGAATGCAAGCGCGTTTCACTTTTTGAAGCGGCCGGGTAATTGTGCGTCCCGGCCGCGATTACGTGTCTTTGCACGTAATTAATCGCGCGGCCTCAACTTGTAATTCGTCGCACACAAATCAGGAGCATTCATGTCTGCAAATCTTCTCGAAACAGTGAACACAGGATTGGGACGGCGCACAAGTCAGGCGCCGGAGCGGCACGATTTTTCCAAGATCAAAACGGCGGTGCCGATTCCCAACCTGATCGAAATTCAGCGCGACTCATATAACCGTTTTCTGCAGATGGATCTGCTGCCGGAAGAGCGTGTGAACACGGGCTTGCAGTCGGTGTTCCAATCTGTGTTTCCGATTTCGGATTTCCGCGAGACGGCGACGCTGGATTTTGTGGAGTACCAAATCGGCAACTGGCAGTGCAAGTGCGGCAACCTTGAAGGTCTCCAGTACCTGCGCGCGGCTTGTAAGAGTTGCGGCGCCAAGATCAAAGTCGATCCGCTGCGGCCTGGCGAGACACTCTGCCACGTTTGCGGCACGTTCAATTCCGTTCGTCCCGAACTGTGTCCCAACTGCGGCGAGCCCGTCGGCTTGAAGCACAAACACGATCAGCAGGAGTGTCAGGAGCGCGGCATGAGTTACAGCGTGCCGCTCAAGGTGAAGATCCGCCTTACGGTCTATGACAAAGATCCGGACACAAACATCAAGTCGATTCGTGACATCAAGGAAGAGGAAGTCTTCTTCGGCGAAATTCCGCTGATGACTGACAACGGCACGTTCATCATCAACGGAACTGAGCGTGTGATCGTTTCGCAGCTTCATCGCAGCCCGGGTGTGTTCTTCAAACGTGGCGCAATGTTCGTCGCGAAGATTATTCCTTACCGCGGTTCCTGGGTTGAGTTTGAATACGATCAGAAAAACCTTCTGTACGTCCGCGTTGGGAAGCGCAAGTTCCTGGCGACGATTTTCCTGCGCGCGCTGGGTGTGTGGCTGAGCGAGCCTTTCAAGAGCAAATCGTTTGGCAGCGACACGCAACTGGAAGACGGTGTCAAGAACGCGATCTTTTCCGACGAAAACATGCTGCGCTCGTTCTACGTGGTTGACGAAGTTCGTGTGGCGGACGGCAGCTTGATGTTGCAGGTTCCGGAAAGTGGAAAGACGAATCTCGTCGGCATGAAAGTCGATTTTGAGATCAAAGGCCGCGGCGGCGATCCGGTCGTCCGCAAGGGCAAAGAAGTCACGCGCACGTCGCTCGAAGGGCTTCGCAAGGCGAACATCGGCGAGGTTGAAATCGAAGCCCAACAGTTCGAAAGCGCGTACGCCGTCGCGGACATCGTCAACACCGAAACCGGCGAAGTCATTGTCGAAGCTAACAACGAAATCACCGCGGCGAAGCTTCAGGAAGTTATCGAAGCCGGCGTCGCGAGTTTCTCCGTGTTCTTCCCTGAGCGCGACGACGTAGGCGTCGTGATTACGCAGACGCTGAAGAAAGACACGATTTCGAAACCGGTCGATGCGCTGCTGGAAATCTATCGCAAGATGCGCCCGGGCGATCCCCCGACGGTGCAGACTGCATATCGCTTGCTCGAAGGCATGTTCTTCGATCCACGCAAGTTCGACTTCTCACGCGTCGGTCGTCTGAAATTTAACATCAAGATGGGCAAGCAGGAGAGGGAACGCATCGACGATCCACTCTTGCAGGCGGCCGATTTCTTCGAAGTCGTAAATTACGTGCTGAAGATGCGGCGCAATCCGGTGGATGACGAGAAGCGGCCGATCTATCAGGCCGACGATATCGATCACCTTGGCAACCGTCGCGTGCGCGCCGTCGGCGAGCTGCTCGAAAATCAGTTTCGCATCGGCCTCGAGCGCATGGAACGCGCAATCAAGGAAAAGATGTCGATCCATCAGGAGATGCAGACGACGATGCCGCGCGACCTGATCAATGCGAAGCCGGTCACGGCCGCGGTGCGCGAGTTCTTTGGCTCGTCACAGTTGTCGCAGTTCATGGATCAGACTAATCCGCTGTCTGAGATTACGCACAAGCGTCGTCTCTCGGCATTGGGGCCGGGCGGTCTGAGTCGCGAGCGCGCGGGTTTCGAAGTGCGCGACGTGCATCCGACACACTACGGTCGTATTTGTCCGATCGAGACGCCTGAAGGTCCAAACATCGGTCTGATTTCGTCGCTGTCGTGTTATGCCCGCATCAACGAGTTTGGCTTTATTGAATCGCCGTATCGCAAGGTCGTTAACGGCGTCGTGACTGAATTTGTACGCGTCCGAAACGGTGGCGATACTAAATTCAAACCGAATGACCACGTGTCTCAGGAAGAAGTCGAGAAGGCGAACAAACGCGCGAGCGCCGACGCTAAAGCGAGTTATGAGCCTTTTCCGTTTTATCTGACGGCGTGGGAAGAGGACAAGCACGTCGTTGGCCAGGCGAACATCGAGCTCGACGAGAACGGTTATATCGTTAACGAACGTAACGCGGCGCGCAAAGCCGGCGAGTTCATTCTGGCGCATCGCGATGAGATTGAGTTCGTGGACGTTTCGCCTAAGCAGCTTGTCTCTGTCGCGGCATCACTGATTCCGTTCCTTGAGAACGACGACGCGAACCGCGCGTTGATGGGATCGAACATGCAACGCCAGTCGGTACCTCTGCTTCGTGCCGAGGCGCCTTATATTGGCACTGGCATGGAAGACGTGACGGCACGCGACTCGGGCGCGGTCGTAATCGCCCGCCGAGACGGCACGGTTGATTACGTCGATTCCGAGCGCATCATCGTCAAAGCCGATCACAACGTCGACGGCACGATTTCGCGCGAAGTGACGGCGGACATCTACACGCTGATCAAATTCAAGCGTTCGAACCAAAACACCTGTATCAATCAGCGGCCGATCGTTCACGTGGGCGAGCGCGTCAACAAAGGCCAGGTGATTGCCGACGGTCCGTGCACGGATCGCGGTGAGTTGGCGCTGGGCCGCAACATCCTGGTCGCGTTCATGCCGTGGCGCGGCTACAACTTTGAAGACGCGATTCTGGTTTCCGAGCGACTGGTGAAAGAGGATTACTACACCTCGATTCACATTGAAGAGCTGGAAATCGAAGCGCGCGATACAAAGCTGGGCCCGGAAGAGATCACGCGCGATATCCCGAACGTCGGCGAGAACATGCTGCGCGACCTTGATGAGAGCGGCATCATTCGCATCGGCGCGCAGGTGAAGCCGGGCTCAATCCTCGTCGGCAAAGTCACGCCGAAAGGCGAGACGCAGCTGACGGCAGAAGAGAAACTTCTCCGCGCGATCTTCGGCGAGAAGGCCGCGGACGTGAAAGACGCTTCCCTCGTGTCGCCTCCGGGCATCGATGGCACTGTGGTCGATGTGCAGGTCTTTACGCGAAAGGGTCAGGAAAAAGATCAGCGCTCACTAGCGATTGAAACCACTGAAGAAGAGCGTCTGCGGCGCGACCTTGAAGACGAAATCCGTATCCTCCAGGAGCAGCGCAACGAACGCATCTACGAGTTGTTCGAAGGCCGCAAGCTCTCCGCCGACCTGACGGATCATCGCGAGGTCGTCATGCCGAAGGGCGAGACGATCACTCGCGAGATGCTGACCGGCATTGAACCGAAGCTTCTGCGAAAGGCATCGATTGCCGGCTCGCGTGTGGACGCGGGGACGGAAGTCAAATCCTACGAAGATCGGACTGAGCGACAGGTCAAGATCCTCTCGGACATTTACGAAGAGAAGATTGCCAAGCTCCGTCAGGGCGATGAGCTTTCACCGGGCGTGATCAAGATGGTGAAGGTCTTCATCGCGATGAAGCGCAAACTTTCAGTTGGCGACAAGATGGCCGGCCGCCACGGCAATAAGGGCGTCATCGCGCGCATTCTGCCGGAAGAAGATATGCCTTATCTGCCCGATGGAACGCCAGTCGAGATTGTGCTCAACCCGCTCGGCGTGCCGTCGCGTATGAACGTCGGCCAGATTCTCGAGACGCATCTCGGCTGGGCTGCCCGCGTCCTTGGTTTGCACTTCGCCACGCCGGTGTTCGACGGCGCGACGGAGCGCGAGATCAAGAAGTGTCTGGAAGAAGCAGGCGCTCGCGCCAACGAACTCGGCTTGCCCGAGATCGTGAATCCGTCCGGCAAGGCCGTGCTTTACGACGGCCTGACCGGTGAAGCGTTCGAACAAAAGGTGACGGTTGGCTACATCTACATGCTGAAGCTTTCACACCTGGTCGACGACAAGATTCACGCACGTTCGATTGGGCCGTACTCGCTGATTACGCAGCAGCCGCTCGGTGGCAAGGCGCAATTCGGCGGACAGCGCTTCGGCGAAATGGAGGTGTGGGCGCTCGAAGCTTATGGCGCAGCGCACATTCTTCAGGAGTTGCTGACGGCGAAGTCGGACGACGTCGCCGGGCGATCAAAGATTTATGAGGCCATCGTCAAGGGCGAAGCCGATTTCGATCCAGGTTTGCCCGAAAGCTTCAACGTGCTCGTGCGCGAGTTGCAGTCACTCTGCCTCGACGTCGAGCTGGTGAAGAAAGACGGCGCGCCTGACGAGACGATTGCTGAGCCCTTGATCACGTCAGGGATCTAGCGTTACGTCGGAAGGCGTGGGCTTAGTACTTGGTGCTTTGTACTTTGCACGCCGCTCAATCGGATCGGGCAATGTCAAAAGGTGATGTGCAAGATCGGATGGGCAACAAAGACCAAAGACCAAAGTTCAAAGACCAAAGCACATTTGAGCGGCGACTAAACAGGTAACACTCAACGGAGATACTAAAGTGTTTCGATTTCATCAAGAGAAAACGCAACTCGCGCCTGACTTCGAGGCGATTCGCATCTCGCTCGCTTCACCGGAAAAGATCCGTCAGTGGTCGCACGGTGAAGTAACCAAGCCCGAGACGATCAACTACCGCACGTTCAAGCCCGAGCGCGACGGACTTTTCTGTGCGCGCATCTTCGGTCCCGTGGCGGACTGGGAATGTCTCTGCGGCAAGTACAAGCGCATGAAGCACCGCGGCGTGATCTGCGACAAGTGCGGCGTCGAAGTCACCCAAGCCAAAGTGCGCCGCGAGCGACTTGGCCACATCGATCTCGCCAGCCCGTGTTCGCACGTGTGGTTTTTCAAAGGACTGCCGTCGCGCATCGGTCACTTGCTTGACATTCCGCTGCGCGAGCTGGAGAAGGTGCTTTACTTCGAATCCTACATCGTCATCGATCCCGGCGATCTGAAAGAGATTAAGGAGCGAGAGCTGCTGACCGATGAACGTTATCGCGAACTCACCCGCGACTATCCCGGCCAGTTCCTGGCCAAGATGGGCGCCGAAGCGATCAAGGAATTACTGGCGGCGGTGAATGTCGAGGAACTCGCGGTCGAATTGCGACGTCGCATGCGCGAAGAGACTTCGCAGCAGAAGAAACTAAAATTTTCCAAGCGCCTCAAGGTTGCCACCTCGTTTCTGAAGTCGGGCAATCATCCGGACTGGATGATACTCGATGTGATTCCGGTTATTCCGCCGGAACTGCGTCCGCTGGTGCCGCTTGATGGCGGACGTTTCGCGACCTCTGACTTGAACGATCTCTATCGTCGCGTTATCAACCGCAACAACCGTCTGAAGAAGCTCATGGAGCTGCGCGCGCCGGAAGTCATTGTGCGCAACGAGAAGCGCATGCTTCAGGAAGCCGTCGACGCCCTGTTCGACAACGGCCGTCGCGGTCGCGTCCTGCGCGGCGTGAACAATCGGCCGCTGAAGTCTCTCTCGGGAACCTTGAAAGGCAAGCAGGGTCGTTTTCGTCAGAACCTGCTGGGCAAACGTGTCGACTACTCAGGGCGATCAGTAATTGTCGTCGGGCCAGAGCTGAAACTGCACCAGTGCGGGTTGCCGAAGAAGATGGCGCTCGAACTCTTCAAGCCGTTCATCTATAACCAGCTCGAAAAGCAGCAGCACGCCGCGACCATCAAGCAGGCGCGCGAAATGGTTGAGCGGCAGGAGCCGGTGGTTTGGGACATCCTTGAAGAAGTGATTCGCGAGCATCCGGTGCTCCTGAATCGTGCCCCGACGCTGCACCGTCTTGGCATCCAGGCGTTCGAGCCGGTGCTGGTCGAAGGCAAAGCGATCAAGATTCACCCGCTCGTCTGTACCGCTTTCAATGCCGACTTTGACGGCGACCAGATGGCCGTACACATTCCGCTCTCACCGGAAGCGCAGATCGAAGCGGCGGTGCTGATGCTGTCCTCGAACAACATTCTCAGTCCGGCAAGCGGGCAACCGATCGCGGTGCCGTCACAGGACATCGTGCTGGGCATTTATTACCTGACGCGTGACAAGGAAGGTGCGAAAGGCGAAGGTCGCGTGTTCGCCTCAGGCGAAGAAGTTCTGCTGGCGTTGGACGCCAAGGAAGTTACGACGCAGACGCCGATCAAACTGCGCATTACCGGCGACTTGATCGACCTGACGCAGGAACACGACACGCAGGACATCCTGCGCGGCACGGTGCAGGAAGACGTCAAGCGCGTCATCAACACGACTGTCGGTCGCGTGATTTTCAACGACGCGATTCCGCCGGGGTTGCCTTACATCAATGGCACGCTGCGCAAGAAGGGTTTGCAGTCGCTGGTCAACTATTCGCACATTCGCCTCGGTCACGAAATGACCGTAAAGATGCTCGACGATTTGAAGAACCTTGGCTTCTTGTATGCAACCAAGGCCGGCATCTCGATCGGCATCGATGATCTGGTCACGCCGCCTTCGAAGCCCGAAATCGTCGGCAAGGCCGAGAAGGACGTGATCACCGTCGAGCAGCAGTATCGCGACGGCGTGATCACAAACGGCGAGCGCTACAACAAAGTCATCGCAATTTGGTCCGAAGCGACCGACAAGGTCGCCAAGGAAATGTTCAAGGCGATGGACGATCGCGAGAAGGCTTCGAACGAGATGAATCCGATTCTAATCATGTCGGATTCGGGCGCGCGCGGATCGGCCCAGCAGATTCGCCAGCTCGCCGGCATGCGCGGATTGATGGCGAGGCCCTCGGGTGAAATCATCGAGACGCCAATCCAATCGAACTTCCGCGAAGGCCTGAACGTGTTGCAGTACTTCATCTCGACGCACGGCGCACGCAAGGGTCTGGCGGACACGGCGTTGAAGACGGCTGACTCAGGTTACCTTACGCGGCGTCTGGTGGACGTGGCCCAGGACGTGATTATCAGCGAGCAGGATTGCGGCACGCTAAAGGGCATTTCGGCCACGGCCATCGTTGAAGGCGGCGAAGAAATCGAAAGCCTCCGCGATCGTATCGTTGGCCGCACGGCGCTCGACGACGTGATCGATCCAGTTGAAGGCACCAGCATCGTCGAATCCAGTCAGGAAATTGACGAAGACCTGGCGGCTGAAATTCAACGCTCCGGCGTGCAGCGCGTGCGCATTCGTTCGGTTTTGACGTGCGAGTCGCGGCGCGGCTGCTGTATCAAGTGCTACGGCCGCAACCTGGCGACTGGTCGCCCGGTGGATATTGGCGAAGCGGTTGGCGTCATCGCCGCTCAATCAATCGGCGAACCTGGTACGCAGCTTACCATGCGTACGTTCCACATCGGCGGCACGGCGCGTCTCGAAGAGTCTTCGAAACACGAAGCTCGCGTCGAAGGCAAGATCAAATACATCGATCTGGCCACGGTGAAGACTCGCAAGGGCGAGCGCGTGGCGATGAATCGCAACGGTGCTTTGACGATCATCGACGAGCGCGGCCGCGAGGTGGCTCGTTATCAGATCGTTTATGGCGCGCACATTCTGGTTGAAGACGGCCAGCAGGTTGCCGAAGATCAGTTGCTCGCCACGTGGGACCCATTCACTTTCGCCATCCTGACGGAAGTCGCCGGCACGGTGAAGTTCCAGGACTTGAAGGAAGGCGTGACTTACGAGGAAGAGACTGACCAGGTGACCGGCCTTTCGCACATGGTGGTCAAGGACTCGCCCGACGAAAAGAAACAGCCGCGACTGGAGATTCGCAACGCCAGCAACAAGGTCCAGAAGACCTATCAGATGCCGGTGCGCGCGAACCTGATGGTCAACGACGGCGAGCAAGTCGAGCCCGGGGACATCATCGCGAAGATTCCGCGCGAGACCACGAAGACGAAAGACATCACCGGCGGCCTGCCGCGCGTCGTCGAGCTGTTCGAAGCTCGCCGGCCGGCGGAAGCCGCGGTCATGTCGGAAATCGACGGCACGGTCGCGCTCGGGCCGATCTCGAAAGGCAAACGCAAACTCATCATCACCGGCGACGACGGTGAAGAGCGCGAGTACGACATCCCGCGCGGTACGCACATCAACGTGCAGGAAGGTGACCGCGTCCGCGCCGGCGAGGCCCTGCAGGATGGGCCGCTTAACCCGCACGACATTCTGCGCGTGCTGGGCATGAACCGTTTGCAGGAATACCTGACGAACGAAATTCAGGAGGTCTATCGCCTGCAGGGTGTGAACATCAACGACAAGCACATCGAAGTGATTGTTCGCCAGATGTTGCGCTGGGTGAAGATTAAGGAAGTCGGCGACACTGAGTTTCTACTCGAAGAGCAGGTCGATCGCTTCCGTTTCTCGGATGAGAACGAGCGCGTGCAGGGCGAGAAAGGCGAAGTCTCTCAAGCTGAACCTTTGTTGCTCGGCATCACTAAGGCGTCGCTCTCGACCGATTCATTCATTTCGGCAGCCTCCTTCCAGGAGACGACGCGCGTGCTCACTGAAGCGGCGATTTCCGGACGTGTGGATTACCTGCGCGGCTTGAAAGAGAACGTGATCATGGGCCGCCTGATTCCCGCCGGCACCGGCATGGAGTACTACCGCAACGTCGATATCGACCGCGACGAGACGGTCGGCGAAGCCGAGCGCGAAGAAGAGTTCCCGGAGATTCTCGGCGGCGTCGAGATTCCACCGTCACCCCACACAGTGCTGCCGACCACCGGTGATGCTGACATCGTTGGTGAAGTGAGCGAACCGGAGGCGGAAGAGACGGTTCAGGTTGGCGAACCGGGAAAAGAGTAAATAGTAGTCAGTAGCTAGTAGGCAGTAGCCCGACCGTGAGGGAGGGCATGTGAGAAGCCCGGAAGTACGCAAGGGCACAAAAACGGACCGGCGTGGCGAAAACCGCGCCGGTTTTTTCTTTGTGACTGGGCCTTGCAGTATGATCCTTTCCCAATGCCTCGATATCTCGACATCTCAACCTGGCCGCGACGCGACACGTTTGAGTTCTTTCGCGGATACGACAAGCCTTACTTCAACGTTGGCACGTCGCTGGACGTGACCAACCTGGTCGCCGAAATAAAGAACCGGCCGGGCGCCAGCCTCTCACTCGCCTATCACTATTTTGCGTTGCGTGTCGTGAACGAGCTTGAGCCGTTTCGTTATCGTCTCCGCGGTGATCAAGTCCTGGTTCACGACGTAATTCATGGTGGAACGACGCTCTTGCTGCCGAACGAAACCTTTATCATGTCCTACTTCGATTATCAGGAAGACTTTGCGCAGTTCATGACGGACGCGATGAAAGCGATCGACGAACAGCGAGCGGCGGCAGCGTTTGACCCCAGGCCTGAAGACAACCGGATTCATTTCAGCGTGCTGCCGTGGATTTCGTTTACAAGCTTTTCGCATGCACGGAACTGGCGGAGTGAAGATTCGGTCCCGAAAATTGCGTTCGGAAAAATCAGCGAACTGCAGGGACGCCGAATGATGCCATTTTCAGTCGAGGTTCATCACGCGATGATGGATGGGATTACTGTGGGGCGATATTTGGATCGATTGCAAGAAATGCTTTTGCAGCCAGCAGACTTTATGTCGGGTGCCCGCGCTGCCGAGCGGTAAGGGTGTCTTGGCATCACGAGTAATCCAGCACGCCGGTGTGCATGGTCATCTTCCATTCATCGCCGACTTGTGAATAGACCTTGCAGACGCGTCCGTGCCAGTGATTCTCCTTACCGTTCTCATCGATCCAGAGCGTGTCGATGTCGACCACGGCGAACGCGCCGTCGCATTCTTTGGAAATCTCGATCTTGCGAATGATCCGTTTATTGTGCACGAGGCGATGCGTGTCGAATAACTTCTGCCAGCCGTTTTTCCAGCGGTCATAGTCATATCGGCCCCACACGATGACCCAATCCATCGGATCGTGTGATTGCGGCGTGCGTGGCCACGGCCAGACCATGTCCGGATGAAAGATGGTCATCAGCAGGTCCACGTCCTGGGTGTCCCATGCACGCGTTTCGCGGTTCACTATCTCTTCGATCTCAGGTCGTGGATCGTTCATGGCATGAGAAGGCCACGGAGACACGGAGTCACAGAGAATCTAAAAACTCTGTGACTCTGCGCCTCCGTGGCTTGATTTCCTTCTAACTAGAAGAGGAACCGAATCGCCAACTGCAACTGTCGCGGATCGCCGACTCCCTGCCGCAGGAAGCCATTGAAGTCAAACAGGCTGGGCGCCGTAAGAGAGTTTTGATTGCCCGGCACGGACAGCGAGTTGATGCGGTTCTTGTTGTTAAAGGTATTGAACATCTCCATTGTCGGAATCAACTGGTAACGCTCGCCGAAGTGGAACGCGCGCGCCAGGCGCCAGTCGAACGAAAAATAATCGTTGTCCTTGCGCAGGCTGTTGCGATTCGTGGACGTCTGCGGCGCCGGCGTAGCCGGTTGCGCCGAACGCGCCTGAATGCGCGGCGTGAACTCAAAGTGCCAGGGCAGCTCAGAGTACATATAAAAGTTGAACTTGTGGCGAATGTCTCGATCGGACAACGCATAATCGAACTGGAGATTGTTTATATCGAAAGACCGATCCGTGAATGGATCGCGCTCGTTCGAGTCGTCGTCCTTGTCTTTTGAAAGCACGTAGTTCGCTTCGAATTGATAGTGCTTGCTAAGACGTTTCCGCACGCCGGCGGTAAATCCGTTGTACATGGATTTGCCGACTGCGCTGTGGACAAAGACTTGGCCGAGGTAGTCACCGAAGATTGGGAAACCGGCAGCATTCAACTTTCGATTAACGTCCAAGAAGCGCGTCAAGTGAACGCCCTGCGAATGCGTGAAGTCGAAGTAGATCGACAGGTCGCGCGCCAGTTCCTGTTCGAATTGGGCGTTCGTCGTGTAAATACGCGGATTCGCGTAATCTTTGCTGAACACGTGAACGCCGCTAAAACACGGAAAAGGATTGGTAAACGGACCAAGAAGGCTGAAGTTATTAATGGTGGAGCAGGAGCCCGCGGCTGGCGTTACCAGGTTCGGCCACGTGGGTCCCGGCACGCCGATGGAAACAAGGCCTGAGTCGACGAAAATGGTTTGCTGCTGCACGCCGTTCGTGGTAATCGCACTCACCTGCGTCAGCATGTTCTGCCTACCATAAAAGATGCCGTAGCTCGCCCGTACCACCGAGCGCCCGTTTTTGGCGACATCCCACGCAAAGCCGACGCGCGGCTGAAATTCTTTCTTCTGACTGTGCAGCGTGCCATCTGACGGGAAGCGCGGATCGCCAAGAAATCGTCCGTACGCAGTATCCGCGGGCGCTACGGTGACGTCTGGAAATATCTGGGCCTCCCAACGGAGGCCGTAATTCAGAGTGAAGTTGGATCTAATCTGCCAGCGGTCCTGGCCGAACAATGCCAAGTCTTCATTCTTAATTTTGGAAGCGCCAGCCGCATCAGTTGCTGGGCCGGTTCGTCCCGCGCCCTGAAGAAACAGGAGAAGCGGTCCGCCGACAGTGCTTCCCGCCGGACAGGCTTGATTAAATGGAGCACCCGTCGTAATCCAGCCCGTGAACGTCTCTGAGCTGTTGAAACATTCCCCCGCTCTGGGTCCGAAACCGTTGGCGGCCGGTGCCGAGGCAAAGCGCAGAAAGCCCGTCACGCTGTCGAAGATATATCGTCCCTGGAAGAAGCCGCGAAAGACTTGATCGTTGAGGGTGTGAATCCATTCGCCGCCGAACTTGATGTTGTGCCTGCCGGAAATGATCGAGAAGTTGTCTTTGAGGTGCGTGCGCCACAAGGTTTCGTCAACAGTCGGGTTGAGAAAGAATGGATGGCCAAACCTGAAAGTTGTTCCAAAACCCATCGCCGTATCAGCCGGCACGTTCGACGTAACTGCCGCGCGTGGCCGCAGCTCGCGCGTGTACGAGAAGTGGCCTTCGTTCAACATCGTCGCCGAGACGGTCGTGAATAGGTTGACATTGAAATTGTTGATTTTCGATGGGCCCTCAATGCCGTTGGCAGAAGTGCCGTATGTCGGCACATCGAAAGTTTGATTGGTGTTCTTCGAGTAATCGAAGTTGTAGGAAATGCCCAACTTGTTCGCGGAGTTCAGCTCAAAGTCTGTCTTTGCCAAAAACGCTTGATTATTGATCTTATGGATGACGGGTGCGCCTTCGTTTTGGCTTCTCGTGGTCTGAAAGAAGTTCAGGAGTGCCAGCCGCTGACAATCTGGACTGGCATTGATGGCTGTCTCATTTGCCGGAACAGTCGGATTTGTTATCGAGCAAGGCGCACCGATGGGCGCGCTCAGATTGTCGCGCGCGAGGTTTTCGCGAATGCCCTCAAATGACAGGAAGAAAAACGCTTTGTCGCGGCGAATCGGTCCGCCAATCGTGCCGCCATACTGCTCGCGGTGAAAGTCCTTCAGTGGCTTGCCGTCTTCCGTGTTTGCGGTCAGCCCTTCCAGTCTTTGGAAATAAAACGCACTGCCGTGCACTTCATTTGTTCCAGATTTCGAGATGACGTTAATTATACCGGCCGCGGTGCGACCAAATTCCGGAGTGGCACCAGTGGCAACCACCTGAAACTCTTTGACGGCATCGAGCGGTACGTCGATCGCAGCGCGCTGGCCGCCGAGTTGTTCGCCAAAGAAGCCGTTGTTGTAATCGCCGCCGTCGAGGCTGACGTTATTAAAGACGCCGCGTTGACCGGCAAAATTGATTTCGTCGCCGTCAGGCCCTTGCGAAATGCTGACGCCCGGTGTGAGCGTAAGCAGATCTTCAAACTTTCGTCCCAGAATCGGCGTGTTACTCACGGCAGTTTCGTTGAGAGTGGTGCTGGACTCTGTCTTTACCGTATCGACCACAGGAGTGGTCGTAATGGTCACCGTTTCTTCGACCCCGGAGACTTTCATTGCGACAGGAAGCTTCAAGGCCTGGCCCACCGTTAGCTCAACTCTTTCCGCAACACTCTTTGCAAAACCCTGTTTCGTTACAGTCACCGAATACGCCCCGGGCTGCAGCGCCAGCGCCGCGAAAAGCCCTTCATCGTTCGTGGTTAGGGTTCGCGTGGCGTTCGTTTCCAGATTCTTAATTTCGACCGTGGCGCCGGGCACGGCCGCGCCTTGCTGATCGGTCACACTTCCCTGGATTGTGCCGGTGGTGCTTTGTGTTTGCGCGGAGGTGAAAATGGTAGCGCCAAACATAACGAGCAGCGCGCAGGCCAAGTAGCCTGCCGCTCGGCAAGCACTCAAGAATTTTTTGTTCATCAATATGCTCCTATTTGGTTATGGGCGAGCTTCGAACCAGATGACCATTAGCACGGTAAGACATTGAACAAGACAGGCCGCAGCGAGGAGAGCCTTACGAAATTCGTCGGCATCTTAGTGAACGAAGCAAGACCTGTCAATGAATTGTTGATTCTTCCGTCAAGCGAGTTATTACCAGCAGTTTGCACGCTCATCCGGATTACTGGTCGGCAACTTTTTTTTCTTCCCAAGTGCATTAAGTTGAGAGTAATATGCCCCTAGCCGGGGGGCCCCCGGCGTTGAGAGTATTTCCCCGACCTGCCGCGTGTTCTGGCCAACAAGCGAGCAAGTGAACTTCAATCTAGTGCACCGTTCGGCGTCGCCAATTGTCGAATAATGCGCGCGGTTTCAGTTTTTTACCAGGAGGTCTTGCCGTGAGAAGCATTTTCCCCCGCCTCGTAGTCGTCCTGTCTCTTCTTGTTTTCGGGCTTTCCGCTCAAGCGCAATCAACATCGGGAGCGCTCCCTGACAGTCAGGCAACTGTCCCGAACCCGCCCGCTAACGCAGGCGGTTCTGACGTGCAGTCTCTTCCCGATCTGATTCGCCGAGTTAAACCTTCGGTCGTTTCAATTCTGACCTACGACGCGAAGGACGAGCCGCTCATCAGCGGCAGCGGTTTCTTTGTTCGTCCCGGTGAAGTCGTGACGAACATGCATGTCATCAAGGGCGCGCAACGCGTCGAGATTCACACGCTCGACGGGAAAGGCCGAACTTATCCGGTCGCAGGCGCGCTGGCGATTGATGAAGAGGCTGACCTCGCGCTCTTGAGCGTGAACCTTCCGGAAGAAAAATCGCGGCCGCTGCCACTCGCAACCGCGTTGCCTGAAGAGGGCGAACAGATTTTTCTCATTGGCAATCCGTTGCGGTTGGAGGGTTCGATTAGCAACGGCATCGTTTCGGCGATTCGCGAGGTTCCGGCGCTGGGACGCATCATTCAAATCACCGCGCCAGTTTCGCATGGAAACAGCGGCAGTCCGCTGCTCAACATGCATGGACAAGTGATTGGAATCGTCACCGTCAAAGTTACCAACGGCCAGAATATCAATTTGGCGCTCGGCGCCTCGCGAATTGCAGCGCTCGAGCCTGGACAACTGATCGCTTTCGATCAAATTGGATCTAAAGGTCGTTCAAATCAGGGCGAGGCTCTTGCCGATCTGTGGTATCGCGGTGGCATCGATTCGATGTGGCTGGGGAACTATGACAACGCGCTCAACTATTTCGAAACCGCCGCCAATCGCAATCCGCGTCGCGCCGAAACCTGGATTCAAATCGGCTACTGCAAAGTGAAGCAGGGTCGAAACGACGAAGCAATTCGCGCTTATCAACACGCCCTGGCGCTGCGTCCGAATTCTGCCGACGCGCAAAACAAACTGGGGGATGCGTACTTCTTCGCCGGAAGGTTTAGCGAAGCAATCGCGGCGTATCAACAGGCCGCGCGTCTGCGGCCAACAGAGGGCGAAGCCTACTACAATCTCGCGCTGGCGTATCTGGAAATCGGCGACCATGAAGCAGCGATGGCGCAGAGTCGCCTGCTTGCATCGATTGATGGGGAGCTGCACAAGAAGCTGCTGAGCGAGATGCAGCGGTAGCCCGGATCTCTCTTCTCTTCGTTGCAAACTGCGGACTCTGCGATCATTCAGTTCGTCAGAATGTCTTCCGCTGCAAATCCCATCTGCTGCAGCCGATCTCGTGTTTGCCCGATCATCTCGCGCGAGCCGCACACTAACGCCACGGGCGATTGCAAATCCGGCAAGACGTGATCGAGGAGAGATTGCACGTAGCCAGTTCGACCGGATCAGTCAGAACCGCCCGACGGTGGTGACGGCGCGCGACGCGGGAAAGAAAACGCCTTCCGACGGCGTGAAATGTCGTCGGAGGGCGTCTCTTCAAACTGCCAGCGATCTCTATCTAAGGTAACCGCGCTGTCTCATTATCATTGTCAGATGCGCGTCAAGTCTCTCAGTTAGCTCCGTCGTTGCCAAAGCCATCTGATCGGCATTTTTCCGATCGATAGCCAGAGCCAGGTCTTTCAATGCTCCATTACCATCAAACGGGTCAGTTCCCTTTGCGTATCGAAGATGGGAACTGAAAATGTCTCGGAACGCAGCTTGATTAGCCGCAAGGTAAACCGTGAAGTTCTCCTTAGAGACCTTCACTGCCGTTCGCACAGCAAGCGCGGCCAGCTCTTTCGCCTTTCCATTGTTCTCAATTTGCGCTAGCCGATAGAGCATGCCGCCGAAAGAGAGCAGATTGCGTGCGGCGACTTCCTCCAGCCCTCGTCGACGTAAAAGAATCGTAAAGCCACCGGTGGGCGGATTTGTGTCCTCAAAGATATCGATGGGAATCGGTTTGTCACTGAGGCTGGTGAAGCGGAACCGAACCCAGCGGGTCTCGCCCGGCGCTAGATCCCCAACGATCACCCGGCCATTAGTCGTTAACTCGGTGCTGCGCCCGCCCACGACATCGACTATGGCTCTGACCTTAACCTCTGGAGGCAATCTTACCGTTAGCTCCATCAGGCGTTTGACAGCTCGGCGATTTCGAATCTCGGCGATAAGTTCCGTTCCCGACCCGGTACCAATAGTGTCCTGTAGATTTCGCTGGGCCTTATCGTTATCGATGATAATCATCGGATCCGCAACGCCTACGGCGGTCCCTCCGACGCTGGGCAAGACGAATGTGTCGCCATCGGGTCCGCTGATCTCTGCCGCGATACATAGATGCCCCGAAGCGCTAACCGGTACGGTCCAGGCGTGGGCTGGCGTGATCTTCGTCATGTCCCCAGCATTGAAAGTCAACGTTTCGCTACCGATAGCAGCAAAGGGAACGCCGAGGCCGTAATCACCCATCAGGAAATTAACAGTCACCACAGCGGCGGGAGCCGCCGACATCGCCGGTGCTCGCCGAGAAACTCGAGCATAGACGAAATTCGATCCACTGCGACTTGGAGGATCACCCAGCACCGAACCATCCGGCCCCGGCGCCGCAGCTACATTGGTACTCTGGTTCCACACATCGCTAGTCGCCCAGAAAACGGAATGCGTGGAGGGTTGGGCTCCGTTGTCGAATAAAGTCGGAGTGTCATTCCAGTCACGCACGTAAAAGTCTGAAGGAATCCTGTCGGCGGATGCATAGACCTTAATCGCTCCTGCTGCGCCGCCGACGCTGGTGGGTGGCAATGCGGACGACCAGGCCGAAAAATGGCGACCGAGCGCGGCGGCATTACCGTTGTAATCCCCGTATTTCGGACACCCCCGTCCAATGCGGCAAGTCTCGCCCGTCGGACAAACGGTTGATGAAAAGTCGCAAGGTGTTTGGCTGCCTGTTCCCGTCGTTGTCTGACAACGCCCTCCGAGTTCCGGCTGGATAGAACAACCTTCTGAATCGGTGCTGGCATTTGTCGCGCAGGGCCAGGTTGAGCACTGCGCATCGTTGTTGCCGGAAAGATCGGTTTCCGCCAACGCTACCAAGTTAGGACCGCGCACAGTGGCGCCTCCAATAAAGAATCGGGTCAAGTCGTTGTTGCCCGCGGTAGCCGTGCGCCGGTCGTACCATGACAACACTGCGCTACCGCCGTAGGTTGAAATCCAAGGCATGAAGCGCCGGCCGACAACTGCGTTGTTGACTCGCACTGATCGCGGAAACGTAGCGCCGCCATCGGTCGAGTCGAAAACCATAATGTCTTCGTTTCCAGCGCCCGTTGACGTCGCAAATGCATAATAGATATGCGTTGGATCCAGGTCATCGACTGCGACCTTTTGGCTGGAAAGGATGTTCCGCCCGTTGCAGCGATCAAGACCCGCCACCGGGCAAACGACATTGGTAAAAGCAGAGACTGTGATGGGCCATCCGACCTGCGGTGTCAAACCTGCATCGCAATTACTAAACTTGTGCAGCATCATATTCGCGCCGGAGGGCCACGCTGCATACACGAAGCCGTCTCCGCCGACGCTGACGCGAGGCAGATCTCCGGCACCGATGGCCGTGCCTGGCGTCCAAGTGGCGCCACTATCAGTGGAACAAGAAATACGGATCGAAAACGACCCGCCAAAGTCACGCCATACATTGTAGAGACGATCACCACCACCGCTGGCCGCGTTGTTGCGATCTGCGGCAATGTGTTCCTGATCTGCAAGAGTGCATGCGGTTGTGCCGGGACAGGTCGCGGCCATTCCTCTGAACGTAAATGTCTGACCGTTATTGGTCGAACGTGAGACGCCGTCGCCCAGCGAACTGCCCGTAGGTCCTCCAATCCAGGCGTAATAAATATTTCCGCTATTACCGACAGCCAGGGACGGATCACCGTCGCAAGCCGGCTGGGTGCAAGGCGTGCCGCCCCCGAACGTGTAGGTTCCGCCGAAATTGCTCGAGAACGAGAAACCACTGTTGGCTGCTACCACGACATTTTGGCCATCGTTCGAAGCGACCTCCAGTTCTCCCAGTCCGGATTGAACCTGCACGGCAACTCCTGCACCTTTCGACCCAACCACATTTCCCTTAGCAACAGGGGCCGAGCGCGCGGGAGGGGACTGCGGAGCAGGTTTTGGCGGTTTCGTCATCCGCTTAATGTCCTCGAGCTCCCGCGTCGAATTCTTGGAATCACCTTCCGGTGCCCGCAAGCCATGAGCGATCGAGAGTGCATCTTCCAGCCATTTCGGATCTCCGTCTGGGGCAAGCATGGTCTCAAACCTTATGACTGTGCTTGCCACTGCGATCGCCGTCGTTGCAAAGGAAGTTTGAATGCTGACCGATCGTTCTTGTGTTCCGGGTTGGGGCATCAGCGAGCGATATCGACGCTCGATGGCGGGCCAACCGTCTATTAGGCGCGTAGCTACGGGCTCCGCGTATTCCGACGCTATCTCAGCCAGTCGACGGACAGCCTCCGCATGGTCCCGACGATGTTCGATAGTAATCGTCATGCCGGCTTCAGAAGAGACTACGACCTCGGGTTTCGGATTCTCTTTATCCTGGCTAATCTTTGCGCCTCGTTCCTGTTTTAGAGGAACGTGTATGGCGAGTGAGTCGCGAGTCTGATTGCCTACGCGCCATTCGGGCGGGATGGTGATGGTCATGTTTTCAAAGAGCTTAATCTGGGCAGGCCTTTGCGCAGCCAGATTTACCGTAAGAAATAACGCCATGACGGTGCCGAGTAACAAAAAGGCCAATCCTAGCCAGACAGGTGGTATCCCTCCTGGAAATCCGAGCTGCTGCGCAAATCTTTGCCTTTTGCTATTCGTCCGATGGAATTTGACGCGATCCATGAGCGTTCTCCTTTGTAGGCAGGCTTACAACTAATGAAGATGGGAATACTCCTTAAGAGAGAGTCATGCGAGGTGTGGCAGAGAATAGAACAACCTCAGGCCATTAGCAAGTAATTTGCAAGTCGCTTCAATGTTGAAAAGCCACAATTGTTGGAATGCTTGCTAATAATTCGTCAGAATCGAATCGGGCGAAAATCCCATCTGCTGCAGCCGATCTCTTGTTTGCGCGATCATCTCGCGCGACCCGCACACCAACGCCACAGGTGATTTCAAATCCGCCAGCACGTGATCGAGCAGTGACTGGACATAACCGGTCCGGCCTGACCAGTCGTGACCATCAGGACGCGAGATAACGCGCCGCAGTTCAACACCCGCACTCTCCCAATCGTCCACTTCGTCGCGATAGCAAAATTCATCCGGCGTGCGCGCGCCGTAAAGCACGACCAACTGGCCAAATCTTTCCCGCCTATTTATGACGCACCTGAGCGCTGATCGAAGCGGCGCGACACCGGTTCCCATCGCCACAAAAACCAGGTCTCGGTCAGTTTGCGCCCCCAGATCAAACCCATCACCGGCCACCCCCAGAAGTTCGACGACATCGCCTTCGTTCATGTCAAATAGGGCGACGCTTGCGCCGACCGTCTGCTTCACCAGGATTTCAAGTTCAGAATCTTCCGGACAGCTCGCGAATGCGAAATACGCAGGGACTTCATGCTGTACACGCAGAATTGCGACTTGTCCCGGCTTGAATTGCACAGTGGATTTATCGGACGTCGCGAGATCAAACGACCGGATGTGGCGCGCCTGCTCACGAATTCGGGTAATGACGAGAGTCTGCGTAGCCGACGACGACATATGTCTTCGAGTTTAGTGCACTGCGGCTGAAAGAGAAAAACCACCACCGATGTACGTTTCCGTGAGCACCGGTGTAGAATGCGTCGCGAGATGGCACCCCGCCTCGTTCGAAGATTTCTCTTCGTTTTCGCCGCGCTGATCGCGCTTGCCACCACCGCTCTGGCTCAGTCCGGCCGACGCAGCACCGCGAAACCATCCACAGAACCGACGCCGACAAGCACTCCCTCGGCATCCGCGCCAAGCAATCCAATTGAATCGACAACAAAGAAAGCCACTGTTCAGTTGCTCGTGGGTGTCGACGACCCGAGTCCGCTTTCCGGGATGCCGCGATATTTTGCGGACACAGTGCTCGAAGAATGCGTGCGCCGTTTGAGTCAACCAGCCGGCGTATCGGTAACGGCGGGCCCGCGCAATCTCACGCGAGGCGACGCCAACAAAGCCGCAAAGGCTGAGACCATTCGGTACGTTGTGTGGTTACAAGTCGGGAACTCGTCGGCTGACGCCGGTCGTCGAGCCACCGGTAGCAGCGATGAATACTATGTGAACTTTTTGCTGCTCGAGCCGGGCACTGCCAAGATAAAGCAATCCGGACATGTCTTGGGTGGCGGGCGGAAAGTGGGAAATGTCGGGGTTGGTTTACCGCCGGCGTCAAGCGGCAGTCCACTCTACCTTGAGTACATCATCAAGGACGAGGCTCGACAGGCTGCTGAAAGGATCTTATCTGCGTTGGGCATTAAAGACACGGAGTGGCCCCGCGGGTAAGGGTCAGAGTTAACAAACGTACTATCCGCCAATTACTTCTTTGTCCCCGCCCCCATCGCGCGCTAAACCAATTGTTTCAAAATAAAGGCGGTCGATCACCGCGCGATACTTTTCATCGATCACGCGCCGTTTCACTTTCAAAGTTGGAGTCATCTCGCCGCCCTCAACGGTGAATTCATGATCAAGTAGCGCAATTTTCTTGATCTTCTCGAATTGGGCGAGCGACTGCGTGCGCGCCGCAATCTGCCGCTCGAACAGATCGATGATGCGCGGGCTGTGACAGAAATCTGCGTGCGAGTTAAGACCGTCGAGCCCTTTGTACTTTGCGTAAGCTTCGAGTTGTTCCCAATCGGGCACGATCAGCGCAGAGGCAAACTTGCGATCGTTGCCGATGACCACAATCTGATTCACGAAGCGTGAGCCTTTAATCATCTGCTCAATTAGTTGCGGCGCGATGTACTTGCCGCCAGAGGTTTTCAAAAGTTCTTTCTTGCGATCCGTAATCGTGAGAAAACCCTCTGCATCCAGATTGCCGATGTCGCCGGTTTTGAACCACCCATCGTCGCTGATCACCGCTCGAGTTTCATCCGGCTTATGCCAGTAGCCCTGCATTACGTGCGGTCCGCGCGTCTCAATTTCACCATCGACCGCAATACGAACTTCGACATTGCGAATTGGTTTGCCGGAAGTGCCGACGCGTATGTCGTGAAGTTGCGCGGCGCTGATCACCGGGGAAGTCTCGGTCAGGCCGTAGCCCTGCACGATTGGCAAGCCCGCGCCCAGAAACGCCAGCGAAACCTCATTCGACAACGCAGCGCCGCCAGAGACAAGGATGCGTATCCGGCCGCCCATTGCCTTGCGCACTTTTTCGAAGAGAATCAGATCGGCAAGTTTGTGCCTCAGCGAGAGCGAGAACGGAATGCGCTTTCTGTCTGAGATTCGTTGCGCCCAGCTCTTGCCAATTTCAACCGCCCAGTGAACCAGCGCAGCGTTCAGTTTTCCTTTGGCCATTGCACGATCCTGGACGCGTGCCAGAATCTTTTCGTAAATGCGTGGGACGCCGACAAAGACCGTAGGCTTAACTTCGCGCAGGTACTCGCCGAGCGTTTCGAGTTCGCCGAAGTACACGCTCATGCCGTGATGCAGATACATGTTCATCGCCTGCCGTTCGAAGCTGTGTGATAGTGGCAGCACGGAAAGCGCAGAGTCTTTCGCGCCGAACTCAAGGTGATTGGACGAATCGATTAGGTTTGAAACCATATTCGCATGCGACAGCATGACGCCTTTGGGCTCACCCGTCGTGCCTGAGGTGTAGATGATGGTGGCCAGATCGTCCGGGCGCGCATGACCAAGTTCGTCAGTGACTTGCGGCTGGGTCGTTGCGAGTTCGCGGCCGCGCTGTTCGAGTTCGGCGAGCGTTCCCACGTTCGCGTCTGTTTGGCCAACTGGAGAGAACAGCACTACGTCGGAAATACTCTTACAGCTTTGGGCGGCGTCACAGATTTCAGCAAACTTTTCTCGTGTGGCGACGAACAAAATCTTCGGAGCGCAGTCTTCCAGAATGTACTGGACTTGCGGTGGCGTCAGCGTTGGATAAATCGGAACGGTGACGGCGCCCGCGAACAGGCAGCCCTGGTCGGCCAAGACCCATTCGACGCAACTCTCGGAAACAATGGCGACGCGATCGCCTTGGTGAACGCCCAGGGAATGCAGACCGAGTGCAATCTCTTTCGCGCGTCGCAGCATGTCCGCCGCCGAAACCGAGTGCCACACCCCTTCGCGTTTGTAATTGAGTGTGTCTGGTTTTTGATAATCACGAGCGACGCGTTCGTACATCTCCGGCAGAGTCGTGGGTTCGTCCCGCGTCAGCGGAATACGGTGCGGAGTGAACTTGGTTTGTGCAACTGTTTCGATCATTGGTCTTTCCCTCTCCCTCCGGGAAAGGGTCCGGATGAGGGCCGGTGCGAAAAGAGAATAATAATTCTTATCGTTTCGGCATGTGGCTGCGCCCCTCGCCCCAACCCTCCGCCACTGGGAGAGGGAAGAAGAGCTGTTAGGCGCTCACTCCGCTCAAAAAAACATCCATCACGACATCCGCCATAGGCGCCAGCTTGTAACTTCGCTTCGAGATGATCCAGTTCGTGGCCATTTCGTCGAGCGCGCCAAATAGAATCTTGGCCGCAGCTTTCGCGTGAAGCTCTTTGCGAAAGACGCCGGCGGCCTGGCCTTCCTCAAAAATGTCGCGCAACAGGGTGAGATATTCGGCAAAGCCGGCGGCCGAGAACTCGCGCATAAACTTGGTCGAGCCGCGCAGCTCAACCTGAAACACGATCGCGAGATCGCGATCCGCGCCGAGACGTTCCAGGTGAAGGGAAGCGATGCGCCGCAATTTTTCGCGCGGGTCGCGCACGTTTTCAATTAGCTTGCGCGCTGCGTCGACTGCGTCCGCTATGTTCTGATCGAAAATCGAATGAAGAATCTCTTCCTTGCTTTTGAAGTAGAGATAAACCGTACCGTCCGCGACATCGGCGGCGCGCGCGATGTCGGCGACTTTCGAATTGAAATAACCGTTTCGCGCGAAGACGCGCGTCGCGGCGCGTAGAATTGAAGAGCGCTTGCCGGCGGTTGAATTGCGCGTGTTTGTTCGTTTGGCTGCAGCTTTAGGCATGACTGAATGAATCGTCACTCAGTGACAGCCACAGCGTAACTTGTCAACGGTTTTCCGGCAAGCCGGGCCGGGCCCGTCAATCGGCCGAGCGATCGTTGCCTAAGAGTTTGTCGACAGCATCCAGATGCAGTGGTGTACCGTCGCGCAGACGTAGTTCGGTTTGGGGAAAGGGAATCTCGATGCGTGCCTCACGAAACAATTTCTCAATGCGGTAATTGATGTCGCTGCGGATCTGAGTATGCAGGCGCGGGCGGTTTGTCCAAACCAGCAAACGAAAATCGAGCGACCAATCGCCAAACTTCAGAAATTGAACCTTTGGGGTCGGGTCTTTCAATACACTTTCGACCTCCTCCGCCGCTCTGAGGAGAGTTTGCGTGACGAGATCAATATCTGAGTTGTACGCGACCCCGACAGGAATTGCGATGCGGGCGCGCGGATCGCCATACGACCAGTTAATCAGTCGCTGACTGACTAACCTTGAGTTCGGCACAATAATGGAAATGCGATCGTTCGTGGCGACCACTGTGGTGCGCAGGTTAATACTTTGCACGTCGCCTTCGTCTTCACCGATTGTGATGCGATCGCCGACGCGCACCGGCCGCTCGAACAGCAGAATGAATCCCGAAGCAATGTCGGCGGCGATATACTGCAAACCAAAGCCGATGCCAACTGAAAGCGCAGTGAAGATGACGGCGATCGATGTGAGATCGATGGTCGGCGAAGCGATCTTAATCGCGAGCAATACGCCCAGGATGAAGATCAGATATTGCGTCAGACGGCCGAGCGTGTATTGCAACCCGGGATCCAGATAGGCGCGCTTGGCAATCCGGCGTTGTAGCAGTCGAGTAAGGACGCGCGACAGAAAGACCGTCAAAGCCAGCACCAAAAGACCTTCGAGTACGCTGGTTACGGAGAGTTTGACGCTGCCTATTTCGTAATACTGGTTGAGGTAATGCCAGACGCGTGTGATGGCGCTCAGCCCATCCTGAAACAGGAGGGCGGCGAAGATCGTAAGCCGACCGCTAAATGCTTGGGGTGTCACGGTTTCTTAACTATATGAATCGCTACGAACCACGTCAAAACCCCCACAAAACGGGTTGGCTGCAACTTTGTTCAAGAGATTTCTCGTAACAGTGTTAATAATGCGCGTGTTTCGAGCGTTTTACGGGCGGAAGGATTTCCGAGAAAACACATGCTGGCCGCCGTCAAACCGCTCAAAACCGCAGATTTCGAGACCACCTCAACTGCGCCGCTGCTTCAGGAAGTCGCTATGCAGGATTCGGCAACTGCCAATCTCGAAAGCTTGTTCGAGCGACATCACGATCGGGTGTTCCGCGCCGCTTATCGCGTCATGGGCAGCGCGGCTGACGCCGAGGATGTTCTGCAGACGGTGTTCCTGCGACTCGCGAAGGGCGCTGAGCCGTTTGCGGTTCCCGAAAACCCAGAAAGCTATTTTGCTCGCGCCGCGGTGAATGCCTCGCTTGATTTGCTGCGAGCGCGCAAACGTTCGCGACTGGTAGCGATCGACGATTTGGAAAGTGACCGTGCGGTGCTCGACTTTGTTTCGCCGAATCCGGCATCGAGTCATGAGGACCGCGAGCTCCGTGAGTTCATTCGCGCTGCAGTTTCGAAGCTAGCGCCGACGGCCGGCCAGATGTTCGCGTTGCGCTATTTCGAAGGGTACGACAACGGTGAAATCGCGCAGGTCATGAAGACATCGGCTCTGGTTGTCGGAGTGACGCTGCACCGAGCGCGCACGCGTTTGCGGAAAGAAATTGGAAGTTATTTGCAGAAGCATTCAAACGACCGATAGGCAATCATCTTGGGAGAGAATATGAACAACAAAGAACTCGACAACATCCTGGACAAAGTTAGCGCTGACATTCGCGGTGAAGAGATTCAGTCCGCGACGGTGAAAGGCGCTGCGGAGCGCGTTTGGATGAAGATGTCAGCAGTTGATGCGGATGCACGCCCGAGCGCGGCTGCTCCGGCAGAACGAATCGAAGGCTGTGGTGACTTTCAATCATTGATGCCGGCCTATCTTCGCAACGAGCTCTCAGAAGCGCGCGCGTTGCTGCTGATTGATCACACACATGAGTGCATTCCTTGTCGCAAGGCTTTGAAGCAGGCGCGCACGGCGCGTGTCGCAGTTGCGGTTGCCCCACGACGTCAAACTCGCACATCGAGATACAACATCAATCCGGTGGTTCTGCGTTGGGGAATCGCGGCAGCGCTTTTGATTGGTGTCGGCTTGGTGGCTTGGCCGCTGGTTCAGCGCTACCTGCCGATTGGTTCGATTGAAGCAACGGTGCAAGCGGCTGACGGTCCGGTCTATCTGGTTGAAGATGCAAAGACGAATCCTCTGACGAACGGCGCAAAGTTGTCACGCGGTCAGGTGATTCGCACCGCCAAAGACGCGCATGCAGTTGTGCGATTAAAAGACGGCACCACGATTGAGATGAAAGAAAGGTCCGAGTTCTCGATCACCCAGACGCTGCGCGGCACTACCATTCATCTTGGTTCGGGAAGTGTCATTGTCGAGGCCGCGAAGCAGAAAGATCATTTGTACCTCGACACCGGCGATTCACTCGTCGCGGTAACCGGCACGATTTTCTCAGCGAATACCGGCACGAAGGGCTCGCGCGTCAGCGTAATTGAAGGTCAGGTGAACTTCGATCGCAACGGCAAACTACGCACCTTGAAAGCCGGCGAGCAAGCGACAACCAGCAACAGCATCGAAACGATTCCGGTTAAAGATGAAGTCTCCTGGAGTCGTAACGCCGCTCGTTACACGCAGACGCTCGATGCGCTGACGGCGCTGAACAAGGAACTGACCGCGGTGCAGCAGCCGGACGTGCGCTACTCGACGCGACTGCTCGACATGATGCCTGAGAATACGGTGCTCTACGCCGCCGTGCCGAACCTGGCCGCAACGATCGTTGAATCGAATCGCATTATTGAAGAGAAGATTCAGCAGAATCCCGCACTGCATGACTGGTTCCAAAACCGTCGCGAACCCCGAATGAACTCGGCGATGGCCGCGATTCGCGACTTTGGTGACCAGCTTGGCGATGAGATCGCAGTCGGCGCCGGCATGGACGACAAGGGCGAACCTGTTGCGCCGATCGTGCTTGCTGAACTGAAAAATCCCGGCGGATTCCACGCATTCTTCGACGCTGAAATGCAGAAGCTGAATGCCGATGGAAAGAATCGTCCGCAAGTTACTTGGATTGACGATCCGAAAACGGCCCAACCTGTGACTGACAGCAAGTCCGGCGACAAAGCAGTTTACGTTTGGATAAACGGCGACGTCCTGGTGGCTTCCCCCAAGCTGGATGAGTTACAGCGGATTGTTAATACGCCACAGTCGGGCTTTGCCGCAACCGCGTTTCGCAATCGCATCGCAGATGTTTATCGCGACGGCGCCGGAATTGTGGTTGGCGCTGACCTCGAAAAGATCCTGGCGCGCGTCAAGACTGAGCAGAAGAATACCGGTGACGCGGCCAAGCATGAGCAGGCCTTGACACAGCTCGGCGTGATGAACTTGAAAACCTTCGTGCTTGATCAAAAGAAGACTGATGGCAAAACTCACACGCGCGCCGTGTTGGGTTACGACAAAGCTGACCATGGAATCACCGCGTGGTTGGCGCAACCTGGGCCAATGGGTTCGATCGATTACATCTCGCCCGACGCGAACATTGCCGCGGGCTTTGTGGTCAAGAATCCGACGGCAGTCGTTGACGATCTGCTCAGTGTCATCAACTCCGTCTGTCCCGATCTGAATAAGCATCTTGAGGACCTGGAGAAAAATCACGGGCTCAATCTTCGCAATGACATCGCGGCGCCACTGGGCGGCGAATATGCCTTCGCGATTGATGGGCCACTTCTGCCGACGCCTTCCTGGAAACTTGTGTTCCAGGTGAATGACCCCACGCATCTGCAACAGACATTCGAACGCGTAGTGAATGAAGTGAACGCTGAAGCCGCAAAGGATGGAAAAAAAGGGCTTGAGTGGGATCGCGCGGATGTAGGTGGACGCACGTTCTATACGCTGCGGTCGGCGGACTTTGGTTTCGAAGTGAATTACGTATTCACTAACGGCTATCTAATTGCCGGTCCGTCGCGCGCTCTGGTCGAACAGGCACTGCGCTATCACGATTCGGGCACGACGTTGAAGACTTCGCCGAAGTTTACTGCCGGATTGCCGGCGGATGGACAGGTGAACTTCTCGGCGTTTGTCTATCACAACATCGCATCGCTGGTGCAGCCGTTTGCGAAGACGCTCGGCGGCGCGAATATGCCGGCCGGGCCGCAAAAAGCCATGACGATGGCGGCGATGATGGAGCCGACGCTGGCTTATGCCTACGCGTACGGCGATCACATGGAAGTTGCGGCAAACACTGAGGGTGGGCCGTTCGGCCTGAGCCCCACCACCTTCCTGGGAATGCCCAGCGCGTTCGAGTTGCACAATGTGCTCGAACAGGGAGTCAAAAAATAAATCGTCTCTTGTCAGAAGCCCGAGCGTAAGCAAGATGACTTGGGAATTGCCGATCATCCGCGTCATTTACCTCTCCTGACGCCGGGCTTCTGACATTAACTTTCAACAGGGGTGCCCATGTCATCGCTCAAACCGATTTCGGCTGCCGATCGTTCAGTACTCATAAACGCCGTGACGCTCATCGCGCTCGGCGTTTCCATTTTTGTCCTCGATAGTGGGGGAAACCTTTTCGTACGGGTGTTCGTAGGGTTATTCTGGGGCGCGTTCATGCTGGTTTTGAATGGTCCCGGTTTCGTCCGCAGCATGCGGACGCTGAAACGCTTCGATGCCAGACACCGCCGCATCAATCACGGTATTGCCAACTACGAACGCCGACCCTCCGGTTATTGATCTGCAACAGTTGTCGGTCACGTTCGGTGGCCGGCCCATCCTGCGCGAACTCAACGGTAAACTGCGCGGACGGGCGATTGGTTTGCTGGGCCCGAACGGCGCGGGAAAAACGACGCTGATTCATACGCTGCTCGGCTTTCACGCTCCGTCGTCGGGAACCGCAAGCATCTTCGGCCGCGACATCCGCGGCGATGCCAATCAAATCAAGAGCTTGGTCGGCTACATGCCGGAGCGCGATGCTTTCATCGCGAAGATGTCGTGCGTTCATTTCGTGCGCTACCTGGCCGAACTGTCGGGTCTGCCGCCCGCAGCCGCGCTCGAGCGCGCGCATGAAGCGCTGTTCTTCGTCGGCTTAGGCGAAGCGCGCTATCGAAATCTCGATACGTTCTCACTCGGCATGAAGCAGCTTGCGAAGTTGGCGCAGGCAATCGTTCATGGGCCGAAGTTGATCTTTCTTGATGAGCCGACGAATGGCCTCGATCCGCCGGCGCGCACGCGCATGATCAAAATGATTCGCGAGATTCGCGACAGTGGCGAGGCGAACATCGTTCTTTCGTCTCACCTGCTGCGGGACGTCGAAGAGTGTTGTGAAGAGATTGTGATTCTGAAAGAGGGGCGGCTGGTCACTTATTGCAACCTCGAAGAAGAGCGGCGCGCCAACAAGAAATTCCTGATGCTTGAAACTCGCGGCGATCTGAAACCGTTTGTCTCGGCGGTGACCGGCCTCGATTGTGAATATGCAGTTACCGGAGACCATCGCGTGAAATTGATCCTGCAGGAGCAAACCGAAGTGCGCGATATTTACCGGCTCGCAGCGCAGACGAACGTGCAGATTCGTCGGCTGAGTTACAAGCGAGATTCGCTGGAAGACATCTTTTTGAAGGCGATGGAGAATGGAAGCAACTAAGAGATTGAGACATTGAATTATTGATTCATTGTGAGATTGAAACCAATGAATCAATAACCAATGAACCAATGAATCAATAGCCATGGCAGTCCTCGAACGCGCATACAAACCTTATGTCGGCCCGCTGTCGCCGGAGTGGAGCCGCTTTCTGGTCATTCCGCGAGATGCGTTGCGTGACGTGTTCCGTTCAAAGATTTTCACGGGGCTGTTCCTGTTTTCGTTTGTGTGGCCGCTGGTCTGCGCCATTCTGATTTACCTGCACCACAACGTGGCGGCATTGACTACGTTTCAAATCCCTCTGCGCGATTTAGTCTCGATCGATGCTTCGTTCTTTCGCTTGTGGATCGTCGTGCCGCAGGGTTATCTCGGGTTCTTCCTGGCGATGCTGGTCGCGCCATCCCAGGTATCGCGTGACCTGACAAATAATGCTCTGCCGCTTGTTCTGTCGCGCCCGTTCAGTCGCACCGAATACGTGGTGGGCAAGATGTCGATCGTGATCATCCTCCTATCAGCGATCACTTGGGCGCCGGGGCTGATTCTGTTTCTGCTGCAAAGTTACCTCGAAGGTTGGTCGTGGTTTTCGCAAAATATTCCCATCGCCAGCGCCATCTTTATCGGCAGTTTGGTCTGGATTCTGCTGCTGGCGCTGATGACGCAGACAATTTCCGCTTGGGTGCGCTGGCGGCTCGCATCGCGCGCGGTCCTGCTGGGTGTGTTCTTCATCCCGTCAATTTTCTCGGTGGTGGTAAACGAAATCTTTCGCACACAGTGGGGTTACTTGTTCGACTTGCAGGCGCTTATCTGGAATATCTGGAGCGGTTTGTTCGGTCAGTTTTTGGGGCAACAAACCGTCATCGATAACATGGGAGTTGAGCAGATTGATCCTGCCGCTTCTGCGCCACCGTTGTGGGCATCGTGGCTGGTGTTGTTCTTGATCTGCGCCGCATGCCTGGCGTTGTTATCGAGAAAAGTTAAGGCATACGAAGTCGTGAAGTGATTGGGGATTGCGGAATTCGGATTGCGGAATGATGCAGATGAATGACGATGGCACTATGAATGGTGAGAATTCAAATCCGCAATCCGAGATTGTCTTCGACAACGTCTCGAAATTTTACGGCGAGATACTGGGCGTGAATCGAGTGACTCTTTCGATCCCGCCGGGGATCACGAGTCTGGTTGGCCCCAACGGCGCGGGCAAGACCACGCTTATGAATTTAATGACCGGGTTGCTGCGGCCGACGCGCGGCACTGTCACCGTTCTCGGGATCCCGACCGATCGACCCGAAGAACTGTTTCGCAAAGTTGGATATTGCTCTCAGTTTGATTCTTTTCCGCGCGGTCTGACTGGTCGCGAGTTCATCCGATCCTTTCTGATGGTTTCCGGATTCTCGAAAACGGAAGCTGAAGGTTTAACCACAAAGTCGCTCGAGCGGGTTGATCTGGTGGACGCGGGAAATCGAAAGATTGGTGCGTATAGCAAGGGCATGCGTCAACGTGTGCGGCTAGCGCAATCGATTGCGCATCAGCCGTCGGTGTTGATTCTTGATGAGCCGCTGAATGGTCTCGACCCGATGGTACGTGCCGAAACCATCGCGTTGTTCAAACAACTGGCGGCCGAGGGTCTGCACCTGATCATCTCGAGTCACATCCTGCACGAAGTCGACATGATGTCGGATCGCGTCGTGCTGCTGAACAATGGTTATGTCGTTGCCGAAGGGGCAATTCACGGCGTGCGCGACGAGATGGATGCCGAACATCCGATGCAAGTTCTTATTCGTTGCGACAAGCCATCGGTGCTCGCGGCGCGCATGTTTACGAGCGACCATCTGGTCGAAGCGCGCATGCACGACGATCGACACGGACTATTTGTGAAGACGCGTGACCCCGACAAATTCTATTTGCTTTTGAATGAAGTCGTGGCGACAGGCGAGATCGAAATCGAATCAGTGGCGCCGGTCGATGATGACCTGAGCGCGGTTTATGAATATTTGATTGGATCACAGTGAAAAATCTAGTTATGGCTTTGCCACTTGATGTGCGGAAGGTCTGCGACCTTCCAGCACGATTGAAAAACAGATGTGGGGCTACGCCCCTGATTGAGTGGGCATAGCTAAATATTCAACGCAATATCTTTGGAAGGTCAGAGACCCTCCGCACATCAGGCGGCAAAGCCGCAGCAGACTTATGAGCTCAACCGAAGCAACATTTTCAGTTAAACGAAAACCCAGCGCGCCGGTCCAGTTGTGGGTGCGCCAAATCGCGGCGATTATGCGTCTGGAGCTGAAGAAGAATTTCTTTGGTAAGCGCGCGGTGCTGGTTTATTTGTTGGCGATGATGCCGGTTGGCTTGCTGCTTTTGATTGCGATCTTGCCGCCGGCGGCTCGCGAATGGCTCGACTTTACAGCCTATCCAAAAATTTTCTCGGGTCTTTACAACGCTTTGATTCTGCGCGCGGTCATCTTTTTTGGCTGCGCATGGATCTTTATGAACCTGTTTCGGGGCGAGACTGTCGATCGCAGCCTGCACTATTACTTTCTTTCATCGGTGCACCGCGAAGTCCTGGTTGCGGGCAAGTATATTTCGGGACTGGTGACCGCGAGTATTTTGTTTGTCGGTGTCACAGTGGTTTCGATGCTGCTGATGTTCTTCCCGCATTTTTATTCAGCCAGCATGCGCTTCTTTTTCGAAGGCCCCGGGATTTCACAGCTGTTCTGGTATGTTGTGATCACGCTGCTCGCGTGCATTGGCTATGGCGCATTCTTTCTCGTGGTCGGACTTTTCATCCGCAACCCCATCATTCCCGCGTTGCTGCTTTACGGCTGGGAAGGCATCAACTTTCTGCTGCCACCCCTGCTGAAAAAAATCAGCGTGATTCACTATCTCAATTCGCTGATGCCTGTCCCGTTGTCCGTGGGACCGCTGGGCGTAGTGGCGGAACCGACGCCTGCTTACATTGCCATTCCCGGACTGCTCATCGTCACAACGATCGTTCTGATCGGTGCGGGTTCGCGTATTCGCCGCATGGAAATCAGTTACGGAACTGACTGATCCTGCCCGCTAACTAATCAAGTTCGCCCGGTCTTTGCGAGGGGATAGCGCGAATAGCGGTGTCGTGGCTGTTAAATTTTCTTAATTATCAATCTGGCAACACGCGCATTGGGATTCGGCGCGGTCAGGCGCCGACCCACCGGTGAACCATCACTCCAAGTTAAGTCAAACGTGTCAGTTGGTGCAGACAAGACCGCTCTTTTGCGAATAAACCGCGGGTCGCCCTGGCATGGTGTGCTCGTATGTACCAATTGAAGGTCCTCGAAGATTTGCCATACCACAATAGCGCCATTACCAAGTGGGTCATCATAGTTACGCGCTCCGATGTCACCCGGATAGCGGTTCTCAATCAAAAAATACTCTCTGGCGGCGCGGCTCGGTTCATGGAGGAGCAAGACCTCTTGACCGTACTCGATGGCTGGCAAATCCCAAGTGGACTCGTTCCCTAACTCATTCACATTTTCGGCATACGGCCTGACCAATCCGTTCTTCATCTTTTCGAATGGATCCAAATGCGTGGCCAGGTCATGTCGATCCATGATGCTGTAGGGACCTGGGGAAATCGCCGGACAGCCATTATATAGGTCGAGCGTGCCGAGTACATGGTGAGTGAATTCGTGTGCGACTAATCCAACCCCCCACCGATGGTATTGAGGATTGCTGGACAAATAGAGGTCCAAAACCGGGACGTTAAGAGGAATAGCGGCCCCATCCAAGGTAGCGTCTGTCCCACGAACGGTGCCGTATGGAACCGCTTGCGGTCGGACGATGGCGACGACAAGTTCATCGCTCGACAAACGGTTGTTCTTGTCTATATCGAAAGAGTGGAAGTCGACCTCCGCGTCAGCTGCGGCGAGCGCGTCTTTCCACATTTGCTCAAACGCCAGGTTGTCCCAATACCAATTGCCCTGACGTTCCGGAGGGGCCACAAACCACTGTCCGTCCTGACATCCCACATAACGAACTTCGCTCAGGGTGACATTGCCGGCGGAATTCTCAATTAACCATTGCCGCAAATTTGCCTCCGGCGTGTGGGACTGATCGCCTTCAAAAGTCTTTCTAATCTGCGCGAACGAGGGTCGTGGATGCCCCGGCCTTACGGGATCAAACCCGATAACGAGCAGCCGAATTCTTTTGATGACCGGACTCATTCTCAGGAATGGCTGAACAAAGTCGGGAGCATAACGGATACCCCAGGAGATACGTAGCGTTCTGCGGCGGTATTTGGCGGTCGTGTGCGGATCAACCCTGGCCTGAACTCTGACCTCATGCCGGCCGTATCCAACATTCTTAAGGACGAAGGTATGTCCCGTTGCGCGCCACTTCGACCCACCTTGAATCAACGTAATATCGGAAGGAGATGCTGGTTGGCCATCGACCAGCACGCGCAGAAATACGCGCCCGGGGTTCGCCAAGACTTCTGTTGATGCATTGATTAGGACATTATTTAAGTTGAAGGTTGTTTCAAACGTCGCCGGCTCAAACAGATCCACCCACTCCGTTTGTGTCAGGGAGACTGCGGCGGAGGGATTGACGGCGAACATCAACGACGTCGACGTCGAACTGAGGCTTGGCGACACTGAAATGGTACGGTCCCCGATCGTGGCGCTTCCGCTGCCACAGCGCCATTGCATCCTTATGCGGCTGCCAGCAGGCAAGTCGAGGGATGGCGTGACGAACGTGAATGACCTTGTGCCGCGTCTTTCTGGATTGCCGGCTTCGGCAAAAATTACCTCTCCGACGACAGTGTCGCCGACGAGAGCTCTAACCTCCATCCGGCCGGAATTAGCCCATGCTTCGGCGCTGAAAATTATCGCGAGTGCGTGATGAACCTCTCCTGGGACTGTGGTTGAAAGGCCAGGAATGTCCTGGAATTGAGCAGGGCATGGGATTGGCGGCCCACTGGCAGCCACCGCCGTCAAGTTACCGATGGATGAGACGGTTAGCACGCGGTCCCTGATCGAGAATTCAGAACCGCTATTCATCTGAATCTCCACCAGGTGTTGACCCTTACTCATGTTCGGTTGGACAAACGTAAAGCTGCGGACACCATCGAACTCAAGGTTGCCGGTCTTAAACTGAACGTCGGACGGTTGGGCCACGATGCCATCCACCACCGCGCGCATCCAGACACTTCCAGATGCTTGATAGATTTCGGCACTCACCGTGATTTCCAGATTGTCGCCCGCGCGGCACATCACGGCCGTGGCGAGCCCGTCAACCGCCGCCCATCGATTGAGCCGCCCCTTCACCGGAGCTGCTTCAGGAGGCGCCACCATACACAAACTGCTATAGTTATAATTCGGTTGCGCGACGTAGGCGTCCGTCAGGATTTCATTCGTATCAGGTCGGGTACAGTCGTTCGTCACGACCGCCGCGCGTTTTTGACCGACGTTAGTGTTTTCCACAGTATCGAGTGTTGTTGTTTGCATGATTTCTTCTCCAAGGAAAAGGGTGTTGTTTCTTGCTCGATCAGATCAAATTGAAAACCAAATTTGGGGAAAAAGCGCCGCTCATTTCTTCGGCGACGGCCTCGACCTTATGGGCGAACGGATCGGCTCGTTTCCGGCGATTACCGGAATCCAGGGACCGGTGCCGTCCTTCGAATATTTACCAGGCGGCACGGCGGGATTGGCTGGTCCTTTACCGACGTCGCATCTGCCATCATTGTCGAAATCGCCAAGCTGCAGCGTCGAGAGTGTCTCGATCATCGTGTTTAGGTAACGCCAGTTTTCTGTCTTGGCCGATTGTGCCCACCAGGTCACTCCCGTAGCCATAAACTTGTCGGGATTGCCGTCGCCATCAAAATCGCACGTACCAAGGCGATCCATTGTGTTCGCGCCGAAGACATTGTTGGGCCGAACGTCGATGGGATTGGTAATGTTGTCGCCCCATCCCGGGTTACCGTTTTGAGCAATAGCACCTTCGCGATCTCCATGCTTGAAGATGTTGCCATCAACCACCGCTTTGTCTGCCGGATTCCCGCGAATCTTGATCGCATATCCGGCGGTATAGAGGATTGAATTGCGCTCTATAAGGATAGTTTCACCGGCAATCCCGCAGCAGCCCGCACCACCAAAGAGAGTCGATTCCGTGCCGTGCATATCGATTTGGTGAGTTTGCCAACACACCGCAGCATCGGGGATCCAGCCTCTACAGTGGAGACCGCCGTCGGCAAGAATCAGATTTTCCCGTGCTGTGTAGCCGGAGAAATCTTTCTTGCCATCCCAAGCGTTACCCATTATCGCGTGGCGATTTTCATTAAAGGCGTTATGCTCAATGAGCGCATACGCGCCGTTCGTTACGGCCACACCGTAACCGTATCCGTTGAAATGGCGATTGTGATGAATGTAATTGTTGCGGATCCTGACCGCGTTCGGCATCGTGTTGAAAAGACGCCCTCGTTCGGCAACACTGGTATTGTCCATGACTTCGATAGCAGCGCCGCTCCAATGGAATATTTCCATGTTACAAATCTCGATGTCGCGGATCGGTACGGGCTCGCAGACTTCCACCCCGGCTTCGTTGAACCGGCATACGCTGTCAAAGGGCTGTATCTGGATACCGCGTTCGCGATTGGCTTCGCGATCTCCGATGTAAGGTGTGGGACCTTCGAACTGAAATCCTGAAAACAGGATTCGATCGCCGCGTAAGACAAACACCGCGCGCTCAGACTCTCTGGTTGAGAAGATACGGGGCCCACGTCTAAGCGGTCCGCGCGCGCACCCGGGTCCCGCAATCAGCGTAGTGTCGTCTCCGATTTCGAGAGATAATCCCGTCAGATCGAGGTCGACACAAAACTCAATCACCACCGGGTTTGTTTGCAATGCCCCAATCAGCACGTCGACCGGACTAGGAGTTTCAGGACCGATGACCACACGGTCCGGGTAGTCAACATTGACGTGCGCATACGCGTTCAGGGCGGCAAAGCTGCCAGCGCGATGTTGACTGATGTTGAGGTTATAGGACGTTGGGCGGAGTGGCGTAACGGTTCTACTTCCGTTCCTTGCCACGTCTTCGCCGTCTAATCGGATACGTACAGCAGCGCAATTGTCCGGCAGCGTGACGTGCCATCTAACCTCGGTAGATTGCCCCGCGATGATTACCGGAGGTTGCGCTGTTATCTCAAAAGTCGCCTCGGTAATACATCGTGGCGGCTGCGTATCATTGTTCGGTTCAGTCCCGCGTCGAGCCTGTTGCGCAGGAGCAACGCCAACAGCCAAAATGAGGAGGGCCGCCAGTTGAAGAATTGAGAGAACAATAGCGTACATTTGGGTCCTTTCGTCCGCCGGCCAACTTTCCTTCCAGTTTCCTGGCTGTCCTGCTGACCGGTTTCGACTCTTATCTACTAACGCGAGAATTTACGGTGGAACCTCTAACGGTTGGACTAGCGTCCCAACAGCCGGCCGAGCATGCCTGTCATCTCGTGATAGTCCACGTCGCCTTCACGCAATTTCTTCGGCTGACAGATACCTCATCGATATTGTTTACTAATTGGTGAGTGATTGTGTACGGCATAATCAGATCTCCCGCGTTCTCCCCACCGCTATCCGCGCTTATACTTTGTGACGTCCTCCGGCGTACGTCACGTCGCAGGTAGCTACTGGTGAGTTTTCAGTACTCAATCCATTTACGCGAGAATCAACGTCCTAACCTCTAATATTCCTGGAGACTTTCTTTGAAAAGGGGCGTGAGTATAATCTCGCGATTTAGATCTCTAAAAAATGGTTCCCCCTTCGCATTACGTAACGGAATTATTAAGCGCTTGGAGCAATGGCGACCAAGCTGCGCGCGAGCAGCTAATGGCCGTCGTGTATGATGAGCTACACCGATTAGCGCATCACTACATGAGGCGGGAGTCACCCGGACACACACTGCAAACGTCGGCGCTGGTTAATGAGGCTTTCGTCAAGCTGGTCGATCAAAGAAATGTCCGCTGGCAGAGTCGGGCTCATTTCTTTGGTATTGCCGCGCAACTCATGCGCCGAATTCTGGTTGATCACGCACGGGGCCGGCACACGGCTAAGCGGGGTGGCGGTGTGCAAGCCATCTCGTTTGATGATGGCTTGTATGTTTCAGACGAACGCAGCGCCGAAGTAGTTGCGGTTCACGAAGCGTTGGAACAACTTTCGAAGTTCGACTCCAGAAAGGGACAGATCGTCGAACTTCGTTTCTTTGGCGGACTCAGCATCGATGAGACGGCTGAGGTGCTGGCCGTTTCGCCAGGCACCGTCATGCGCGACTGGACTCTCGCAAAGGCCTGGTTGCACAGAGAGATGAGTTCTGAAAATCTCCAGAGTTAGAGATTCAGATCTAGTTTCTCGCGTTAAACGTTAAAGGACTGGAGCGCAATCGTCGCGGGGTTGCCAAACATTATTCGCGCTTCGCGCTCGCCGCAAGTGAGGACGCTTGGGCTCCGGTCTAGCTGCGCTCCAGCTCGATGAAGATGAATTCCGAACGGTGGCAACAGATTGATGAGTTGTTCCACGCGGCGTTGGCGTGTGAAGTTGGCGAGCGCGCCGAATTCCTGGCCAAACAATGCGGCGATGACGCCTCGCTACGTCAAGAAGTCGAGTCGCTGCTTTCATCCTTGCAGGAGGCAGACGATTTTATCGAAACACCAGCGGGGGATGTAGCGGCTGAGATGCTCGGCACACATCGACCCACGTTCGAGCCTGGCCAGCAGATCGAGAACTATCGAATCGTGCATCAGCTTGGCTCGGGCGGCATGGGTGAGGTTTATCTGGCCGAAGACATAAGGCTAAGACGAAATGTGGCACTGAAGCTCTTGCCGCCGCATTTCACTGTCAATCCCGATCGTGTACGGCGTTTTGAACGAGAGGCGCGCGCTGCTTCCGCCCTCAACCATCCGAACATCGTCACGATTTACGAAATCGGTCACTCAAGCACGACGCACTTCATCGCGACTGAGTTTGTCGATGGCAAAACGCTGCGCCAACTGATTAACGAAAAGCCATTCACACTTAACGAGACTCTCAACGTGAGCATGCAGGTAGCTGATGCCCTCAGTGGGGCCCACGCTGCCGGGATAGTTCACCGCGACATCAAGCCTGAGAACATCATGATCCGCCGTGATGGCTACGTGAAGATTCTTGACTTTGGTCTCGCGAAATTGACTGAACAGCAAACTATCGACGCCGACCTCGAGACGCCGACCTTGCTCCAATCGAATCCGGGTCTGGTGATGGGAACCGTCCAGTACATGTCGCCCGAACAGGCGCGGGCAAAGAATGTCGGCATAGGCACCGACATCTGGTCGCTGGGAATCGTGATGTATGAGCTGCTGGCGGGTCACGTTCCCTTCACGGGCGAAACGCCGAGTCACGTGATGGTTTCGTTGATGGAAGACAGACTGCCTCCGCTCAAGGATCGGGCGAACGTTCCTGAAGAATTGGATCGATTTGTTACGAAGACGCTGCAAAAGAATCAGAAAGAGCGTTATCACACCGCCGGTGACCTTGCGCGCGATTTGAAGAAACTTAAGCGGAGGTTGCAGCAGGATTCGCGTCTTAAAGAGTGGCTAAAGTCAGTTCCCAACAGGAAGGAAGGTGTGCAACTCCGGCCACTGAGTCGGTCGCCCGCGGTAAGCGGAGCACATCGCGTCCTGATCGAAAACCGCGAAGCGGTTGAAACAGCACCACTCCAATCGCACACGACAACTAGTGCCGAATACCAGGCAAAGCGTTTTTGGACATGGAAAACAGCGGCCGCGGCGGCCGCGCTTGCGGTCATCGTGGGTGCGGCTGGTTTGTTGCTCTATCAAAACACCCGGCGTACGCAGACCCCGCCGGAAGCGGCGGCGGTTTTTCAAATGAATGATTTTGTGAAAGTTACGAATACCGGGCGCGTGCGCGACTCAGCTATTTCTGCCGACGGTAAATACATCGCATACGTCCGTGAAGAAAAAGGGAAGGCAGGAATACACCTTCGAGACGTCGCGAGCAGTAACGAGTGGCAAATAGTTCCAGCTACCCAGGATGATTATTACGGACTTACTTTCGCACCCGACGGAGTATTCCTTTACTACACGGTCAAGCCACCGAACAATTCAATTGCTTCTCTCTATCGGGTAAACCGCGGCGCTCCGGAGAAATTGATTGTAGATGTCGATGGGCCGGTTTCATTTTCGCCGGACGGAAGACAAATCGTTTTTGTGCGCGGTTCTACCACCGGCGAGAGAGCATTGATGGTCGCTAATGCAGACGGTACGGATGAACACAAGATTGCTTCACGTACGGGCTTTGGCGCGTTTTCGTTTGGTGGACCCGCATGGTCACCCGACGGAAGGACCATTGCCTGCGGTGCTTCATTTACCGATGACACCGGCCGGTTTATGACCGTAGTCGGCGTAAACGTAGCCGACGGATCCGTGAATGTGCTCACGAAACAAAAATGGCGACTAGTGGGCCGGGTGTGGTGGGTTAACAATGGCGAAGGGATCGTTCTTAGCGGAAACGATCTCCCAACCAGGTCCGCTAAACAGTTGTGGTATCTCTCTGCTGTCAATGGTCAATCGCGACGCATTACGAGCGATCTACAGGATTACGACGGAATCAGTGTCACCGCCGACTCTTCTACAATCATAACCAGGGAAACGCACGCACTGGTCGGACTTTGGATTGCTCCAAACGGAGATGCCGCTCGCGCAAACCAAATCCTGAGCAATGTCGACGATTTATATCAGGGCGATTACACCAGAAATCGTTTTTCGTGGATGCCGGATGGCCGAATCCTTTACACAGCCGAACTCAACGGCATCCCCACCATTTGGTCCGTGGGGGCCGATGGCACTGGGCATAAGCAACTAACCAGAAGCGCCGGAGGCAACGCCTTTCCATCAGTTTCGTCGGATTCGCAGCATATCGTTTTCGTCTCTGATCGTACCGGTCGCACCAACATCTGGACGACGGACCTCGATGGCACAAACGAAAAGCAGTTGACCTCTGGCGAAGACGATTCGTGGGCGTGGTGTTCGCCAGACGCGCAGTGGGTTGTTTACCACAGCGGCGATCAGGGAAAACGCAGGATTCACAGAGTGCCAATAGCAGGTGGTGCTTCAGAGCAGTTGACGGACTATGCGTCGTCGCTTCCGGTTGTCTCTCCGGATGGTCATTGGATTTCCGCGTACTACCGCGCCGAGCCGAAAGCGCCTTGGCAAATCGCCATAATTCCATTTAACGGAGGCTCCCCGACGAAGTTGTTCGAGCTTCCTCGTGATGTGCCACTGCAATCACTTGTGCGCTGGACGCCCGATGGCGAATCGCTCGCTTACATTGTCTACCGCGATGGCGTTTCTAATATCTGGACCCAACCAATCGCTGGAGGGACGCCGAAACAGTTAACGGATTTCAAGTCTGATGAGATTCTTTGGTTCGACTGGTCTTCCGATGGACAGCAGCTAGGTGTCCTGCGCGGAACGATCACGAGCGACATCGTGATGATTCATACCAAGACCGAAGTTCCGCAGCCGTAAGGGCGCCGCTCCCGGTTCGAAGATACAGCTGACGAATTATGTATGGTTAACGTCGCAAGTGTCGCCTGATTTGTAGAAGCTTAGAGGTTTCGTCCGGTTTTCTAGCGTTATGTTTGAATGGGCGCGCTCTCCCGGTTTCCTTTCGTTGCGCAAGGTTTGATCAACGGGTGAGTTCCGAAAACGATCCCTCGCAGCGAACCTGCAGAACACCTGGCGAAATCTGATATGCTTCGGGCAGACCGGAACGAAGTTCATCGCGAGGTTCTGCCATGTTCCCCTTCCGCCGGCATCGCAAATCGTTCTCACAGTTCGTTTGTTTCGTTCTCACGTTTTGTCTGTGCGGCGGAGCCTTGCGCGCACAGCAGCAAACACCGCCGCCAGTCGTGCAGCAACCAGCGCCGTCGGCCGACATTGCCTTCGACACACTCCTGTCGGCTGACAGTTACAAACTCTATTTGGAAGTGCGTAATGTTGGGCAATTGCTGACAAATGGTGGGGCGGGCGAGATCGTCGAGCCGATCATAAAGCTGGCTGACCCGGGCCCGCAGTTGAAATCGGTCGTTGGGTTTCTTAAAGAGCATGCCGAAGAACTCGCGACGTCTCGGCTGTTCTTCGTCACCTGGCCGGCGCGGACCGGTATACCGACTGCGCTGGCCGCGATTGAATTTGCCAGTCCGGAAGAAGCAGCGAAGTTCACTCCGCGACTTGAAAAGTTCCTGCCGGATGTTTTACCGCCAGTTTCGGTAGCGGAGCCCACGTCTGAAAATTCTTTGCCACCATCTAAATCGTCAGCAAACGCGGGCGGCGCAATCACTGAGGCACGAACTCAAAAAACGACGGAGCCGGCGGTGACCAAGACCGTGAAACCTGCGGCGACCCCAGAAATGCGTCTGCCGTTTGTGCTCACTCAGTCCGGTTCGTTGGTTTTCATCAGCGACAAACCATTCCAAGCCGCGAAGTTGCATCCCCGTGGCAGACCGTTGCTCGCCGAAGACAACAACTTTCGTTTAGCGCGCGATCGCTTCGCATCTGAGCCCCTCTTCTTTTACTGCAACGTGAAATTGGAAGACAAGACGCAACCGAAGCCTTCACCGACGCCCGTTATTTCGGAAGAGGAAAAAAGACGCATTGAAAAAGAGAACGAAGCCGCCGTCGAGAAAGCAATCGCAGACGATAAAGCTGAGCAAGAAAAGGCGGGAGGGAATCCACCGCCGCCCGTCGCTGAACCGAACGCAGTTCTGACTACTATCGAGCCTTCGCCGACACCAACGCCGACTAAAGAGGAGGAAGCGCAGAGAATTGCCTCGAATCAAGTCGGCAGCATGCTGAGCATGTTAGGACAAGGCGAGCCTCATTGGCCGGACGCGATCGGCCTGGTCGTTGCGCTCGACAACGATGAATACGTTTTGCGCGCAATCTTGATTGAGTCAGACACCGCCAAGCGAGTCACGCTGCCGTTCGTGCCGCAACTAATTTCGGGTCCGCCGCACGCGCCTGAGGCGCCGTCGATTCTGCCCGATGACACGGAACTGTTGGTAAGTACGTCGATCGATTTTACGCAGACGTATCAAGAATTGAAGAAGCAGGCCGAAAACCAGGCTAAGGCACAGATTGGCCGTCCAAAATCTGAACGTTGGGAGAACGGCGTTTTGGTGGAACAAGGTCCCATCCGTCAGATGGCTGAGGACGGGTTTGTGCAATTTGAAAAAAAAGCAGGATTCAGGATTGCCGACGACTTATTGCCCGTACTGGGTAATGAATTGGCGATTGGTATGTCGCTCAAACAAGCGAACATGGTGAACATGTTCGGTATTCCCACTCCACCACCACCACCACCGAAGTCTTCAACCGAAAAGCAGAAGGGTCCCGAACCTTTGCCAATATTCATGATCGCGATTCGAGACCGCGAGGCGGCCCGCCGACTGATGCCGCGCGTTCTTGAGGGGCTTGGAATTGGCGAAGCTAAATTAATCGCGCAAAACGAACGCGTGGGGGACAGCGAAATTGTGAACTTCGCCGGAGTTTTTTCCTATGCATTCATTGGAAACTTTCTGGTCGCGTCGGACTCTGCCACCGTGCGGCGCGTCGCGGAAGCCAGTATGAACGGTGGCACACTTGGCTCAAATAATGCGTTTCGCACGTCGCGTCATTGGCAGCCGCGCCAGACGCTCGGCGAGATTTATGTTTCGCCGACGCTCATGGAGGGGTATCAGGAACAGATTTCCAAGCAGGCTGGCACGATGGACCAATCGATGCGGGACTTCCTGATGAAGTTGAGTCCAAAATCGAGTGCGATTACCTATTCGCTTTGGCGCGATGGTCTTGGCACATTGCACGAGCTGCACCTGCCGAAGAATCTGATCCTGGCAATCGTCGCGAGCACCAGCGCGGCCATGAACGCCATGAAACAAGGCTCGCCGGAGATGAACGAGATGATCGCGATGAGCGCCCTGCGCATGATTGCCGGCGCGGAAGAGACCTTCAAATCGACGGCGGGTAACGGGAGCTATGGCAGCATCGACGAGCTTGCTGAAGAGAAGCTACTCAGCAAAGAGGTTTTCGAGAAGTACGGATACCGATTCGACCTTACAACGTCAGCGCACGGCTATGAAGCGGTGGCCATGCCGTCAGAGTATGGCAAGAGCGGCCGGCGCTCTTTCTTTATCGATCAAAGCAATGTCCTGCGTGCCGGCGACCATGGCGGCGGAGCAGCAACAGTCGCTGATCAGCCGATTAGTCAGTAGTGAGCTAGGGCCCAAACCTGCCACGATATTCATTAGACACAATAAACGATCGCACCATTTCGGCATCGACAAAGTTGCCATACAAGTTGAGCTTGCCGAGCCAGTGATCATAACCCGCCTGGTCAGGGTTCCGTCGCAGATACGCGAGGTATTCCACAAAGACAAACACCGGATTGAACTCCTGATCGTAATAGGCCTTTCCGTATCGCGTATCGAAACGCAGGAAGCCGCCGGCGATAGTCGTCGTGCCATCAACGATCTTGTAGAGGACGCTGGCGCGACCGCCGGCCGTCGCGGCTTCGGTAATTAAGTCGGTGCGCTCCTGCGCCGTCAGCGAAATGCCGGTCGTCTGAGATAGCTTATCGACGTATTCAGAGCCAGTCATACTGTTGGGATACGCGACCAGGAAATCAGGACGGGTAACAAACTGGGCGACGAAGTTGTGCTTATTCGCATTAATCGCGCTCGGATCCAACTGATCATTGACGACGATTCCTTGCGTCAATGCCGTCATATCCGCCAGGTACTGCGAATAGAGCGGGTTGCACACGGCATCTAAGGCGCTGTGTTGACCCTCGATACATTTCCGGCCTGGCGCGCGGTCCTGACCGAGACTGCCCCAGTTAACTCTAATCAAAAAGTTAGCGGAGTTTTGGAATTCGTTCGACAGGTAAAAAGCTCCTGAAGTGTTAGTGCGTTTGCGATCGATGCACTGGGTCTCTGTCTCGCCCGGAGCCCTATTCGCGACATCACTGCATTCCGTGATTTCGCCCGTCCAGTGCGCCCATCCCGGCCCGTCGGGCTCGCGATTCAGGAAATCAAGATAGTGTTGGCGGACGAAAAACGAGCTGTCATCAATCGGATTGCCCGGGTCGTACAGCTCAGCAGAAGTTGAAGCATTAAATCCGCTGCCGCCTGCGGCGAGAACCTTTCCGTTGAGCAGAAGTGTTGCCGTGTGGAAACGACGCGGGATGTTGAGTGAGGCGGAGTTGCTCCATGTGCCGGTGGCCGGATCATACAGTTCCGCGCTGTTTAGGATATTGGGAAAACCACCAGTGATGTTGAATCCACCCGCGACCAGAACCTTGCCGCCGCTCAGCAGCGTTGCTGTGTGAAAAGCGCGCTCCGTGTTGAGATTGCCTGTATTGCTCCACAACCCGGTGGCTGGATCGTACAACTCCGCGCTGTTGGTAATGGGACCGGTTTCGAAATTGATGAAACCGGCTGCAACCAGGACCTTGCCATTCGGCAGTAGCGTTGCCGTGTGAAGCTGGTGGGTTGTGTTGAGACTGCCGGTAATGGTCCATGTACCGGCGGCTGGGTCGTACACCTCCGCGCTCTTGAGACTGCCGCCACTGTTGGCGCCGCCGGCGACGAGGACGTTGCCGTTCGGCAACAGCGTTAACGTGTGATCAAAGCGGGCTACGTTGAGGTTACCAGTAACACTCCACGTCCCGGTGGCCGGGTCGTAAAGTTCAGCGGTGTTGAGTGCGCTATCAGTGAAGAAGCCTCCAGCCACCAGGACCTTGCCGTTGGACAATAGTGTGGCTGTTTGGCCACTGCGAGGGGCGTGAAGGCTGCCGGTATTACTCCATGTTCCGCTGGTGGGATCGTATAACTCCGCGCTGTTAAGATCAGCGCAAACTTGAGGCGGCGGGCCACAAGTAAAGCCGCCCGCGACCAGAACCTTGCCGTTGGGCAGAAGCGTTGCTGTGTGAAAAGCGCTTGAGGTGTTGAGGTTGCTGGTGTTGCTCCACGTCCCAGTGGCCGGGTCATACAGTTCCACGCCCTTGAGTGTGCCTAAATTGCTATCGTTTCCACCGGCGACCAAGACCTTGCCATCTTGCAGCAGGGTCGCCGTCAGCTCATCGCGACCAGCGTTGAGATTGCCCGTGATAGTCCAGGTTGGACCAGTAGCCGGCGTCGAAGTTGGAGTCGGGGTCGCAGTCGGAGTTGGTGTCGGCGTCGGGGTCGGAGTAGGCGTGGGTGTCGGAGTCGAATCGGTGCCGGGGTCGTACAGCTCAGCGGTATTATCATTGCCGCCAGCGACAAGAACCTTGCCGTTAGATAACAATGTCGCACTGTGATCATAGCGCGCTGTGTTGAGTGAGGCGGTATTGCTCCACGTTCCCGTGGCCGGGTCGTACAGCTCCGCGCTGTTACCGTTGAAAGCGCCACCAGCGACCAGCACCTTACCGTTGGGCAGCAGCGTCGCGGTGTGAGCCTCGCGAGCTGTGTTCAGATTGCCGGTATTGCTCCACGTACCGGCGGCTGGGTCGTACAACTCCGAGCTGTTGGGATCATTGCTGTAGCCTCCAATTACCAATACCTTGCCGTTGGGCAGCAGCGTCGCAGCGTGTCCCCAGCGCGGATTGTTGAGATTTCCCGTGATGCTCCAGGTCCCTGAGGCCGGATCGTACAACTCAGCACTGGCCGTGCCATTATCGTTTCCCCCGGCGACTAAGACCGTGCCATTTTGCAGTAGCGTGGCTGTATGGTAAGCGCGAACGGTGTTGAGATTGCCGGTATTGCTCCACGTACCGGCGGCTGGGTCGTACAACTCCGAGCTGTTGAGGTAAGCAAGGCCGTTGTGGCCCCCCGCGACCAGCACCTTGCCGTTGGGCAGCAGCGTCGCAGTCTGACCAGCGCGAGCCGTGTTGAGATTGCCGGTATTGCTCCACGCACCGGTGGCTGGGTCGTACAACTCCGCGCTGTTGAGATCGCCATTACTACAACAACCTCCGGAGACTAAAACCTTGCCGTTGGGCAGCAGCGTCGCCGTGTGTTCCCAGCGCGAGGTGTTGAGGCTCACAGTGTTGCTCCAGGTTCCTGAGGCCGGGTCGTACAGCTCTGGGCCGTTGGTAGATTGAGCTGAATTACCGTCATAGATGCCCACGATCAGGACCTTACCGTTGGACAAAAGCGTGGCAGTATGCGCAGCGTGCTCTCTATTGAGATTGCCGGTATAGCTCCAACTCGCAGTCGCCTGTGCAGAGGCGCGCCTTGATGGCGCTAGCAAAAGGCAGACGGCGCCTATAAAACCGATTAGTGCCAGTATCAGAGCAACGCGAGGTCGAGTGCGTGTTTGTATATTGTTTATAGGAAGCATTTCATTTCTCCTTTCGAGCAAAGCGCAGAGCTTTCGGGCAAATAAGTTGATAGAAGGATTGCAGCTTGAGATAGAAACCATTTCGGTTTGAGCCGTTCGGCGCGAGTGGGTCGTCACCAGAGCAAAGCAACGCGCGGCCTTCAGGCGTCAAGCGTTGCTCCAAAGAACGCACTGCTTCGACAAGGATCAGTTGACCTTCGGGCGAATCCGGCTCGACCGGCTCGCATGAATCGCTCTTCTCGAGCGAAACGCCTTCCTCAGTTTGGACAGACTGCGCTTCGAAGACATCGCCAGGCCGCCATTCGCCGGAGACAACGGTCACCTTGCGGTGGTAGGCATTGATTTCGATTCGTCGGTATTTGCTCACTCGTGGCTCCTTTTTTTTGGCAGCCTGCAATCTACGCTTCGTTTTAAAGCGAGTAACGAGTCCGCGGCGAAGGAGTGACGAGGAAACGACGAAGGTTCGCCGAAGGCTATTGACTATGTTGTGAGTGGGTCTATGATGTGGGCCACGATGTGGGCCATATAGGAGCCAAGAATGTTCGACAAACTTAGGTTTGTCGCTCTTTCCAATATCTAATCCTGACAGTCAACGACAAACTGAAGTTTGTCGGACACCGACATGCAAACGCTGTCTCATCAAACACGTTGTTTCGACGGCTTCACGCTGGATTTGACGCGCGGCTGTCTGTTGCGTGGAACTCAAGAGATCAAACTGCGTCCCAAACCTTTCGAAGCTCTCAAATACCTGGTCGAAAATTCGGGCCGGCTAATCAGCAAAACGGAATTGATCGAGAGAATCTGGCCTGACACCGCGGTCACTGATGATTCGCTGGTGCAGTGCTTGATCGAAGTTCGTCGTGCTTTGAACGATGATGCGCAGCAGGTGATCAAGACCGTGCCGCGGCGTGGTTACATTTTCGACCGCCCCGTAAGCGATACGGCGTCAATCGTGCCGGTAACAACTGTTACTGAAGAGAGTGGTGTTCATCTCATCATCGAGGAGGAAGAGACGAACGGACACGGAGGCTTAGAAACAGCGGTCCTGCCAGTTACTGGCCGCGTCACCCTGGTTCCGGCATACCAGCCCACAACTATCCAACGTGTTAAGACCGCCATTGGCCAGCACAAGTGGATCGCGGCAGTGGGCACGCTTGCCATCCTATTCGCCGCTGCCGGGGGCGTCTTCTATTTGACGAGACCGACTGAAGCAATTGATTCAATCGCCGTAATGCCGTTCGTCAACGTCAATGGTGATCCTAATACTGAGTATCTGTCCGAAGGGATCAGTGAGAGCATCATTAACGGTCTTTCGCCTAACCTCAAAGTAATCGCGTTGAATTCAGTCTTGCGCTACAAGGGAAAAGACCCGCAGACAATCGGCCGCGAGTTGAGTGTTCGCACCGTGCTAATGGGTCGGGTCACACAACGTGGCGACGATCTCATCATCAATGTTGAGTTGGTGGACGCGCGCGACAATCGTCATCTGTGGGGAGAGCAATACAACCGTAAGCTGGCGGATATCGCCGGGGTGCCGACGGAGATCGCGCAGACGGTTTCGGAAAAGTTGCGGCTGCGGCTGACCGGCAACGAAAAGCAGCGGTTAGCCAAGCGTTACACGCAGAGTGGCGAGGCCTATCAACTTTACATGTTGGGCCGCTACTACTTCCGCCTTCGCAGGGGTAAAGAGGGACTCGACAAGAGTATTGACTACTTCGAGCAAGCTATCAAAAAGGATCCGACCTACGCTCCGGCGTACGCCGGAATGGGAGAGAACTATCGCCTGCTTGGCTGGGTCGGCTGGTTGCCAGCAAAGGAAGCTCGAGAGAAGGAAGAGTGGGCCACGCTAAAGGCGCTTCAGATAGATGACGCCCTCGCCGAAGCTCATGTCCTAAAGGCAAATCTCAAGGAGATTGAGTTGGACTGGCCGGCCGCGGAGCAAGAATACAAACGTGCTCTTCAGCTCGACCCGAATTCGGTCCGAGCGCACAACACTTACGCCTGGCATCTGGAAATCTTCGGGCGATTTGATGAAGCAAAGGATCACCTGACACGCGCCGAGGAGCTTGATCCTTTCGAACTTGAAGTAAAGATGGATATTGCCACGCTTTTCTCTTTCACGCGTCAGTACGATCGCGCGATCGAGGAATTCAAGAAGACTATCGAGATGGATCCAAGTTACCCCGGAACGCACTGGCGCCTGGCCGGGGCCTATGAGGAAACGGGTAGATATGAAAACGCCATTGCAGAATTGAAGAAGGGCACCGTTGCGCCTGCCCAGGTTGCGTATGGTTACGCGGTGGCTGGAAAACGGGAAGAAGCCCAAAAAATACTCGAGGAGCTTAAGCAACAGCAGTCAAGCGAACATTACGTCTCGCCGTTTGCGTTTGCAATAATCTATATGGGCCTTGGGGATAAGGATCAAGCATTCGAGTGGTTGTACAAGACCTTTGAAGAGAATCCGTACAAACTTGCCTTTATCCGATTTGAAGCAAGGTTTGACAGCCTCCGCTCAGACCCGCGCTTTGATGCGCTGCTGCGACGCATGAAGCTTGTGACGTGAGCAGCGTGCAGGTCCCGGCAATGATCCCGAGAAACACCGAATCGTGCCTCTCCTCGCTAGTCCTTGTCCTGCTGGCTTCCTTCATTGCTTATGCCCAGACGCCGACAACGGGTCGCATCGCCGGGGCGGTGAGAGACCAGAAGGGCGCCGTCGTCGCGGAGGCCGAAGTCAGAGTGGTCAACAAGGCGACGGGAGACGAGCGCAAAACAATCACCGACGCGACAGGCTCCTACGCTCTTTTGCTGTTGACGCCGGGTATCTACGCGGTCCGTATCGCGGCCAACGGTTTCAAGCAAGCCATCTCAGACAATGTCCAGGTCAACATCACGCAAACCACGATCGTCAATGCAGAGCTGGAAGTTGGAGATCTGAGAGAGTCGGTCACGATCAAAACTGTTCCGCCTCTGATTCAAAGGGACGGTCCACAGCTTGGCCGCGTAGTTGATTCGCGCGCTGTCTCAGAACTGCCACTCGCCACCCGCAACTTCACCCAGATTCTAGGTCTATCCCCGGGCACTGCCGTCGATCTTCCCGACAACACCGCGCTGGGACGCAACGCGCAGAACATCTCGGTCAATGGCGCGCGCACGACGCAGAACAATTATCAACTCAATGGCGTTGATGGAAATAACATCAGGAATAACAACTTTCAGGGCCTCCTGCTGCCGGCGCCTGAGACCATTCAGGAGTTCAAAGTGCAGACCTCGCTTTACGACGCCAGCTTCGGTCGTTCTGGGGGCGGAAATATTCAAGCAGTAACAAAGAGCGGTGGTAACAATTTTCACGGAAGCGCCTACGAATACTTTCGCGATGATGCGCTCAACGCCAACAACCCATTTCTGAAAGCCGCCGGCGTCCCGCGGCCTGTGCTGAAGCGCAATGTTTTTGGGGGCTTGCTCGGCGGCCCAATCAAGAAAGACAAAGCATTCTTCTTTGGCGCCTATCAAGGCACCCGCGAGCGCAACGGTGCGTCGTTTAACAGCCTGTCATCCAATGTCTTGATCGCTCCAGGCCTGACAGATGACCGTTCCGAAGCTGCGCTGAAAAGAGTATTCAATGTGACATCGGTCAATCCGATTGCTCTGAATCTCTTAAACGTAAAACTGCCGGGCGGTCAGTTCCTGATCCCAACGCCGCAAGGCAACGGCAGATATTCCAGTTCAACCCCGTCGGACTTTCGGGAGGATCAATTCAATACGAACGTTGATTATCGAATCAACGGCCAGAACTGGCTCACAGTGAAGATCTTCTTCGCGAACTTTCCACAAACACAATCGCTTTTCACTGGAGTAAACGTGCCCGGCTTCGCTGCTGAGACGCAGACCGCGCACCGACTAATCTCGCTTCAAAACATTCACACTTTTAGCCCAACCATAATTAACGAGGTGCGCTTTGGCTATAGCTTCCGAAAGCAACGCTCGTCTCCGCAAGAGCCGGTCACAAACTCAGACGTTGGTATTCTCCGGACCAATGAAGCTACGTTCCCGGGGCTGTCGCTGATTCGCATTGCTCCCAATGCCGGCGGGATTGCGTTCGGCACGGCCTCCATTTTGATCGACCAGCAGGTCGCGGCGCCCTCAACCACGTTCGGGGATATTCTCTCGATGACCAGCGGCCGGCACAGTATCCGCACCGGCGGCGAAATCTTTTACTACCAGGAAAACGCCGCAGAGAACCTGAACGTTCGGGGCCAGATTGACTTCAATAACTTCAATGATTTTCTGGCTGGGACCGTTTCGCAGTCGGTTTTCGGCACGGGAATCAACTATCGCAGCCTGCGCGCGACCGACTACGATCTCTTTGTACAGGATGATTGGAAGTTCTCGCGTAAATGGACTTTCAATTTCGGGTTGCGTTACGAACTGGACATGCCGCCCTTTGATACCCGCGGTAGCAACATAACCTTCGACCCGGCTTTGTACAGGCCGAGGCTGCAAGTCAGCAGCACGGGAAATCCCGTTGGCCCACCGATTGGAGGATTTGTGCAGTCCGGAAATGTGATTGCCGCATACGATCTGCCGGATGTGCCAAACGTCGGCAAGCGCATCCTCAGAAGTGTCGATCCGAATAACTTCGCACCGCGCGTCGGTTTTGCTTTTTCACCGCTTGATTCAAATCGCCTGGTTGTACGCGGGGGCTATGGCATCTTTTACTCGCGCATGTCATTCACCCACCTCTCAACTGCGATTCAATTGCCGCCAGACTATATTGTTGGCCGCAGAACTAATCCGTCCTTCGCCGATCCTTTCTTTGCAGCGCCACCGGTGAGTAGTTTCCCGACGTTTGTGCCGGGAGTTGACTTGGCGACGTTGGCCTTTGACCGCAACATGCGCACGCCATACTTTCACCAGTACAACGTGAGCGTGCAGTACGCCGTAACCAAAGACACCGGATTGGAGATCGCTTACGTAGGTGGTCGCGGGCTCGAGTTGCTCACCAACGTCGGCATCAATCAGGCGCGACTAGCCAGCCCGCAGCACCCTGTAATTAACGAAGTGCTCAGCGCCCTGAATCTTCCAGGTGCGGTGATCACAACGAATACTCCCGGTAACGCGCAATTGCGCGCGCCATTTCAGGGCGCATCGCTGTCATCGGCAGGCGCTTCGGTCCCTGGATTTGGCCAGACGCAGACAACTGCTGAATCAACTTACAACTCGCTCCAGATCAGCGCGACGAAACGGCTTTCGAAAGGACTGCAATTCCTCGCGTCCTATACTTACGCCAGATCAATTGACAACGCATCAGGCGGTGTCATCGGTGGGGCAGGCATAGACTCAGGTCCAATATTCGGCAATCAACTTGACGACAGGGCCAACCGCGGCGTGTCGAATTTTGATCGCACGCATCGTGTTGTCCTGAGTTATCTGTGGGATCTACCGCGACCAGCGTTGGCAACGAATTCAACGGCCGGTGACTGGCTGTTTTCAAGTTGGCAGGTGGCAGGAATCGTCACCGCGATGTCCGGTTTGCCGATCGACATTGTCGATTCTAATGCGGGCTCACTTTATTTGGGTGCAAACAACGGCCTGTCTCGGCCGAGCTGGGCGACAGGCGCAACCCGCAGCACTGCAACTAACAACATCCCGGCAGGCTACTCTTTCAATCCCTTCGCATTCGCGCGACCAATCGTAACTGCCGGCCAGTTGATTCCCAGTTCTAACATGGGAGCCGCGGCTGGCGCGACCTGTGGGTTGCCGACCATTGTGTGCACAGACTTCGGTAACGTGGGACGTAACGTGCTGCGCGGGCCGGGACAAATGAATGTGGACTTCTCAGTCATCAAACGTTTCCGCATAGACGAAAACAAAAACATAGAATTTCATGCCGAGTTCTTCAATCTGTTCAACCACGTCAACTTTTCTAATCCGATTGGCAACCTGAACGCTGTCGCTTCATCCGGCGGGGCAATCAATGCGAATACCGGAAACATAATCAATCCCGGCGATTTTGGCCGGATCACATCTACGAGCAACAATCCACGGCTCATTCAGTTTGTGTTGAAACTTAATTTCTGAGCGCTGTGACTTAGGATGAAGATGGGTCTGCCAGAGAAGAAAAAGGCAATGTCGAATTGGAATGAAACCTCCCGCGACGCCATCGAGGAAGAGTTAGAGCGATTGCGGGGCACCTGGAAGCAAATCGCTTACGAGCGGGATGGGGTGACCGAACCGCTCGACGAGCAGGGCTGGGAGCCGATCACAACGTTTACAGGCGAGGAGTTCGTGGTGACCCTGGCTGACGGAAGCATTCCGATCAAGGGGACATATCGGATCGATCCAACGCGCAATCCCAAGACCGTGGATTGGATGGACACGATCGGAGAGGACGCCGGCAAGACCCTGCTGGCCATCTACGCTCTTGAGGACGACCGGCTGATCTTTTGCGCCGCGTACCCCGGACTGGAGAGGCCGACGGAGTTTAGGACCCGGCCCGGGCAGGTTCTGCGTGTCTTTCGGCGCGAGGCCGAGGAGAGCAAATAAAGACGAGGCCTCGTGTTTAGGTAGCGCGCATAGGGAGATTGATTGGAAATACTTAACTGCACTCCGGCCCGTGCAAGTCGAGTCTAGAGGTTTTCAATCGCGACCGGCTCAATCTCACCGGCAAGCTCGAAACCAAAGACGCGCGAATAAAAATACAGTTCGCCATCGAGTGAGCGCTTGATGTTCTCGGCTTTGCGAAAGCCGTGCTGCTCGCCTTCAAAAGCCACATATGCGACGGGCACGCCTCTCTTCCGCAGCGCGTCGACCATCATCTCGGCTTGGTTGGGCGGAACGACTTTGTCTTCCAGTCCCTGGAAGAAAATTACGGGACACGACAGGCGATCCACAAAATGAATCGGCGAGCGCTCAATGTAGAGGTCGCGCCTTTCGGGGTAAGGCCCGATTAAAGTGTGGTCGTAGCGCGACTCGAATTTGTGTGTGTCTTGATCGAGCACCTCCAGATCGCTGACGCCGAAGTGGCTCGCGCCCGCTTTGAAAACATCGCGAAACGTCAAAGCGCACAGCGTTGTGTAGCCGCCGGCGCTGCCGCCGTCGATCATCAGACGATGGCCATCCACTTTGCCTTCGGCCGCGAGAAACTTCGCGCCATTTACGCAATCGTCCACATCCACAATTCCCCACATGCCGTTTAGCCGCCGGCGATATTCAGTGCCATAACCGGTGCTGCCTCCGTAGTTGACGTCGAGTACGCCGAACCCGCGACTGGTCCAATATTGAATGTTGAATGTCAGCAGCGCATAAGTTGCGGCTGTCGGACCGCCGTGGCTCTTGACGAGGAGCGGCGGTTTCTCGTCAGCCGGCCCATCAAAGTCTCGGTTTTTTGGAGAATAGAAGAATCCGTGGGCCGTCAGTCCGTTTTCGGTGGGAAACTCGATCAATTGGGGTTGCGAAATGTAGCCTTCATCGATCTCGATTTTGTTGGCGCGCTGCAGGATGTTTGACGTTCGCGTCGTCAAATCAAAATCGATAATCGAGAGCGGCTGCGTGGGCGAGCCCGCGCGAAACAACGCACGGCTGCCGGCAGCATGAACAGAAGAAATGTCCGCGTACGACGTTTCTACGCGTGTGAGTTCCCCCGTTTGGGTGTTGATTTCGCCGAGGCGCCAAATCCCTTGTTCGACAAAGACACAGACGATCTTCTCCGCTGATGCGAAAGCATAGGTCGACATGCCAAACACCCACTGCGGCGCGCCAAACTCGGCTTGCATCGCGCAGACGTTCTCAACTCCGTTTGGCGCCTGTCGATAAATGTTCCACCAACCGCTCGCATCCGAAACGAAGTAGAGCCGGCCATCAGGGGACCATTCAGGTTGGAAAATCGATTCGCTCAATCCGCCCGCAATCATTCGTTGATTTACAATCGATCCGTCCGCTGCGAATTCGCCAACCCACAATTCGCAACCGTCCCAGGGCATGTTTGGATGGTTCCACGCAAGCCACGCGAGCCGCGATCCATCGGGGCTGACGCGCGGAAAAGAATAGAAGTCACTGCCGGAAACGAGCACAGTCGATTCGCCACCCGCCTTTGGCACGGCAGCAATTTCATTCACTGGTTGCCCATCGGCGCGATGATCTTCGCGGACACAAATCAGGCGGCCGCGCGCCTTGTCGGTCACGTAATCGGCGTAACGCACACGGGCGTCTGCGCAGTCGCGACTAATCAACTCAGGTTGACCGCCGGAAAACACGCAGTAAATCTGCTGGTCGGAGAAGTTTGAGAAGTAAACTGACGCGCCATAGACAAGGTAATCACCTCCGCCATATTCATGAACGCGCGTTCTGGCGTTGAAACCTGGCGGCGTCAATTCCACGCGTTTGCCATCGCGGCTTTGTCGAATGATCACTTGCCGACCACCCTCCGACGGGCGCAATTCAATCCAATAAATATCGCCTTCGACGAGCTTGGGCTGGCTTAGGCCGATCGATTCCTTCACGATTAAGTCGGACGTAATCGGCGATTTCCAGGAGCCGTATGGAGCGGTCTTCATTTAGATTGGGATAGTCAGAATCCCGATTCATCGAGGATCGATCTCATGATGCACGAACATGGTCAGTTAATAGCGAGAGGTATCAGAAGTCAATGGAGTGAGGTGCGCCGAAAGAAAAACCGCCCGCTACTGCAGGCGGTTCTAACTTCTTTAAGTGGCGAAAAAGCAAAGGCGCCAACCTCCCCCAAAGTTGGCGCCCTACCCTTCAGTCTCAGTTCTCACAAGGAGAATCAATGAATGAACGGATGCTAAACCGTTAATAATCCTCAAGGGTTGCAGAAGTGTTGCGATGAACTTGTGAACCTGTGTTCTTAAACATCAAGGCAATATGCGGCTAAGCGAGCGCTTTCGCTTCAATAAAGATGTGGTGAATTTCGGGATGGCGAGCGCGGATCAAAGCTTCGACGCGATTGATCGCATCGGTAATGTCTTTTGCGGAAAGTTGTGGGTTGAACTCAACGTCGAGAGCCAACAGGACTTCGTGAGGTCCGAAATGCATGGTCAGGGATTTCCTGACTTTCTGGACTGCCGGGTCTTCAGCCGCAATTGCACGCACACTCGCGAGTGTCTCTGGATCGACAGCTTCGCCGATCAAGAGTCCTTTCGTTTCGTACGCGAGAAACACAGCAACGGTGGCCAGAATGACGCCAATTACGATTGACGCAACCCCATCGAGATAGGGATTGTCCAGCAAGTCACCGAGCAATATTCCGAGGAAGGCGACAATCAATCCCGCCAGTGCGGCCGAATCTTCAAAGACAACTGTGAAGGTGGTGGGATCTTTGCTGCGCTTGATCGTCTTGAACATGCCAGCGCCTTTGAATTCTTTGCGAAACGCTTTGAAAGCGAAGAAGGCAGAGACGCTTTCGAACGCGAACGCTAGTCCCAAAACCACATAACTCCATGTCGGGTCGCCGCGATGCGGATGAGTGAGGTGCGTGATGCCTTCGTAGATTGACATGCCACCACCCAGCGAGAAGACGAGAATCGCGACGATGAGCGGCCAGAAGTAAAGCTCCTTGCCATGTCCAAACGGGTGAACGTCGTCCGGCGGTTTTCGGCTTTGACGCAAGCCGACGAGAAGTAGTGCGCCATTGCCCGTATCGACGAGCGAGTGAATCGCTTCAGAAAGCATCGCGGAGCTGCCGGAAAAAAACGCTGCGACAAATTTAATGATCGCGATCGCCAGGTTGGCGACGATGGCCGCGAATATGGCGACCTTTGATTCACCCGTCATGCGTCACACAATAACAAATCAAGCGCAGGTACCGAACCGCGAGCGCTAGCAAGCGGGACAAGAACGCAGTTTTCCTGAGAAGTTCAAAGTCGTCACCTGATCTCGCTTACTACCGTTCGCGGTTCTGTAGCTGGGCGTGCACCGGTGTTTTGCCAGCATGATTTGCGGCTGATATAAAGACAGAGACTGGCCGCGCAAAGGAGAGCAGCGTGATCAACGGAGCACACGTAATCATCTACAGCAAAGATGCCGAGGCCGATCGTGCGTTCTTTAAAGACGTGCTCGGCTTCAATTCAGTCGATGTCGGTGGCGGATGGTTGATCTTTGCTCTGCCACCGGCTGAAGTCGCTTGTCATCCGGGCGATGAAAATGATCGGCATGAACTGTATCTGATGTGTGAGGACCTCAAGCAAACGATCGCGGCTCCAGATGCCAAGGGCATTCAATGCACGGATGTGCAAGAGCCGCCGTGGGGCGTTCTGACAACAATAAAGTTGCCGGGCGGAGGGCGGCTCGGTTTGTATCAGCCGAAGCATGCGCGTCCGGTCTAGTACTCTCCCGTTCAAAAAATGTTATCGCCACAAGGAAGAACCAGATGGCCGATTCCACAACAACAACATCGACGGGCCCCGAACTGACGGCGCGCGCCATCATCATTGGTCTGGTGGTTGCGATGATTATCGGCAGCGCCTATCCGTACTGTGTGCTTAAGCTCGGATTTGGACCGAACCTGTCGGTCGTATCCGCGTTCTTCGGATTTATGGCGCTCGTGCCGCTGGTTGTCGCGCTGCGTCTGAAGGAAACAAACGCGCGCGAGAACAACGTCGTGCAAACGATGGGCACAAGCGCCGGCCAAACCGCGTTCATGGCGGTGTTGCTCGCGGCATTCGACATGCTGAACGCGAAAGGAATTCTCCAGCCCGCAATCTATCTCAACACGTGGCAAATTTTTCTTTGGCTATGCAGCGCCAGTCTGCTCGGCATCCTTCTCGCCGTGCCCATGCGTCGCCATTACATTGATGAAGAAAACCTGACGTACGCCGACGGTCTCGCGGCCGGTGAAACGATCAAGGTTCTGCACGAGGGTCGCGACAGCGGGGCGGCGAAAGGTCCGCTCGCCGCCCTCGGCATGGGCACATTTTTCTCCGGGCTGCTGATGATGATCACGACTTACTGGAAGTGGGTCCGCGACACCTGGTTAATACCCGGCCAGGAAGCGATGAACATCGGTTTCAACATCAGTCTGCTGAGTTTCGGTTCCGGATTGCTGGTTGGCTTTCGGATCTGTCTGGCGATGGCGATCGGGACGGCGATCAGTTGGTTCATTCTCCCTCGATATTTATTTGCGCACGGCATGATTACCGCGCTGACCTATCCCGCAACGCTGCGTTGGGTAATGTGGCCCGCGACAGGATTGATGGTCGCGGGCGGCCTGATGTCGCTCGCGCTGAAGTGGAACTTAATCGTCAAGACATTTCGTGGACTTAAGGGAAGGACGAGTGGTGGGCAGAAGGACTTTCCCATGCGCTGGGTTGTCATCGGATCGATCGTCATGACCGTGGTGTTGTGCGTGATTCAGTATTTCAGCATGGGAATTCCGATGTACTTATCGCTGATCGCGATCTTATTTTCATTGCCGTTGATGCTCGTGGGATTACGCGTGCTGGGCGAAACGAACTGGGGACCGATCAGCGCGATGTCGAACATGATGCAGGCGATCTTCGCGTTCATTTCGCCCGGGAATGTGCCGGTGAACATGTCTTCGAGCGGACTTACCGGAACGATCGCCGTCACATCGGAAGCATTGATGCAGGATTTCAAGGCCGGGCAACTCGTCAAATCAAACCCGCGCAATCTCACGATCGCGCAACTAATCGCCGCGCCGGTCGGCGCCCTGGCAACGGCGGTCGTGTATCCGGTGCTGCGCGCGAAGTTCGGCATCGGCCCGCAAGGACTGTCTTCGCCAATCAGCGTGAAGTGGGCAGGTTTCGCCGAATTGCTGACGCAGGGATTCAAGGCACTGCCGCCGGGATGTCTCGTTGGTCTCTTGATCGGAATCGCCGTGGGCATTCTCCTGACGGTGTTGGCGGAAAAGTGGCCAGAGTACGTCCCATCGCCGGCGGCCATCGGCATCGGCATGTTGATTACCGCGGCAGTGCTGCTGACATTTATCCTCGGCGGTGTGGCGCAACTCATCTGGGCTAAGTGGTCGCCGGAAACTGAGAAGACCTACCGAATTCCTTTGGCCTCGGGACTCATTTGTGGTGAAGCGATCATTGCGGTTGTATTGGCAGTGCTGGCCGCGTTGGGCGTGAATTTCTGAAAGCATTCAGCCGCGGATGAACGCAGATCGACGCGGATAAGAAAGACAAATCAAAAACACAAATCAAAACCGACTCGGTTTTGTATCCGTGCCTATCCGCGTTAATCTGCGGCGGATATGGTTATGAACTGGCGCGAGAATCTCATCCACGACTCATCAGAAATCCGCAAACTCTTATCGCAGACGAAAACAATCGCGGTGCTCGGCATCAAGACTGAAGGGCAAGCCGATCAACCGGCATTCTATGTTCCCAAGTACATGCAGAACGCCGGCTTCAAAATAATTCCAGTCCCTGTCTACTATCCGAACGTCACTGAGATTCTTGGCGAAGAAGTTTACCGGCACGTCAGGGACATTCCCGAGGAAGTCGACATGGTGAATGTTTTCCGCCGGCCGCAAGACATGCCACCGCACCTCGACGACTTGCTGGCGAAGAAACCGAAGTCAGTCTGGATGCAGCTTGGCATCAGTCACGCCGCTGTCGCCGAAGAGCTCGCCAAAGCCGGCATCAAGGTTGTGCAGGATCGCTGTCTCATGGTCGATCATCGGCGGCTTGGAATGGCGTAGCTCGACAAGCTTGAGCTTGTGGGACATGACACCTGTCGCAAAGCGTGATAAAAGCCGCTCTCTGGATTGGTCATTCCGGTCACTACACCTCGGAAAGGAACTCCTATGCGCAGAATAAGAAGGCAAGTCGCCAGTATGGTTCTGATTGTCGCAGCGTTATCTCCACCGATGACAGTCTGCGCTCAAGTGAGCGGCGCGTCGCAACGGACTGACGACTGGCCGGCAGTTAGCTCGGTTCCAGCCGGTGACCGATTGTCCGTTAAATTGAAGAGCGGTCAAACGGTTGAAGGAAAGCTGAACAGCGTTTCGGACACCACCCTGTCACTGTCAGTAAGAGGTAAGCCCGTCGATCTGAAGCGGGATGAGATTTTCAGCATTCATCACGTGATAAAAAAATCCGCGACCAAGGCAACATTGATTGGGATGGGTGTCGGAGCCGGCGCCGGCGCGGCGATTGGTTTGGCAGGTAGCGGCGGCAACAATAGCTTCGATAAGATCGATCACGCCGTAACCGCAGGGCTCACGGTGCTGGGCGCGGGAGCAGGTGCCGCGGTTGGATATTTCATCGGACGCAGCGGCCGGAAGCGCGTGCTAATTTACCAGGCTCCTTAACTCGAAGTTGCGACTCAGGCTTCCGGTAGGCAAGCCTTACCGCACTGCAAAGAGGCAAGCCGCAAGCAGCACTCCCCAAGGCTATGAATCTTTTTCTAATTGCCCTTGCGATATTTTTCCAGTTGCCCCATTGGAGTCTGCAAACCAGTGGTGTCAACGCGCGTCTACGTGGTGTCAGCGCGGTCAACGGCCGAGTCGTCTGGGCCAGCGGCTCGGGCAGCACGGTGTTGCGCACCGAAGATGGCGGCGCGTCGTGGAAGAAAATAATTGTTACCTCCGATACGTTGGACTTTCGCGACATCGACGCAATCGACGAGAAAACTACATACGTATTGAGTATCGGTAACGGCGATGCGTCACGCATCTACAAAACGACGGATGGAGGAGCGACGTGGGGACTGCAATTCCGCAATACCGATCCGAAAGTTTTTCTCGACGCAATGTCCTTCTGGGATGCTGATCATGGGTTGGTGATCGGCGATTCAATTGATCGGCAATTCTATCTCTTAATGACATCTGATGGCGGTCAGCGTTGGACACGCGTACCGCCGAACAAATTGCCGCCGGCCCGGGACAACGAAGGTGCGTTTGCTGCGAGTGGAACCAACATTGCTGTCTACGGGCGGAATTATGCGTGGATCGGTTTCGGCGCTGCAGCGCGCGCCCGCGTGATGCGCACGACTGATGGCGGCCGCTCGTGGGAAATCTTTGAGACACCGGTTAAGTCCGGGCAATCTTCGGGCATCTTCTCGATTTGCTTCCGCGATGCAAGCCACGGTGTAATCGTCGGCGGTGATTATCAAAAGGAGACAGAGGCTGTTGATAATCTCGCAATCACCAGCGATGGCGGCCAGACGTGGAAATCAGTCAAGGGACTCGCCGGATTTCGATCCGTCGTCGCATATGTCCCCGGCACCAGAACGCTGGTGGCGGCGGGGCCGGCCGGCAGTGATTATTCGGTCGATGATGGTCACACCTGGAGCCCGATTACGGGTCCGGGCTTCGACACGTTCAGTTTCGCGCCCGGTGAAAAGGTCGGATGGGCCGCAGGCGCCCGCGGCGCAATTGGCCGGCTGAATTTTGCTGGCCAGTAAATTTTGGAATGAGTTCCAATCGAAAATTCCCCAAGCCTGTCGCTGAGGCAATTCACCGCGCAAGAATTCTCGGCATTCGCGCTGGCACAAAACCGCATCGCATCATCGGCATCTGGTCCGTGGTCGTTGAAGGGCGCGTGTTTGTGCGCTCGTACAGTTTGAAAGAGCGAAGCTGGTATCGCACCTTCCAGGAAGACCCGCGCGGCGTGATCGAAGTCAACGGCAAACAGTTCAAGGTGCGCCCGGTCTTCACGCGCAGCGAGCGCCTTAAGAAACTGGTGGACAGAGCCTACGCCGAAAAGTTTCCTACACCAGGCTCGCGGGTCTTCGTCGAAGGCTTCAAAGAAAAGAAGCGGAGAGACACCACGACGGAGCTAGTGCCGCTGTGAGCGGGCGAAGGGCAAAGAGCAAAGCGCAAACCGAAAAGGTCAAAAGGGAAAGGTTAACGGGAAATGGCATAAGCGCCGCCTTGGGTAAGATTCCGTCCGCGTTACCACTTAGCCTTTAGCCCTTAGCCCTTATCCCTTAGCCCTTTGCGCTTGGCCCCAGCCGACCGTAACCTTCCACTTCGCCCACAGTTTATACAATTGGCAGAACAATGGCGGGGAGCGAACCTGCACAGAAAATGCGTCTCTGGAAGGGAGATGAGACGGAGGCGCGGCGCTTAGTGGAAGCGGCGCAGCAGGATCGCGCGTGTTTCGGAGACGTGTACGAAAGATACTTTGAGCTGGTGTATGGCTACGTGGCGCGACGCGTTCGCGATCGCGCCGCGACTGAGGATCTAACCAGCGAAGTTTTTCGCAAGGCGCTCGCGAACATTGATCGATTCAAATGGACAGGTGCGCCGTTTGGCGCGTGGCTGTTGCGCATTGCTTCAAATGTGATCGCCGACCGCGCGAAGAAAGCGGCGCGAGAACCCGGCAGTAGCCGGAGCGTAAGCGAGGGCGTTCATACGCCCTCCCTCACGGTTGGGCAACCGCATGGTATGCAGGCGATCTCGCCGCAAACACAACAGACCGATCTAGAGGAGAGCGAGCGGCGCGCCTGGGTAATTCGCAAAGTCGATGAACTTCCTGACGATCAGCGCCGCATCGTGCGGATGCGATTCGCAGAAGAGAAATCGATTAGCGAGATCGCGGCCGAGCTCGGGCGCAGCGAAGGCGCGATAAAGCAGTTGCAATTTCGCGCGCTTCAGAACCTACGGCGAAAAATTACCACAGAAGACACAGAGAAAACGCGGAAAGAAATCAATGAGTGAGCTTGATTTAACAGAGCAACTCGATCAAGCAATCGACGCGATGATGGCGGCAGGCGGTGTCGTGCCGGTTGAGCCGGATAAAGGCGTTGCCGAATTACTCGGCATCGCGGTCGACTTGCACTATCTGCCGCGCGCAGACTTCAAATCGCGCTTGCAGAGAGAACTTGAAGAGGAAGCAGCGATGAGTACTGGTGCGAAGAAAGCTTCGCCAGAAGTGAGTGGTGTGCGGGAGGGATTTCGCACTGTCACTCCCTATCTGGTCGTTTCAGACGTGCATGCCGAAGCTGAGTTTCTCAGGCAGACATTTGGCGTGACTGGTCAAATCTATGGTCTGGGATCGCAGGGTGGGTTCCATGCGGAATACAACATCGGCGGGTCCATGATCATGGTCGGCGGTGGCGGTGAGGGTTCGCAGTGGAAGGGCCCGCCGCTTCCAACATACATTCATTTGTACGTAGAGGACGTGGATGCGATCTATGAGAGGGCCGTGCAAGCGGGGGCGACGAACGTGTCTGCGCCCGCCGCGCGAACCTATGGCGATCGTGAATGTGGATTTCGCGATCCGGGTGGTAATCAATGGTTTGTCGCAACGCATCAAGGCGAATCGTTTATCCCACGCGGACAACCAAACCTAATGCCGTCGCTCCAGCCCGTCGGGGCGCCGAAGATGATCGACTTCCTGAAACAGGCATTCGGCGCTGAAGAACTCCTCGTGCACCGGTCGTCGGACGGCGCCGTTCGTTACGCCTCAATGCGCGTGGGTTCCTCTGTAATCGAAATGGGCGAGGCCCACGGTGAATGGCAGCCTATGCCTTCGGTCTTCATGATGTACGTCGACGACGTCGATGCGTGGTATGAGCGCGCGACGAAAGCTGAAGGTGCAATCGCGAAAGATCCGCCCAAGCTGCAGCCGCACGGCGCGCGCATGGGTGCAATTCAGGATCCGTTCGATAACGTTTGGTACATCGCATCACAAGTTCAGACTAGCGGCGAACCATCGGCCGAAGAAGAAAGGAAAACAATGGGCGCACCAAGAATGTTTCGTATCGCTTTGCAGGTTGGAGATCTCGCAGCGGCGGCAGACTTTTATTCGAAGCTACTAGATGATCCGGGCATTCCGATTCCGCGCGGCTCGCGCCACTACTTCAATTGTGGTCCGATGATCTTAGCGCTCGTTGATGTTGCGAAAGGCGCCGGTGAGAAGCCACAGCCCACGCCTGACTACATCTATTTCGCAGTCGATAATCTGGAGGAGGTTTTTGAGCGCGCAAAGGCGCTGAACTGTCTGGCCAACGATCGTTATCACGATCAGGAAGCAGGACAGATTGTGAAAAGACCGTGGGGCGAACTATCGTTTTACGTCGAAGACCCTTGGGGTAACGGACTGTGTTTTGTCGATGAGAAGACTTTGTATACGGGGAAATAATTTGTAAGGGCAGCCCTTGTGGCTGCCCGCCGTGAGAAAGAAATATCGTGCAGCACCGGGCAGGGACAAGCCCTGCCCCTACAGTAGAAACGAAGGAGAATTCCATATGTCAGTCAAACCAATTCCAGAAGGCTATCATTCTGTGACGCCGTATCTGATTGTCCGGGGCGGGGCCGCGGCGATTGAGTACTACACCAAGGCGTTGGGCGCAAAGGAACTATTTCGTTTTCCCGCACCCGACGGCAAGGTTGGTCACGCCGAGATCAAGATTGGCGATTCGCCGATCATGCTCGCCGACGAATATCCGGACATGGGTTACAACGGGCCACTGACCGTGGGCGGATCGCCCGTGAGCCTGATGATTTACGTCGATGACGTCGATACAACTTTCAAACGCGCGATCGAATTCGGCGGCAGCGTCAAAGAAGCTGTGCAGGACAAATTCTACGGCGATCGCACGGGTACTTTGATCGATCCATTCGGACACGTATGGCACGTGGCGACGCACAAAGAAGACGTCTCGATGGAAGAGATGGAGCGACGTGCGAAGTCTGCCCACGGCGGCGGCCAGTAGGGTTTTTCTTGGCGTTGCTTTGCTGCTTTGCGCCTTGGCGTGAAACAAACGATTTCATTAACCTCGCGCAAAGGCAAGACGCAAAGACTCGCAAAGAATTTCCAGGTCCATTGACGGGCTTTGCCGAAGTCAGCTGCGCGGGTGTAGATTCTTCAGCCGAGGTGTTTATGAACAGAAGGATCTACGCTGCTTTCGTGTTGTCGCTTAGTGTCGTGTTCGCTGCGTGTTCCAGCAGCGCGAGTCTGACCAAGAACCAAAACCAATCCAATTTGCCGGCCAACGGCGAGCTGCATTTCAAGGCGCCGGATGCGTGGACGACTGAGAAGCCGACGTCGAACATGCGCGTCGCGCAGTACAAACTGCCGAAGGCTGACGGCGATCCTGAGGACGCTTCGCTGGTGCTTTATTATTTCGGGGCGGGTCAGGGCGGCAACGTTCAGGCGAACATCGATCGCTGGATCGGTCAGATGCAGCAGGCGGACGGCTCAGCGTCCAAGGACAAAGCGAAAACTGGGGACCTCACCGTCAATGGCCTGAAAGTGTCGACTGTCGACGTGACGGGCACGTACACAGCTGAGATGTCGCCGGGCAGTGGCGATCGTCACAACAACACAAACTATCGTCTCCGTGGTGCGGTGATTGAAACTCCGAAGGGGAATTACTTCGCGAAACTCATTGGGCCTACAAACACAATTGCGAAATGGGACCAGGCCTACAACGAGTATCTGAAGTCGTTTGAATTCAAGTGACAACCGCCGCCAAGCCAACCACAATTCGCGATCAGGTTTCCGAAGCCGAATGGCAAGCGCGCATCGATCTCGCCGCGGCATATCGACTGGTAGCGCTGTATGGTTGGGACGATCTGATCTTCACGCACATCTCTGCGCGAGTTCCCGGTCCTGAACATCATTTCCTGCTAAATCCTTACGGGATGATGTTCGAAGAAGTCACGGCCTCGAGCCTTGTGAAGATCGATCTTAGTGGCAACAAGGTCTCCGATTCGCCACACTTTATCAATCCTGCCGGCTTCACAATTCACAGCGCGGTTCACGCGGCGCGCGAGGACGCGCTCTGCGTGATGCATCTGCATACGGACTATGGCATCGCCGTTTCGGCGCAGGAGAAGGGATTGCTTCCGATTTCGCAGCAGGCCATGTTTCCGCTCGCCTCACTCGCATATCACGACTACGAAGGTCTGGCGCTGAATGAAGAAGAGAAGCCGCGTCTGGTTGCGGATCTCGGCCAGAAGAACTACATGATTCTTCGCAATCACGGGCTGCTGACCGTCGGCGAGTCAGCCGCCGAAGCGTTTCTGTCGATGTACATTCTCGAACGTGCGTGTCGTATTCAAATCCTGGCGCAATCCGGCGGTGGCGAACTGCACTACGTGCCAAACGACATAATTAATCTCACCGCCAAACAAATGAGCGCAGTAACGGTTGGGCAGGGCGCGGACCTGACCTGGCCCGGACTGCTGCGCAAGCTCGATCGAATCGACTCTTCGTTTCGCAATTAGTATTCGCGGCGACTCGTCTTCGCAATTCTCAGTCGCACCGCGGTACCGCAGTAGCAATTCAAATCCAACTCGTCAGGAGAGGGTGATGAGACATCACTTCTGGTCAATCTTAGTCACGATCAGCTTGCTGATTACTACCGGAGCTTGGGCGCAGGAACCTGTTGACCGCGACATGATCGCGAAAATCAAAGATGAAGGACTCAATCATTCACAGGTCGAAGAGACTTTTACGCACTTCACGGAAGATATCGGGCCGCGATTGACGGGAAGTCCTGCGCACAAACGGGCCGCGGAATGGTCACGCGACAGGCTGACAAATTGGGGATTAAGCGACGCGCATCTCGAACCGTTTGAGTTTGGACGCGGGTGGACCATGGACAAGCTGACCGTTGAGATGGTTTCGCCGCGCTACTTGCCTCTGAGCGGATTCGCCGAAGCGTGGTCGCCATCGATGAGGCGTGCAGTCGTCGCTTCGCCCGTGTTCATCGGCGATAAGAACGAACAAGCAATTCAGAAAATGCAGGCCAAGCTCAAGGGCGCGATCGTTTTGAGTCAGCCGGTTCAGACTGTCTTTGAACGAGCCGATCGTCCGCAGCCGACACTGTCCGACAAGCCGGTCGCGATCGGACAGCCGCGTCGAAACGCGCCGCCACCACTCGTGAACCGACAAACTATGACGCGGCTGCTGAGTCAGGCTCGCCCAGCCGTCGTTTTGCGGCCAAACTTTGGCGAGCACGGAACGTTGTTCGTGCTGGGGGTGACGAACAGGGAAGCAACCGTCCCGAGCATCGTACTCAGCTCAGAACACTACAATCTGATCGCCCGCATGATTCAGCGCGGCATTCCGGTGAAGTTGCGCGTCAATCTTAAGACGCGATTCCTGACCAGAGACAAGAACAGCTATAACGTAATCGCTGAGCTGCCAGGCGCCGATCCGGTGTTGCGCGATCAAGTTGTCATGATCGGCGCACACCTCGATTCATGGCACGCTGGAACCGGAGCGACCGACAACGCCGATGGGTCAGCCGTGGTCATGGAGGCGCTGAGAATTCTTAAAGCGATCGGCGCACGACCGAAACGCACCATTCGCATGGCACTGTGGAGCGGGGAAGAGGAGGGCTTGCTTGGTTCGAAAGCCTACGTCGCAAGTCACCTGACGGGTGACGCGAACAAAGCCATGCGAGAAAAGTTCGATGTCTACTTCAATCTCGATCCCGGCACTGGGCCAATCTACGGTTGGTATCTCGAAAACAATGAAGCGGCGCGGCCGATCTTCGACGCATGGCTCAATCAGTTTCACGATGTCGCGGCTCGCAAAAACATCATTCAGCCAATCGGTAACACGGACCACTTGAGCTTTATTGCGGTCGGCATCCCCGGATTCAATGCAGTGCAGGATTACACCAACTATGACGTACGGACGCATCACACAAACGTGGACACATTCGAACGAGTGAATCTCAAGGAACTACGTCAGTGCGCGGTTGTAATAGCGTCGTTCGCGTACCTCGCCGCGATGAGAACGGAAAAAATTCCATTCACCGCAAGTACTCCTGCGCCATAGCGGTTAGTCTTTGTTTACGCCAGCGATGGGGCGTGTTCGCGCGCTTGCGTGCTGATGGAATAAATCGCTTCCATCAGGGCCGAGTGAACTTCGGGTGGCAAAGCTTCGCGGCTGGCCAAATGCCGCAATGACGAGAGTACCTGCTGTTGATTACTCAATGACAGCAACTTAATCGACGTCAGTCGCACGTCTAGATTTGAATGCCGGCTGATCGCTTGCATCAGCGGGGAAACTTCTCCGGATTTCGCCATCAAGAACAGTAACGAGTACGCATCGTAAGTGCGCTCGCGACCTTCTCCGCTGAGACTGTTGATGGCGTCGACGGCAAGACCTGATCCGGCGATGGCGGCGCCAATCTTTCGGCGCCGTTCGGGAGTTGCTTCGCGAAGCGCACGAGTGAACGAGCCGGCCCGGTCATTACTCAGATCATAAAGCGCGCGTGCCGCGGCATTACGCACGTCGACGGCGACGTCGTCGAAAGATTTCGTAATCAGTTCAAAAGCCTCTTCGCCGCCGATCTGTGCCAAATCGGCGAGCGCCGCGGCGCGATCTGTTGACGTCTCGCGGTGCAGCCGCTCGAGAATGTGGGCCGAAACACCCGATTGATGATGCCCCTCAAGATCTGCGGCAACATCAGTCCATGTCGCGACCGGTAAGCTGGGAGAAACCGCGGCCTCATTAGTTTCGTAAATCTCCGCAGAGCCGTTTCCGTTCACGGTATGCTCGAGATCAATTCGCAGCCAGGGAACTTCGACCGGCGCGATCTTTTGACTGACGTGCTCATTCGCAAGCGGAGTCTGATTAGAGATCGGCTCGATAGCTTTGACCTCGTGGAGCTGCTCTTGCTCCAAATCAAGAACCGCGTCTGATGCGGCAGGCTCAAATGCTTTGATCTCCTGCACCAGCGATTCTGCTCTTGCCGCGCGTTCGCGAGCCTGTGCTTCAGTCTGGGACCGCGCGAGCTGTAGTTCGGCAATCCGCAACTCTTCGTCGTTGGCCTGTCTTTGCGCTTCGTTGAGGACATGGCGGATCGCTTCTTCACGTTCGCGCACGCGCGACTTGACCTCTTCGACTCGCGCCATCTGTATCTCTTCGTCCGCGCGTAAAGCATCCAATCGCTCGTTCAGTCCTTGTTCCTCTTGGGCCAATTCAGCCGCACGCGCCTCCGCTTGATGCCGGGCTTCTTCGTGAGTTTGCAAGCGAGCTTCAGCTTCTTTTAGATCGGGAAGCGCGGCTTGTTGTTCTTCCATCTGCGCACGGATCGATTCCAACCGCGCGAGTGTCTCGTCCTCAGTTGTGGCCAGCAATGCCAGTTCATCGCGCAGTTGTTGCTCCTGTTCAGTTAGTTGAGCCAGGCGCCCTTCCGCTTGCTGCCGGGCTTGTTCTTGAGTTTGCAAGCGAGCCTCTGCCTCCGCCAGGTTGGGAAGCGCAGCTCGTTGCTTTTCTACCTGCGCACGGATCGATTCCAGTCGACACAGTTGTGCCTGCTCTGACGCCTGCAGCGAAGCTAGTTCCTCGTGCAACTCCTGTTCTTTTTCAGCGAGCTCGGTCGCCCGCGCCCTTGCGGTTTGCCGCGTCTGTTCTTGTTCCTGCAGTCGCGTTTCGACATCAGCGATTCGCTTCAATTGTTCAGCTTCGGCGACGCGTAACGCTTCAATTTCTGTGTTGAGTTGTTGTTCTTTCTCGGCGCGCCGACGCAACTCAGTCTGGCTATAGTTTCGTGCCTCCTCGAGTGTCCGCAGATCGATTTCAACTTGTTCGACCCGGCTGGCATCGTCCGTCTTGACGCCATGAAGTTCCTTAATGCGCGCCAGCAGCTCTTTTTCTTTTTCGGCGCTCTCTTGAATCTCACGATCCAGTCGCGAGCAAGCCTGGACCTGAACGTCCAACGCGGCGTGAATTTCATCGAGCCGGCGATTTTGTTCCAGTTCCTGATCGCGCAATACATTGAGAGCCGAGACCAGTTGCTGTTCCTGCTGCGCCCGTTTTTCAGCGGTTTCTTCCGCCAGCCGTCGTGCTTCTTCCTGTTCCGGCATGCGCGCATTGAGTAGCGCGAGCCGCTGGAGATGTTCAGCCTCAGCGTTGTGCAGCGCTTCAAATTCAGCGTTGAGCTGCTGTTCCTTCTCGGCCTGCGCTTTTGCCTGGAGTTCTGCCTCTTGGCGTGCCTTAGTCGCTTCGACAGATCGGGATTCCACGTCAACGATTCGCTTCAGCAGGTCCTGCTCAGATTTTCGCGATTCTTCAATTTGCGCAATCAACGACTGCTCTTTTTCATTTAGCTCGGTCAGCTGTGATTCGCATTGACGAAGTACTTGCTCCTGGATGGCGACGCGAGCTTCGACTTCTTTGACTTGTTCCACCTGCTCGCGTTCTTGTTCGCTCAACTTCCGCAGCTGTTCGTCCAGAGTCTTTTCCTTCGTCGAAAGTGCGGTCGTCTGCGCTTCCATTTGAGCGCGCTTGATTTCGGACTCGGTGAGTCGCCGTTCGTAGTCTGACGACACGCGCTCAAATTCGTGTTGTGAGCGTTCGAACTCTTCCTGGGCTTGCAGCGCGTGACCTTCGACTTCTGCCAGGCGCGAGCTTTGCTCGTCGCGGTCCTTGTTTAAGGTTTTAATCTGTCCGAGTAGTGAGTGCTCTCGTTGCGTGCGTTCCTGAACGTCGGCGCGTGCTTTCGCGCGTTCGGCTTCCAGTTCAGTCAGTCGTTGCCGTTCGTGTTCCGCCCTGAGTTGTGCTTCGATCTGGGCTTTGAGATGGGTTTCTTCCTGAGTTTTCAGGCGTGCTTCAACCTCGCCAACACGTTGCAGCGCCTGTTCTTCGGCCACGCGCAGACGCTCAATCTCAGTTGTAATCTCCTGTTCCTTGTTTCGCAGTTCTGCCAGGCGCCGGTCGGCTTGTTCACGCGTTTGTTCACACTCGCGCACCTCAATTTCAAGCTGACCAATCGTCTGCCGCTGCTGGTTCGCCTGCTCAGTTAGCGCCGCGATTTCGTTGCGGACGTTCTGTTCATGTTGCGCGAGTCCTTCCGCCTCAACGATGTGTTGCTGTCGCAGACGCTCCTGCTGGGCGACTTCGGCCTTGGCTTGTTCGATCTTCTCAGCATGCCGTTTGCCGGCCTCGTGAAACGCATCGATTTCGGAACAGAGTTGGCGCTCAGTTTCTGTGTGCTGCCAGACGGCCTCCTGGGCACCTTTACAGTCGGCTTCCAGCTGCGTAACACGCGCTGCCGCCGCTTCAATCAGGCCCTGTTGTTCGTCGGCAGCTTTCTGCGCGGCTTCGATTTCAGCATTGAGCTGATGGAGTTTTTCGTCGCGCTGCTTCGCAGCCTCTTCGGCGTGATGCTTCACCTCGAGTTGCGTGAGAATCTCCGCTTCGATCTCCTTCAGTCGATCAATCTCTTCGCGCTCGGCGGTTTGGAGTGTTTTCAGTTCCGCAGCCAGCCACGCTTCGCGCTCGGCGTGTTTCTTGGTTTGCGCTTCGGCGGCTTCACATGCGGCCACCGCCGCCTGCAGATGTGCTTCGGCTTCCGCGATGCGTTTGAATTGATCTTGTTCGGCGCGTTTCAGTCCATCGATTTCGGCGTTCAGCAACTGCTCTTTGCGAGCCGCCTCCAGCGCGGACGACTCCGCTGCTTTGCGCACGATTTCCAGTTCCGCTAGCCGTTCAGCGTTTTCGCGCGCGCGTCGCTGGGCTTCGGCTTCAATCGCCCGGCGTTGCGCTTCGACAGCTTGACGTTTTGCTTCTTCCTCAGCTTGTCGCTTCGCGTTTTCAACTTCGCGACGCCGACGTTTTAGTTGCTCTTCCGCTCGTAGCAGTTCGGCTTCCTGCTCGCGCAGCAGATCGTCAGATGCAGGCACCGGAGTCGTCCCCGCACTTCGCGCCGTGGATCTACGCTCGAAAAGCTCTGCCAGATCGGGCAAATTCAGAGCAGCCTCAGCGCGCGCGTCCTTTCTAAATGCCTCACGTGCTTGGCCCAGTTGGTCCAGGTTTCCGCCCGAAAGCGCGGCCGTCAGCGAGTCGGCGAGCCACTGCTGATCGATCGGATCATCTTGGAAATGCTTTGGAGAGTCAGCGGGCTCGTGTGAATTCGGGGCTGGTAAAGAGGATTTCTGCATGATTGTATTTTTCCATCTGTCCGAAGATGGTTTGTGAAGTTACGCTCGGAATTCACCCTTGCAGTGCTGCTGCAAACTAAGTCCGTTAGAGGACTTTTCAATGTTGCTTGCAAGGGAATGAAGGACGGCGGGTTACGTCCGATAGGCCTGTTCTGAGCGACGACAGGCCCGGTTTTCATTCTCGCGCATCGGCCATAATTCGGTCAATAGAATTTTCTGGAAGGCGTCGCTCCTCGTCCAGAATTGCAGTTTTCGGTTGATTTCTTTGCCAATTTCGTCTCCGACCGGCCAATCTCCGGTCAGACCGCAGACGAAGAATGAAGCGGTCGCAGTTCGCGCTTCGCCATGTCCCGCGTACGAGCACTGCATGGAGAGCAGCAAAAACGGCCCGACAAGCAACCCCATGGTTACTGTCGGACCGTTCGATGGAGGAGTGCCTCGTCTCCTCGAAATGTTAGAACTCGGGAGCGCCCGGCGGCGGCGGTGGCGGCGGCGGAGGTCCCATGAGTCGCATCTGCTCATGCCGCTCGGCAAGCTGTGCCTTCTGTTCGGCGGTCAAGACAGTCGCAACCTGCGACATCATCTTCGCGTGCTGCACTTCCATCTCGACTTCAATTTTCGCGCGCGCTTCGGCCGCCGATCGAAATGCGGCTTCGTCGAAGTTTCCGCTCAATGGATCTGCCGGGTCGTTATCATGCAAGGCGCGCATCTGATCGCGAAGCGCCTTCGTGCTTTCGTCGAAGCTCTCGTGGATCTTCTTAATCTGTTCCTTTTGCGCATCAGTCAGGTTCAGACCAGCCAGCAGTCCGAACTCTCCGGGGCCACCGGGCCCGCCCGGTCCACGATGTCCGAATCCACCGCGCGGTGGTCCCGGAGGTCCGTCAGGTCTCGGGGGCGGATTCTGTGAAAAAACAACAGCCGCGGTCGTCGCCAAAACAATCGTCGCGATTCCGGCGACGATTGCAGACTTTTTCCAATTTAGTTTCACGTCAATACTCCCTCTAAAGATTGCTCGAATCGAAAACGGACAACGCTTTCAACCTCGATTTGTAGAATTAGTCGCGCGAGCCGGTTGAGTCATATGACAGAGCTGCTCCGCAGATTACGCAGATGAGGCGGAAAGAAGCCGCAAAAAAGCACAAAAGGCACAAAGCAAGCGCGTCAGTTAGCGCAATCCGTTTTGTGCCTTTTCGTGGCTATTTATTCTTAGCTGCTTATTCTTAGCTGCGAAATCTGCGTAATCTGCGGATTTATCTCAGACTAGTCTTCTTCCGCCACGCGAATCCGTCCTTCATCCTTCGCCTGCTGAATAATCTTCTGCGCAAGCTGGCCCGGAACCGGATCGTAATGCGAGAACTGCATGTGGAAACTGCCGCGCGCCGCGGTGATTGAGTTCAGCGTGGATTGATAATTCAGCATCTCGGACATCGGCACCTGCGCCTTGATCAACTGGTTCTTGCCCCAGGTGTCCATGCCCTGCACACGCCCGCGGCGTGAATTGAGATCGCCCATGATGTCGCCGCTGCATTCCTGCGGCACCGTGATCTCCACGTCCATGATCGGTTCGAGCAGCGTCGGCTTTACTTTTTCCATCGCGTTGCGGAAGGCTTTGCGGCCGGCGGCGCGGAAACTATGTTCATCGGAATCGACGTTGTGATACGAACCGTCGACCAGTTGCACCTTGAAATCAACCAGCGGATAGCCGGCGATGGCGCCGTGGGACGCTGCCTCGATGATCCCTTTTTCAATCGCCGGCCGAAATTGCTGCGGTACTGAGCCACCGAAGATTTTGTCTTCAAATTCAAAGCCCCCACCGCGAGGCAACGGCTCAAAGACGCATTTGCAATCACCAAACTGGCCGCGGCCGCCGGTCTGCTTCTTGTGGCGGCCCTGCACTTCGGCGCGCTGCGTGATCGTTTCCTTGTAAGGAACTTTGGGCGGATGCAGCATCACCTCAACGCTGTAGCGTTTTTTCAACTTGTCGACGATCGTTTCGACGTGGACCTGGCCTGAGCCCGCGAGAAGAAATTCTTTCGTTTGCGGATCGCGTGTGAACGAGAGCGCTGGATCTTCTTCGAGAATCTTGTGAATTGCGACGCTGATCTTCTCTTCGTCCTGACGCGACTTTGGCTCAATCGCAAAGGCGATCGCTGCTTCGGGAAATTGAACCGGTTCGTAAATGATCTGATGGGCCTTGTCGCACATCGTGTCGCCGGTCTGGGTCTCTCTCAATTTCACGCAGGCGATGATGTCGCCGGCATTGGCTTCGGGAACTTTGTCGAGTTGCTTGCCCTGAATTGTGTGCAGCGCTCCAAGCCGTTCCGCGGTGTTCCGTGTCGAGTTGTAGACCGTCGCGTCCGTGCCGACCTTCCCACTGATCACTTTGAAGACGTTGATGCGGCCCGCGAAAGGATCGGCGATGGTGCGGAAACAGTAAGCTGAGAACGATTCGCTGCTGGAGTACTTGCGCGTTTCTTCCTCGCCTTTGTCATTCTTGCCACGTTCGACCTCGTGATGCGCCGGGTCGGGAGCGAACTCGACGATGTGATCAAGCAGAATCTGCAATCCAACCAGATTCGTCGTCGAAACGGCGTAAACCGGACAGAGCTTGCTTTGGGCAATCGCGTTGGTAATGTTCGGCAGCACATCGGAATCGTCCAGAGTGCCTTGCTCGAAATATTTCTCCATCAACGCGTCATCTGACTCGGCCACTAACTCGATGATGCGTTCGCGAGTCTTATCGACGACGTCGCGACCTTCGGCGGGAATGTCGATCTCTTTTGCTTTGCCGCGTTCCGGATCAAATTCGTAAGCCTTCATATGGACGAGGTCGACGACGCCTTTGAAGTTGTGCTCTTTGCCAATCGGCAGGGTGAAGGGGACGATCGCTCGTTTGAAAACGTTGTGCGCGCTGTCGAGCGCGATACCGATGTCTGAATGCTCTTTGTCTAATTTCGTCACTACCATCATGCGCGGCAGCATGAACTCATTCGCATAATTCCAAGCCTTTTCCGTCTGCACCTCGACGCCTTTCACCCCGTCGACCACCACGATGCCACAGTCGGCGACGCGCACTGCCGGTCGGGCGTGCGACACGAACGCGGCGTATCCCGGCGTGTCAATCAAGTTAACTTTGGTCTCTTTATGTTCGAGGTGGGCGAGCGCGGTGTTGAGGGTAATCTTGCGGGCGATTGAATCTTCGTCGTAATCAGTCGTCGATGTTCCTTCATCGACTTTGCCCCAGCGGGCCGTGGCGTTTGCGACGTAGAGAAGCGAGCTAACCAGCTGTGTCTTCCCTGCGTCGCCATGTCCAATGACCGCAAGGTTGCGAATGTGTTCGGTATCGTAGACTTTCATAGAGCGAATGAGTCCTTTCAGAGATCGAGTTCCCGCGAGACATCCTCGGTTTCACTGCGAATGAAAAAGCAGGATTGATTCGGCGGATTGACGGGTAATTTATCTGAGCGCGAAGGGTAAAGGCAAGTTCGCCTTCCGGCGCGATCGGCGCTCAAAAAACAGGTGCGCCAGCACGAGACAAGTCACCGCAATCGCCAGCCAATAGACCCGATAAAGCAGAATAGTGGACGACGCCGTAGCCAAGTTCGCGTAGGTCCAAAGCCGATACATCGTGGGGTTATAGAGCCAATGGTTGTGGCCATTGCTGTACAAATAGAATAGCGTTGCCGCCGTTCCGATGCTCACCACATAGAAGGCATACTTATTTCGCATTACGACCGTCGCTGTGACTGAAACGGCCGTAAGAATGAATGCACTCGGCAGAAGAATCAGCCCGTAGACCTTTGAGTACGCAACGAAATCGATCGGGGTGTGCTGTCGGATGATTTGGATAGCGACCGCGGCGGCGCCGACACTCGCGATCAAGGCGAGGAGCAAGAGTAGAGTTGAAAGGAACTTTGACATGATCAAGACGCTGTTCGAAACAGGTGTCGTCCACAAGAACGGTTCGATACGGACTTCGCGGTCACGATGCATCGCCTCGCCCGTGTAGAAGACTGCTATTCCTATCAGGAATATTAACAACGAAGTCGCCGTGTTGCTCGCATACGCCGCTGTAAGGGAGACGTCCGCATGGACAGGGTAGAAGGCGACTTCCAAAAGAGATAGGAACAAAGCCAATGGCATGACCACTACGAGACTTCGCTCCGCGCGCAGCAGGCGGAATTCAACGCCTATTGCGGCGATTAGTTTATTAATGTTGGAGCGAATTCCCGTGTTGACCTTAACGACTTTAGGAACGGCGACGAGGGCGCTCGCTCGCGCTCCATAGTCCGGCGTCGTGATTCCATCGTGGAGTGTGGACGGCGACATGTCCGGGTAATAGACGCCCTCGGCGGCGGTCGAGAGGGTGAGGACGGAAAACTTTTCTTTCTTGCCGGGCCGCTCGACCATTGAAAAACGTACATAGAGAACGCCCAGACAAATTGCCGCAATTAGAATCATACCCACGCGGTTGATGATCAGGTCCGAGTCGTAAACAACTACGAGTCGATTTAGCACGTCAGCGCTGATCGTGTGAACCTCGCCCGCTTTCCGCCAATTCATAAGCAGCGGGTCGAGAACAACTCGCCAGCGTGAGGGTAAACTCTTTAGCAAGTAGATCTGATAGCAGATGTAGAGCGGATAAAAAGAAATGCCCAGACCGTATACGATCTTTACGTTGCGCGTTATTGAGCCGATCGTAAAGTAGAAAGCGGCCAAAACCATATGCGAGATGGCCACAAAAACAAGAAAGTGTTTTAGGTACGGAAAGAACTTCAGCGGCTGGACAATCATTCCCGGTTTAGCGACCCACTGGAGCACGAAAAGCGTGAGCACGAAAGCCGACTGGCAGCAGGCGAGCACGAAAAAGTTTCCGAAGAATTTTCCCAGCAGGTATTCGGCCCGAGTGATCGGTTTGGAAAAAATGAGCGGGGTAATGCCCTCACGAAAGTCTCTGATCGGCGGATCAGCCATCATCAGCGTCGTGTACAGAGGCAAGAATAGGAATGAGTAAACCGGGAGGACACCGGCAATGAAGGCCTCGCTGTTAGTTGCCAACCCGCGGCCAGTGGCTGGTCCCCAACCCCACCACAGCACGGCATTGCCAGCACACAGAGCTGCCACTACGTAAGGCGCGACGCGCTTCGAATTGAGTAACAGCTCATTCCGGAAGATTGCGAAAAACGGCGACCGGAAGCGCGTCCTAGTACTCAACTTATTGCTTGAAACGACAGTTTCGTGATGTGCGCGGAGTGTCTCCTGCGCGCTGTCCGAACCGCAGGCGATATCATCGGTGGTCATCGAAAGGGCAAGCGCAACGCCGGCTGGTGAAGTCTTCTTTGATCGATCAGCGGTGGTGAAACGAAGGTAGAGCCAGCTCAAACAGACACCAGCGATCACGAGCAACCCCGCGCGGTTCCAGATCATGTCCGGCGTATAGCTGTAAACATATTGATTGAGGTAATCCGCGCTATTCCCAAAGCCGTTTTTGCTTGGACCACTGTTAAGCAGAAACGGATCGAGAAGAGTTTTCGACCGTCCGTTTACTAAGAACATCATCGACGCGATAAAGATTGGATAGAAGCTAATCGCCAGGAGATAAACCATCTTATTATTGCGGGTGAGCGCTCCGACCATAAAGAAGAAGGCGGCGAATGCGAACTGAGTGATCACCACGAAGAAAAAGAAATGCGTGAAATAGGGAAGCACCTTGAAGGACTGCACCACCATCTGCGCCGGGTGAAATGCTTGCAGTGCCAGCTGAGTCAACGGAAAAGCCGCCATGCAGCAAATCAACACCATGAAGTTGCCGAAGAGTTTTCCGAATAGGTACTGCGCACGACTGAGAGGCTTTGAAAAGGTCAGCGGATCCATGCGCAAGCGGAAGTCTCTTATCACCGCGTCCCCCATGATCATTGCGTTAAAGATCGGGACGCCAAATAAAAAGGAGAAAGCCTTCAGACCCCTGGCTATGTAAAAGTCGCTATTTGTGGCCCAGCCTAAGGCCATGGCTGGCCCCCTCACCCAACCCATCACGGCAACACCAGTGAATAGAACAATGAGAGCATAGGGCGCGACACGTTTGGAGTTCAGCAACACCTCGTTGTAAGCGATGGCTGCGAATGTCTGCGCTGAATTTGTCCGGGCCATTTAGGTCTGATTTACTGTTGTGAAGTAAAAGTCTTCGAGTGTGGCGGTGACGGGCGTGAATAGCTCCGCCGGTCTTCCATTATCAGAGAGCATGCGGACGCGGATACTTCCGCCGGCCATCTGCTTTGAGATCACTTTCCCATTCGCTTCCAAACCCCCGACCTGTTCACGCGCCACCGTCGCCTCCCAAATCCGCCCTTCGAGTTCATTCAGCGCCGCTTCGGTTGACGTTGCCGCCACAATTTCGCCTCGGCAGATCACTGCGAAGCGGCTGCAGAGATTTGAGACGTCGGAAACGATGTGAGTCGAAAGCAGCACGACCGTATCCTCACCGGCACTCTCGGCCAAAAGGTTGTGTAGCCGCGCGCGTTCCTCAGGATCGAGTCCGGCCGTGGGCTCGTCGACGATGAGAAGTTCTGGATTGCCAATCAACGCCTGGGCAATGCCTACGCGCTGACGCATGCCACCGGAAAAGCCGCCGAGTCGACGGTTACGTTCCGCGGACAGATTAACTTTTTCGAGCAGTGCATCGACGAGCGCGCGCCGCTCTTTCTTTTCGGTAACGCCCTTGAGCTTCGCAAAGTAATCAAGCATCTGTGCCGCTGTGAGTGTCGGATAGAGGCCGAAGTCCTGCGGCAAATATCCAAGTATCCTTCTCGTCTGGGGCTTGTCAGCGATCAGATCGAGCCCATTCATCTCAGCTCCACCGCTGTTAGGTTCGAGCAGCGTGGCGAGAATCTTCATCAGCGTGGTCTTGCCGGCGCCGTTTGGTCCCAGAAGACCAAACATGCCTGGAGCAATGTCGAGTGACACGCCTTTAAGGGCCTGCACTCCGCTGGGATAGGTTTTGTGCAAGTCTTTGATATTGAGCATTGTTCCCCCTTACGAAACCTTAGCTTGCGTATAGACGAAGCTCGTCTTCGGATTCCGTTTTAGTCCGTCGGTCCTTGCTTGGAGAAAATCTACTTGGAGGAAATGACCCGCTCCACGGGTGTACGCCCTCGCTCATCGTAAGCGGCGAGTGACAAAGGTGAAATATCCAGCTTTAGCAAAGCCGACTCATCATCGCCTTTAACATGCTTTGCCGGACTCTTGCCGCGAAGGTAAAGGAGCAGGCGGGCAAGGGCGGCGACCTCCATCAAAAGATTGCCCACACGCGTAACATGATAATCGCCACCGAAAATCCGCACGAGGACGCCAGCTACGAAGACGAACCCGCACAACCATTTCAATGCCAATACCAGCGGTTGATTTCGACGCGCAATCCTTAAGCATTCGTCTCTGATCTGTTCGACATTGCCGAAGCGCTCCAGCGCTTTTGCCTGCGCTTGCTTCCGTGGAATGTTTTGGCGGCAATGTTCCTCCGTAAGCAACTCAATATGAAGTTGCAACTCGTCTTCTATTTCGCGATGAACGCGCCCGCGGTCCAGATGTCGAAATGACCCGATAAGAAAATTCATGGCCGCCTTTAACTAACCTACGCGGTTTCCAGAATTCGACCAATGGCTTGCGACACGCGCTCCCAGTTAGCGCGTTCGCCGTCCAGCCGTTTTCGTCCGGCTTTTGTCAGACGATAAAACTTTGCCCGCCGATTGTTCTCCGAGATGCCCCATTCTGAGGCAACCCAGCCGCGTTCTTCCATGCGATAAAGTGCCGGATACAACGAGCCGTCTTCTACCTTCAACAGGTCGTCGACGGCTGCGTGGATTCGCTGGGCGATGCCATAACCGTGCATGGGAGCGCGCGAGAGCGTTTTGAGAATCAACATCTCCAATGTGCCCTGCATTAAGTCGGTGCGCACTTTTGCCATTGTTTGCTGAGCTCGCGTTTGAGGTGCAGAAAGTATAGCTCCTTCCCTAGATTGTCAAGGGAAAGAGTTAGACAAACGCGGTCAGGCTTTTGTTCCCACGAAACAGTAAATATTCTCGGCTTGATATCGGGCGACCGGGTCGTCTGATTTTCCTCGGCAGGGAGATGAGCTGGGCCGCTGATGAAGTCCTCCGGATTGTGCTCTCACTTCAACTTTGCGAGCAACCGAACCGTGTTGTATCGTGCGCGCAGCAGACGCGCTCTCAACCTTGGCAACTCAACCGAAAATCGAAGTCTACACTGACGGCCAGTGCAATCTTTGCCGCTGGATGCGTCAGCACGTTGAGCCGCTTGATCGTAATCATCGCCTTGAGTGGCTTGATTACAACGATCCGGAAATCCTGAAACGGGCCGAGCCGCATACGCGCGAACAAATGGCTGAAGAGATGCACGTGCGATCGCCGGCGGGTTTGTGGAGAAAAGGCTACTTTGGTTGGATTGAAGTCGTGCGCGTCCTGCCGCGTTGGAAGTGGCTCGCGCCGATTATGTCTGTCTGGCCATTCACAAAACTTGGACCAATTTTCTATCATTGGCTCGCTTCGCGTCGTTACACATTGTTCGGCGTGCCGCCTCCGTGTGACGCCAGCGGCGTGTGCAAGCTGCACCGGTAAATGACGCGTTTTGGGCAACTTGATTCGCTCCAAAAGCATCTCAACATCAACCCGGACAAAGAGAAAAAAGAAGAAGGATCAGGCAGAAGGTTGCCGATCCAGAGGTAAGGTTATGTTTCGAAGAATTTCCTCCATCATTTCTGCGTTGCTTTTGCTGACCGCGTTCAGCGCTACGCAGATGTCGGCGAAAGAAGCGGACGCGACGCGCGTGCGCGTGCCGGTTAAGATTGCAATTTTGATTCAGGACGATTTGACCTCACAGGTCGCAAATGAAATCGGCGTGACGAAAGAGTTCATTCGGTCTTTGCCGGAAGGATCGAGCGTCATGGTTGCGTACATCACGACTGGCCACCTGCAAGTAAGGCAAGCATTCACGACTGATTTAGACAAAGCGGCGAAGTCACTGCGCATCCCGCTCGCCAGCACGTCGGCTTCATCGTTCAATCCGTACATCGAAGTCATCGAGGCTTTGAAGAATTTTGATTCGAAGGATGAACACAACGCAGTGTTATTGATTTCGGATGGGCTCGATACTTCTCGTGGTTTTGATTCGACCGCGGCGGGTCACACGTTAGACATCGATCGCACGATCAAAGAAGCCAACCGGCGGAACGTTTCTATTTACTCGTTCTATGCTCCGTCCGTTGGGTTGACGAGTCGCAGTCGATTAGCTGCGAGCTATGGGCAGAGCTCTTTGAATCGCGTTTCCGATGAGACGGACGGCCGCGCTTTCTTTCAGGGCCTTAACGGTTTTGTGACCTTCGACTCCTACTTCAAACGATTGCGCGACGAACTGAATCGACATTACGCATCGTAATAACCCGTCCAAAGCAGGGAAATCGCCGCGGGATTCAACTTCCCGCGGTGATTTTCTTTTGCGCAAAACTCTGGCGCTCCCGCGCGAAGCAGTGGTAAATTAGGCTGCACATCGGGCCACTTATATCGCAACCGAAGTGGCCTAACCCATGACGCTCCGGAAAGTTGCACGCTCTCTTTCTTCGTCAGGCGGCGGACGACGCGTCGCCTGCGGGACATCTCACCGCAAAACACAATGACTGAGAACAAAGGCCGCGAATACTGCCTAATCGTGGAAGGCGCTTATCTGACCGAATCAGAGGCCGAACACGCGCTGCGCGATCCCTTTATCGAAGACTGGGTCGAGCAGACCGGGCACTTCAAAGTCCACAACATGGACGATATTCAATTGACACCGGGCGTGACGCTCGGTTCGTTAGGCGTCGTAATGCTGGATGAGCGCGTCTTCGAAATTGCGAGCGTCGATGGCGATCATCCTCTGACGGAGCACAAAGCAAAGAGTGTCGCCGAAGCACTGCGGCGCCAGGATATGTTCGACGAGATTAATGTTGAGCCGCGTGAGGAAGGGGAGCCAGCCGCCGATTGACGCAGATGGACGCGGATCATGAAACACAATTTCTGGAGGGTCGGGTGTCTGTCATCGTTGGCGACATCACCAAACAAGACACCGACGCGATCGTTAACGCCGCGAATGCTTCGTTGATGGGTGGTGGCGGAGTCGATGGGGCGATTCATCGTGCGGGCGGCGATGAGATTCTCGAAGAATGTAAAGAGATTCGTCGTACCCGTTTTCCGAACGGACTGCCGGCCGGCGAAGCTGTCATTACGACTGGCGGAAAACTTAAGGCTCTTTATGTGATTCACACCGTTGGTCCAATTTACGGTCAGAACGATGGCAAGGACGCTGAACTACTTGCGAACTGTTATCACAATTCGTTGACGCTTGCAGTTGAGAAGAACCTGACGTCCGTCGCATTTCCCGCAATCTCGACCGGCGTGTTCGGCTATCCACAAGCAGAAGCCGCGAAAGTCGCTTCAAAAACGATCGAAAACTTTCTGCGCACGGATCATCAATTGAAAGAGGTGCGGCTGGTATTTTTTCGAGCACGCGACGCAGATGCGTTCTTAGAGAACCAAAAGTTCAGTGAGTAGAATATCTTCGCGCCTTCCGGTGCCAGATATTTATAGTTGGTGTCATGCGAATTTGACGGCTCCTGCGGCGCATTGAAATTTTTCCAGGCGGATGTGCTATAAACATCCCGCTCTTACGGAGCGGTGATGCAACAGGCGGCAAAAGGCCGCCTTATTTTTGTCTCGATCAATGACCCCTGACATCGAAAACGAAATTAAGCGTGAGAGCGCGGTGCGGGCTCGCGAATTGCCAACGACCCTGCGACCGCTCGAGAAACTCGCCCGGAATTATTGGTGGAGCTGGGCGCCCGATGGTCCCGAAATTTTTCGTGACCTCGACCCTGGCCTCTGGCAACAAGTCGAACTAAATCCGAAAGCACTGCTCGCGCAGATTTCCGATCTCCAACTAACGCAGATGGCTGCTGATCCGGCGTTCGCTGATCGTATGGAGCAGTTGTCGAATCGCTTCGCAGCGTACATGAGCAGTACGCGACCGTGGCCGGGTTTGAAACTGTCGCCACGTATCACGCCGCAAAATCCAGTTGCATACTTTTGCGCCGAGTACGGCGTGCACAGTTCTTTGCCACTCTATTCCGGCGGTCTCGGAATTCTCGCCGGCGATCATTTGAAATCAGCGAGTGACTTGAACCTTCCACTTGTTGCGGTCGGCTTGTTCTATCGGTTCGGATATTTTCGTCAGGGCGTTACAACTGATGACTGGCAGGCAGAGACGTACAAAGAAACATACGTCGATGAACTGCCGCTCGAATTAGTCACTGACGAAAACGGGGCGTCAATTAGGATCGAAGTCTCAATGCGCGGGCGCGTGGTCAGTGCGTGCGCGTGGCGCGCGAATGTTGGCCGCGTGAAACTTTATTTGCTCGATACGAATGTACCCGAAAATAACGAAGTCGACCGGCTAATCACCGGACACTTATATGGTGGCGACCGCGAAACGCGTCTGGTTCAGGAAATAATGCTTGGACTTGGCGGTGTGCGATTGTTGCGCCAGCTCGGAGTGGAACCAGCCGTCTTTCATCTTAACGAGGGTCATTCCGCGTTTCTGACACTGGAATTGACGCGCGAAGTAATTGAAAGAGAGCACCTCAGTTTTCCCGAAGCCGCTAAGCAAGTACGCGAACATTGCGTATTCACGACGCACACGCCCGTGGCTGCCGGCCATGATGAATTCAGCTCTGAGTTGATCAAACTTGGATTCGGTGATTGGTACAGGACACTCGGGTTATCTCTTGAAGAATTTCTTGCGCTGGGGCGAGTCAAAGCTGGTTCAGACGAAGCTTTCGGTCTGACCCCTTTGGCGCTACGCATGGCGCGCTCAACCAATGGCGTGAGCCGGAAACATGGCGAAGTGTCCCGACAGCTTTGGCAAAAGATGTGGCCCGAACGTGCGATCGAGGAAGTGCCGATTACATCGGTCACAAACGGCGTGCACCCGGCCACGTGGGTTGGTCCCGCGATTCGCTCGGTTTATCAGGACGTCACGAGCGAGGACTGGCTGGAAATGGCGCGGCACGCCAGCGCATGGTCGGTGGCAATGAACAAGATTTCCGACGAAGAGCTTTGGCAGGCGCATTCTCTGCTGAAGCAGCGACTGGTCGCGTTCATACGCGATCGATGTTTCGATGCGCGGCTTGCGCGTGGCGAAAGCGACGAATACATCGAAGCCGCGCGCACCATGTTCGATCCGTCTGTGCTGACGATCGGATTCGCGCGTCGCATCGCCGGATATAAACGTTGGGACTTGCTCTTGAGCGACGAGAAACGTCTCACGAGACTCTTGAACGATGCCGAACGGCCGATTCAATTTGTTTTCGCGGGCAAAGCGCACCCCCACGATCAAGGCGCGAAACTTGTGCTGCAAAAACTTCTGAAGTGGCAACGCGATGGGTCAGTGCGTCAGTGTGTGGCGTTCATCGAGGACTATGATCAGGAAGTTGCGCGTCAGCTTGTGCAAGGCGTCGATGTCTGGATGAATGTGCCGCGCCGGCCGTACGAAGCTTCGGGAACGAGTGGCCAGAAGGCTGCCATGAACGGTGTGCTCAACTTTTCCGTGCTCGACGGATGGTGGCTCGAAGGCTATGACGGCCAGAATGGTTTTGCGATCAGCGATGTCGGCGAGTTAACGGATGAAGAAGCCGATCGTCAGGACGCAGCATCGATGTTTGAAGTGCTCGAAAATCAAGTGATTCCGCGGTTCTACGAACGCGACGGTGACAACATCCCAAGAGCCTGGGTCGCGATGATGAAACGTGCGGTCCAGACCCTGGTGCCGGCATTCAACAGCGATCGGATGGCGGCTGAGTACGCGGAAGAGATTTACTGAAGTTGTATGACAGCCTGCCAGGTTGTCGCCGAGGAGCAACTGCAGGCTAGCAGCCTGCAGTACGTTTCGTTGTACACTAATCCCACATGAAGTTTTGTCCCGCCTGCAGTAGCAAATATGACGACAACGTAAGTTTCTGCCCCAAAGACGGCGATGTGTTGGAAGAAGATCCTAACTCGTTCGTCGGAAGTGTCCTCGATGGCCAGTATCAGGTCGAAGCGCTGCTGGGTCGTGGCGGCATGGGCGCGGTGTATCGCGCGCGCCACATCCTGCTCGGCGATCGCGTCGCGATCAAGATGCTGCCACCGGAAATGCGCAGCAACACTGAATGGCTGCGCCGGTTTCAGCGCGAAGGCCAGGCGGCGCGCCGTTTTCGTCATCCGAACGCAGTCACGGTTTACGATCTGCGCACTTCGAGCGACGGCACAATTTATCTAGTTATGGAATATGTCGAGGGCACGACTCTCGACGTCGAGTTGAAGCGTCGCGGTCGTTTCTCGCCGGCTGATGCACTGACGACGCTCAAACCGGTGATGAGCGTTCTGAATGCAGCGCACGAGATGGGCGTAGTCCATCGCGACCTCAAACCGGAAAACATCATGATCGGGAAAGCCGGCACCGGTGGTGAACCGGTGGTGAAGCTGCTCGACCTCGGCATCGCAAAGCTGCGCGAAGTCGCGGGCGCAGAAAAAACCGGCAGCACAAATCTCACTGTTGCCGGTCAGATGCTTGGCACGCCTTACTACATGTCACCCGAGCAGTGGGGGGAACTTCCCGAGGATGGCAATTCAGACATCGACGGTCGCGCAGATATCTACAGCCTCGGCGTTGTGTTCTACGAGATTATTGCGGGCAAGCGGCCCTTCAGCGGCATGACGATTTTGGAGTTGCGCAAACAACACGTCAACGAAAGTCCAAAGCCGCTGCACGAAGTTGCTGCAGGAGTTCCGATCAATTTCAGCAGGGCGATCCAACGCGCCATGTCGAAAGATCGGAGCGGGCGGCAAGACACCGCAGCCGAGTTAGAGAAGGAACTTGAAATCGGTCTGGAGGGCGCCGAGTCAATCAGCGTTGATATTCCAGCAACGATCGTAGGACCGGCAGAATCGATTAACACACTTCCAACCATTGCCGATCGTCCGAGGCCAACGATCGACGAATCTCCCGGGTTCACCATGCTTGACAGCGGCCTCGAGTCTGCCCAATCGATGCCCAGCCAGGCATCCACAATGCCTACGGTGGTCGTGAGCGCGGAAGAACTCGCCGCTCGCGAAGCAGCAAAGCCGCCCGAAGTTTCCGAAGCAATTCCGCGACCATACGTTGACAAGCCGCTTCCAAAGAAGCGTTCGCCGTTTGTGCTGATCGCGGCGGCGGTGGTGATACTGCTGCTTGTCGTCGGCGCCGGCGGTTTCGCCTTGATCCGTTACCTGAATTCGCGCGGAACAGGCAAGCCGGCTACCACGACCACCGACGTGTCTGCGCCGTTGCACGAAGTCGCGCGTTATTGGATTCAGGTTGACACGAAAAATCCCGATGATGCGACCCGCGCCGGCGACACGATAACGATGAAATCCGGTGCGTCGCTGAAATTTCACTTTTCGCCGAACGAGAGTGGTTATCTTTATTTGCTTGGACCCGGTCCAAACAACGCGCCGGCAATCTTCTTGTCGGCGCAACCAAGCGCGAGTTCAGGACTCAAAACGAATGAGGTTCGCAGCGGCGTGGACTTTACTTTCCCGGGGGATACGAGCAGCAAAGCAAACTTTCTGACACTAGATCAGACTGCCGGCACCGATGAATTCACTTTTGTGTTTTCGCCCTTGCCGATTACGACTCCGGAATTCTTTGCCGGCCCGTCGGAACATTTATTGACATCGGACCAGTTGAAGCAGTGGAACGATTTTCAAGCGCAAGCGAAGGCGAACGCCGCCACAATCGAAGTCATCAAAACGGGCGCGTCACCGCAAACGGCTGTAAAAGTGCCGCAAAATGGACCTGAAAACGCGTCCGTCGTGTTTAGGGTCCGAATCGAACATCGATAGCATCGGAGTCTGGAGGTGGGCGTTGCCCGCCGCGTCGCAGGAGCCAAAACATGAAATTGAAGTTACTGATCGCCCTTTTTGCATTGTCAATTTTAGTCGGCGGTCTCATCGTAAGCGCGCAGGACGAAGATGTGCGCGGCGCGTTCATCGAAAGCCGGCCGAAGACAACTAATCTCAATGGTCCGTCACGCCGTCACCGGCGCCGCCCGGCGAATACAAACGCAAACGCTGCCGGGACAACATCGTCGAGTGCGGCGACGAACGCGAACGCCAACCCTGCGGTCAATCGTGATGACGTTAAGAGAATGCAACCGCCGATTGGTCTCGGCTACACGGTCTTCATGCGCGACGCCAGCGGTCGCAGCATTCGGGTTGAGCCGTCGCATGAGTTCCACACCGGTGATCGTATTCGGCTCGCGCTTGAGCCGAGCGTAGATGGTTTTCTCTACATCTTTGACAGCGAAGACGGCGGGGTGCCGAAGATGATTTATCCCGACCCGCGTCTGGATGGCGGCGATAACTGGATCGAAGCGCATGTGCCAGTCGAAGTCCCCTCCAGCGAAGAAGCCGAAGAGCGTTTGCGCTGGTTTGAGTTTTATGGACAGCCCGGCGGTGATCGAATTTTCGTGATCGTGACGCGCGAGCCATTGCCAATCGTGCCAACCGGCGATGAGTTAGTGGCGCTCTGCAGCTCAAGCAAAGACAAGTGCCCATGGCAACCACCGGCTGAGGTTTGGGCAAAGATCGACAGCGCAACTAAAGCGGAAGTGAAAGTTGCGACCACGAAAAACTTCGGCGAGGCGCAAACTGAACGCGAAAAAGTTGCGACGACACGTGGACTGGGCTTGGACCAATCAATTCCACCGCCATCCGTTATTCGCATGAGCGCTTCCTCTCGGCAGCCGATGCTGGTGACGATTCTTGATTTGGTTCATAAGTAACGCGTGCCTGCACAAGGTTCGCCGGCTTCAATCTTTTGACCCGTCGCTCTCGGTCGCGTTCTGACGCAGCAAGCGACGATGAAAGTAATCCAATGAAGTTACACAAGTATTTCGCAATAGCTCTTCTTCTTCTTGCACTTCTTTTTGCTTCACAGTTTTCAGACCGGGTCTGGGCTCGCCGATTCGTGGGGAGCATGGCGCAGCAGCAGGGCGATCCATCAACGGCTTTGTCGCGCGGCCGCACGCTGTTGAAACAGGGGCATGCGGATCAAGCACTCGGCTATCTGCAGACGGCGCTTAGTCTGTACACACAAGCGAACAATCCACGTGGGATCGCGGCTTCCGAAGATGCGCTCGGCGACCTCTATTTAGTTCAGGGTCAATACAAAGTCGCGCTGGATCATTATCAGAAAGCATACGATGCGTTTGTGGTAGCCGCCGGAAAAGACCAGAAGACTGAGACGGCAGCGAATACGGTGGCGAGCCGCGCAGGTTCGACGGCAGCCGCCGCGACGGAGACTGCCGCCAGCACCGCAGACAACGGATTCAACGCGAACTTAATGCTTGCGAAGATCGGCGACACAAATTTTCGCCTCGGACAACTGTCGAATGCGGACTCGGCATACGCGCGCATGTCCGTAAAGAAACCAGAGAGTGCACAGGCGAAGGCGACGCGCCGCTTCGGAGGCATCGGCGGGATCATCGGCAGCATCTCGACGGGAAAAGTTGACGTGGGCGCGCCGACCAGCGCCGCAGTCGGTTTGCTCGAAGCGAAAAAGGAATTCGATGAGTATCGCATTGCAATCGTTTACATGACGTACGAACTGGGCATGGGACGAATCGCGTTCGGAAACAACGATCTGCCCAGCGCTCAGAAACATTTCGAGAATGCGTTGAGCGCCGGCAGTGGCGCTTTGCCAATCGTGGCCAAACTTGGACAGACGCGTCGGTTCCGCACGGCTGCGCGCACCAGCCTGGGCGATGTGGCGTTGCAGCAAGGTCGCTACAAAGACGCGACAAAACTTTTTGACGACGCCGCCGGCGGCGCAAAAGAAGACAAGCGTCTGGATTTGATGTGGCCGGCGCAGCGTGGGCGCGCCCGCAGTCTCTGGTTAAGTTCGGCGCAGGAGAAAGACAATGGCAAAGCGACAAAGAGTCGCGAACAGGCACTAGCTTCGTATCGCGACGCTTTGCAAACGATCGAGACAATCCGGGCCGGCAGCTTGCGCGCAGACGAATCGCGCACCACCTTCCTCGCGAGCACCAAAGACGTTTACGACGAAGCGATGAGTGTCTTTGCTGATATGGCGCTGGCAAATGCTGCGCCGGGAGGCGCGCTTAGCGGCAAGGCGCTGGACTATGCAGCAGAGGCGCTTCGCATTTCAGAAGAAGGGCGTGCCCGATCGTTGCTCGACATGCTGGCCGAAGTGAACGCGCAAATAACTGAAGGCGTGCCGGCCGATCTTCTGAAGCGCAAGCAGGACAATGTCGACCGCCAACAGGAAATCGCCGCGCAGTTGACCGGCGTTAGCGTGGCGACAGGTGAACAGAAGAAGCCGTCGGATCTCGAAAAAGAACTCGAAGACCTTCAGACCGATTTTGACCAAATCGAGAACCAAATTCGCACTGCCAGCCCTCGCTACGCGGCATTAACCGCAGCGCAACCAGTGTCTCTTGCTGACGTTCAGCAGAAAGTTTTGGATGGCAAGACTGTAATGCTGGAGTACGCGCTGGGCGCGGATGCGTCATATCTGTTTGCCGTCACGCCGTCAGGAATTTCGCTATTCAAGCTGCCGCCGAAAGCTGACATCACAAAGTTGGCGACTGATTTTCGGGCGCAGCTAATCCCGCCAAAGCTCCAACGGCGGATCGTTGGCATTGATGTGGCCGAAGAACAACGCGGACTGGGGCTATCGCAGGGACCGTCAGAAAACGTCGCGGCGTTCGCGACCGCCTCGAATGCGCTCTACAAAGTTGCAATTGAACCGGCTGCAAGTGTGATTGGCGACAACCGCCTGCTGATCGTTACTGATGGCGCGTTAAGTTATGTTCCGTTTGAGGCGCTGGTGAAAAATACCAGCGGCGCCGACTACGCCTCGCTTGATTACCTCATCAAGTCTAATGAGATCGCTTACACGCCGTCCGCCTCGGTGATTGCCGCTATCCGAAACAATAATGCGGTGGCGACAACCGGGAACAGCATCCTCGTTGTTGCTGATCCGGTTTTCAACGCCGACGATCCGCGCCTGAAGGGCGTGAAAGTTGCGGACGGTTCGAGCGAGGCACGAGGGCTGGGGTTGGCGCTCAACACCGCGATCAGCGATGTGACGGGAAGTGAACCGGCTGCAGGCGGTCTGAGGCTCGCGCGTTTGCCGGGAACCCGCGCCGAAGCCGAAGCAATTGCCGGTACCGCTCGGGCCGGCGGAGTTAAAGCGGAATCCTGGGTCGACCTCGCTGCGAACGAAGAAAAAATGGACGGCGCAGACGTCGCGAACTATCGGATTGTCCACGTCGCCACCCACGGTTTGCTCGACGTCGAGCGGCCGCAATTCACCGGCATCGTGCTTTCATTGGTCGGCAACACCACCGCTGATGGGTTCCTGCGCACTGACGAGATTTTCAATTTGAAGATGCACCCGTCGCTGGTGATGCTCTCGGCGTGTGAAACCGGATTGGGTAAAGAGAGGCGGGGCGAAGGCGTGATCGGCCTGACGCGCGCGTTCATGTACGCGGGCGCGCCGACTGTCGGAGTCAGTCTCTGGTCCGTTGCCGACAAATCGACCGCGGAATTGATGACTGACTTTTACAAGCGATTGTTGTCTGGGGGCGCGCATGCGCCGGTCGCCGCAATGCGGGACGCCCAGTTGGCGATGATTACCGGAAAGAAATACAGCGCACCGTTTTACTGGGCGCCATTTGTGCTCGTCGGTGAATGGAAGTAAGAGAGGGCCCATTCATTCGGGAAACTCGCGACAGAAAAATCCGGTTGTCAACGACTATCGTTCTGAATAGAATTCGCCCTGTCAACGGAGAGCCATGTCCAACACCCCGGAACAGCACGCTGTTCAAAAGACTCGATTGGAACGGCTGGCGGCTCACCCATCGAACTACTGGATTGGTTTTGTCAGCGATCCGGCAACGGCGATCTTCTTTGTCGTTTGGGACGTGTGGCGATTGCACGCCGCGCCCGCCTGGCTGGTCTTTTCCTACCTTGCCGGTATTTTCAATTGGACTCTTTTCGAATACGTCTTTCATCGGTGGATCTATCATCGAGGCGAGACGCTGGCCCACGCCGGACACCGGCTGCATCACGAGCATCCAAAGATGCTCATCGGCATGCCCTGGTTTATGACTACGGGTTTTCTTTGGTTGGTTTGGTATCTCTTCGCGTATAAGTTAGAGGCCCGATACGTCGTGACTTTTTGGGCGGGCATGGTGACCGGTTACCTCTTCTACAGCGCGCTTCATCACATCCACCATCATTTAAGTTTTCGTGGCCCGTGGCTGCGGAAGCTGTACGTGCATCATCAAATTCATCACAAATTCGAGAACGTCAATTTCGGCGTGACTAATCGGGTGTGGGACTACGTTTTCGGAACCACATTCCGCAAGCAATCACCAACGGTCCCCGCGAAAGCGGATTCACCTTCGAATTACCTCGGCTTCATTTGGCGACTCGCGAGCGCGGCACAAGAGCGCTGGCGTTGATCGTTGTTCCCTTAAAGAAATAGGCATTACTAGTGGGCGCAATGCTGACAGCGTGGCAGAATGCGTCTAAGATAAGCCGACATGGAGAGCAACGGGTTTTTTGAAATCGACGATGTCGAGTCGCTCGATCAATTCATTTCTGAAGCCGGCGAGACGCCCGCGATAGTCTTCAAGCACAGCAACACCTGCGGAGTAAGTGCGCGTGTCTACCGCGAGATGTCGCAGGTCACCAGCCCGGTGGGCATCGTTGTGGTCCAGCAGGCGCGCGATGTTTCTGACGAGATCGAGCGCCGTTTCGGAATTCAACACGAGACTCCGCAAGCCCTGATTGTGCGCGGCGATAAAGTTCTGTGGAGCGCTTCGCATTACGCAGTGAAAGCGCAGGCGATTGCGGAGGCGCTGGAGTCAGCAAGCAGTGAGCAGTGAGCAGGCAGAACCCGCCGTAAGCGGACGGGCATTTATGGTGGATGCGGCACAACGACGGCAGATTGAGCCGACCGAGATTTCGCAGGAAAGCAATAGCCAGTTGCGGATCACCTGGGCCGATGGTCGAGTCTGCGATTACGCAGCGGCGTTTCTACGACGTGCCTGTCCTTGCGCGCAGTGCGTTGACGAATGGACCGGCGCGCGCACGTTGAAACCGCAAACGATTGCCGAAGACATCGAGATTGGCGACCTGAGCATTGTTGGGCGCTACGCTTTGAACTTTCGCTGGAGTGACGGTCACGAAACAGGCATCTACAGTTTTCAATATCTGAGAGACCTTTGTGAACGGCAGTAGGAGGGAAATGCATCGCCCGATTCAGCGGATTCTATTCGTTAGCAAGGCGCGGCGGGCGGGCTCGCTGCGTCGTTCGATGAATGCGCTCGGATTGGCGGTTACCTGCGCGCGAAACAGTCGGGAAGCGTTCGATCAGTTAACGCTATCGTCGTTCGACGTTGTTGTCATCGATCTTGTGTCAACCCCTGATCCCTGCGAATTCATCAAACGAATTCGAAAGATTGCGACGTTCAAAGCTATCCCGATAATTGTGGTCGCAGAGTGGGGTACAGGCCGGTGTTCCCTCGCGCTCTCAGCCGGCGCTGATGCGTTTGAACCTGCGCCCCTCGACGCGGCGAGACTAATTGAAGCGATCGCGCGATTGCCGAAAAGGCGCGTGGCCGCGGCTGGCAAGGCCCGATAATGAGAGAAAGCGATTTTTTCAACGAGAAACAGGAAGTGAAACGAGCCACTTTTATGTGTCCGTTTTGCCGCGAGCGTGGCGAGTACGATGTGCGTTGGCTAACGCGCCGAAAGAAGTCGGCGCCGCCGCGTGGCGCCAACGAACAGGATCGCGCGCGTTTCGCGAAATCCCGCGACTACATGGTGCGCGTCGACGACATGCTCGCCTGCCGCAATCCGCGCTGCCGCAAGCGATTCGAAATTCCCACATCGCAATCCGTCGTCTTCATTTAGCTTGATTCACACGTCAGTAGGTCGAGAAATCCATACAACTGTCGGAGAAAATATGCCACGCGGTTTCCTGCGAAAGCCGCAGTGAAGAGAAACCTCGAAAAATAGTTGTCGGCCTGTGGCGCACTGATTGCTCTGAGATAGCGGCTTACCAAAGCATCTCGAGGTGAATCACATGCAAGAAGCAGCAACGGTCGTCGATGAGGTCCGGTTAAATGACTGGTCGGCGCGAGTTTATGGTCCCCAAAAATTTGCCGGAGCAGGGAAGTCGAATTCAGGTTTGCTTGTGCCGCTCGAGCGACGACTCGCGTCGTTCGTCCTGCCGCGAATTCCGCTGTGGATCGAGACTTACCATCTCACTCTGCTGACTCCGATTTGGTCGATTGGCATCGTCGGGTTTTGTTATCTCGCAAAATCCAATTTGCGTTGGCTGTGGATGGTCAATGTGATGATAGTGCTGCATTACTTTACCGATCACTTTGACGGGAAGCTCGGCAAGTATCGCGACACGGGTTTGTGCAAGTGGGGCTTTTACATGGACCACTTGTTCGATTATGGATTTCTCTGCTCGATTCTGCTCGGCTACACACTGCTGATTCCGGAGCGAGCCTTCTTTAACATGCTGCTGGTGCTCTGCGTTTTTAGCGCGCTCATGTTCCACACTTATTTGTTGCTGGCGACCACCGAGCAATTCAAGGTCAGTTTTGGCCGGTTCGGGCCTACCGAAATGCGGGTCGCGCTCATCGTAATAAACGGCTTGATCATCAAATTTGGAACGCGACCAGTGAAAGGCGTGCTGCCTTACTTGGCGCTCAGCGGACTGTTTGTGTTGGGGATTTTGGCGTTTCGGACGCAGCGAAGGCTTTGGCGGCTGGACATGCGGGCAAAGCGGGAAGCGGCCGAATTACAATAATCATTGGCATTTTTTAGGCTCATCATGTTATTCTGCCACCCGAGAGACAATTAACGTTCAGCAACCAACTGCCTCCGCTGAACGTCTAAGTAGTGCTTTCCCGGAAAAGACGGCAAATTCCAATCGGAACTTTCGTCAATAGTTTTCGTTAAATCTAATCATAGAAAGCGACGTTCCGCCCCCTTGGGCAGCGACGTCGGAACTTGAGAAATGTCAGAAAAGAAAGTTGTAAAAGTCATCAAGCGTGAAGAGCGTGTACAGAAGAAAGTCAGTGCACGTACAGCGCGAAACAATAAGCGCAAGCGTCCGACCGATATGGTCGCGACGGTCAGCAGCTGGGTGAACGATTTCCAGCAGAGACAGCGCACGGAAACGTCAAAAGCAATCGAAAACCTCATTCGCGCTCGCCAGCCGAACGAAGCGTAACCTCGCGCTCTTTTAACCATCGTCCACGCTAAAAACTGATTGACACTTCCGGTGCTGCGGCTTAGCATCGCTGAAGGTTTTCCACCAGCGATGAAATCTTCACGGTCGAAGCGGCGTCGACGGAAGAGGTCTATCATTGATTCTATCCGCCGGCCACTTGCGCCCCCAGGACATCCGATCGAGCATGCGAAGCCCGACGAACGGGCGAGGCCTGCCGGGCGGAAAGCCAAGCATAAACGACCCCCGGAATCTGAAGAGTAGCTCTATCGAAAGAACAGATGAGCACGATCGGAACCGCCTTTCTGGAAGAGTCGCGCGCCTTGCTTGTCGGAGACTATCTTCCGAAGATTGAACGCTGCGTTACTCTACTAACCGATGAGCAGATTTGGTGGCGTGCGAACCCCGCCTCAAACAGTATTGGCAATCTGTTGCTGCATCTCAGCGGAAATGTGCGGCAATGGATCGTTGTTGGTCTTGGCGGCGCAGTTGATGAGCGCGATCGAGATGCGGAGTTTGCGCAACGCGATTTGATTTCGCGGGACGAGTTGTTGACTCGCTTACGCGAGACGCTTCGTGAAGCGGATCAGACGCTGACCAACTTCGACGATCAACGATTGCCGGATCCGTTCAGGATTCAGGGGATTGAAGTAACTGCGCTGGCCGCCATCATGCATGTAGTCGAACACTTTTCGATGCACACCGGTCAAATCATTTTGCTAACGAAGCTACTGACCGCAGCTGACCTTCATTTCTATGATTTTGAAGGTAATAAGCCATTGCCGCGTTTTTCGTCTGCTTCGTAGTAAGCGTCCATCCGTCAAGAGGAGCGGTCAAAAAAAGTGGGTGACTTTGACCGCCGGACGCGCTTGCCAAATCAGAGAGCAGCCTCTTATTCAAGTTGAGCCGGAGCTGAAACGCATCGGATTTCTTCGTGTCGGTTAAAAACCAAAACGCCAGCAAGTCGCAACACAATCAAAACCCGAAACTATTGACAGAGATTTTGCGGCGCGCCTAAACTTTGCGCGATCCTAAACAAGTTCAGTCTTCAGTCCTCAGTCCTCTTCGATCTCGTCCCCTTTAACGTGCGACCTCCTGCGAAGAACGCAATTCTTCGAACTAGATCGCCCGACAACTCTGAGCAAGGCAAAGGAGTGTGACTGTCATGTCAAAAAAACCAGTGAAGGTTTTGTGGTGTAGCTTGCTTATCGTGGTCCTTAGCTTCGGAACGCTGGGATTAGTGAGGACGCACGTTAACAGCTCGCAGTCTCGAAACAATCGGTTGGAAGCAGAATCTATAACCGTTCGGGATCAGGGTTTTGAACCCGCGAGCCTGAGCCGTCCACCAGGAAGATTCTTAATCGCGGTCGATAACCGAAGTCATTCAGCGAATTTGGAATTCCAAATCCTTCAAGTTGGGAGCAACGCGCGATACAGCAAACAAATGAGAGGGAAGCAATTGCGTTGGCGCGAGGTAATTGAGCTACCGGTCGGCGAATTTATTTTGACGGAAACAAATCATCCCGCATGGCGCTGCCGGATCACAATATCTCCTAAGTAGTGATTTGAATTAACAGCGTAGGGTTCCGCCGGTGAGAAGCCGACAGTAAGGATAACAAATCATGCTCAACTCGACAGAATCTCGCTTCATAAACCGATTCCTAATCGCCTTCGCGATATGTTGTATCTGGGGTACTGCAAACGCACAGAGCGTTACCGACGGCACGACGCCCGGGGCGTTGACGCCGGGCGCGCCGACCGGGTCATATCCGTTGAGCGGAATGGATAACATCAACCTCTTTAACGGCAATTTGAATTTCAATTTACAACTCGCCTCCGTGGCGGGGCGTGGAGCTGTTCGCCTGCCGTTTTCGATGTTCCTCGAAAGACATTGGCGTGTCGAGCATTCTGTTGTTGATAGTTACCCAACTCCCACTGAGACTGACTATCCGATTTACACGGAATGGGTAGAGCGCCCGAATTTTGATCCCGGTAGGCTAGAAATCCGAACGATCGGACGGACTGACGGCGCGCAATGCGGGTGCGATCCGAGTCAGGGTTATACGTGTCCTGGACCCGATGCCTATGTTGAGACTCTGGCGCGTTTTACATGGACGGGTTTCGATGGCACAGAACACGAACTAATCGACCAATCATCAGGTGGCCGTGTCGCCGCCAACGGTGACTGCTACTTCCTCGATAATCTACGTTTTCGAGGAACCATATTTAGAAGCACTGACGGTAGCGAACTTACTTTCATCTCAGACAGCCAGATCGTGGACAGTCAGTGGCCGGGAGATCAATGGGCTGGAAGTTCTGTAAACCCTGCTGGCTACTTGCTCTTCAGCGATGGCACCCATTATCGAATCGATAATGGGCTCGTTACTTGGGTTCGCGATCGCAATGGAAATAAAACAGTCTTTGCTTACGATAACCTCAATCGCCTTTCCGCGATTACTGATCCGTTGAATCGTCAAATCAGTATTGAATACGATGTCAACGATGTTTCACCATACGGCTTATGTGATCGTATTACCATGAAGGGGTTTGGTGGCGCACCACGAATGATCCGGATTTCCAGGACGGCGCTGGGAAATGTATTGCGAAATACTCAGGCTGGTGATACCACCACTCCTGAAACCTATTACCAATTATTTCCAAATCTCAACGGTTCCAGTAGTTCGACGCAATTCAATCCTGATGTCATTTCGACGGTCTGGCTGCCGAACAACCAGAGCTACAACTTCCACTACAACATTTATGGCGAGTTGGCCCGAGTTGATCTGCCAACAGGCGGCGCTTTTGAATACGACTTCGGCTTTGCCATTTCCGGCGATGAAATCAACCGGCGTGTTCTTACTCGACGCGTCTACAAGGATTCCAACACACTCGAAAATACAATCACCTACGGCGAGGTAGTCCAGGATCAAGCCGAGAGCGCTAGCGACGTAGCGCGCATTCATGTAGATGTCGCGAGCCTTAGTCCCACTGGCGTACTTGTGACCAAGACCAGACACTTCTTCTACGGATCGCCGCAAATTACTTTGAACCGCGCCTTGGGTGCCGGAATTCTTTCTTATTATCCAAACACATGGAAAGATACCAAAGAGTTCAAAACTGAAGAGTTGAGTGTTGACGGTACGGACACTCCATTGCGTCGCGTCGAATACACCTATCAGCAGCTAGCGCACATATCCTGGTGGCAAACCTATATGGGAGGTCAACAATTTGAGCCACCTAACAACCCGCGTCTGATCGAAGTCAAAAGCACATTGGTTGACACCAACCAGGTATCCACCAGCACCTTCTCTTACGACTCTCTTAACAATGAGAGCGATCGTTACGAATACGATTACGGCTCGGGATCGCCGGGTGGTCTTGTGCGCCATGTCCAAACGACTCACGTGACCTCAAGCAACTATACTGGAACAAGCGCTTACCTGCTGAGCCTGCCTTCGCAAGTTTCAGTTTTTGATTCAGGTGGCATCGAGCGAGCGCGCATTGCCTTTGAATATGACAATTATGCGAGCGACGGCAACCACGCGGGTTTGTTGGATCGTCCGAACATAAGTGGCTTTGACTCGTCGTTTTCAAATTCGTACGGGACGCGCGGCAATGTTACTGCGACGACGCGTTACCTCTTGAGTGGTAGCGGACAAGTCATCAACTCGGTCACTTCGTACGCGCAGTATGACATCGCTGGAAATGTCGTGAAGACGATTGATGCGCGTGGCAATGCGACCACAATCGACTTCACAGATCGGTTCGGCGCACCTGATGGCGAAACGCGCTCGAACGCTGCGCCCTTTGAGTTGAGTTCGGTGGGACAATTTAGCTATGCCTTTAACACACTGGTTACAAATGCGTTAGGCCATACTGCGTACACACAATTCGACTACTATCTGGGACAGCCTGTGGACCGTGAGGATGCCAACGGAACCGTCGCAAGCAGCTATTATCAAGATGCGCTCGACCGAACGACAAAAGTTATTCGCGCCGCTAATGACACGTCGAATCCTTCAGCTAAGAGCCAGACGACTTTCAACTACGACGATGGGAGTCACATCATTACGACTCAGAGCGATCAGACGACTTTCAATGATCCCAATCCGCTTAAGAGCCAGATTGTTTATGACGCGCTAGCCCGCACGATTGAGAGCCGCAAGTATGAAGGCGGGTCGAACTACATCGCCGTGCAGACACAGTACGATGCTCTGGGCCGCGCGTATCGCACTTCCAACCCCTTTCGTCCCTGGCAAGGCGAAAGTGCCATTTACACAAACACCGCCTTTGACCCGATGGGTCGCGTCATATCAGTGACCACCCCGGACAATGCGGTCGTCTCAACCAGTTATTCCGGCAATGCCGTAACGGTCACCGATCAAGCGGGAAAGAAGCGGCGTAGTGTGACCGATGCGCTTGGACGGATGAGTCGGGTCGATGAGCCAAACGCTGATGGGAATCTCAACGATCAAAATGGAAATCCTGTACAACCGACATATTACTCTTACGACACGCTAGATAACTTGATTCAAGTGACACAAGGCAGTCAGACGCGCACGTTTGTTTACGACTCATTGAAGCGGTTGACTTCGGCGAACAACCCCGAAAGCGGCACGGTCAGTTATCAATACGACAACAACGGTAATCTTACGCAGAAAACTGATGCGCGGAACGTCGTCACTAGCTTTGCCCCTTACGATGCATTGAATCGACCAACGACGAAGAGCTATTCCGACGGCACGCCCACAATTACTTACAATTACGATATCGCGACGAACGGAAAAGGCAGATCAGCTTCTGTAAGTTCGAGTGTCTCGACATACGGTTACAGCGGTTATGATGCTTTGGGTCGCGCGCTCGGCGGCACTGAGATGATTGGCGCACAAAGCTATTCGACGAGTTACTCCTACGATCTCGCCGGGCGCGTGAAGACGATGACCTATCCTTCCGGCCACTCGATCACAAACACTTTCGACAACGCCGGACGCTTGAGCACCTTCACGGGTAATCTCGGCGATGGAACCGCGCGCACGTACTCAACCGGCCTTACCTACTCATCGTTTGGCGGCATGACGCGCGAACAGTACGGCACCATGACGGCGCTTTACAATAAGGCATTCTACAACGCTCGCGGCCAGATGTTCGATCGCCGCGTCAGCAGCGTGAACGATACTTGGGATTGGAACCGTGGCCGTTTGATTTGGTACTACTCCAATAATCACGTCTGGGGCGGCAGCGGCACGGATAATAACGGGAACCTGATCTACGAAGAAACGTGGGTGCCTCCACCCAATGCGACCCTCGATCAAGCTCAATATCTTTTTCAGGACACTTACACTTACGATTCACTAAATCGATTGAACCGGGTTGATGAATCAAGCCTGGACATTGCAAACAATGGCAGTTGGCAGTCGCAATTTGCGCAGGTTTACGACTACGATCGATATGGCAACCGCACAATTAACCAAACGACTACATGGGGCGCGGTTCCCAAACCGAATTTCAGTGTCATCACTGCGACCAATCAGTTGACCGCCCCGGTCGGTTACTCGATGCAATACGATCAAGTTGGGAACTTGACCACCGACACTTACACAGGCCAGGGCACCCGGACGTACGACGCGGAAAATCGCATTGTCTCCGCGCAGGGCGGCATTAACGGGACGACGCAAAATTATGCATACGATGCGAACGGCAACCGGGTGAAACGCAACGTGAACAACAGCGAAACGTGGCAGGTTTACGGCATTGGGGGAGAGTTGCTGGCCGAGTACGGAGCCGGAACGTCACCTGCGACGCCACAGAAAGAGTACGGCTATCGCAACGGCGAGTTACTGATCACCGCTGACGGCCGAACGAACGTTGCGCTCGCTTCGAATGGTGGAGTTGCTTCGGCTTCGAGTGCGCACACTTGCTGCGGCTTTTCGGTCGGCGGCGCGATCAATGGGAATAATCGCGGGCCTTGGGGCAACGGCGAGGGTTGGAACGATGCGACGCCGAATGAGTTGCCGGATTGGTTTCAGGTGGATTTTGCAAGCAGCAAGACGATCGACGAAATCGATGTCTTCAGCTTGCACGATGACTACACCAGTCAGAACACGCCGAGCGAGACGCAAACTTTCAGTTTGTACGGTTTGCTGAATTTCGAAGTGCAGTACTGGAACGGTAGTTCATGGGCCACGATTCCAGGCGGCAGTGTCAGCAATAACAATAAAGTGTGGCGCAAGTTCATCTTTTCGCCGCTTACGACAAGCAAGATTCGGTTGTGGATCACAAGTGTGCCTGACTCTTGGAGCCGTCTGGTGGAGTTGCAAGCTTGGGAAGCAGGCACACAGAACGCGCAGCTTCATTGGCTGGTGACAGATCAGTTGGGCACGCCCCGGATGGTGTTTGACCAGACCGGCACTCTCGCGAATGTGAGTCGGCATGATTATCTCCCGTTCGGTGAGGAACTCGGCGCGGCGGTTGGCGGAAGGACGCCACAACAAGGTTACGTTGGTGACAACACTCGTCAGAAATTTACGGCTCAGGAGGCAGACGCTGAAACGGGACTCGACTATTTCATCAACCGTTATCACTCATCGATACAAGGCCGCTTTATGTCTCCCGATCCATTGCTTGCCAGCGCCAAGTTTTCGGATCCACAGAGTTGGAATCGATACACGTACTGCGGCAATAACCCGCTCGTGAATATTGATCCAGTCGGCCTGCTTTGGTATCACAACGGGCGCACCAACCAAATCAGGTGGTATGACAACGATCCCGGAGGTGATTGGAAGGAATGGACGGAATATTCGTATTATGCCGGGGAAGAATATGGCTGGGTCGCTCTAGATCCTCGCAGTAATCACTACGAAACTGGATTTGAAACCCAAGCGGACGCTGGCGTGTACTCTGGCGCAATGGAATATACGACCTCGATGATGCAGGACCCACCTCACGATCCACAGCAATTCGACAATTTCATGCAATTACAACTGATGCTCGCTCCTGTCGACATCGCTGAGGCAGGTGTCGTAGCCTTAGGAGAAGAAGGAACTGAGTTACTTGCAGAAGAAGGGGTTGAGCTTGCTCTTAAGGAAGCTACAACAGCGACTGCAACAGAAACTGCACAAGTTATTCTTAACAGGGCTGCGGGGAAAGAGGCAGAGGCGATAGTTGCCAAGCAGCTTGAAGCTGAGGGATATACAATTGTTGGCAGCCAGGTAGGCGTTAGAACATCGCAGGGTTTGCGGTTCATCGATCATCTGGTCCAGGACCCTGCGGGAAATCTGATTGCAGTAGAGGTGAAATCGGGCGGGGGTACGCGAACTGCGCTTCAGATCTCTAAAGACCTGGAGATGGGAACGCAAGGGGCGACGATTGTAAGCAGAAAAGTTCCGCAGTTGATGGGGCAAACGAAAGTGATTCCCACAGTTGTAAGGACGGTGCCTAGATGACCTCAATCAAAGACTTTGAGAAAGCGTTGTTTGACGCCGTCTCTTCGAAAATCGTTAAGTATGAGTTCACTGGAAGCAGAAACGACTTCTGTTTCTACAAACGAACTGCATTTGGGCGACTGGCATTCTGCCTAGCTTTCATCCGTCATCCTCACGATGTTGATCTAACGGCACAAATGGCCGTTAGGTTTGATGAACTAGAGCAACTGATTAATGAGCAAGAGAATCGTTTGTCGAAGGCGATGAGGAAGGACACGTTTAGCTTGGGAGTAGAGTTAGGCAACCTTAGCGAAGGGCGGCAAAAAAGATGGACTGTTGCCAGTCTCGAAGACGTTGAGCCGGTCGCCCAATCGATAATGAACTCTTTCGTGGCGATCGGGCTGCCTTACTTGGAAAAGTACTCAGACATGAAGACTGCTCTTGATGTCCTTAGCGGGGATGACAAGGCAGCGTGGCTTCATTCGCCATTTCATGAAGTGCGTGCAAAGAGAGCTTTAGGTCTCGCGTTCCTGCTGAGTGATCGAGAAAGGTTCTCACAACTGGCTGATGCAAAGACGGACTTCTTGATATCGAGAAACGACTCCGGCCTGACTTCCTTCCTTGAGTTCAAAAATGCTTTAGAGCATCGACTCGCGGCAGTTGGGGCTTAACCCTACTGAATTCAAAGATAGTTTGTACGGCACAATTACACTCTGGACGGTACTAAGAGAGGTAGGTGGAGACCCGATTGACGATATCCCTTTGTTATAGCTGCCGGAGCTTTGAGACATGATCGAAGACCTCGCTTAGCTTGCCGACGGTTAGTGGGTGCTTTGCGCACGACCACTTTTTCACCTAGCAACTCAGCACACTAGTCTCTTGAGCAGCGGCAAATCCTCTGCATCACGTCAAGGTGGTGTCGGGTGATTGGCGCTCATACCAATCGATTCATGGGTTTTCCAACCCACGATGGCAATCTGAAAAAGAAAGATACACGCTGCGGAAACATCTGTGTGGGTATGAATCCAAATACAGCGACAGTACGCAACCCGGGGTAGTTCCGGTACTAAACTGGTCAATAATTAGTCAACCGAAAGATAATCTCGCTCACAAAGTAAAGTGTGGGAAGCGGTTGTGGTTCCGCTTCCCATTTCAATGCACACCGGACAAATCATTTTGCTTACGAAGCTAATGACCGCAGCCGACCTTCATTTCTTTGATTTTGAAGATAATGAGCCATTGCCGCGTTTTTCGTCTCGTCCGTCTGATCCGTCTTAAGCGCGCCAGGAGTGGTCAATAACTGGTCAACGCCTTCGAGGAACTAGAATAGTGCGACGACAAAGTTTTGATGAAACCTCGTGCTCTACCATTGAGCTATGGCCCCATATCTTGGAGCCACCGGGACTCGAACCCGGAACCTCGTCATTCAAGTGATGTAGTTCCACCGGCATTCGTCGCGCTAAAAGAGGAGTGACGAGTATTTTGGAAGACTCATGTTCGGAGTTGCACCGAACGCACATCCGACTTATCGCCGAATTGCTCTATTGACTGAGCTAATGTAGTCCTCCCAAGCATTCACTCCGAAAAAGATCGTTGGGGTGACAAGAAATAAAAAGACGATTCGAGCACGGTGTTGCCACCGCTGGAGTCATCACACTCCACGAGGCTCGCTGGTTAGCAGCCAGAGTGATGTAGTCCTTTCCGCATTCACCCCAAACAGTGAGCAGTCGGCAGTGAGCCGTTGGCGGTTGGCAGCGAACTCTGCATGAAGAATTACTGCTTACCGCTTACTGCTTACTAAGATGGCGACAAAATCGGTGAGAGGAACCCACGAGAGATAATCAAGTGGGACGGGATTCGAACCCTAGCTTTCGCTTACCATGTACTCCACACCAGCATTCGCCATTACATCTTAAGGGCCGACAAGAAATCGTCGAGACATTGTTCATTTCCAGTGAATGTAGTCACGACAGCATTCGGCCCAGGTTTAGTTTCGAGTTTGGAGTTTCGCGTTTCGTGTTCTTCGTTTCAAGTGTTAACTCGAAACTAGCAACTCGAAACCCGAAACTCGCTCTACAACGCTGCCGACTCGATCACACCGATCCAGTGGTCAGCGTTTAGTTCGCCGCGTGCGAACTCCGAGATCACGTCAAAGACTTGATCCGAGAATCCGCCGGCGTTGAGAATATCCTCGCGCTCAACCGCCTGCACTGTGCGATACGGCTGCACGTCGATGCAAGCCAGACGAGCGTTAGGGTTGCGCTGCTTAAACGCATTCCACTCTCTCATCGTTGCGGTACCGCGACCTCCGCCGGCGTCAACCCAGGACTCGTAATCCGAAATAAAGATCACGAGATCGCCGTTGGCCTTGCGGCGGTTTAGCAGTGCGAGCGGGGCGCTACAGTTGGTTTCCCCACCACCAACCGAAGCCAGCTTCGCGGCGTTAGTCATCACGCTGTCGCGCGAGTTCAGGTTGACCTTAACCACATCGCACTCGAACGGCAGCACTTCAACACGCGGGTTCTTGCGCAGCACCGCTGCCGCAACCAGAGCCGCGACATCGACACAACGCACCGCTGTGGTTGCGCCCTTGCGGTAACCAGTCACCGCCGAGCGCATCGAGCCCGACACGTCCGGGCAGACGTAAACGCTGCCCTCGATCGCCGGAACATTCGCGATCGCGATCTCCATTGCATCCTGGAGTGCGTCGCAAACTTCCTTCGGAATGTCCGCGTTCGCTGCGGCCATCGTGTAAGCGACCATCAGCTGGTACGGAAACACGCGGGCCTTCGCAATCGCCTGCGGGTCACGCAGGCGATCCGCAATCAGCTCACCCATCCCTGGCTGACCGAAGACGCCATGACGCGCAAACGTGTTCAGGTTCATGCGAGTCATCTGCCACGGCGCGCGACGCGCAATCGCAGTCCACTCGGCCGTACCAAGCTCCAGCGCAGTCAGCATCTGGAATGGCACGTCGGGAACGTTAGTTGATTCGCCCTTCTTGAACGCTTCGAAGTTGCGAGCAACGTCCGGCAGCGCATCGAACGCGTATTCGCGGCCGATGAAATAACCGAACAGTGCTTCACGCACAGCGTCCTTAGGCTTTGGGTGGACCATCTTTACGATATCAGTCAGCGAAGGATCCTGACCCACATTCGCCTTGAACAGCACAGCCGGATCGCGAGCGTCGAGCCATTCACGCACGAGACGCTTTGGCGCCGAACCAAGCGATTTGCGGCCCACCGCGCCCGAACGCATGATCTGCACAAAGTTGCGCAGCATCTTTGCGTTATCGATCACGCGCGGGAATACACGAGCCAGCAACCCGCGGTCCTTCACCGAAAGCACAGCGCAAAGCAGCGCCGGCATGTCCTTCATGAAACCGCGCTCGCGACAGAACACTGCCGTCTTGGCGATGAACTCGGCGTCGATGTCGGCGCATAGTTCAAGCACCTTCACCAGTTGCTCATCAGCAGTCGCATAGAAAGTTGTATTCAGACATCCGGTCGCGGCGTACTGCGCCAGTTGTGCCTGCGGCGAAAGAGCATACGCCGGAGCGCGCTCTTCGTTGATGGCATTGGTAGCCGGAACCAGCTTGCCGATTAGCGACTTGAATAGAGTCTTGTTTGCCATTGTTCGTTACCTCAAACTTCTAATTGTCTGGTTCAGTGACAATCGAAATACCTTTTTGCGAAATTCAGGAAAGAAATTGGCTGCGGGAGAAGGAGTCGAACCTTCATCTTCGAGTTCAAAGCCCGGCGTGTTGCCGGTTACACCATCCCGCAATGGATTGATTCATCGGTTCATTGGTTCATTGGTTCACTCGTCCATGACTCTAAATGAGTCCATGACTCAATGATTCAATGGCTCATTTCCTAGTTGGTCGCGGTGGAAGGAATTGAACCGACATCGCTCGATTATCAATCGAGTGCTCTGGCCGTTGAGCTACACCGCGATGGTTGACCCGACGGGGCTCAAACCCGCACCTCACGGCTTAAAAGGCCGCCGCTCTGTCACTCGAGCTCCGGGTCA